>Ga0209909_100242_pt1 | contig 61547 bp, 64 predicted proteins | sample FECB22metaG_FD_188302 | JGI IMG/M metagenome (GOLD analysis project Ga0209909, IMG submission 188302) | Cyanobacterial communities from the Joint Genome Institute, California, USA - FECB-22 (SPAdes) (version 3) | ecosystem: Environmental > Aquatic > Thermal springs > Hot (42-90C) > Microbial mats...
CGTCGAGGGAGCAAGTTCCTGCCCTTTGCCGCGGCCCGGCCGGGCCGCGGCAAAGGGCAGGAACAAAACAAGGAGACCGTCAGCCATGTCTCCGGTCCAAACTGTCAGTGATGTCGCCGGTTGGACAAGGTTTGCGGTTGCAGCCTCGATCCCCCCACCCCGGCCCTCCCCCGTGAACGGGGGAGGGAGAGGGGCAACGCTTGCGGTCGCGGGCCGTTCGGCTTCCATGGATGCGGCTGGATTCGTTGGGCTGGTGCTGGCCGGGGTCGGGCCGCTGCTCGTGTTCGCGAAGGTGATCCGGGTGCCGGCGACGCTGGTGGTGGCGGGGGCGGGGGCGGCGGTGGGCGCGCTGCCGGGTGCGCCGCCGCTGCGGCTGGACCCGGACCTGGCGATCGCGCTGTTCCTGCCGCCGATCATCTACGCGGGCACGGTGAGCATCGCGCCGCGGCTGCTGCGGACGAACCTGCTGCCGGGCGTGGCCGTGGGCGTGCTCGTCAGCCTGGCGACGATCGCGGCCGTCGCGGCGCTGGCCCGCGCGCTGCTGCCGGGGCTGGGCGGCGCGCAGGCGGTGCTGCTCGGCGTGGTGGCGGCGCTGTACGACACGCGCGTCTTCCAGGAGGCGGAGGGGCGTCCCCGCGTGCCGCGCGCGCTGGCGGATGCGATGAAGGCGCGCGAGATCGCCGCGCGGGTCGTCGCGCTGACGGCGCTGACGCTCGCGCTGGACGCGCTGGCGGCGGGCACGCCGCGCGTGACGCAAGCGGCGCTCGACGTGGCGTGGAGCCTGCTCGGCGGCGCGGCGGCGGGCTTCGCGGTGGGCCGCGCGGTGCTGTGGCTGCGGGACCGAGCGCGGCCGGCGCCGCTGGAGATCGCCGTCTCGATCGCTGCGCCGTACCTGGCGGGGCTGCTGGCGGAGTGGGTGTCGCTCTCGCTCGTGGTCACGGTGAGCGCCGCGGCGCTGGCCGTCTCCGCGGCGCGGGTGGACCCGGAGACGGGGAAGGCGCGGTCCTCGGCCGAGGCACGGATCGCGGCAGGGGCGTTCTGGGAGGAGGCGAACCTCCTGGTCTCCGCCGTGCTGTTCTTCTTCGCGGGATTGGCGTTGCCGGAGGCGCTGGCGGGGCTGGGCGACCGGCCGCCGGCGCTGGTCGCGGGCGTGGCGGCGGCGGTGCTGGCGGTGGTGATGGCGGTGCAGTGGGTCGGCTCCTACGCCTCGGCGCAGCTGCGGCCGCTGTCGCGCGCGCTGGCCGAGGCGCCGACTGCTACACGGGGCGCGGCGGCGGGGGTGATGGCGTGGGCCTCGACGCGCTCCGTCATCGGGCTGGTCGCGGCGCTCTACGTGCCGGTGGCGCTGCCGGACGGGACGCCGACGCCGGACCGGGACCTGCTGCTGGTGCTGGCCGCGCTGGTGATCCTCGGATCGGTCGTGGTGCAGGGGCTGACGCTGCGCGCGGCGGTGCGGCGGGCGGGTCTGACGACGCGCGACGACACGCAGGCGGAGGCGGCGAAGGCGCGCGAGGCGGCGCGGCGGGCGGTAGCGAACGAAGGTGCCGCGGCATTCACCGGGGATGCGGAGCGGCGTGCGCTGGTGGCGCTGCGCGAGCGCGAGGAGATCGGCGACGAGGCGCTGCGGAAGGCGCTGCACGCGAGCGACCTGCGCGCGCGGGTGGCGGAGGGGAGCACGGGAGCCGGGCCGCCGCGGCCGTGAGGGTGCGTCAGTGCTCCGGCGGCCAACCCGGCGCGAGGAGCTGCGCGTCCAGTTCGTAATGCGGCGCCTCGGCGGTGACCCCGGCTTCCGCGATCCGCTCGACCAGCTCCGGGCACTCAGCGCCCTCGCGTTCATGGATGAGGCGGATCACCTCGGGCCAGATATCGGCGAACAGCTCCTCGCGCCGGGCGCGGAGGGAGGGGCTCGACTTCAGTTCGAGTCGCAGGTCGGCGCGCCACGTCGCGACCTCGTGCCGCCAGTGGCGGCGCGGCAGCGGGTCCGGGTGAAATTGCAGCTTCAGCAGGTGGATGGCGATGTTGCGCATGAGGGACTGGATCGTCTTGCGCTGGGATCTACCCAAATCCTCGACCTCCTCGGCCAGGTTCTCGATGTCCAGGCCGTTCGGGCGGAGCGCGGGGGGCAGGTCGCGCAGGCGTGCGGCCTGCTCCTGGGTCCAGGCGTACCAATCCGTCTCGTAGAGGGTGGCGGTGTCGGGCATGGCGGTGTCGAGTATAGGGAGCGCCGCAGCACCGTCACAGGGGAACCCGCCGTCCATGGCCCAGAGCTTCGACCTGATCCTGCGCGGCGGCACGCTCGTCACCCCCTGGGGCGAGGAGGCGGCGGATGTGGGCGTGCGGGCGGGGCGGATCGCGGCGATCGGCGACCTGCGCCTAGCCGGGGCGGCCGAGACGTTGGAGTGCCGGAACCTGCACGTCCTGCCCGGGCTGATGGACAGCCACGTGCACCTGCGCGAGCCCGGCGACCCGGCGGTGGAGACCATCGCGACGGGCACGCGCGCCGCGGTGCTCGGCGGGGTGACGGCGGTGTTCGACATGCCGAACACCAATCCCTCGATCACCGATCGCGAGCGGCTGGACTGGAAGCGCGGCTACGTCAGCGGTCACGCCTGGTGCGACATGGGGCTCTATGTCGGCGCGACGACGTCGAACATCGCGGCGCTGGCGGAGCTGGAGGCGCAGCCGAATGTCTGCGCGGTGAAGGTCTTCGCCGGTTCCTCCACGGGCGATCTTCTCGTCGCGGATGACAAGAGCCTGGAGCGGGTGATGCGGTCGGGGCGGCGGCGCATCTGCTACCATTCGGAGGACGAGTACCGGCTGCAGGCGCGCAAGCCGGCGTATCGCGCGGGCATGCCGCACCGGATGCATGCGGAATGGCGCGACGTGGAATGCGCCTTCCTCGGCACGCGGCGGCTGATGGCGCTGGCGCGCAAGACTGGGCGGCCGGCGCATATCCTGCACGTCTCGACGGCGGAGGAGCTGGAGTATTTGCGTGACTACCGGGACGTGGCGACCGTGGAGGTGCTGCTGAACCACCTGACCCAGACCGACGAGGCGTATGACCGGCTACGCGGCTACGCGGTGATGAACCCGCCGATCCGCGACCGCCGGCACCTGGACGCGGCCTGGGCGGCGGTGCGGGACGGGACGGTGGACACGGTGGGCAGCGACCACGCGCCGCATTCCCGCGCGGCGAAGGAGCGGCCCTGGCCGGATTGCGCCGCTGGGCTGACGGGGGTGCAGACGATCGTGCCGCTGATGCTCGACCACGTGAATGCGGGGCGGCTGTCGCTGGGCCGGCTCGTGGACCTGATGGCGGCGGGGCCGGCGCGGGTCTTCGGGGTGGTGGGCAAGGGGCGGCTGGCGGCGGGGTACGACGCGGACTTCACGGTGGTGGACATGCGGCGGCAGCGGGTGATCGAGGAGAGCTGGATCGCCTCGCCCTGCGGCTGGACGCCCTTTGCGGGGCATCGCTGCACCGGCTGGCCGGCGATGACGGTGATCCGCGGCGGCGTCGCGATGCGCGACGACGAGGTGCTGGGCGCGGCGCGGGGCGCGCCGGTCCGGTTCGCCGCGTAAAGGCGGCGGGCTTAACGGGGTGGGGAGGCGCCTGTATGGTCCGGCGCGCCAACCGTAAGGACATGACGTGCCCGACATCTTCGACGAGGTCGAGGAGGATCTCCGCGCCGAACGTGCCCGGAAACTCGCTCAGCGCTGGGGTGGGATCGCGGTGGCGGCGGCGGTGCTCGCGCTGGGGGCGACCGGCGCCTGGCAGGGCTGGCGCTGGCACCAGGCGCGCGGGGCGGCCGCGGCGGCGGATACCTACCTGACGCTGCATCGCGCGGCGGAGCGGGAGGGTGCGGACCTTGCCGCGGCGGCGAACGGGTTCGCGGCGCTCGGGCGCGAGGCGCCGACGGGCTATCGCACGCTCGCGAAGCTGCGGGCGGCGGCGCTGAAGGCGGAGACGGGCGACGCGCCGGCGGCACTCGCGCTGTGGAACGAGGTTTCGGCCGACAGCTCGGCCGACCCGCTGTATCGCGACCTCGCGACGCTGCTCGCGGTGAGCCATGGGCTCGATTCCGGCGATCCGGCGGCGCTGGCGGCGCGGCTGGCGCCGCTGGCGGCGGAGGGGCAGCCCTGGCGGGCCTCGGCGCGGGAGGCGCAGGCGCTGCTCGCGATGCGGCGCGGCGCGAATGAGGAGGCGCGGCGGATCCTGGAGGCGCTGGTGACCGATCCGGCGGCGCCGCAGGGCGTGCGGGAACGCGCGCAGCGGGTCGCGGCGGGGCTGCGCACGTGAGGGGCGTGACGCGCCGGCTGGCAATCCTCGGCACCGTCGCGCTGCCGGGCTGCGGCACCTTCGATGCCATCTTCGGCGAGCGCAAGACGCCGCTGCCCGGCGAGCGGCGCGGCGTGCTGCGGGCGGAGCCGCCGGTCGCCGCCGATTCGGGCGCCGAGACGCGGGCGGTGGCGCTGCCGGAGCCTGCCGCCATCGCCGACTGGCCGATGGCCGGCGGACCGCCGAGCCATGCGCCCGGGCATGTCGTGCTGGGCGAGCGGCCGGCCGTCGCGTGGCGGGCCTCGGCAGGCAGCGGATCGTCGTACCGGCAGCGGATCACCTCGGGGCCGGTGATCTCGGGCGGCACCGTCTATGCGGCGGATGCCTGGGGGACGGTGAGCGCGCACGCGCTGGCGGACGGGCGGCGGCGCTGGAGCGCGGATACGACGCCGGAGGAGGAGAGCGCGGTGGCGCTCGGCGGCGGCGTGGCCTTCGCGGATGGCGTGCTCTACGCGGCGACGGGGGCGGCGGAGCTGCTGGCGCTGAACCCGGCCGACGGCGCGATCGCCTGGCGCGTGCGGCTGCCGGCACCGGCGCGCGGGGCGCCGACGGTCGCGGGCGGACGCATCTTCGTGCCGACCACGGAGAACCAGCTCCTCGCGCTGTCGGTCGAGGACGGGCGGCGGCTGTGGACGCACCGGGCGGGGGCGCAGGCGACCATCCCGCTCGGGCTGCCGGCACCGGCCGTCGAGGGCGACACGGTGGTGGCGGGGTTCGGGACGGGCGAGTTGGTGGCGCTGCGCGTCTCGGATGGGCGGCCGCTCTGGACGGAGGCGCTGGGCGGGCTGGCGAATACCAGCCTGGCCGACATCGTGGGCATCACCGGGCTGCCGGTGATTGACCGCGGGCGGGTGATCGCGGTCGGGCTCGGCAACACGACGATCGCGGTGGACCTGCGCAGCGGGCGGCGGCTGTGGGAGCGCAACTTCGGCGGCGGGGCCGGCGTGGCGGCGGCGGGCGACTGGGTCTTCGCGGTGGCGCGCGGCGGCGAGGCGCTGGCGGTCGGCCGCGAGGACGGGCGGGTGCGCTGGGTGTCGGAGCTCGATCCCTCTCCGGCAGGCGGGCGGCGCGGCGAGGCGGCGCGGTTCGGCCAGCCGGTGGTGGCGGGCGGGCGCGTGGTGGTGCCGTCGTCCCGCGGGGAGCTGCTGCTGCTCGATCCGGCGGAGGGCGCGATCGCCGGGCGCGTGCCGCTGAGCTCCGGCGTGACGCTGCCGATGGCGTCGGCGGACGGGGTGCTGGTGGCGCTGGCGGATGACGGGACGTTGATCGGGGTGAGGTGAGGCGCGGGCGTCTGCCGCAGCGCTACGCCTTCCCCCCACCCCGGCCCTCCCCCGTGAACGGGGGAGGGAGAAGAGTGGCGCTTGCGGGAGAGTGAGCATGCAGCGCGTGGCCATCCTCGGCCGTCCGAATGTGGGCAAGTCCACGCTGTTCAACCGGCTCGTCGGGCGGCGCATCGCGATCGTGGACGATACGCCGGGCGTCACGCGGGACCGGAAGGAAGCCGAGGCGACGATCGGCGGCGTGACGGTGACGCTGCTGGATACGGCGGGGCTGGAGGAGGCGGCGCCGGACACCATTCCCGGGCGCATGCGCGCGAGCAGCGAGGCGGCGCTGGCCGGCGCGGACCTGGCGATCTTCGTGGTGGATGTGCGCGCCGGGATCACGCCGTCGGACCGCGCCTTCGCTAACTGGCTGCGGCGGTCCGGGCTGCCGGTGGTGCTCGTCGCCAACAAGGCGGAGGGGCGGCTGGGGACGCAGATGGCGATGGAGGCCTTCGAGCTCGGCCTCGGCGACCCGGTGGCGCTCAGCGCGGAGCATGGCGACGGGATCGGCACGCTGCACGACGAGGTGCGCGACCGGCTGACCGATGCGGGGCGGGCGCCGCGCGAGGCGGAGCGGCCGCTGCGGCTGGCGATCGTCGGGCGGCCGAATGCGGGCAAGTCCACGCTGCTGAACGCACTGCTCGGCGAAGAGCGGATGATCACCGGGCCGGAGCCGGGCCTGACGCGCGACGCGGTGGCGGTGGAGTTCCGCGACGCGGAAGGGCCGGTCCGCCTGGTTGATACGGCGGGGATGCGCAAGAAGGCGCGCATCGAGAAGCGGCTGGAGCAGATGTCGGTCGCCGCGACGCTCGCCGCGCTGAAGGAGGCGGAGGTGGTCGTGCTGGTGCTCGACGCGCTGCTCGGCATGGACGAGCAGGACCTGCGCATCGCGCGCCTGGCGGAACGCGAGGGTCGCGCGGTGGTGGTGGCGCTGAACAAGTGGGATGCGGTGGAGGATCGCGCCGCGACGCGGCGGCGGCTGGACGACGTGCTGACGGCGAGCCTGGCGCAGAGCAAGGGCGTGGCGGTGGTGCCGCTCTCGGCGGCGACGGGCAAGGGCGTGGAGCGGCTGATGCCGGCGGTGCGGGAGGTGTACGCGCTGTGGAACCGACGCGTGCCGACGGGCGAGCTGAACCGCTGGTTCGAGGCGGCGAAGGAACGCCACGCTCCGCCGCTGGTGGAGGGCAAGCGCGTCAAGCTGCGCTACGCGACGATGCCGAAGGCGCGGCCGCCGACGCTGGCGGTGTTCGGCACGCGGGCGGAGCTGCTGCCGGAGGATTACCGGCGCTACATCGTGAACTCCTTTCGGGAGGCGTTCGGAATGCCGGGGGTGCCGATCCGGCTAAACCTGCGCGGGACGGAGAATCCGTTCGGGGAGGGGGGAGAGGAGTGACGCCGGGGTGTGCTTGGGCTGGCGGCTTCCCCCCACCCCGGCCCTCCCCCGTGAACGGGGGAGGGAGAAGCTACACGGTCAGCAGGCGCCGGACGGCGGATTCGTCGAGCGTGTCGGCGCCGGACAGGGCGACTTCGCCGCGGACCATCACGGCGATGCGGTCGGCCAGCGCGCGGGCGAAGTCGTAGTACTGCTCGACCAGGATCACCGCCATGCCGCGGTCGCGGGAGAGGTGGCGGATGACGCGGGAGATGTCCTTGATGACGGAGGGCTGGATGCCCTCGGTCGGCTCGTCGAGGATCAGGAGGCGGGGGCGGGCGCAGAGGGCGCGGGCGATGGCGAGCTGCTGCTGCTGGCCGCCGGAGAGGTCGCCGCCGCGGCGGCGGAGGAATTGCCGCAGCACCGGGAAGAGGTCGAAGACCTCGGCGGGCACGCCTGATCCGCGCGGCGCGGCGGCCAATGCGGTTTCCAGGTTCTCCTGCACGGTGAGGAAGGGGAAGATCTCGCGGCCCTGCGGGACGTAGCCGATGCCGGCGCGGGCGCGCTCTGCGGGCGGCGCGTGGGTGATCTCGCGCCCCTCCCAGGTGATGCGGCCGGCGGAGGCGCGTTCCAGGCCCATGATGGCGCGCAGCAGGGAGGACTTGCCGACGCCGTTGCGGCCGAGGACCGCGGTGACCTGGCCGGGCTGCGCCGAGAGCGACACGCCGCGCAGGCAGCGGCTGGCGCCGTAGGAGAGGTCGAGGGCGGCGACGTCGAGCATTCAGCGCACTCCCTCTCCCGCTTGCGGGGGAGGGTCGGGGTGGGGGCAGGCGCACGCCCAACCGCCCGCCGCGTCAGCGCCCAAGGTACACCTCGACCACGCGCTGGTCGTTCTGGACGTGGTCTATGCTGCCCTCCGACAGCACGGAGCCTTCGTGCAGCACGGTGACGCGGCAGCCCAGCGCGCGGACGAAGTCGAGGTCGTGTTCGACCACGACGACGCCGCGCTCGCCGGCGATGGCGGCGAGGAGGTGGGCGGTCTGCTCGGTCTCGGCGTCGGTCATGCCGGCGACGGGTTCGTCCACCAGCAGCAGCTCGGGGTCCTGCATCAGCAGCATGCCGATCTCCAGCCATTGGCGCTGGCCGTGCGAGAGGATGCCGGCGGCGTCGCGGGCGCGGTCGGTGAGGCCGGTCCGGGCGAGCGTGGCCTCGATGCGCGCCTCGGCCTCGCCGGAGAGGATCCAGCGCAGGCAGGCGAGCGGGCCGCGCGGGGCCTTGACCGCGAGTTCCAGGTTCTCGAAGACGGAGAGCGCGTCGAAGACCGTGGGTTTCTGGAACTTGCGGCCGATGCCGAGGTTGGCGATCGCGGCCTCGTCGAGGCGCGTCAGGTCGGAGTCGCCGAAGCTCGCGGTGCCGGACGTGGGGCGCGTGCGGCCGGTGATGACGTCCATCATCGTGGTCTTGCCGGCGCCGTTCGGGCCGATGACGGCGCGCAGCTCGCCGGGCTCGACGATGAGGGCGAGGTTGTTGAGCGCGCGGAAGCCGTCGAAGACGACCGAGACGCCGTCGAGGTAGAGGCGCCGGCCCTTCATCGCCGCAGCAGCCCGACCAGGCCGCGCGGCAGGAACAGCGTGACGGCGACGAAGAGGCCGCCGAGCACGAAGAGCCAGAGGTCCGGCGCCGCGCTGGTCAGCCAGGTCTTGAGCGCGTTGACGGAGAAGGCGCCGAGGATCGCGCCGACCAGCGTGCCGCGGCCGCCGACCGCGACCCAGATGACCGCCTCGATCGAGTTGCCGGGCGAGAACTCGCCGGGGTTGATGATGCCGACCTGCGGCACGTAGAGCGCGCCGGCGAGGCCGGCCATCATGGCGGAGAGCACGAAGGCGAGGAGCTTGTGGTGCGTCACGTCGTAGCCGAGGAAGCGCACCCGGCTTTCGGCGTCGCGGATCGCGGTGAGGACGCGGCCGTATTTCGTGGCGGTGATCCAGCGGCAGAGCGCGTAGCAGCCGACCAGCGAGGCGAGCGAGGCGTAGAACAGCGCGGCGCGCGCGGCCGGCGTGTTCAGCCGCATGCCCAGGAGTTCCTTGAAGTCGGTGAAGCCGTTGTTGCCGCCGAAGCCCATGTCGTTGCGGAAGAAGGCGAGCATGAGCGCGTAGGTCATCGCCTGCGTGATGATGGAGAGATAGACGCCGGTGATGCGGCTGCGGAAGCAGAGGTAGCCGAGGACGAAGGCGAGCGTGCCGGGGACGGCGAGGATCATCAGGGCGGCGAAGGGGAAGTGGTCGAAGCCGAGCCAGTACCAGGGCAGCTCGCGGTAGCCGAGGAAGACCATGAAGTCGGGCAGGACGGGGTGGCCGTACACGCCGCGCGGGCCGATCAGGCGCATCAGGTGCATGCCCATCGCGTAGCCGCCGAGCGCGAAGAACGCCCCATGCCCGAGCGAGAGGATGCCGGCATAGCCCCAGGCGAGGTCGAGGGAGAGGGCGAGGATGGCGTAGCAGATCCACTTGCCCGTGACGGAGACGAGGAAGTCCGAGACGTGCAGGGCGTGGTCGGCGGGCAACGCGTTCAGGGCGGGCATCGCGGCGAGTGCGGCGACCGCCGCGATCAGCACCGCGCGCATGCCGAGCCGGATGCGCGAGGGCGCCGGTGCCGGGAGGGTGGAGGCGCTCATGCCTCGGCCGCCCTGCCCTTCTGCGCAAAGAGGCCGCGTGGGCGGCGCTGGATGAACAGCATGATCGCGACGAGGACGGCGACCTTCGCCAGCACGGCGCCGACCCAGGGTTCGATCAGCTTGTTGGCGAGGCCGAGGCCGAAGGCACCGATCAGCGTGCCGGCCAGGCTGCCGACGCCGCCGAACACCACGACGAGGAAGCTGTCTATCAGGTAGCCGGTGCCGAGATTGGGCGAGACGTTGTCTATCTGGCTCAGCGCGACGCCTGCGATGCCGGCGATGCCCGATCCGAACGCGAAGGTCAGCGCGTCCACGCGGCCGGTGCGGATGCCCATGGTGGCGGCGATGGCGCGGCGCTGGGTGACGGCGCGCATCTCCAGCCCGAAGCGCGTGAAACGGATCGCGGCGACGACGAGGGCGAGCACGACGAGGCTGAAGGCGAGGATCCAGAGGCGGTTCTGCGTGACGGCGATGTCGCCGGGGAGGATCAGCGTGCCCTGCATCCAGGGCGGGCTCAGCACTTCGCGGTTCTGCGCGCCGAAGGCCAGGCGCACGGCCTGCTGGATCATCATGCCGACGCCGAAGGTGAGCAGGAGGGTTTCGAGCGGGCGGCCGTAGAGGTGCCGGATGAGGCCGCGTTCCAGCGCGGCGCCGGCGAGCGCGGCGACGAGGAAAGCGGCGGGCACGGAGAGCGGGAGCGACCAGGGCAGCAGCCACGGCGTGTTGCGGCAGGCTTCCTGCACGACGAAGGTGGTGTAGGCGCCGAGCACGACGAATTCGCCGTGCGCCATGTTGATCACGCCCATGACGCCGAAGGTGACCGCCAGCCCCAGCGCGGCGAGGAGGAGGACGGAGCCGAGGGAGAGGCCCTGGAAGGCTGTCTCCACGCCGCGGCGGATGGCGAGGCGGCGGTCTATGGCGGCGACGGCCGCGGCGATCTCGTCGGCGAGGTCGGGCGCGAGATCGGGGGCGGCGGCACGGGCCTCGAGCAGGACGGCGCGGGCCTCGGGCAGGGCGGAGGCGGAGAGGGCGGCGATGCCGGCGCGCTTCGCCGCGGGGTCGTCGGCGACGAGGCGGGAGGCGGCGAGGGCGAGGGCCATGCGGTCGCGGATGCGCGGGACCGTCTCGCGGGCGAGGGCGGCTTCGAGGAGCGGGACGTTCTCGGCGCTGCGGGTGAGGAAGACGGAATCGGCCGCGGTGAGGCGTTCGGTGGCATCGGGGGAGACGATCTGCAGGCGGCCGAGCGCGCCGCGCAGCGCGACGCGGACGCGGTTGTTGATGCGGAGCGGTTCGGCGCCGGGGAGGTCGGTGCCGTCGCGGATGGCGAGGGTGCCGTCGGGGTGGCGGAGGAGGCGGCCGTCGGAGAGGGCGCGCAGGAGGGGGATGGCGCGCGGGTCCCCCAGGGCACCGAGGCGTTCGACGGCTTCGGCCTGGGCGGTGAAGCCTTGGGTCAGGCCGGGGAGCGTGGAGTCGAAGGTGTCCTGGGCGTTGGCGGGGAGGGTCAGGAGCAATGCGATGAGGATGAGGAGGGTGCGGGTCATGGGCGATTTGGGTCGGCGAACGCTGGACCCCCCTCACCCAACCCTCTCCCCCCAGGGGGGGAGAGGGCTTTTGCGGACTTAGCCACGCCGGCGGTTCGCGTTCTCCGGGATGAAGGGGGACCAGTTCTCGGCGACGATGGGGCCGGAGGTCTTCCAGACGATGTTGAACTGGCCATCCGCCTGCACCTCTCCGATCATCACGGGCTTGGAGAGGTGGTGGTTGCGGTGCATCTCCAGCGTGTAGCCGCAGGGGGCATCCACCTTCTGGCCGTACATCGCGGTGCGCACGGCATCCACGCCCGTGCTGCCGGCCTGCGCGACGGCCTGCGCCCACATCCTGAAGCCGACGAGCGTCGCCTCCATCGGGTCGTTGGTGACGCGGCGGGGGTTGCGGATGAAGCTGCGCCAGAGGTTCAGGAATTCGGTGTTCGCGGGCGACTGCACGGACATGAAGTAGTTCCAGGCGGCCAGGTGGCCGACGAGCGGGCGGGTATCAATGCCGGCCAGCTCCTCCTCGCCGACCGAGAAGGCGACGGAGGGGATGTCCTCGGCCTTGATGCCCTGGTTGCCGAGTTCCCGGTAGAAGGGGACGTTGGCGTCGCCGTTGATGGTGGAGACGATCGCGGTGCGCTTGCCCTCGCCGGCGAAGCGCTTCACGCGGCTGACGATGCCCTGCCAGTCGCTGTGGCCGAAGGGCGTGTATTCCTCCAGGATGTCGGCGTCGGCGATGCCCTTGCTGTTCAGGAAGGCGCGCAGGATGCGGTTGGTGGTGCGGGGATAGACGTAGTCGGTGCCGAGAAGGGCGATGCGCCGCGCGGCGCCGCCATCGGCCGACATCAGGTATTCCACCGCCGGGATCGCCTGCTGGTTCGGCGCGGCGCCGGTGTAGAAGATGTTGCGGCTCTCCTCCTCGCCCTCGTACTGCACGGGATAGAAGAGCAGGCCGTTCAGCTCCTCGAAGACCGGCAGGACGGATTTGCGGGAGACGCTGGTCCAGCATCCGAACGTCACGTCCACGCGGGAGACCTGCAGCAGCTCCCGCGCCTTCTCGGCGAAGAGCGGCCAGTTGGAGGCGGGGTCCACCACCACCGGTTCGAGGCGGCGGCCGAGGATGCCGCCGCGGCTGTTCTGCCACTCGATCATCATCAGCACGGTATCGCGCAGCGCGGTCTCGCTGATCGCCATGGTGCCGGAGAGCGAGTGCAGCACGCCGACGCGGATCGGCGCGGACTGCGCGAAGGAGGGCCTGATGCCCGGTGCCGCGAGCGCGGCGCCGAGCCCTGCCAACGCGGCGCGCCGCGTCAGCCCTGTTCCGTTCGACATGCCAGTCCCACCCTCCTCTCGGGTTTGCTCGATCGGGGCTTTGCGAATGTCGTGCCAGCGCGGCGCGGCGGGGCGGGTGCGCGATTGCCCAAGCGGGAGGCGGCGCATGCCCGGACTCGCGGCGACTTGCGCGGGCGGCGCGTCCTGCCACGCTGTCCGGGATGCACGCGCCGAGTCCTGCCATCCCGCATCAGCGCGCGCGCGGCCGGGCGGAGTTGACGCTGCGCGCGGCGGCGGGCGGGGCGCGGATCGTCTCGCTCTACAACGCGGCGCCGCTGCGCGTGCTGTTCCCGGACGGCGACCCCGGCGACCCGACCACGGGTGCGTTCGTCAACGTGGCGGGCGGGTTGGCGGGTGGCGATTCGGTGGAGGTTGCGCTGACGCTGCGGCGCGGCGCGCGCTTCACGGCGACGACGCCGGCAGCGGAGAAAATCTACCGCAGCCTCGGCGCGGAGACGGAGATCGCGTCGTCGCTGCGCGTGGAAGAAGAAGCCGTGTGCGAGTGGCTGCCGCAGGAGACGATCCTGTTCGACGGGGCGCGGCTGTCGCGGCGGCTGGACATCGGGTTGGCACCGGGGGCGCGGCTGCTGGCGGCGGAGCTGCTGGTGCTCGGGCGCGCGGCGAAGGGGGAACGGTTCACGCGCGGGGCGCTGACCGATCGCTGGCGGGTGCGCCGCGATGGGCGGCTGCTGTGGGCGGATTCGCTGCGCCTGCCCGATCCGCCGGCGGATGCGGCGGCGCGCTTCGTGCTCGGCGATGCCAATGCCGTGGGCACGCTGCTGCTGGTAGCGCCCGATGCGGCGGCACATCTGGCGGCGGCGCGGGAGCTGGGTGCGGCGACGATGCCAGCGCCTTGCGTGCTGCTGCTGCGATGGCTGGGCGAGGCGGGGGCGGTGCGGGGCGGGCTGGCGGCGGCGGTGGTCGCGCTGCGCGCGGCGGCGCTCGGCCATCCGGCGCGGCTGCCGCGGCTCTGGCGGAGCTGATCGGTCCTCTGCCATGCTGGCACGATCCGGAGGCACCGCATGAACCTGACGCCGCGCGAGAAGGACAAGCTGATCGTCGCCATGGCGGCGACCGTCGCGCGACGCAGGCTGGAGCGGGGGGTGAGGCTGAACCACCCGGAAGCCGTGGCGCTGATCACCGACTTCGTGGTGGAAGGCGCGCGGGACGGGCGCAGCGTGGCGGAGCTGATGCGCGACGGTGCGACGGTGATCACCCGCGCGCAGGTGATGGAGGGCGTCGCCGAGATGATCCATGACATCCAGGTGGAGGCGACATTCCCGGACGGGACGAAGCTCGTCACCGTGCATGAGCCGATTCGATGATCCCGGGCGAGCTGTTTTTCGCGGACCGAGAAATTGAGATCAACGCCGGGCGGCCGGTGATCGAGCTGGATGTGGCGAACACCGGCGATCGGCCGATCCAGGTGGGCAGCCATTACCACTTCGCGGAGACGAACCCGGCGTTGCGGTTCGACCGCACGGCGGCGCGCGGCCACCGGCTGGATATCGCGGCCGGCACGGCGGTGCGGTTCGAGCCGGGGCAGGAGCGGCGCGTGCGCCTGGTGCCCTTCGCGGGGGCGCGCGTGGTGCACGGCTTCCGCGGCGAGACGGAGGGAGCGCTCTAGATGCCGGCGAAGCTCTCGCGCCGTGCCTATGCCGGCATGTACGGGCCGACGGTCGGCGACCGCCTGCGCCTGGCGGACACCGAGCTGGTCATCGAGGTCGAGCGCGACCTGACGACCTACGGCGAGGAGGTGAAGTTCGGCGGCGGCAAGGTGATCCGCGACGGCATGGGACAGTCGCAGGTGACGCGCGCCGCCGGCGCCATGGATACGGTGATCACCAACGCGCTGATCGTGGATCACACCGGCATCTACAAGGCCGATGTGGGCCTGAAGGACGGGCGGATCGCGGCGATCGGCAAGGCGGGCAATCCCGACACGCAGCCCGGCGTCACCATCGTCATCGGGCCGGGGACGGAGATCATCGCCGGCGAAGGGCGCATCCTGACGGCCGGCGGCATAGACCCGCACATCCATTTCATCTGCCCGCAGCAGATCGAGGAGGCGCTGGCCTCCGGCATCACCACGATGTTCGGCGGCGGCACGGGGCCGGCACATGGCACGCTGGCGACCACCTGCACGCCGGGGCCGTGGCACCTCGCGCGCATGTTGCAGGCGGCGGAAGCGTTCCCGATGAACCTCGGCTTCCTCGGCAAGGGGAACGCGGCGCTGCCGGATGGCCTGGCGGAGCAGATCGAGGGCGGGGCCTGCGGGCTGAAGCTGCACGAGGATTGGGGGACGACGCCGAAGGCCATAGACACCTGCCTGCGCGTCGCGGACCGCTACGACGTGCAGGTCGCGATCCATTCGGACACGCTGAACGAGAGCGGCTTCGTGGACGAGACGATCCGCGCGGTCGGCGGCCGCGCGATCCAGGCCTTCCACACGGAAGGCGCGGGCGGCGGGCACGCGCCGGACATCCTGCGCGTGGTGGGAGAGCCGAACTTCCTGCCGAGTTCGACCAATCCGACCATGCCCTACACCGTGAACACGGTGGATGAGCACCTGGACATGCTGATGGTCTGCCATCACCTCGACCCCCGCATCCCGGAAGACGTGGCCTTCGCGGAATCGCGCATCCGCAAGGAGACGATCGCGGCGGAGGACATCCTGCACGACCTCGGCGCGATCAGCATGATGAGCAGCGACAGCCAGGCGATGGGGCGCGTGGGCGAGGTGATCATCCGCACCTGGCAGACCGCGCACAAGATGAAGGTGGGGCGCGGGCGGCTGCCCGACGAAGCCGGCGAGAACGACAATCTGCGGGTGCGGCGCTACGTGGCGAAATACACGATCAACCCGGCGATCGCGCAGGGCATCGCGGAGCATGTCGGCAGCGTGGAGGTCGGCAAGCTCGCCGACCTCGTGCTGTGGTCGCCGGCGTTCTTCGGGGCGAAGCCGGACTACGTGCTGAAATGCGGGACGATCGCGATGGCGCCGATGGGTGATCCCAACGCGTCCATCCCGACACCGCAGCCCGTGCATTACCGGCCGATGTTCGGGGCGTTCGGGCGGGCGCGGGTGCTGTCCGCCGTGACCTTCACGTCCGGCGCGGCGCTGGAGGCTGGAATCGGAGAGGCGCTCGGCTTGCAGCGGCCGCTGGTGGCGGTGCGGAACACGCGCGCGATCGGCAAGCGCGACATGGTCCTGAACGCCGCGCTGCCGCGCATCGAGGTGGATGCCGAGACCTATGAGGTGCGCGCGGATGGCGAGCTGCTGGTCTGCGAGCCGGCGAGCGTGCTGCCGCTGGCGCAGCGGTACTTCCTGTTCTGAACGTGCATGTTCTTGCGCGTGCAGGTCGTGATTGCCACTCTGGTGTGGAGGAGGCCGTGAGATGGATCAGACGCCACCCCGGCATGCATCCGGCATCGAGCTGCCGCAGGCGATCGGCCGCGAGGACTACCGCCGCTGGGCCGCGCGCCAGCCACGCGGACGCTTCGAGCGGATCGGCGGGCGCGTCGTTCAGGTGAGCCCGGAGCGGATCGTCCACGCGCAGGTGAAGATGCGCGTCTGGCAGGCGCTGGATCGCGCGGTGCGCGAGGCGGAGGTGCCGTGCCAGGCGCTCGGGGACGGCGTGACGGTGGAGGTGGACGACGACACGGATTACGAGCCGGATGCGCTGGTGAACGAGGGACCGCTGCCGGACCTGGATGCGGTCGTCGCGCCGAACCCGGTGATCGTCGTGGAGGTCGTCTCGCCGTCCAGTCGCGCTTCGGACACGGGCGCGAAGCTGGCCGGGTATTTCCGCGTGCCTTCGATCCAGCACTACCTGGTGGTCTGCACGACGCCGCGCGAGGTGATCCATCACGCGCGCCGCGGCGACGCGATCGAGACGCGGGTGTTGCGGGACGGCACGCTGCGGCTCGATCCGCCCGGGATCGGCGTCGCCGTCGCCGAGTTCTACCGTGACCTGCCGGCGCTTGATGCCGGCTAGCCGCGGCTCGATGGACGAGAACACCCCCCGCGCCACCCACGTCGCCGCCGCCGGCACCTGGCCGGAAGCCGAGGAGCGCGACACGGTCGTGGTGGATTTCGATGATCGCTTCCGGCGGCGGAAGCTGTACTCCGGCGAAGGCGGGCTCGCCTTCATCCTGGATCTGGCGGAAGCGCAGGTGTTGCGGGATGGGGATGGGCTTGCCCTTGCCTCGGGCGGCTATGTGCGGGTGCGCGCGGCGGCGGAACCGCTGATCGAGGTCACGGCCGCGTCGGCGGAGCATCTGCTGCGGCTCGCGTGGCATCTGGGGAACCGGCACCTGCCGGCGGAGATCGGCGAGGGGCGGATCCTGATCCGGCATGACCACGTCATCCTGCGCATGCTGGAAGGGCTGGGCGCGGCGACGCGGCCGGTACAGGCGCCGTTCAACCCGGAAGGCGGCGCGTATGGGGAGCACAACCGCACGCCCGCGCATCCGCACGGGCACCACCATGACCACGTGCACGGGGATGGAGACCATCATCACTGAGGTGGCGGGACCTCCGCGTGGGGCGAGCGATGAGTGATCTGGCAAGGCTGCTGGCTTGGCTGTCGCCGGCGTATCCGGTCGGGGCGTTCTCCTACAGCCATGCGCTGGAGGCCGCGGTCGAGGAGGGCGCGGTCACCACGCGGGTCGGCCTGGTCGAGTACGTGCAGGCCGCGCTGCGGCATGGCGCGGGGGGCACGGATGCGGGGTTGCTCGTGCTGGCGTACCGCGCCGCGGCGGCAGGGGACGATGCTGCGCTGGATGACGTGACCGAACTCGCGGCGGCGTGGCGCGGCACGGCCGAGTTTGCGCTGGAGGCGTCGCAGCCGGGCGCGGCCTTCGCGGGCGTGACGAATGCCGCGTGGCCGGAACCGCGCTTCGCGGCCCATGCGGCGCGGCATCGCGGGCGGCTGACGCATGCCGTCGCGTTCGGGACGGCGGCAGCGTTCCACTGCGTGGCGCTGCGTCCCGCGCTGTTCGGCTGGCTCTCGGCCTTCGCGGCGAACATCGTTTCGGCAGGCGTGCGGCTGGTGCCGCTGGGGCAGACGGATGGGCAGATCGCGACCGCGGCGCTGGTCCCGGCGATCGAGGCGGCGACGGACGCCGCCATGGCCGTGCGGAACGCGGACGAATTGGGAAGCTGCGCGCTGGCCTTGGATATCCTGTCCACGCGTCACGAGACGCAATACACGAGGCTGTTCCGGTCATGAGCAACGGTCCTTTCCGCGTCGGCGTCGGCGGCCCGGTGGGTTCGGGCAAGACCGCGCTCGTGGACCGGCTGTGCAAGCACATGCGCGATACCAGCGACGTGGCCGCCATCACCAACGACATCTACACGAAGGAGGATGCGGAATTCCTCACGCGCTCCGGCGCGCTGGCGCCGGATCGCATCATGGGCGTCGAGACCGGCGGCTGCCCGCACACGGCGATCCGGGAGGATGCTTCGATCAACCTCGCCGCGGTGGCGGAGATGACGGCGCGCTTCCCGTCGCTGGAAATCCTGTTCATCGAGAGCGGCGGCGACAACCTGGCCGCGACCTTCAGCCCGGAACTCGCGGACCTGACGATCTACGTGATTGACGTGAGCGCGGGCGACAAGATCCCGCGCAAGGGGGGGCCGGGGATCACGCGGTCCGACCTGCTGGTGATCAACAAGACGGACCTCGCGCCGCTGGTCGGCGCCGATCTCGGCGTGATGGATCGCGACGCGCGGCGGATGCGCGGGAGCCGGCCGTTCCTGTTCACGAACCTGAAGGAGAACCGCGGCGTGGCGGAGATCGCGGCGTTCATCCTGCGCTCCGGCGGCCTCACCCGCGCGGCGTAGGTCGAAGCCCCGTTCGGCAGCGCGCGGTTCAGGGCACGTCCAGATCCACCAGCGGGCCGTAGAACTGGCAGCCGAGCGTGTCCCAGTCGCCGGGGCTGCCGCTCGGGCGGTCGCGGTAGATCGTGAACTTGATGGCGTTCGCGAGGTCGAACAGGACGTGGTCGGAGATGCGCTCGGGCGGGATGCGGTAGATGCGTGCGATGGCATCCGGCGCCAGCACGCCGCTTTCCGCCACGCGGCGATAGGCGTCGGGGCCTGGGAAGATCACGTCGAAGGTCACCTGGTTCACGCCCGCGTTCTTGCTGCGGATCGTCTTCGCCAGCTCATGCAGCTTGGGCATCAGACCCCGGCCTCCGCGACGTAGGTTGGGAAGAGCTCGAGCGGGTCGCGCACGGTCATGGTGTGGTTCACGTTCCACACGAAGCCGGGCGAGGAGCGCATCGTCTGCTTGGTGCAGGCGGCAAGGCCGCTCGATCCCTTGCTGTCCGGGATGCGCGCGAGGAAGAACATGCGCGTCGCGAAATCCACCAGCTTGTGCGCGACGGCCTCGGTGGCGGCCAGGCCCTCGACGACGATGCAGACCTCGTGCGGCGCGGCATCGCGAAGCGGCTCCATCTCCTTCAGCACGCCGTCGCGGCCGAAGGCGTGGTAGTGCAGCTGGTACTCCACGCCCTTGAAGGTGCGGGCGGAGGCGCTTCGGGACCATTCGATGGCGGCGTCGAGGTTGCGGATGACGTGCGGGTCGCGGATGGCGGCGATGCCCATGCAGCGCTCGCCGACCTTGCGCGCGCCTTCCAGCTTCACCGTCAGCGGATGGTCGCGCAGGAAGCGCGCGCCGGCGATGCGGGTGGAGCGGGCATCCGCTTCCTCGTAGCGGCATTGCCGCATGTCCAGCACACCGCCCAGCGTGTGTTCGAAGAAGGGCGTTTCGCGTTCGTACATGGAATGCCCGGCGGCGGAGGCGACGGTGACGCGCTGGCCGGGGTGATAGGGCGTGACGACGATGTCCTCATCGGAGATCGTGCCGATGATCGCCTCCTTCCCCATGAAGGGTTCGGCGACGAGAGAGGCGCATTCGATCATCTTGCCCATGTGGTAGGCGAGTGCGGGCGGGTAGCCCGCGCGGATCGCGGGGGCCGCGGTGAAGCAGATGTCGCCGCAGCGGCCGCCGACGATCACCTCGGCGCCCATGTCGAGCAGCTTGATGAATGGCTCCACGCCGGCGACGGCGACGATGCGCGTGGCGCGTGCCGCTTCCTCCGCGGTCAGGTCGGGGAAGCCGCCGAGGCCGGGCAGGCGCTCTCCGGCGGCGAGGCGGGCGGCGATGGTGGCGGGCGGAACTTCCGAGTGGAACCAGCCGATGCGGAACTTCGGGATGCGGTGGCGTTCGGCGATGGCGCGGAGCTGGCGCACCGTCTCGTCCACGCCGTGGTTGCTGCCGGAATCGCCGGCGCTGCCGATGATCAGCGGGATGCGTCTCTCGCGCGACGAGGTCAGGAACAGTTCGAGCTCGTCCTCCACGAACTGGCCGAGCACGCTGTTGTTGCCGAGATAGACCGGCCCGGGATCGGAGCTGCCGCCATCGGCGACGAGGTAGTCGGGTTTGGTGGCGATGGCGGCGGCGAAGCTGTCCGGGCCGGACGGCGCGGTGCCCAGGTGGCCCGTGGAGATCATGATGCGCATGCTGCGCGGCGTGCCGGCCATGCCCGCTTTCCCCCCGTTACGCTGATTCGAAGTAGGATTGCGCCTCGGCCACCGCTTCGAAGGCCTGCAGCGCGGCGAGCGTGGCTTCGCGGTCGGTCGCGGCGACTTCCTCGATCAGCGCGTTCAGCAGCACCAGCGGCGCGGCGTGGTAGGCCACGAATGAGCCGGATTCGGCCGGCGCGTGCAGCCCGATCTCGCCTTTCAGCGCGGAGAAGGGGCTGTCCGTGACGACGATGCGCGTGACGCCGCGGGCGCCGGCGAGGTCCAGCAGCCGGACCTTCGCGCGCAGGTAGCGGGGGAAGCCGATGACGACGACGGCGTCGCGGCGATCCAGGCGGCTGAGCCGGTCGGTCGCCTCGGTGTCGGCGGCGAGGGAGCGTGCGACGTCGAGGCCGAGCTTGTCGAGCGCGAACCAGAGGTGGAAGGCGAGCGGCGCCGCGCCGCGCGCGCCGACCACGAGGATGCGCCGGGCGCGCCGCAACACGCCGCCGGCCTGGCGCAGCGCGGCGGCATCCGCCGTGCCGCGGAGATGGCCGAGGTTGTCCATCTCCTCCGCCAGCACGCGATCGAGCGTGCCGCTGCCGCGGGGGCGCTGGCGTTCCAGCAGGTGGAAGCGCTCCGTGCCCTTCAGGTCGGCGCGGACGATGCGGCGGACTTCCTTCTGCAGCGCCGGGTATCCGCTGAAGCCGAGCGCGTTGGCGAAGCGCACGACGGTCGCCTCGCTGACGCCGGCGGCGCGCGCGAGGTCGGCGACGGTGGCGAAGGCGACGGATTGGTAGTTGGCGAGCACGTGGCGGGCCAGGGCGCGCTGGCTGGGCGGCAGGTCGGCGCCGCGGGATTCGAGCTGGCGGACCAGCGGCAGGGCCGTGCTCACGGCGTCGCGCCCACGGTGCCTCGCCGGGTTGCCATCCCCTGCCCTCCTCGCCGCCTGAAGTGAATCTTTCAGGAGCTTGGCTTGTGGAAACGGATCATGTCAATCTGGGTGCCCGGGCCGGGCGGCGTGGTCGCTCGCCGGCACGCGGATCGGGAGGTGGAACCATGGGCACCACGCGTCGCGGCGCTCTCCTCGGCACGCTGGCCGCACCCTTCGTCGTCGGCCGGCCGCATGCCCAGCGCGCGGCGCGGGAGGTGCGGGTGGGATACACGCAGGATGCGCTGACGCTCGACCCCGCGAACCACCGGAACCGCGAGACGCAGACGGTGATCCGCAACATCCATGACGGGCTGATGGCGCGCGCGCCGGACATGCGCGTGGTGCCGGAAGTGGCGGAGAGCTTTCGTGCGCTGGATGCCGCGACCTATGAGGTGCGGATCAGGCCGGGCATCCGCTTCCATTCGGGCGACAGCCTGACGGTGGAGGACGTGAAGTTCACGCTGGACCGGCTGACGAAGCGCGACGCGATGGGCGGCGCCACCAGCCCGCGGCGCGACCTGCTCGGGCCGCTGGAGGAAACCTCGATCCTGGACGAGCGGACGCTGCGGATCCGGCTCTCGCAGCCCTGGGCGCCGATGGCCGGCATCATTCCCGCGCAGGAGATCGTGAACCGCCGGCATGTGGAGCGCGTGGGCCAGCAGGGCATGCAGACGCGGCCGGATGGCTGCGGCCCGTTCCGCCTGGTGGATTGGCGGCGCGGCGAGGCGGTGATCATGGAGCGCTTCGCCGACTACTACGGCGGCTCGCCGGAGATCCCGCCGGCCGGTCCGGCGCAGGTGGACCGCGTGATCTTCCGCGTGCTGCCGGAGAACGCCTCGCGCGTCGCGGCGCTGCTGGCCGGCGAGGTGGACATCATCAACGACCTGCCGCCGTCGGCCATGCGGCAGGTGGAGGCGAGCCGGGTGGCGCAGGTCGCGCGGGTGAACGGCACGCGGACCTTCTTCGTCGCGATGAACCTGGCGAAGCCGCCCTTCAACGACGTGCGCGTCCGCCGCGCGCTGAACCACGCGCTGGACAAGGCGGCGATCGTCTCGCGCGTGCTCGGCGGCACGGCGACGCCGCTGCGCGGGGTGATGAGCCCGGACAGCTTCGCCTTCAACCCGGACCTGCCGGAATACCGCTTCGACCTGGAACGCGCCCGCGCGCTGCTGGCCGAGGCGGGCGTCGCGCAGGGGACGGAGCTGGTGCTGGACACCACCGGCGCGACGCGGGAAGTGGCGGAGGCGATCGCGGCGCTGCTCTCCCGCACCGGGCTGCGGGTGCGCACGCAGCTCTGGGAAGGCGCGGTGATCAACCCGACCTGGACGAATGCGGAGCGCCGGCGCGACCGCGACATGTACCTGTTTTCCTGGGGGAATGCGTCTCTGGATCCGTCCGACATCATGCTGCCGACACTGCGCACGGGCGGGCGCGGCAACACCGCGGGCTATTCGAACGCCGAGGTGGACGGGCTGCTGGACGCGGCGGAGGTGGAGGCGGATGAGGGCCGGCGGCGCGGGATGTATCAACGCGCGCAGCAGGTGGTGACGGAGGAGGCGCCCTGGATCTTCCTGTGGCTGCCGCAGGACCTCTACGGCGTGTCCCGCCGCATCGAGGGGTGGCGGCCGCAGGCCGATAGCAGGATCAACCTGCACCGGGTGCGGATCGCCGGGTGAGCCTGCCGCGCATCCTGGAACGGCTGGCGCAGCTTCCCGTCGTGCTGTTCGGCGTCAGCCTCATCGTCTTCCTGATGATGACGCTGACGCCGGGCGATCCGGTGGAGATCATGCTGGCCGACGGGCGCGCGACGGAGGAGCAGGCGGAGGCGCTGCGCCGCGACCTCGGCCTGGATCGCCCGCTGGCCGAACGCTACCTGGTGTTCCTGGGCAATGCGCTGACCGGCGATTTCGGGCTGTCCTTCTTCCATCGCCGGCCGGTCTTCGACGTGATCGCGGAACGCCTGCCGGCGACGATCGAGCTGACCTTCGTGGCGCTGCTGATCGCGGTGGCGGTCGCCGTGCCGCTGGGCGTCGCGGCGGCGGTGCGACGGGATTCGTGGCTGGACCGCGCGCTCTCCGTGCTCTCGCTGTTCGGCGTCTCGCTGCCGGGGTTCTGGTTCGGCATCCTGCTGATCCTGCTGTTCGGCGTGCAGCTCGGCCTGTTGCCGGTGGGCGGCCGCATCCCGTTCGGCGCGGAGGTGCCGCGGCTGACGGGGTTCCTGCTGGTGGACACGGTCGCGGCGGGGCGGCCGGATGCCTTCCTGCGCGCGGTGTCGCACCTGATCCTGCCGGCGATCACGCTCGGCCTGCCAGCGGCGGCGCTGCTCGCGCGCGTCATCCGGAGCTCGATGGCGGAGGTGCTGGCGGCGGACTACGTGCTGTTCGCGGAGGCGAAGGGGCTGCGGCGGCGGCGCGTGCTGTACCTGCACGCGCTGAAGAACGCGCTGATCCCCGCGGTGACGGTGCTGGCGATCGAGATGGGGCAGCTGCTCGGCGGCAGCATGATCGTGGAGACGGTGTTCGGCTGGCCCGGCCTCGGCCGCGTGGTGGTGGAGAGCATCTTCGCGCGGAACTACCCGCTGGTGCAGGCGGCTGTGCTGTTCTACGCGGTGCTGTACGTGCTGCTGAATTTCTGCGCGGACCTGCTGTATGCCGCGCTGAACCCGAAGGTGCGCTTGTGAGCGGGGCGGCGGAGCTGCCCGCGCTCTCGCCCACGGGCCTCGCGCTGCGGCGGCTGCTGCGCAGCCATGTGACGGTGGCCTCCGCGCTGGTGGTGGTCGGCGTCGCGGTGCTCGCGCTGATGGCGCCCTGGATCGCGCCGCAGGACCCGACGGAGGCCGACCTGTTCCGCCGGCTCTGCGCGCCCGCCTGGGCCGCCGAGGATCTGGAGCCGGGCTTCTGGCTGGGTTGCGACAGCCTCGGCCGCGACATCCTCTCCCGCCTCATCCACGGCGCGCGCGTGTCGCTCTCCGTCGCGGCGATGGTGGTGGGGATCGCGGCGGTGATCGGCACGCTCGCGGGTCTCGCCGCCGGCTACCTGCGCGGCTGGACGGACATCCTCGTCTCGCGGCTGGTGGATACGCTGCTGGGCTTCCCCTACCTCGTCTTCGCGATCGGGCTGATGGCGATGATGGGGCCGGGGCTGCACAACATCGTCCTCGCCCTCGTGCTGAAGGAGTGGATCTTCACCTGCCGCGTGGTGCGCGGCGAGACGCTGGCGGCGCGCGAGCAGGACTACGTGGAGGCCGCGCGTGCGATCGGCTGCACGCCGCGCCACATCATGCTGCGCGAAATATTGCCGAACGTGCTCTCGCCCGTGCTCGTCGTCGCGACCTTCCGCATGGCCTACGTGATCATCATGGAGGCGTCGCTGTCCTTCCTCGGGCTCGGCGTGCAGCCGCCGACGCCCTCCTGGGGGTCCATGGTTTCGGATGGGCGGGACTACCTGGTGGAGGCGTGGTGGGTCTCGACGCTGCCGGGCCTGTGCATCCTCGTGCTCGTGCTCGCGATCAACCTGGCGAGCCAGGGGCTGCGCGACGCCTTCGACCCGCGGCTGCACCGGTCGGCATGACACGGCCGCTGCTGCGCGTGCGCGGCCTCCGCACCGTCTTCCCGACGATACGCGGCCCGCTGGCGGCGGCGGATGGCGTGGATTTCGACATCGGCGCGGGCGAGGCGCTGGGGGTGGTGGGGGAGAGCGGGTCGGGCAAGTCGGTCACGTTCCTCTCCGTGCTCGGGCTGGTGCGGCCGCCCGGCGAGGTGGAGGCGGGCGAGATCACGCTGGATGGGCAGGACCTGCGCGACATGCCGCGGAGAGCCTTGCGCGCGCTGCGCGGCCGCGTCGTGGCGCTGGCGATGCAGGATGCGCTGTCCGCGCTGAACCCGTCGCTGACGGTCGGCACGCAGATCGCGGAGACGCTGCGCGCGCATGCCATATCCGTGGATCCCCGGGCGGAGGCGGTGCGGCTGCTGACGCGCGTCGGCATCCCGGATGCCGCCGCGCGGCTGGACGACTATCCGCACCGCTTCTCGGGGGGCATGCGGCAGCGCGCGATGATCGCCATCGCGCTCGCGGCGCGCCCTCGGCTGCTGGTCGCGGACGAGCCGACGACGGCGCTGGACGTGACGATCCGCGCGCAGGTGCTGGACCTGGTGGACGAGCTGCGCGCGGAAGGCGGGCTCGCGGTCGCGCTCATCACGCATGACCTGGCGGTGGTGGCGGAACGCTGCGCGCGCGTGATGGTGATGTATGCCGGGCAGGTGGTGGAGAGCGGGCCGACGGCGGAGGTGGTCTCGCGGCCGCGCCATCCCTACACGCGCGGGCTGATCGGCAGCCTGCCGAGCCTGGATGATCCCGACCGCGTGCTGCACCCGATCCCCGGGCAGGTGCCGGACCTGGCGACGATCGCGCCGGGCTGCCGCTTTGGGAACCGCTGCGGGCTGGTAGTGGCGGATTGCGCGCGGCCGGTGGAGCTGGCGCCGGCGGGCGAAGGCCGGCTGTCCCGCTGCATCCGTGCGGCGGAGGTCTCGCGGTGAGCGCGCTGTTGGAGGCGCAGGGCGTCGGCAAGGCGTACATGCTGCCGCACGGGCTGGGTGACCGGCTGCTGCGCCGGCCGCCGCGGCTGCTGCGCGCGGTGGATGCGGTGGACCTGTCGGTGGAGCGCGGCGAGACGCTCGGGCTGATCGGCGAGAGCGGCTGCGGCAAGTCCACGCTCGGCCGCGTGCTGCTGCGGTTGCAGGAGCCGACCTCCGGCACCGTGCGCTTCGACGGGCAGGACATCGCCGCGCTGCCGGACGCCGCGCTGCGCGCGCTGCGGCGGCGCATGCAGATCATCTTCCAGGACCCCTACGCCTCGCTGAACCCGCGCCGGACGGTGCGGGAGATCGTCTCGCTGCCGCTGCTGCTGCATGGCGGGGCGCGGGTGGAGGCGCAGGTGGCGGCGATGCTGGACCGCGTCGGCCTGGCCCGCGCGCATCTGGACCGCTACCCGCACCAGTTCTCGGGCGGGCAGCGGCAGCGCATCGGCATCGCGCGGGCGCTGGTGCTGCGGCCGGACTTCGTGGTGTGCGACGAGCCGGTCTCGGCACTCGACGTGTCCGTGCAGGCGCAGGTCCTCGCGCTGCTGCGGGAGCTGCGGGACGAGATGCGGCTGGCGCTGCTGTTCATCTCGCACGACCTCGCGGTGGTCGCGCATCTCGCGCGGCGGATCGCGGTGATGTACCTCGGCCGCATCGTGGAGGAAGGGCCGCGCGACGCGGTGATCCGCCGGCCGGCGCATCCCTACACGCGCGCGCTGCTGGCGGCGGTGCCGCGCATCCCGGCGCCGGCCGGGCGCGCGCGCGTCGTGCCGGGGGAGCTGCCCTCGCCGCTCTCGCCGCCTCCGGGCTGCCCGTTCCATCCGCGCTGTCCCGAAGCCGGGCCGCGCTGCGCGCGCGACGCGCCGCGTCGCGTGGCGCTGGCGGAAGCCGGGCACGCGGTCGCCTGCCACCTGCACGATGGCGGTGTCGGCGCGACATGATCACGTCAGGAGAGACACGACGCATGGCCGGGATCGCGATCCTCTGCCCCACCGGGCATCTCGGCTTCACGCCGCTGGAGCCGGCTTCGTTCCACGCGGGCTGCGCGCTGCGGCCGGACTTCATCATCGCCGACAGCGGAAGCTGCGACATCGGGCCGTATCCGCTCGGCGCCGATGGGCAGGCGAGCCCGGAGGCGTGGCAGCGGCACGACCTGGAGATCATGCTGCTCGCGGCGAGGCGCCTCGGCGTGCCGATGATCGTCGGCTCGGCCAGCGACACCGGCACGGATCGCGGCGTGCGGCAATTCGCGGCGCTGATCCGCGACATCGCGCGGGAGCACGGGCTGGCGCCGTTCCGCATGGCGACGATCTTCTCGGAGCTGACGCGGGAGGCGGTGCTGGCGCGCATGGCGGCCGGGGGCGTCGTGGCGGGGCTGGACGGGCGCGAGGACGCCGACGCCGCGGCGGTCGCGCGCACCGACCGCATCGTCGCGGTGATGGGCGCGGAGCCGATCGCCGCGGCGCTGCGCGACGGCGCGGAGGTGGTGATCGCCGGGCGATCCTCCGACTGCGCGCTGTTCGCGGCGCCGCTGCTGAATGCGGGCCTCTCGCCGGCGACGGCGTACTACGCGGGCAAGCTGATGGAATGCGCGTCCTTCTGCTGCGAGCCGTTCATGGGGAAGGAGAGCATCCTGGGCCGGATCGCGGAGGACGACATCCGCATCGCCGCGATGCATCCGGGCCAGCGCTGCACGCCGGCGTCGCTCGCGAGCCACGCGATGTACGAACGCCGCGATCCCTTCCGCGAACACGTCGTCAGCGGCCATGTGGACATGACGGAGGTGCGCTACGAGCCGTGGGACGAGCGCACCGCCCGCGCATCCGGCGCGCGCTTCGTCGCGGCGGCGCGGCCGATGGTGAAGCTGGAAGGCGCGGGAAAGGTGGGGGAGCGGCGGCTGGCGATCGTCGGCATCCGCGATCCCTACACGATCGAGAACATTGACGCCGCGATGGGCTGGGCGCGGGCGCGGCTCGCCGAACGCTTCGGGCCGCCGGGCGATGGCGGCTGGACCGTGCACTACCATGCCTATGGCCGGGACGGCGTGATGGGCGCGCTGGAACCCGCACGTCCCGCGCGGCCGCATGAGCTGGGGATCGTGGTCGAGACGGTCTGCGCGGATGCGCGGCGGGCGGAGGAGGTCTGCGCGCTGGCGGCGCGCAACCTGTTCTACGCGCGGCTGAAGGAGGTGAAGGGCACGGCCGGCGCCGCGGCGCTGATGTCGGACGAAATCCTGGTCGGCAAGCCCGGCTACGAATGGACGCTCAACCACGTCATGCCCGTGGACGACCCGGCGGAGCCGTTCCGTACGGCGTTCGAGACGGTGCGCGGCATCGGGCCGGAGAACGCCTGACCATGCGCAACATGCCGACGCTGCGCGACCTGGCCACCACGATCCGCAGCAAGAACGCGGGCGTGGACCACATCACCTTCGACCTGATCTTCCGCGAGCGCGCGAATTTCGAGCGCGTGCGGGATTCCGGCGTGCTGAGCCGCGCCAGCGTCGCCGCGCTGTACGGCATCGCGGAAGCGCGGGTGACGGACTTCGTGGTGTTCGAGCCGGCGAACGCGATCAAGTTCACGATCCGGCGGGAGAGGCCGTCGGGGAGTCCGGGGGAATCGGACGTGTTCGGGGCGCAGCAATATGCGCCGCTGTTCGGGGTGGAGGTGCCGTGAGGGGGTGCAATGCCGGCCGGCATGAGCACCTTCCGGCAGCCAGTCATGGCAGCGTCGTCGAGGGAAGCTCCCGTGGCTCCCCCACCCCAGCCGTCCCCCGCAAGGGCGGGGGAGGGAGTAGGAGTCAGCTCGGTGTCGGGCGGCTGCGGGTGACGCGGCGGAGGGTGCGGGAGAGTTCCTCGGCGGCGTAGGGCTTGTGCAGCAGCTCGAAGCCGTGGCGGCCTTCCTCCGCCAGCACGTGGCTGTAGCCGGAGGTGAGCACGATCGGCAGGCCGGGATGACGCCGCCTGATCTCCTGGCCGAGTTCGATGCCGCTCATCCCGGGCATCACGACGTCGGAGAACACCACGTCGAAGCTGCGGCCGGCGGCCAGCAGCTCCAGCGCCTGGCTCGCGGTCACCGCCCAGGTGGGGTCGTAGCCGAGGTCCTCCAGCACCTGGCTGGAGAAGCGGCCGACCTCGATGTTGTCCTCCACCAGCAGCACGCGGCGCCCGTGCCCGTCCTCGATGGCGGCGTCGGCGCGCGGATCGGGTGCGTCGGCCTCCGCGGCGATCGGCTCCGCTTGCGGCAGGTAGAGCGTGAAGGTGGTGCCGCGGCCGACCTGGCTTTCCACCGCGACATCGCCGCCCGATTGCCGTGCGAAGCCATAGACCTGCGAGAGGCCGAGGCCGGTACCTTTGCCGACCTCCTTCGTCGTGTAGAACGGCTCGAACACCTGGCCGAGCCTGTCGGCCGGGATGCCGTGGCCGGTGTCGGTCAGCGACACGGCGACGAAACGGCCCGGCGTGCCGGCGTGGCCGCGCGGCATCGCGCCTGCGGGCGTGACCCGGATGGTGAGCGTGCCTTCGCCGTCCATCGCGTCGCGCGCGTTGACGGCCATGTTGACGAGCGCCGTCTCGAACTGGCTCGCATCCGCCTTGATGGGGCAGGGTTCGGCGGCGATGTCGGCGACGATCCGCACGCGCGCGCCGACGACGGTGCGCAGCATGTCCGTGACCGACCGCACGCGCTCGCCAGGGTCGAACACCTCCGGCTTCAGCGCCTGGCGGCGCGCGAAGGCGAGGAGCTGGCCGGTGAGTTTGGCGGCGCGGTCCACCGTCTCGGCGATCGCGTCCACGTAGCGGCGGCGACGCTCCTCCCCGACATTCGGCCGGCGGAGCAGGTCGGTGGAGCTGCGGATGATGGTGAGCAGGTTGTTGAAGTCGTGCGCGACGCCGCCGGTGAGCTGGCCGACGGCTTCCATCTTCTGCGCCTGGCGCAACCCGTCCTCCGCGCGCGCCAAGCGCGCCTGCTCCTCGATCCGGTCGGTGATGTCGCGGCTGGTGAGGAAGGCGCCGATCAGCGCGCCGTCCATGCCGCGCAGCGTCTCGAACTTCATCTCGAAGGTGCGGCGGTCGAGCGCGGGATCGCCCCATCCCGCGACCATGGTGTAGGCCTCGCCCGCCAGGGCGCGCGCCCAGACGCCGCGGACCGCGGCCTGGTGGTCGGGACGGTCGGCCAGGGTCTCGAGCAGGCTCTCACCCACCTGGGGGCGCTTGCCGAAGGTGCGCGCATAGGCATCCGCGCAGGCCGCGTTGATGGCGAGCCAGCGGTAGTCGAGGTCGAGCGCCTGGATCTGCACGTCCGTGACTTCGACGATCGTGGCGAGGAGCTGGCGTTCCGCGGTGCGTTCGGCGACGCGCTGTTCGAGCGTCGCGTTCAGCTCGCGCAGCCGCGCCTCTGCGCCCACCCGCTCGACATGGGCCCAGCAGCGCTCCACCACTGCCTCGACGAGGGCGATCTCCTCCGCCGTCCAGTCGCGCGGGCGATCCTGGTGCACGGCCATCATGGCGACCAGGCGGCCGTCCTTGACAAGGGGGCAGCAGACGATCGCGCCGATGCCGATCGCCAGGAACATCTCGCGCCCTTCGCCGGGGGCGAGCTCGCCGGCGACGTCGCGCACGATCAGCGTGCGCCCGCCGCGCATGTCGGCGGCGGCGCGCGGGCCGAACAGGTCCAGGCTGTAGGTGCCGGCGGAGCTGGCGATGCCGGGCGCGGTGAAATCGTTGCGGATGACGAAGCGGTCGTTGTCGGCGTCGAGGTCGGCATAGGCGCAGCGCGACGCGCCGAGGCGGCGCGCCAGGTGCCTGGCGGCGGCGAGCATCGCGCCCGGCGCATCGCGGGATTCGCGCAGCGCCTCGTCCAGCTCGCCCAGGAAGCGAAGGCGCGCCTCGCTGTGGCGCAGCGCGGCTTCGGCGCGCACGCGCTCCGTCGTCTCGCTGACGATGCAGAGCACCCCGGCGACCGCGCCGGCCTCGTCGCGGATCGGCGAGTAGGAGATGTCGAAGAACACGTCCTCGCCGTAGCCGTGGCGCTCGATGTAGAAGGGGCGGTCCTTCGCGGAGACGGTCTCGCCGGTCTCGCGCACGCGGCGCAGCAGCGGCTCCAGGTCGTCCCACAGCTCGGTCCAGCTCTCCACGGCCGGTTGGCCGAAGGCGCGCGGGTGCTTGTCGCCGATCGTGGGGGCGTAGGCATCGTTGTAGAGCGCGGCGTAGTCCGGCCCCCAGAACAGCACGATCTGCGCCTGCGCCGGCAGCATCATGCCGACCGTCGTCTTCAGGCTGGCGGGCCAGGCCGCCGGCGGGCCGAGCGGCGAGGTGGACCAGTCGCGGGTGCGGATGAGCGCGGCGACGCCGCCGGCGGGATCGGCCCAGGAGGCGGCCCCGGGGGCGGGCTGGCGAGCCTCGTCTGATGGCATCCGTTTCCGTCCCACACGTGACGCGGGTTTGTCAAAGCGACGGGGCGAGGCATTCCCGGCTGCGGTGCGCAGCGTGGCAGCGATCCACTCGCCGGTCCCGCGCATCGTATGGCCGGCTGTAGGCCCTGCGTTGAATCGCGAGAAGGTGAAGGCGCAACTCCGCGCAATGGAGGCATTTCGGGAGTGTCGTGAAGCTGCATCCGAACAGGCGGGGACTCGCGGGACGTGTTGGTGGGCCGCGTCGCGGCCGCCGTACCGGCGGCAGCTTTCCGCCGATGCGTGTCGTGCGACCGTGACCGGCGGGCTCGACGCGATGCCGGACGGAGCGGGGGAGGAGTTCCGCCGCATCGCGCTCCAAGCGGGCCGCGTGGGCGTCTGGCGGTGGGACACGCGGGCGGGGCGGGGCTGGGGCGACGCGGCCTTCCGAGCCTTGTGGGGGATGCTGCCCTCGGAGGCGCCGCACCCGGTCTCCGACTTCACGCGGCTGATGACGCCGGCGGGCGGGGCGGCGGTGGAAGCCGCGATGGCGGGGGCGGCAGCCGCCGACGAGGAGTTCGACGCGGAGGTCGAGGTCGCCTCCGGCCCGGCCGCCGGCCGCTGGATCGGCTGGCGCGGGCGGGCGGAGCCCGAGCGGCCCTGGATCCTCGACGGCGTGGGCTTCGACGTGACGGCGCGGCGGCGCGAGAGCGAGCGGCTGCGCGAGAGCGAGGAGCGGTTCCGCGCGATGGCCGCCGGGATCGAGGACGTGTTCTACCTCACCGACCTCGAACACGACGCGCTGCTCTATCTCAGCCCGTCCTATGAGCGCGTCTGGGGGCGGCCGGCGGCGGAGCTGATGGCGGATCTCGGCGCCTTCGAGGCGACGATCCACCCGGAGGACCTGCCCGCCCTCAAGGCGGGCAAGGAGGTGCAGCGGCGGGGCGAGCCGGTGCGGATCGAGTACCGCATCGTCCGGCCGGACGGCGCCGTGCGCTGGATCCTCGACCGCAGCTTCGTGGTGGCGGGCAGCGAGGGGCGGCGTTCCGCAGGTGTCGCCACCGACATCACGGCGCGGGTGGAGGCGGAGGCCGCGACGCGCGAGAGCGATGAGCGCCTGCGCCAGTTCGGCGAGGCCTCCTCCGACGTGCTCTGGATACGCGACGCCGTGACGCTGCAATGGGAGTACCTCAGCCCGGCCTTCGAGCGGATCTACGGCCTCTCGCGCGACGAGGCGCTGGCCGGCGACACGATGCTGAACTGGCAAGGCCTCATCCTGCCGGAGGACCGCGCGCACGCCGTCGCCAATATCGGGCGCGTGCGGGAGGGTGAGCACGCCGTCTTCGAGTACCGCATCCGGCGGCCGGCGGACGGGCAGGTGCGGTGGATGCGGGACACCGACTTCCCCATGCGCGACGCGGCCGGCCGCGTGGTGCGCGTCGGCGGCCTCGGGCAGGACGTGACGGAGCTGAAGGCCGCGCAGGCGGCGATCGCGGCGAGCGAGGCGCGGCTGCGCACCTTGGTGGAAGGCGTGCCGGAACTCGTCTGGCGGTCGCGCGATGCCGGACAGTGGACCTGGTCGAGTCCGCAGTGGCAGCGCTTCACCGGGCAGGACGACGCGCAGAGCCACGGGCTCGGCTGGCTCGATGCCGTCCACCCCGACGACCGCGAGGCGGCGAAGCGGGCCTGGGACGCGGCGCCGGGGACCGGCCTGCTCGACGTGGAGTATCGCGTCAGGCGCGCCGCAGACGGCGCCTGGATCTGGCACCACACCCGCGCGGCGCCGGTGCGCGGCGCCGGCGGCCAGGTCGTCGAATGGCTCGGCGTCTCGGCCGATATCGAGCATTCGAGGCAGGCCCGCGAGGTGCTCGCGCGCGGGCGCATGGAGCTGGAGCGGCTCGTCGCCGAGCGGACGAGCGAACTGGAACTCGCGCTGCAGGCGCTGCGGCGCGAGGCGGCGGAGCGGGGGCAGGCGGAGGATGCGCTGCGCCAGGCGCAGAAGATGGATGCCATCGGGCGGCTGACCGGGGGCATCGCGCATGACTTCAACAACATGCTGCAGGGCGTGACCGGCGCGCTGGACCTGTCGCAGCGGCGCATCGCGGAAGGCCAGCCGGAAGCGGCGCCGCGCTACCTGGCCGCTGCGCGCGAGGCGGCGACGCGCGCCGCCGGGCTGACGCGCCGTCTGCTCGCCTTCGCGCGGCGTCAGCGGCTGGACCCGCGGGCGGTGGACCCGGAAGCTCTCCTCACCGGCGTGGCCGAACTCGTGCGCCGCACCGTCGGATCGGCGATCGCGGTGGAGATGAATCTTCGCGAGGCGACGGAAGGCTTCGTGGTCTGTGATCCCAACGAACTGGAAAGCGCGATCCTGAACCTGGCGATCAATGCGCGGGACGCGATGCCGTGCGGCGGACGCCTCGTGCTGGGGACGGCGGAGGCGCGGTTGCGGCGCGGCGACATCCCGCAGGGGGAGGAAGCGGTGCCGGGCGGCTACATCGAGCTGCATGTCGGCGACACCGGCACGGGCATGATGCCGGAGGTGCTGGCGCGCGTGACGGAGCCGTTCTTCACGACGAAGCCGCAGGGCCAGGGCACCGGGCTGGGGCTGAGCCAGGTCTATGGCTTCGCGCGCCAGTCGGGCGGGCTGCTGCGGATCGAGAGCCAGCCCGGCATCGGCACGACCGTGCGGCTGCTGCTGCCGCGCCGGCAGGGCAGCGCGGCAGCGAACGAGAAGGTCGTGGCGGAGGCGCCGGACCACGTCGCCGGGCAGCCAGTGGTCATGCTGGTGGATGACGAGGCCGGCGTGCGCGGGCCCGCGGCGGAGCGGCTGCGCGAACTCGGCTACCGCGTGGTGGAGGCGTCGGATGGGCCGGAGGCGCTGCGTCTCGTCCAGGCGGACCCCTGCCCCGACCTCGTCGTCACCGATGTCGGCCTGCCCGGCGGCATGAACGGGCGGCAGGTCGCCGAGGCGATCCGCGAGCTGTGCCCGGACATGCCGGTGATGTTCATCAGCGGCTGGACGGGCGATGTGCTCGCGCCCGGCACGGAGGTGATCGGCAAGCCCTTCGAGCTGGATGCGCTCGCGCGGCGGGTGCAGGCCATGCTGCAGAAAGGGATGCCGGGTCGGCCTGACGGGGCGCTGGCCAAGCGGGGCGGCGCGCCGTAAGCCCTGCCGCATGCCTCCTGCCCCACTCGCGCTCACCATGGGCGAGCCCGCCGGCATCGGCCCGGAGATCACCGTCGCGGCGTGGCGCGCGATGCGGGCGGCCGGTCCGGCCTTCTTCCTGATCGGCGATGCCGAAGCGCTCGGCGACGTGCCCTTCGTGCCCATCGCGGCGCCGGAGGAGGCGGCGGAGGTGTTCCCGCGCGCCTTGCCCGTCCTGCCGCTGCCGCTGCCGGCCGGCGTGCGGCCGGGCCGGCCGGACCCGCGCAACGCGCCGGCGGTCATCGCCTCGATCGAGCGGGCGGTGGCCTTCGCCGCGGGCGGACGGGCGGCGGGGGTGGTGACGAACCCGATCCAGAAGGCGGTGCTGACCGCGGCAGGGTTCCGGCATCCCGGCCATACCGAGTTCCTGGGCGAGCTCGCCGGCATGGGCCGGGCGCCGGTGATGATGCTGGCCTGCCCCGGGCTGCGCGTGGTGCCCGTCACGGTTCACCTGCCGCTGGCGCGCGCGGTCGCGGAGCTGACGACTGCCGCGATCGTCGAGCGCGGGCTGGTGGTGGCGGAGGCGCTGCGCCGCGATTTCGGGCGCGCCAGCCCGCGCCTCGTCCTCGCGGGGCTCAACCCGCATGCCGGCGAGGACGGCACGATGGGGCGCGAGGACATCGAGATCGTCGCGCCGGCGGTGGCCGCGCTGGCCGCCTCCGGCATCGCGGCGCGCGGGCCGCTGCCGGCGGACACGCTGTTCACGCCGCGGGCGCGCGCGGGCTACGACTGCGCGCTCTGCATGTATCACGACCAGGCGCTGATTCCCGTGAAGACGCTGGACATGGATGGCGGCGTGAATGTCACGCTCGGCCTCTCGATCGTGCGGACCAGCCCGGACCATGGCACGGCACTGGACATCGCGGGCCGTGGCCTGGCCGATCCGGGCAGCCTGATCGCGGCGCTGCGCATGGCGGGAGAGATGGCGCGGGCGCGGACGGGGGTTGGTTTGCGATGAGGCTCTCGATCAACATTGACCACGTGGCGACGCTGCGGAACGCGCGCGGCGGGGCGCATCCCGATCCCTTCGCGGCGGCGCTCGCGGTGCTGGATGCGGGCGCCGACGGCATCACCGTGCACCTGCGGGAGGACCGCCGGCATATCCGCGACGCCGATGTGGAGCGGCTGCGCGCCGGCATCGCGGCGCCGCTCAACCTGGAGATGGCGGCGACGGAGGAGATGGTCGCGATCGCGGAGCGGCTGCGGCCGGCGGATTGCTGCATCGTGCCGGAGAAGCGGGCGGAGCTGACGACGGAAGGTGGGCTGGACGTGCTGCGCGCCGGCCCCTTCCTGGCCGAGGCGATACGGCGGCTCAACGCGGCGGGCATCCGCACCTCGGTCTTCGTCGAGGCGGACCGCGCCCAGATCGAGGCCGCCGCGCGCCTCGGCAGCCATGCGGTGGAGCTGCACACCGGTGCGTATGCCGACGCGTCGCCGGAGGCCCGGCCGGCGCATCTGATCCGCTTGCGGGCGGGTGCTGCGGCCGCGGCGGCGGCGGGCCTCGCCTGCCATGCCGGGCACGGGCTGTCCTACGACACGATCGGCGACATCGCGCGCATCGCGGAGGTGTCGGAGGTCTCGATCGGGCATTTCCTCATCGGCCAGGCGGTGTTCGACGGCCTGCCGGCCTGCGTGCGGCGGATGCGTGGGCTCATCTCTGCGGCGCGGGGGGCGGCAGGTCGCGGAAGCGGCGCATGAAGCGGCGGTCAATCCAGTCCTTGCAGCGCCACACCCACCGGCCGCCGAGCACGATGCCGTTGCGCGTGCCGACCGCGTGCTGCGGGCCGGTGGAGACGAGGTAGAGCGCGTCGCGCTGCGGCACGTAGGGGTGCGGCGCGGTGCCGGCCAGCGCGGCGCGGATGTTGCCGGCCAGCACCGGCCCGGCGCGCACGGCATGGACGCCGGAGCGGGGGATCGGCCGCGGGTCGAAGGCGATGGTGTCGCCGGCGGCGAAGATGTCGTCACGGCCGACGGCGCGCAGCGTCGCATCCACGCGCAGGAAGCCGCGCGGGTCGAGCGCGAGGCCGGTATCCGCGAGCCAGGCGGCGGGCGCGGCCTGGGTGGTCCAGAGGATCTCGTCGGCGGCGATGCGGCGGCCGTCCTCCAGGGTGACGGCGCCGGCCTCCACCGCAACGACGCGCGCGTCGGTGAGGAGCGCGATGCCGCGCGCATCCAGGATCGCGCGGAAGCGCGCGCGGAAGCCGTCGGGGAAGCCGGCGAGGATGTCGCCGTCGGAGAGCAGGGTGAAGCGCAGCGCACCGGCGTCGCCGCCGGCATCGTGACGCAGCCGGTGTTCCGTCGCCAGCAGCAGCTCCACGCCCCCTGCCCCGCCGCCGACGAGCAGCACGTGGCGCGAGTGGCCATCCAGCACGCGCGCACGCAGCGCCGCGAAACGCGGCAGGAAGCCGTCAATGGGTTTCACGGGCAGCGCGTGCTCCGCGGCGCCCGGCACGTCGGCAGTATTGGGGCGGGAGCCGATGTCGAGCGAGACGATGTCATAGGGCAGCGGCGGACCGTTCCGGCGCATGACGCGGCGGTTCGGCACGTCGAGTCCGATCGCCTCGTCCAGGTGGAGCGTGGCGCCGGCGAAGCGGGCGAGCGGGACGGTGTCAATCAGGATGTCGTCGGCCCGGTAGTGCCCGGCGACGTGGCCGGGCAGCATGCCGGAATAGGGCGCGCGGATTTCGCGCGTGACCAGGATCAGGCGGATGCCGGGGATCGGCTTCAGGCCGAAGTCGCGCAGCACGGCCACATGCGCATGGCCGGCGCCGACCAGCACGACGGTCTTCATTGCGGATTTGGAGTCCAGGCGCGGGGGGGATGCATGCGCATGTATGCGCGGGTGACGCGCGACGCCACCGACGCGGCGCGATGAACAGACTGCCAGCGCATTCTCCCGATCCAGCTGCGGGGAGCAATCGGCGATCCTCAGGCGGGCGTCGCGGACAAAATACGACTACGACGCGTGTTTGCATTGACGACCGGTGCCGATGGCGTGTCTGTCTCGTGCATGTGCAGCCCTGGGGCGAAATCACTCCGCGCATTGCGCGCGGAGTCATGCAACGGACCGGCAGGGAGTCCGTGACCGAAGTCGTTCCGATCCGCCACGCGTACCGTCCGGGCAGGTGAGCGCGAGCGCGATCACCTTCGCGCGGCCTTCGCGCGTGCGCGCCATTCCGGGCTTCGGCCTGTCCTTCGGGATCACCGCGCTCTGGCTCTCGGCGATCGTCCTGGTCCCGCTGGCGGCGCTCGTCATCCGGCCATGGGAGCTCGGCGTCGCCGGCGTCTGGGCCTCGCTGGCGGAGCCGCGGGTCGTCGCGGCGCTGCGGCTCTCCTTCGCGGCAGCGCTCCTCGCGGCGGCGGTGAACCTGCCGCTCGGGCTGCTGCTGGCCTGGGCGATCGTGCGGCTGCGCTTCCCGGGCCGCGGCGTGCTCGACGGCGCGGTGGACCTGCCTTTCGCGCTGCCGACGGCGGTGGCGGGCATCGCGCTGACCGCGCTGTTCGCGCCGAATGGCTGGCTCGGCGGGCCGATCGCGGCGCTGACGGGATGGCAGGTGGCATTCACGCCGGCGGGCATCGTCGTCGCGCTGGTCTTCGTCGGCCTGCCCTTCGTCGTGCGCACCGTGGAGCCGGTGCTGCGCGACCTCGGCATCGAGGCGGAGGAAGCCGCGGCGACGCTCGGTGCGACGCGGCCGCAGATGCTGGCGCGCGTGGTGCTGCCGGCGCTGGCGCCCGCGCTGCTGACGGGCTTCGGCCTGGCCTTCGCGCGCGGCGTCGGCGAGTACGGCAGCGTCATCTTCATCGCCGGCAACATGCCGATGGCCAGCGAGATCGCGCCGCTGCTGATCGTGATCCGGCTGGAGCAGTTCGACTACGCGGGCGCCGCCGCGGTCGGGCTGGCGATGCTGGCCCTGTCCTTCACCGTCCTGCTCGGGCTGAACCTGCTGCAACGCGCGCTGCGGCGGGGGCGGCGATGAGCGCGTTCCGCCCCGCCGCGCAGGACCCGCCGCTGGCGCGCGCACTGATCGCGTGCGCCGCCGTGGCGGTGGCGGCCCTGCTGCTCGGCCTGCCGCTCGCGGCCGTCTTCGTGGAGGCGGCGCGCCGTGGCCTGCCCGTGGCGCTGGAGGCGCTGGGCGATCCCGATACGGTCGCGGCGATCCGGCTGACGCTGCTAGTGGCTGCGATCGCCGTGCCGTTGAACACGTTCGGCGGCATCGCGGCCGCCTGGTGCGTGGCGAAGCACGACTTCCCGGGCAAGCGCCTGCTGGTGACGCTGATCGAGCTGCCCTTCTCCGTCTCGCCGGTCATCTCCGGCCTCGTCTTCGTGCTGATCTTCGGGCTGCAGGGCTGGCTCGGCGCCTGGCTGCTGGCGCGCGACATCCAGGTGATCTTCGCGCTGCCCGGCCTGGTGCTGGCGACCGTCTTCGTCACCTTCCCCTTCGTCGCGCGCACGCTGATCCCGCTGATGCAGGAGCAGGGGCGCGACGAGGAGGAAGCGGCGGCGACGCTCGGCGCGACGGGCTGGCAGACCTTCCTGCACGCCACCCTGCCGGACGTGAAGTGGGCGCTGCTCGCCGGCGTGCTGCTGTGCAATGCGCGCGCGATGGGGGAGTTCGGCGCGGTCTCCGTCGTGTCGGGCCACATCCGGGGAGAGACCAACACGGTGCCGCTGCACATCGAGATCCTCTACAACGAATACCAGTTCGCCGGCGCCTTCGCGGTGGCCGGCCTGCTCGCCCTGCTCGGTCTCGTGACGCTCGCGGCGAAGGCGGTGCTGGAACGGCTGACGGCGCGCGGGGGAGCTGCATGACCGTCTCCGTCGCGGGCGTCGTCCGCCGCTTCGGTCCGGCGACCGCGCTGGACGGCGTGACGCTGGAGGTCGCGGCCGGCGAGTTCGTCGCGCTCCTCGGCCCGTCAGGGTCCGGCAAGACGACGCTGCTGCGCGTGCTCGCCGGGCTGGAGGGCACGGATGCCGGCTCGGTGCGCATCGCCGGGCGCGACATGACGGGCGTGCCGGCGCGCGAACGCGGCATCGGCGTGGTATTCCAGCACTACGCGCTCTTCCGCCACATGACCGTGTTCGAGAACGTCGCCTTCGGCCTGCGCGTGCGCCCGCGAAGCGAGCGCCCGACGCGGGCCGAAGCGGCGCACCGTGTCCGCGAGCTGCTCGCGCTCGTGCAGATTCCGGAACTGGAACGCCGCTACCCGGACCAGGTCTCGGGCGGCCAGCGGCAGCGCGTGGCGCTGGCCCGCGCGCTGGCGATCGAGCCGCGGCTGCTGCTGCTCGACGAGCCCTTCGGCGCGCTGGACGCGCTGGTGCGCAAGGAGGTGCGGCGCTGGGTCCGCGGCCTGCACGACCGGCTGGGCATCACCACGGTCCTCGTCACCCATGACCAGGAGGAGGCGATGGAGCTGGCCGACCGGGTCGCGGTGATGGAGCGCGGCCGCGTCGCGCAGTTCGATGCGCCGGCGGCGCTGCTCGATCAGCCGGCAACGCCCTTCGTCGCGGGCTTCGTCGGCGAGGCGGCGCGAGCGAGCGGCACGGTCCGGCACGGCGTGCTGCACTTCGACCCGCTGCCCCTGCCGCCGCTGCGCGCGGCGCTGCCGGACGGCCCGGCGGAAGCCTTCATCCGCCCGCACGACCTGGTCGCCGGGCCTGGCGAGGGCGCGGTGCTCAGCCTGCTTCGCGCCGAAGGCGCCGCGCCGCGCGCGGTCGTGGATGCCGGCGGGTTGAAGCTGGATGCGGTGCTGCATCCAGCGGGGCCGTGGGCGGCGCGCGGCGCGCCATGCCGCCTGCACCTGCGCGGGGCTCAGGTCTTCGGCCCGGACGGCACGCGCGCGCATGCGACGCCGCTGGTGGAGCGGGCGGCGCTGCGCGGGTAGGCGCGCGCTGATTGCGAAGCCGGACGGCCTCGTTGGCGCGATCATGCAACTCTTGGTTTTCGCGACAGCCTTTGTAAACAACCGGTGCGGGTAAACATGCGAAACGGCGACACGGATTCGCGAGTTTTGCATCCAATCCGCACGCCCAGGCGTAGCGCCCGGCCCGCAGCAGCCGGATTACGTCATGCAGCATACCAACCTCCTCGCCGGCGCCATCACGCAGGTACATGCCGAGCTCGAGCGGCATGAGGAGATCGCGCGCAGGCTTGCCGGCGTCCGCGGCAGCACCGCCTGGCAGGTGAAGGCGCGTCTTCTGCGGGAGGAGCTGTACCTGCTCGAAGCCGCAGAGCGCCGAGCCGGTGGCGCGGGTTGACGCGAAGGGGCGGAACCGCGCCTCGGGTCGCGATTGTGGGACCGGCACCGGCCACGCCTGCGGCGTGTCATACCGACCGGCTTGATTCTTGATCCATTTCCTGTCGTTCCCGCGTACGCGGGAACCCACTGCGCCGCATGTCGGGACGGCGGGAGGGTGGGCCCCCGCTTTCGCGGGGGCGACAGGGTACGGGTCAAGACTTGCGCCGGCCGGGATCAGCCGATCACATCCCAGGCACTCCCGAGATTTGAGACCTGCACGCCGGAGACGATCTGCGCCCCGGCCATGATCCAGACCGCCACCTCGCCGCCGCCCCCGCGCCAGACCAGATCCGCCTTGCCGTCGGCGTTCAGGTCCGTGACCTCGTCAACCCGCCAGTAGTTGCCGGGGTTGGACACGTTCGCGCCGGAGGCGATGGTGCCGCCATCCATTTGCCAGATCGCGACCTCCCCGCCCGCGCCGCGCCAGAGGATGTCGGCCTTGCCGTCGCCGTCGAAGTCGCCGGTGTCGGCCACGGACCAGTAGTTGCCGGGGTTCGAGACATTCACGCCGGAGACGATGGTGCCGCCATCCATCTGCCAGATGGCGACCTCGCCGCCCCCGCCGCGCCAGAGAAGATCGCTCTTGCCGTCGCCGTCGAAGTCGCCGGTGCCGGCGATGGTCCAGTAGCTGCCGGGATTGCTGACATTCGTGCCCGAGAGGATCGTGCCGCCATCCATGCGCCAGATGCCCACTTCGCCACCCGCGCCGCGCCAGAGGATGTCGGCCTTGCCGTCGCCGTCGAAGTCGTCGGCGCCCGCGACGGACCAGTAGTTGCTGGGGTTTCCGACATTCGTACCGCTGAGGATCGTGCCGCCGTCCATGCGCCAGATGCCCACTTCGCCGCCCGCGCCGCGCCAGAGAAGATCCTTCCTGCCATCGCCGTCGAAATCGGCCCGGCCCGCGGACGACCAGTAGGTGTCGAGAGACGTGACAGCGGCGGCCGAGAGCAGCGTCCCCCCGTCCATCCGCCAGATGACCACCTCGCCTGACGTGCTGTACAGGATCAGGTCGGTCGCGACGGGCTGCACCTCGGGGCGCGGATAGGGGAGGCCGTCGCCGGGCGCGTTGGGATCGAGCAGCTCGGCGGCGGTCACCTGCCGGTCGGAGAACTGGAACAGCTCGAAGTTCAGCACCGTATCCGTGCCGTATTCGTTCGGGACCTTGTGCGTGATGACGAAGCCATCCTGGACGGCGGTGACGGTGAAGTCGGCGCGGTTGCCCAGGAAGAAGATGCGGTCCGTGCCGGCGCCACCGTCCACGAAGTCGTCGCCCTCGGCGACGCGCACCAGGTCGTCGCCGCCGAGGGCATAGACGGTGTCGTTGCCGGTGAAGCCCTGGAAGTAGTTGCCGAGGTCGTTGCCGTAGATGAGGTCGTCGGCGGCCGTGCCGGCAATCCCCGAGATGTTGTTCAGCGTATCCCGGCCGCCGAAGCCATCATTGTCCACGGTGTTGGCGAAGAGCCGCACGGCGATGCCGAAGGGGGAGGTCCAGTAGGCCGCGATGTTGAAGGCCCCACCACCGTCAATGTAGTCGTCGCCGGCCGCGCCGATGATCGTGTCGTCGCCGCTCGTCCCGATGAGGGTGTCAGGGTTGTCGGTTCCGGTGATGAGCGTCATGGGTGGTCTCGGGCATTGTGGGACCGCTCCGAAACGAGGCCGGTAGGTTTTGGCTTCTTCACAATTTCGACACCGCATTCATTCGCATGCGCAGCATACGGGTCCGACGTTGCGGTGCTTCGGCGGCGTCCGGGTGCCAGTGACTCTTCAGGGACAAGCGACGGATGGCCGAGGCGGCCGTCGGCACGGCAGCCGCGCGTCAGCGCGACAACTTGACGAGGTGATACAAGATGTCAGGAAACACATTGGAGCGGGCGAAGGGATTCGAACCCTCGACCCCGACCTTGGCAAGGTCGTGCTCTACCCCTGAGCTACGCCCGCGCTCCGTGCGGAGGCGGGCTTCTAGCATGGCGGACCGGGATTGCAAGCCACCTCGCCCCGCGCGATCACCCCGCCAACATGCCCGAAACGCCCGAAGGATTGCTGGCCCGGCTCGATGCCGCGGGGATCGCGCATCGCACCGTGGCGCACCCGGCCGTCTTCACCGTGGAGGAGAGCAAGGCGCTGCGGCCGGAGCTGCCGGGCGGGCATTCGAAGAACCTGTTCCTCGCGGCGCGCCAGGGGCCGTTCGTGCTGGCGGTGCTGGAGGAGGATCGGAAGGTCTCGGTGAACGCGCTCGGCAGGGCGCTCGGCGCCGGGCGCGTGAGCTTCGCCGGCGCGGACGCGCTGGTGGCGCAGCTCGGCGTGGAGCCGGGCTCGGTCACGCCCTTCGGGCTGGTGAACGCGCGGCCCGGCGCGGTGCGCCCCGTCTTCGACCGCGGGCTGATCGAGGGGTTCGAATGGGTGAACTTCCACCCGCTGAAGAACACCATGACCACCGCCATCCGCCCGGCCGACCTGCTGCGCTTCCTGCGCGGCCTAGGCCACGAGCCGGAGCTGGTGGACCCGCCTTCCGCGGATTAGCCGCGCAGGTCGTCCGGCACGCGGCCGCCATTCTCGGCCAGGCGGCGCATTACGGCCCGGTGCAGCCAGGTGTTCATCTCGGCGCTGCCGTCCCTGGCGCCGGTGTAGCCCAGCTCCTCGGCCAGCTCCTTGCGGGCCGCCAAGCTGCTGTCGAGGTCGAGCAGCTTCATCAGGTCCACGATGGAGGTCCGCCAGTTCAGCTTCTGCGGGTTGCCGGCCGCGAGGCCGCTCAGCACGGCCTCGACGTCCACCGGCGCCGGGGGCGGAGAGGGTGGCGCGGCGGCTGGCTGGGCGGCGGAGGACGCGGCGGGACCGCCGGCGAGGCTTCCGCCGAAGCGGCCGGCTTCCGCGGCACCGGGCGTCGGCGCGGGCGCGCTCTCCGGCAGGGCAGCGGGCTGGGCGGCGCTGGACGCGGCCGCGGGCTCCGCGCCCAGGGTGCTGCCGCGGAAGATGCGCGACATGATGTTCCGGAACACGCTCATCGGGGTCTCCTATCCCTCCGATGGGCGTAACGGGCATGGCCGCCCCGTGTTCCGCCCCGGCTTGCCGCGGCGGCCGGGGTTGCGCATCTATCGCCCGACCGAACCCCGACAGGCTCCCCCATGGACGTGATCTTCGACCCGACCCGCCAGACCGCGCCCGGCGGCACCGCAGCGCCCGCCGCGGCCGGCGATCTCATCAAGGACGGCGACCAGCGGACCTTCATGGCCGACGTCATCCAGGCCAGCCGCGAGGTGCCGGTCCTCGTGGATTTCTGGGCGACCTGGTGCGGCCCCTGCAAGACGCTGACGCCGACGCTGGAGAAGGTGGTGCGCGGCGCGCAGGGCCGCGTGCGGCTGGTGAAGATCGACATTGATAAGAACCGCCAGCTCGTCCAGCAGCTCGGACAGATGGGCCTGCCGCTGCAATCCGTGCCCACCGTCGTCGGCTTCGTGCAGGGGCAGATCGCGGACCTGTTCCAGGGCGCGCTGCCCGAAGGCGAGGTGAAGAAGTTCGTCGAGAACCTCCTCAAGATGGGCGGCGGGACGATGCCCGGCGCCGACATCCTCGCCGAGGCGAAGGCGGCCGCCGAGGCCGGCGACCACCGCGGCGCGCTCGAGCTCTTCGCCGCGCTGGCGCAGGCGGAGCCCGAGAACCCGGAGGCCTTCGCCGGCCTCGCCCGCGCGCTGATGAACCTCGACGAGGAGGAGCAGGCGGGCCAGGTGCTGGAGAGCGTGCCGGCCAAGCTGAAGGACCATGCGGAGATCGCGTCGGTCCGCTCCGCGCTCCAGCTCGCGATCGAGGGCCGCGCCGCGCGCGAGAAGCTCGGCGAGTTCGAGCGGCGCCTGGCGGCGGACGCGGACGACCACGCCGCGCGCATCGAGCTCGCCGTCGCGCTGAACGCGATGGGGGAGCGTGCGCAGGCCGTGGACGCGCTGGTCGAGGCGATCCGGCGCGACCGGGCGTGGAACGAGGAGGCGGCGCGCAAGCAGCTCCTCAAGTTCTTCGAGGCCTGGGGCTTCGACGATCCCGCGACCCTTGCAGGACGCCGGAAGCTCTCCACCCTTCTGTTCCGTTGAGGCGCTGCGCCCGGGTCAAGGCCGGGCAGCCGAACAGGAGACGATGCCCGCGTTCCAGCCCCGCTTCGCCGATCTCCCGCAGGAGATCGCGATCTTCCCGCTCTCCGGCGCGCTGCTGCTGCCGGAGGGACGGTTGCCGCTGAACATCTTCGAGCCGCGCTACCTGGCGATGGTGGAGGATTCGCTGGCGGACGGGCGGATGTTCGGCATGGTGCAGGGCGATCCCTCACTGCCGAAGCGCGGCGGCGATTCGCAGCCCTACGCGGTGGGCTGCCTCGGCCGCGTCTCCTCCTTCGCGGAGACCGATGACGGGCGACTGCTGGTCACGCTGACGGGCGTCATCCGCTACCGCATCGTCGAGGAGATCGAAGGTCGCCGGGGCTACCGCCGCGTGCGCGCGGAGTACGGCGACTATGCCGCCGACCTCGCCACCAATCTCGCCAGTGGGCGTTCGCCGCCGGCGCTCGACCGCACCGCGCTGCTCGCCGCGTTGCGCCCCTATTTCCGCGCGCGCGGCATCGAGGCGAACTGGGACGCGGTGGAGAACACTGAGGATGCGATGCTCGTCACCACGCTCTCCATGGTCTGCCCCTTCGACGTGCGGGAGAAGCAGGCGCTGCTGGAAGCGCGCGATGTCGAATCCCGGGCGGGCATGCTGATCGCGCTGCTGCAGATGGACAGCCACGGCATGGCGCCGGACAGCAAGCCAAGCTAGAGACGGCCCGTACGGCGGAGGGCCTTCGGATGAGCGAGACGAGCGGCGGCTCGGCGGGCAATGCGACCTTGGGCGTGGACCCGCGCCTGCTTGAGATCCTGGTCTGCCCGGTGACGAAAGGCCCGCTGCGGCTGGACCACGACCGGTCGGAGCTGGTCAGCGAGAGCGCCGGGCTAGCCTATCCGATTCGCGACGGCATCCCGATCATGCTGCCCGAGGAAGCACGCAAGCTGGACTGAGGCGCGCATGCCCGTCCCGACCGAGATCCGGCTCAGCCGCGCCGACAACGTCCTCCATGTCAGCTTCGACACCGGCGAGAGCTTCGCGCTGCCCGCCGAATACCTGCGCGTCGAGAGCCCCTCGGCGGAGGTGCAGGGGCATGGGCCCGGGCAGCGCGTGATCGTGCCGGGGCGGCGGCATGTCGGGATCATGCGGGTGGAGCCGGTCGGACGGTATGCCGTGCGGCTCGTCTTCGACGACCTGCACGACACCGGCATCTACGCGTGGGACTACCTGCTGCGGCTGGGCCGCGAGCGGGAGGAGCGGTGGGCGGCCTATGAACAGGCGCTCGCTGCCAAGGGCCTCACCCGCGACCCGCCCCGCCGCACCTAGGCCCCCGCCCCCTCCCCCCTCGCGGGGGAGGGCTGGGGTGGGGGGGCCGCGCTACGCTTGGCGCCGCGCGCTACGCTCAGTGCCGCGTATGGCGGTCCCGCTTCGCGCCGCTCGCCGGACGCTTCGCGGCCACCTTGCGCCCCGGCCGCGGGGTGCGGAGCTGCGCCGCGGGCTTTGATACCTTGGCCGGCTTCGGCGCCACGACCGGTGCCGGCGCCTCCGGAACCGTCACGGCCGGCGCGGCCGGGGTCACCTCGGCCGCCTCGCTCACCGCGGACAGCACGGGCGGAACCGTGAGCGCCGGCGGCGGCACGGCGGCTTCGGCCATTCGCTCCACCACGGCGGCCGGCGCCGCGGCAGCCGGACGCTGCGCCCACGCGCCGGTCCAGAAGCGCACTGCCTGCCGGTTCCATTCCGTCAGCATGGCCGATTGCTGGCGCGCGAGTTCGGCGGTCCAGAAGCCGCGCCACGCGCCGGCCGCGGTGTTGGCAACGCTCAGCCACTGGCTGAGGAACGGGTTGGCCGAGAATAGGGGGTTGGTGCTCATGCCGCCGAGGGCTCCTTTTTCCGTGTTCGTTGTATGGTGCAGCGCAGCATGGATTGCCACCGATTTCGGCAGGACGGGGCTGACAGAAGCGGGAACAACGCCAACTCTGGCTCGTTGTTCATGTTGCAGCGCAGCAAATTCGGCGCTAACCGTCTGTCTTGCAAAGGAGTCATCGCGTGGGACGTCTGACGGCGGTGTCGTTCCGGCCCTACCGGGGCCACCAGCTCGAACTGCGCGACCCCGGCCGCGGGCGCCCGACGGTGATCATCCACCCGCCCGGCGGCCGAGGCTCTCCGCATGAGCTGACGCCGGAGCGGACGGAAGCGACGCTTGCCGAGCAGATGCAGCAGGCGAAGGCGATGATTGATGCGGTGATGGGGCCGAAGCCGGTCATGCCGATGCGCCGCGACGACGGGTATCGTGCGGGGTAAGAATGAACCGGTCGGGCGATAGCGGTTCGGGTCGCGACGGGGGCCTCGGCGTGTTTCCCCCACCCTAGCCCTCCCCCGCAAGGGCGGGGGAGGGAACGGGAAGGTTATCACGGCCAGCTGCGGCGGAGGCTGTTTTCCACCCGCGCGCGGGTGCGCGAGGTCCAGTGGTGGTCGAGCAGCGCCTCGCGGCTGACGCCGATGTCGCGCAGCGTCGCCTCGTCCAGCCCTTCGATCTCGGCGACCATGCGCCGGTCCTGGATCCAGCGGGCCAGGGCGGCGCCGATGCCGGCGAGCAGCCGCAGGATCGGGTTGTGTGTGAGGGGCCGGTGCAGGGCGTCGGCGGGCGGATGGGTGCAAGCGGGAACGCGCATGGTCGTGATCCTCGGCGTGGCTCCGCGCGGCCCGATGCCGGCGGAAGCGATGCGCTGATCCTGCGCCGCGGAGCTTTCGCGCCGATGTCGCGCGGCGGGCGATCGCGTTCCGATGGTGTCATGTGCGCTACGCGGGGCGTAACGCGCGTGTCGCGCGCGACGCGATGCTGGCGGCTGGGCTACTCGTCCCGCCGCGGCCGCGCCAGCAGGCGGCTCATCGCGTCGCCGACCGACATGCGCCCTGCCAGAAGCTCCGCCACCGCCGCGCAGATCGGCAGCTCGACGCCGGCCTCGGTGGCGCGGGCGACGATGGCCGGCGCCGTCTCAACTCCCTCCGCCACGCCGATGCGCGACTTCACCGCATCGGCCAGGCTCACCCCGCGCGCCAACTCCACGCCGAGCGAGGTGTTGCGGCTGCCCGGGCCGGTGGTCGTCAGCAGCAGGTCGCCGAGGCCCGAGAGGCCGGCCGCGGTCTCCGCCCGGCCGCCGAGCGCGACGGCCAGCCGCGACAGCTCCGCCAAGCCGCGCGTGACCAGCGCGGCGCGGGCGTTCTCGCCGAGTCCCGCGCCGATCACCGCGCCGGCGGCGATGGAGATGACGTTCTTCGCCGCGCCACCGACCGAGACGCCGAGGGGGTCGTCGCCGCCATAGATGCGGAAGCCCGCCGTCCCCAGCAGGTCGCCGGCGACCCGGCGCAGGGCCGCGTCGTGGCTGGCGAGCACGGCGGCGGCCGGCAGCCCCTTGGCGACCTCATGCGCGAAGTTCGGGCCGGAGAGCACCGCGGCGCGCCGGCCCGGCCGCAGCTCCTCCGCCACCTCGACGGGGAAGCGCGTGGTGCCGCGCTCCACGCCCTTCGCGCAGACGATCATCGGCGCGCCGGTATCGGGCATGGCGGCCAGCGTCGGGCGGATGAACTGCGCGGGCACGCAGACCAGCACGAAGAGCGCGTCGGCCAGCGCCGTCGCCGGGTCCGTCGTGACCTCGACCGCGGAGGACAGGGGGATGCCCGGCAGGTAGGCGGCGTTCTGCCGCGTCTCCGTCAGCGCCGCCGCCCGCGTCGGATCGCGCGCCCAGAGGCCGACGGCGTTGCCGGCGCGCGCCGCCTGCGCCGCCAGGGCGGTGCCCCAGGCGCCGGCGCCCAGCACGGCGACGCGTCGCCTTCCGCGGTTCGGCATGGTGTCGGACGGCCCCTCAACGTTCCTCGGTGATCCGCGTGAGCGCGGCCCCGGCGCCATCCTCGCCGCGGGAGAGGCTCGGGAGCAAGGCCGCCAGGATGTCGCGCGCGCGGTCCTCGAAGCCGAAGGGCGGGTTGGCGACGAGCAGGCCGCAGCCGTTGAGGCGCGCGGGATCGGTCGGCTCGCGCAGCGTCAGCTCGCAGGCCAGGCAATCGGCGACGGCGGCGTCACGCAGCGCCGCATGAAAGGCGCGGACGGGCGCGCGGTGCTTGATCGGATACCAAGCGGCGAGGACCGCGGCGCGGAAGCGGCGGCGCGTGGTGGCGAGGGCGGCGACGAGGCGTTCGAACTCGCCTTCCGCCTCGAAGGGCGGGTCGAGCAGGATCAGGCCGCGGCGCTCCGGGAAGGGGGTGAGGGCGGTGAGCGCCTCATAGGCGTCGCGGTGGTGGACGGATACGAGCGGGTCGCGGCGGTAGCGCGCGCGGAGCGCGGCGTGGTCCTCGGGGTGCAGCTCGCACAGGGTCAGGCGGTCGTCCGGGCGCAGCAGGGCGCGGACCAGCGCGGGGGAGCCTGGATAGGTTTCCGGGTAGCCGGCGGCGCGGACCTGCCCGAGGTAGTCGGCGAGGGCGGGATCGTCCGCCGCCATCACCCGGGCGATGCCGTCGCGCCACTCGCCCGTGCGCTGGGCTTGCGGCGCGCCGAGGTCGTACGCGCCGAGGCCGGCATGGGTGTCGAGCACACGGAACGGCGCCGGCTTTGCCAGCAGGCCGCGGAGGAGCGCGAGCAGGAGCGCGTGCTTGACGCAATCGGCGAAGTTGCCGGCGTGAAAGGCGTGGCGGTAGTTCAAGCGGGCGGCCTGGGTGGGTGGGGTTCAGGCTTTGCGCCCGGTTTCTGCGCTCAACTGCGGAGCGGCGGCAAGTGGAGCGCGTGCGCGTCGAGACGACCTCCCCCACCCAACCCTCCCCCGCAAGGGCGGGGGAGGGCTTTCCATTGGTCAGCGGGCGGTGACGGCGCCGCCGACCGCGCCGAGGCCGCCGCCGATCAGCGCGCCGGTGCCGGCATTGCCGGAGAGCGAACCGATCGCCGCACCGCCGCCCGCACCGAGCAGGCCGCCGCTGACCGCGCGGGAACCCGGCGAGGAGCCGCAGGCCGCGAGCGCCAGCGACATCGCCGCGATCAGGAGGAGGGGCTTCTTGCGCATGGACCGGTTCCTTCCGTTGGGGACCATCGGAACGCGGCCGGTCCAGCGAAGGTTGCGCCGGCGTCTCACCGCGTGAGCGCGTTCGCCATCCTCGACGCCTCCTCCAGCACCGCGCGGCCGAGCGGGCTTCCGGGCGGGATGTCCGGGCCGAGCAGCGTCTCGCCGGGTTCGGAGAGCCGCGCGGCGACCGCGGCGCGCGCCTCCGGCGGAACCGCACGCAACAGCGCGCCGAGCGCCAGCCGCGTGACCTGGCCGTAGGCTTCCAGGTCTAGTTGCTGGCGCCGGATCTGCATCAGCAGGTCGGTGATCTCGTTCAGCGTCTCCCGCAGGTCGCCGCTGCGGATGACGGGGGTGCGGAGGGCCATGGGAACCTCATGCGGAGAGGGCATCGAGCGGCCAGCGCGGGCGTGGGGCGTGGTCCAGCGGGTCGGTCAGGCCGGCGCGCAGGCGCTCGATGCCGGCCCAGGCGACCATCACGGCGTTGTCGGTGCAGAGGCGGATCGGCGGGGCGACGAGGCGCAGGCCGGCGCCCTCCGCCACGCTGGTCAGCGCGGCGCGCACCGCGCGGTTCGCCGCGACGCCGCCGGCCACGACCAGCGCCGTCGCCTCCGGCAGCATGGCGAGCGCATGGCGCGCGCGGTCGGCGAGCACCGCGGCGACCGAGGCCTGGAATGACGCCGCGAGGTCGTGGCGCCCGGTCTCGTCGAGGCCGCGGGCGATAACCTGCGCCACCGCCGTCTTCAGGCCGGAGAAGGAGAAGTCGCAGCCGGGCCGGCCGAGCAGAGGCCGCGGCAGCGCGATCCGCGTCGGGTCGCCGCCTTCCGCCAGGCGTTCCAGATGCGGGCCGCCGGGCCAGGGCAGGCCGAGCAGCTTCGCCGCCTTGTCGAATGCCTCGCCCACCGCGTCGTCGAGCGTGGTGCCGAGCCGGCGATGGCGGCCGACGCTCTCGACCGCGACGCATTGGCAATGCCCGCCGGAGAGCAGGAGGAGGAGGTAGGGGAAGGGCAGCCCGTCCGGGCTGACGGACGGCAGGCGCGGCGAGAGCGCGTGCGCTTCCAGGTGGTTGATGGCCAGGAAGGGCAGGCCATGCGCGGCGGCGATGCCCTTACCCATCGTCGCGCCGACGATCAGCCCGCCAATCAGTCCCGGCCCGGCCGTCGCGGCGACGGCGGCCAGTTCGCGAGGCGCCGTGCCGGCTTCCGTCAGCACGCGGCGGATCAGCGCCGGCAGGTGCGCGAGGTGCGCGCGCGCCGCGATCTCCGGCACCACGCCACCGAAGGGCGCGTGCTCCGCGAGTTGGCTCAGCACCGCCTCGGCGAGCACCGTGCCGTCGGCCGCCAGCACCGCCGCCGCCGTCTCGTCGCAGGATGTCTCGATGCCGAGGACCCTCTTCTCCCTCCCCCGCTCCGCGGGGGAGGGTGGGGGTGGGGGAGCCGCGGGCGCAATCTCCGACGACGCGTCCCCTGCTCCAGACCTCACCACTTTCGTCACCTCCGCCGCCGCTCTATGAGGCCGCCCCATGTCGGTAGCCCACAAGCCCGGCGCCGCCCACCCCACCCCGCGTGCGGCCGCCCATCCCCAGGTGAAGGCGCATGCCCGCTCGCTGCCGCTGCGCGTCGGCACGCGCGGCTCGCCGCTCGCGCTCTGGCAGACCCGCCATTTCCTCTCCCTCGTCACCGGCTTCTGCCCCGTCCTGCGGGACGCCGAGGCCTTCGAGGAGCACGCGATCGCCACCTCGGGCGACCGCATCCAGGACCGGCGGCTGGCCGACCTCGGCGGCAAGGGATTGTTCGCGAAGGAGATCCACGAGGCGCTGAGCGACGGCCGGGTGGACTTCGCCGTGCACAGCCTGAAGGACCTGGAAACCGAGCTGCCGCCCGGCATCGTGCTCGCCTGCACGCTGACGCGGGAGGATGCGCGTGACGCGCTGATCCTCGGCGCCGGCGCCGGGCCGGTGGATCCGGCCGACCCGCTCGCCTGCCTGCCGGCCGGCGCGGTGCTCGGCACCGGCTCGGTCCGTCGGCAGAGCCAGATCCTACATGCGCGGCCGGACCTGCGGATCGAGCTGATCCGGGGCAACGTGCAGACCCGCATCGCCAAGGTGCGCGCGGCGGGCGGGCCGGCGGCCTCGCTGCTCGCGCTGGCGGGTCTGCGCCGGCTGGATCTGGAGCATGAGGCGGCCGCGATCCTCGACCCGGAGGCGATGGTGCCGGCGGCCGGCCAGGGCATCGTCGGCGTGACGGTACGGGCGGACGATGTGGAGCTGCGCGAGCTGCTCTCCGGCATCGAGGATCCGGAGGCGCGCGCCGTGTCCACGGCGGAGCGCGGGTTGCTTGCGGCCCTCGACGGCTCCTGCCGGACGCCGATAGGCGGACATGCGCGGCTGCTGCCCGCCCCGCCGGCTTTCGCCGGCGACCCTTCGCAGCGCCAACTGCATTTGACCGGCCTCGTGGCGCGCGCGGACGGCTCCTTCCTGCTGAAGCGGGCGCTGCACGGGGCGCCGGCGGATGCCGCGCGGCTCGGGCGGGAGTTGGGCGAGAGCCTGCGGCGGGACTCGCCGGCCGACATCTTTGGGTAATGTCACGCCCGACGTCGCGTCGAACGACGCGCGACTGGGCGTGCTCGTCACCCGGCCCGAACCGGGCGGGGCGGAGACGGCTTCGCGCGTCGCGGCGCTCGGCTGGCGCGCGGTGGTCGCGCCCGCGCTGGTGCTGGCGCCTCGCCGTTTCGTGATGCCGCACTGCCAGGCCGTGCTGGTGACGAGCCGCGCGGCCGCGCGGGCGCTGGCGCCGGTGCCGGGACTGCCGTTGCTGGCGGTCGGCGAGGCGACCGCGGCCGAGGCCCGCGCCCGCGGCTGGGACGCTGTCGAGGCCGCTGCCGGCACGGCCGATGACCTCGCTGAAGTCGCCGCCATGCGCCTCCATCCGGCATCGGGCGCGCTGCTCCTCGCGGTCGGGGAGGGATATGGCGCGGAGCTGTCGGACGCGCTGCGCGCCCGCGGCTTCGCGGTGCTCCGCCGCGTCGCGTATCGGGCAGCGCCGGCCGCCGCCCTGCCCGCCGAAGCCGTGGACGCGCTGCGGGCGGGCTCCGTCGGGACCGTTCTGTTCCACTCGCCACGTTCCGCGGCCTGTGCCATCACCCTGCTCAGGGCCGCCGGGCTCGCGGGGACCGCTTCACGCATGGGGGTGCTGGCGATCAGCCGGCGGGTGGCCGAGGCCGCCGCCGACGCGATCGCCCCGCTGGCGTGGCGCGGCATCCGCACCGCCGCGCGGCCGGAGGAGGATGCGCTGCTGCGCCTGCTCGGCCCGCGCGGGACGGGAACGCGGGGCGGCCCTGGATCGTCAGGAGAGTCATGAGCCAAACGAATCCCTCCGGCCCTCCCCCTGGTCCCTTCGATCGCCTGCGCCGTATCGACCCGGCGGTGCTGCCCATCCTGCTCGCCGTCGTCGTGCTGGTCGGCACCGTGGTGTGGCTGCTGACGCGCCCGCTGCCGCAGGGCCAGCCGGTGGCGGATACGCGCCAGGACGAACAGATCGCCTCGCTGCGCGGCGAGGTCGCGCGGCTCGAAGGGCTCGCCGGACGCGTGGCCGGGCTGGAAGCGCTGGCGGGGCGCGTCGCGGCGCTGGAACCGAACACCGGCCGCATCGCCGCGCTGGAGGGGCGCACCGGCCCGGACCTCGCGCCGCTGCGCGAGGGGATCGCCGGCGCTGTCGGGCGGGCCGAGGCCGCCGAGCGCCGCGCGACGGAGGCCGAACGTCAGATCGGCGTGCTGGCGGAGAGGCTGGCGGCGACCGCCCGCGACCTCGCCGCACGGCCGCAGACCGATCCGAATGCCTTCGCGCCGCGCGCGGCGATGGAGGCGTTGCAGGGCCGCGTCGAGGCGCTGGCGCGCGACCTCGCCGCGCGGCCGCAGACCGATCCGGACGCCTTTGCGCCGCGTGCGGCGGTAGAGGCGCTGACCGGCCGCGTCGAGGCGCTGGCGCGCGAATCCGCGGCGGCCGTCCAGGCCGCGCAGGGGCGCCTGGAGGCGCTGGCGCGGGAGGCCGGCGTGGCGGCGCAGGCGACGCAGGGGCGCGTCGCGGCGGCGGAGCAGGCGCTCGCCGGCTTCGCGGGTCGCGTCGCGGCGAACGAGGCCGCGCTCGGCGCCCGCACCCAGGCGATTGAGACGCAGGGCGGGCGCATCGGCGCGCTCGAACAGGCGATGGCCGCGCGCATCGCCACGCTGGAAGCGCAGCTCGCGGCGCGTGCGCAGGCCGCCGAGGCCCAGGCCGCGCGCATCGCCGCGCTGGAGGGGGCCGGGCAGCGGCTGGCCGCGCTGGAAGGCCGCTCCGCCCGCCTCGCCGCGCTGGACGCCGTGCGGGGCGCGTTGGAGGCGGGGCGTCCGCTGGGCGAGCCGCTGCGCGCCCTGCCGAACCCGCCGGAGCCGCTCGCCCGCTTCGCGAACGCCGCTCCGCCGACCGAGGCCGCGCTGCGCTTGTCCTTCGACGATGCCGCGCGCGCCGGGCGTGCGGCGGGGGAGCCGGCGCGGGAGGGTGCCGGCGTGCTCGATTCCGCCGTCTCCCGCCTCTCCGGCCTCGTCACGGTGCGGCGCGGCGAGGAGGTGCTGTGGGGCGACGCCGCCGCGGCCGAGATCGAGCGCGCGCGCCGGGCGTTGGACGCCGGCGACCTCGACGGCGCGCTGCGGTTCCTCGCGCGCCTCTCGCCCCCGGCGCGGGAGGCGATGCGCGGCTGGATCGGCCAGGCCGAGGCGCTGGTCGCGGCGCGCGCCGCGCTGCGCCAGGCGGCCGCTGGCTGAGGGGCGGCTTCGCAGATGAGCCGTGCCGTCCTCTACCTCGCCCTCCTCGCCCTCGGCGTGGCGGGCGTGCTGTTCATGGCGCGGCTCGGCGGCGCGGTGGAGATCCGCGTCGGCGAGGTCGAGATCGCCGTGCCCTTCGCGGTCGCGCTGCTGATCCTCACCGCGGCCTTCGTGGTCCTGCACCTGCTCCTCGCGGCGATCGGCGCGCTGCGCCGCTGGCCCGGACAGGTGCGCGCGCGGCGGGAGGCGAGGCGGCGCGGCGAGGGCGAGGCGGCGGTGACGCGCGCGCTCGTGGCGCTCGCGGCCGGCACGCCGGACCTCGCCCGGCTGGAGGTGCGGCGCGCGCGCGACCGGCTCGGCGACACGCCGCAGACCCTGATCCTGACGGCGGAGGCCGAGCGGCTGGCCGGCCGCGAGGAAGCGGCGGCGGAGGCGTTCCACGCGCTGGCGGCGCGCCCGGATGCCCGCTTCCTCGGCCTGCGCGGGCTGCTGCGCCAGGCGATCGCGCGCGAGGACTGGCCGACCGCGCAGCGGCTGGCGCGTGAGGCCGAGGCCGCCCAGCCCGGCGCCGCCTGGCTGCGGCAGGAACGTGAGACCTTGGCGCTGCGCACCCGCGACTGGCGGGAGGCGCTCGCGCTGGCCGCGCCCGGCCAGGCGCAGGCGCCGCTGGCGCTGGCGGCGGCCATGCAGGAGCCCGACGAGACCCGCGCGACGGAGCTGGAACGGCAGGCCTTCCAGACCGATCCCGGCTTCGCCCCGGCCGCGCTGGCCCATGCGCGGCGGCTGCGCGAGGCCGGCAGCCCGCGCCGCGCCCGGGCCGTGCTGGAGGAGGCCTGGAAGGCCCGCCCGCACCCGGACATCTCGGCCGCCTACCTGACGGGCGAGGGCGACGCGCTGCAGCGCGTCCGCGCGGCGGAGCAGCTCGTGGCGGCGAACCCGAAGCACCCGGAGAGCCAGCTGCTGATCGGCCGCCTCGCCGCCGAAGCCGCGCTAACCGGCCGCGCGCGGCAGGAGCTGGAGGCGCTCACCGCTTCCGGCAATGCCGACCGCCGCGCCTGGCTCGCGCTGTCGGACCTGGAGGAGGCGGAGGGCGGCGATACGCCGGAGAGCCGTGCTGCGGGGGCGCGATGGCTGCGCCTGGCGGCGACCGCACCGCCGGAGCCGCGCTGGCGCTGCTCGGCCTGCGGGAACGACCAGGCGGCATGGGAGTCGGTCTGCCCGAATTGCGGCTCCGTCGGCACGGTCGCCTGGACCAGCCCGCAGCAGCTTTCGGCCTGAGTCTCCCTCCCCCCTTGCGGGGGAGGGCCGGGGTGGGGGGCCACCGGTGCGACCTCACGCACGCGGCGCGTTGGGGTGCCGCTTTCGCGGGAACGACAGAGGGAAGCGCTCAGGAGCGACTTCGGTTGTACACGCGACTTCCCCCCACCCCGACCCTCCCCCGTAAACGGGGGAGGGAGAATAAGCGTAACGTTCGGTTCGGGTGCGTCACCCCGCGAACGCGAACTGCCTCGCCCGCTCCCACGGGCCGCCGAGGTAGCGCCACAGCAGCAGCGCCTCCCCGCTCGCCTCCCACGGCGTGAAGCCCGCTTCCAGCGTCCGCAGCGTCGCACGGGCGACCTCCGGCGCGGCCTTGTTCTGCACCGTCACATGCGGCCGCCAGCCCTGCCGGTCCTGCGCGCCGAGCCAGCCCGCGAATCGCGCCGCCAGCCGGCCGCGCAGCGCCTGCAACTCCCGCGATTCGACCGCGTAGGCGACGCCGCGGCCGAGGAAGCGCAGCCCGGCGAAGCGCAGCGCCGGCGGCGGCATGGCCCCGGCCTCCTCGTGCAGCACGCCCGCGATCTCGGCCTCCGCCGGCCCCGGCAGGGCGTGGAACAGTGTCAGGTGGGCGGGAATCAGGTTGCGCTCGGGCGGGAAATGCGTCCGCCGTTCGGCATCCAGCCGCGCGAAGGCTTGGGCACCCAGGCCGAGGGTCAGGATCAGCGGTTCGTCGCGCATCATCGCCCGACGATCTGGCCCCGGATCGCGGGCGGCGCAGCCCCCCGCCTTGCGCAACCGTGCCGCCTAGGCCAAGTGACGCTTCCATGTTAGAGCCGCGCCGCCCCGGCCACCCGGTGCGGCCGCACGAATGGGCCGCGCGAGAGGGATTTCCCCTCGGGCGCGCCCCCACGCACAGCAGGAGAGACCCCGGTCCATGAGCGACACCGCGGAGAAGGTGAAGAAGATCGTCGTGGAGCACCTCGGCGTGGACGAGCAGAAGGTGACGCCCGAGGCGTCCTTCATTGACGACCTCGGCGCCGACAGCCTCGACACGGTCGAGTTGGTGATGGCGTTTGAGGAAGCCTTCGGCGTGGAAATCCCGGACGATGCGGCCGAGAAGATCACCACGGTGAAGGACGCGATTGACTACATCGAGAAGCAGAAGGCGGCCTGAAGCGCGGCCAGGGGAATCGGGCGTGTTCGGTCACCTCTCGGCGCCGCGGCGCGTCGTCGTCACGGGCATGGGGATCGCCTGCCCGCTCGGGCTCGGCGTCGAGAACGTCTGGACGCGGATGACCGCCGGCGAGTCCGGGATCCGCGCGATCCAGTCCTTCGATGTCAGCGCGCTTCCCTCCAAGGTCGCCGGGCAGGTGCCGTCGGGTCCCAAGGCGGAGGGCAAGCTCGACTTGGCCGAGTGGATTCCCGTCAAGGACATGAAGAAGATGGACCGCTTCATCCAGCTCGCGCTCGTCGCGGCGGAGGAAGCGGTGCAGGACGCCGGCTGGACGCCGCAGGCTGAGGAGGACCGCATCCGCACGGGCGTGATGATCGGCTCCGGCATCGGCGGGCTGCCGACCATCTTCGAGGCGAGCATCCAGATCCGCGAGGGCAAGTCGCGGCGCCTCTCGCCCTTCTTCATCCCCTCCGCGCTGATCAACCTCGCTTCCGGCCACGTCTCGATCAAATACGGCTTCAAGGGGCCGAACCACGCGGTGGTCACGGCCTGCGCGACGGGCGTGCATGCGCTCGGCGACGCGGCGCGGCTGATCGCGCTCGGCGATGCCGACGTGATGGTGGCCGGCGGCGCGGAAGCCGCGGTCAGCGAGATCGGCATGGCCGGCTTCTGCGCCTCCCGCGCGCTGTCGAGCGCCTTCAACGACACGCCGACCAGGGCGTCCCGCCCCTGGGACCGCGACCGCGACGGCTTCGTCATGGGCGAGGGTGCCGGCGTGCTGGTGCTGGAGGAGTTGGATCACGCGAAGGCCCGCGGGGCGAAGATCTACGCGGAGGTCGTGGGCTACGGCATGTCCGGCGACGCGCACCACATCACCGCGCCGAGCGAGGATGGCGACGGCGCCTTCCGTTCCATGCGCGCCGCACTGGCGAGCGCGGGCGTGACGCCGGCGGGGGTGCAGTACGTCAACGCGCACGGCACCTCGACGCCGATGGGCGACGACCTCGAACTCGGCGCGGTCGAGCGGCTGTGGGGCGATGCGGCGAAGGGGCTGGCGATGTCGTCCACCAAGTCGGCGATCGGGCACCTGCTGGGTGCGGCCGGCGCGGTGGAGGGCATCTTCTCCATCCTCGCGATCCGCGACGGCGTCGCGCCGCCGACGCTGAACCTGGAGAACCCCTCGCGCGAGAGCGCGATTGACCGCGTGGCGAAGGAAGCACAGCCGCGGAAGATCGAGGTCGCGCTGTCCAACAGCTTCGGCTTCGGCGGGACGAACGCGAGCATCGTGTTCAAGCGGGCGGCGTGAGGCGGCATTTCCTGTCCGTTTTCACGACCGGCTACGCGGCGGGAAGTGCGGTCTTGAGCTTCAGTGCGCCGTCCGACCTGCGCAGGCTCGTCGGAAGCGCCCGAGCGGCTCCGTAATCCCGCGCAACCCGATCTCCTGCGCGGTTGCCAAGGCCGGCGAGGCCACGATTAGTCGCTCGCCACGGGACAAGACGTCCCAGAACGCATCACCGAGTGGGAGGCCGAACCGCAAGGTCGGCCCGGTCGGGCCGTCGTCCTCGCCCATGGCCTGACTATGAAGCGCGGTGCTGCCGACGTTTAAACTCACCGCAACCGGATTGCCGGAAGAAGGCAGCCTTTCCACCTCGATAGAGATTGCTACGCCGACGCTCTCGCATGCGATGAAGATGAACACGGGATGCGTATCGCCAGGCACGGCCAGCATGAGCTTCGGGCCGTCCTCCGCCTGCACGGATGTCCAACGCGCATCGGGCGGAACCTGCGACGCCGCGCAGTTCCACGCGGACCCTATCAGAAGTCCGGCGACCAGGATCGGGAGCCGCATCAGCTTCGGCACGCCATGACGTGACACAGCCTACCCCCGTGCGTGCCTTGGCGGAACCGCTTGCGCACGGCAAGACTTCCGCCGCCATGCGCCGCCTCCTCGCCGCCCTCGTCGTCCTGCTGATCCTCGCCGGCCTCGGCGCCGGTGCGTGGTGGTATGCGCGGGAGGCCTATGCGGCGCCCGGTCCGCTGGCAGAGCCCGCGCAGGTGATCGTTCCGCGCGGCGGCACCACGGTCATCGCCGAGTCGCTGGCCGAGCGCGGAGTCATACGCGACCCGCGCGCGTTCCTCGCCGCCGCGTGGCTCACGCGCGGCCAGGGCAGCATCCGCGCGGCCGAGTTCGCCTTCCCGGCCGGCGCCTCGCTGCGCGACGTGCTGGACGTCCTGCGCAGCGCGCGCCCCGTCCAGCGGCGCGTGACGATTCCGGAGGGGCTGACCGCGCGCCAGATCGCCGCGGTGCTGGAGCGCGCCGAGGGCCTGACCGGGGAGACACCGGTGTTCGAGGAAGGCGCCCTGCTGCCGGAGACCTACAGCTTCCAGTACGGCGACGCGCGCGCCGCCGTCGTCCGGCGCGCCGACGCCGCGATGGATGCCGCGCTGGGCGAGATCTGGGCCGCGCGCGCACAAGGGTTGCCGCTGGCCACGCCGCGCGAGGCGCTGATCCTCGCCAGCATCGTGGAGCGCGAGACCGGCCGGGCCGAGGAACGCGCGCGCGTCGCCGGCGTGTTCATCAATCGGCTGCGGCGCGGCATGCCGCTGCAATCCGACCCGACGGCGGCCTATGCCGCGGCCGATGGCGGCGTGCTCGACCGGCCGCTGACGCGCGCCGACCTCGACCGCGACCACCCTTTCAACACCTATCGCATCCGCGGCCTGCCTCCCGGCCCGATCGCCAGCCCTGGGAAGGACGCGCTGCGTGCCGTGACGCAGCCGGAAGGCACGGAGTTCCTGTTCTTCGTCGCGGACGGCAGCGGCGGGCACGCCTTCGCGCGCACGCTGGAGGAGCACAACCGCAACGTGACCCGCTGGCGCGAGATCGAGCGGCAGCGCCTCGCGCGCGAGGAGCGGGGTGGGGAAACCCGCCGATAGGGTGTAGGGGGCCGGAATGAACCTCGCCGGCCCCGCCCTCTGGTGGCGCATGCTCGTCATCGGCGGCCTCTGGGGCGCATCCTTCCCCCTGCTGCGCCTGGTCGCCGCGGAGGTGCCGCCCTTCGCTTTCGCCGCGCTTCGGGGCGGCTTCGCGGCGCTGGCCGTGTTCGGCTTCCTCGTGGTCACGCGCAGGCTGGCCGGGCCGCTGCAGCTTCGCCACTGGCTGGTGCTCGGGACGACGAATGGGTGGGTGCCGAACCTGCTGACCGCCTTCGCGCTTGGCCGCATCGAGGCCGCGCCGGCCGCCCTCATCCACGCGGCGACGCCGCTGATCGTCGCACTCCTCGCCGTGCCGCTGCTGCGGGAGGAGCGGCCAGGGCCCCGCACGCTCGCCGGCCTGCTGCTAGGCTTCGCGGGGATTGTCGCGATCCTCGGCCCGGCCGCGCTGGCGGGGACCGCGAGCTTCACGGGCGGGCTGCTGATCCTGGTCTCCGGCCTGTCGTATGCGCTCGGCACCGTCTATGCGCGGCGTGTCCGGCCGGCCGCGCCGGCGCAGTTGGCGCTCGGCCAGCAGGTGGTCTCGGGCGGCGCGGCGGGGCTGCTCTCGATTCCGTTGTCGCCGGCGGGCTCCTACGACCAGTCGGCCGCGGCGATCGGGCTCATCGCGATCCTAGGCGTCTTCGCGTCGGCGCTGCCGCTGACGATGTTCCTCTCGCTGATCGCCCGCGCGCGGGCGACGGATGCGGCGATGGTCGGCTACCTGCAGCCACCCTTCGCGGTGCTGCTCGGCGCCGTGCTGCTCGGCGAGTGGCCGTCGGTGCTGGTGCTGGCCGGCGGGGCGGTCGTACTGGCCGGCGTGTGGCTGGCCACCAGCGGACGGTGAGCGGGCCTACTTCGCCTGCGGGCGCGCCGGTGCGGCTCCCGGCGGGCCGGGCATGGCCTGGTAGCCCTGCGGACGGTGGAACCGCGCGCGATCCTGGGGCGCGAAGGTGACGGCGGTGGCTTCCATGGACCCGCTCTGGCCGCCATGCGTGCCTTCGCCGCGCAACAGGACGCCTTCGGAGGTGATGCAGGAGCGGCCCTGCGTCTGCTGGTCCTGGTAGCTCCAGGTGATGCAGGACAGGCCGGCGACGGTCGCCGTCCCTTCCCTGCGGAAGGTCGCGTTGGCAGGGATGGCGCCGATCTGCATGGCCTGGCTCGCGGGAATGTCCACGATCATCCGCGCCGCTTCCATGACCATGAAGCCGCTGCCGGCGCGCTGGTCCGCGATGGCGTAGCCCAGGCCGGGGATGTCCGTGCGCAACAGGCCGCTCGCCGCGAGCCATGACATGGTCAGTGTCTGCGGCCCGCCGGCGGGTATGTTCGGATGCGTGATGCGATAGGTGACGGACACGTCCCGCGTCGGGATGAGCTGCGGGCGATCCTGCGCGGCGGCCGGCGCAGCGGCGAGCAGCAGGGCGAGGGCGCTGCGGCGCATGGCGGTCTCCCGTCGGGTTGGTGCGACAGGCTCCGCCGCTTGGTGGACGCGGTCAAGCGGAGTGCCCGCCTTGACGCAACAACACCCGCCTCTCCGTATTTTTCCGGTCGAGGCGGGTGTTGTGTGTGGTGTGTGTCGTGTGTTGTGTTGTTTGGATGCGGGGACAGGATTTGAACCTGTGACCTTCAGGTTATGAGCCTGACGAGCTACCGGGCTGCTCCACCCCGCGTCGTGGTGTGTGGTGTGCAGGGGGTTTGGCGTTCCTGCACGGGTGT
>Ga0209909_100243_pt1:0-60000 | contig 61528 bp, 70 predicted proteins | sample FECB22metaG_FD_188302 | JGI IMG/M metagenome (GOLD analysis project Ga0209909, IMG submission 188302) | Cyanobacterial communities from the Joint Genome Institute, California, USA - FECB-22 (SPAdes) (version 3) | ecosystem: Environmental > Aquatic > Thermal springs > Hot (42-90C) >...
CGGCCCCCGCGCCGTCCCCCCACCTCCGATGGTCCGGGACCTCGCGGGTTCACGCCGACGCCGGGCTCTCCGGGCGCATGCGCCCGTCGAGCCCCCCGCTCGAACCGCTCCCGCCGCGACAAGCTCGCAAGGCCTTGCGCCCTTCCCCTGCGACGGAACCCCCAAATGCTGCCCCACCCCCCAACCGACGTCGGAAAGTCGGGGACGGAAAAACGCAGGGCGCTGAAAGGGCGGGGGAATGGGGAAGAAGTCGTGACGACTGCATGGATCAAGCCGACGCATCGGCCTTCTCCCCTTGCGGGAGAAGGTGGCAGGCGCCTCGCCTCCACCCGCAAGGGGAGAAGGATTCGGCGCGTCACTTCATCCGCCAGGCGGCGCCGTCGGGGCCGTCCATGACGACGACGTTCAGGGCGTTCAGGCGGTCGCGGATGCGGTCGGCGGCGGGCCAGTCCTTCGCGGCGCGGGCGGCGGCGCGGTCTTGGAGCAGTTGTTCGACCTCGGCCCGCAGCTCCACGTCCCTGCCCAAGAACCAGTCTTCCGGCGTCTCCTGCAGGACGCCAAGCAGGTCGCCCATCTCGATCAGGCTTGCGGCGGCCCGAGCCAAATCCTGCCTGACTTCCGGAGTCCTAGGCACGGCCGCCAACAAGGTCCTGACGGTGCTGGCGATGCCGAACAGACCTGCGATGGCGCCCGGGGTGTTGAGGTCGTCGGCCAAGGCCCCTTCCACTTCCTCGGCATAAGCTGGCGGCACGAAAACCTTCACCTGGATCGAGGCGTCGGCCCATTCTTCCGCGGTGACTGCGTCCTGCGCGTCGCGGAGTGCGCCGTACAGCCGATCCAGCGCCTTCTTCGACTGGTCGAGCAGCGACTGGTTCCAGTCCAGCGGCTGGCGGTAATGGGCGCTGAGGAGGGCCCAGCGGACGACCTCGCCCGGCAGGGACTGGACCAGGTCGTGCAGCAGCAGGACGTTGCCGATCGACTTGGACATCTTCTCGGCGTTCACGGTCAGGAAGCCGTTGTGCATCCAGTATCTGGCGTATTCACCATGCGCATCGGGTCCGTGGGCGTGGCCGTGGGCGCAGACGCCCTGGGCGATCTCGTTCTCATGGTGGGGGAAGACCAGGTCGATGCCGCCGCCGTGGATGTCGATCGGCAGGCCCAGGTTCTGCTCGATCATGGCCGAGCATTCGATGTGCCAGCCGGGGCGACCGTCGCCCCACGGAGAAGACCAGCTGGGCTCGCCCTGCTTCGACGGCTTCCACAGGACGAAGTCGTGGGGGTTCTTCTTGTAGGGCGCGACCTCGACGCGGGCGCCGGCGATCATGTCGTCCAGGTTCCGTCCCGACAGCCGGCCGTAGTTCGGATAACTGGAGACGTCGAACAGGACGTGGCCCTCGGCCGCATAGGCGCAGCCGGCGTCGACGATGGCGGCGATCTGTTTCACGATCGCGTCCATGTGGTCGGTGACGTGGGGGGCGAGGTCCGGCGGGGCGACGTTCAGCCGGGCCATGTCTTCCAGATAATGGGCCTCGTACTTCTGGGTGATCTCGCCGATCGGCACGCCGAGGGTCGCCGCGCGCTGATTGATCTTGTCGTCCACGTCGGTGACGTTGCGGGCGTAGATCACCTTGTCCGCGCCATAGGTCCGGCGCAGCAGACGGACCAAGACGTCGAACGCCACCGGCGGGCGGGCGTTGCCGATGTGGGCATGGTCATAGACGGTCGGGCCGCAGACGTAGAGCGTCACCCGGTTCGGGTCGCGCGGCTGAAAAGCGCGCTTTTCGCGATGCAGGGTGTCGTAGAGGACCAGCGACATATTGTTGCGACGATCGTGGGTTTTCTTGCGGGACGGAGGGGGTCGCCCATATAGCGGTCCAGCGCCGCTTGCCCATAGGGCGGGCGACGCCTTCTTCGAGGGAGCGCGGCACGCGTAATTTCCGGGACCTTCGTCCCGGCGCCACTAGGCCGCTGAAACGATCCATGAGCTCAAGCCCCGTCGTCCCCGCTCTGGTGAGCGTCAACGACTCGCCCGCCCGCCCCAGCCGCGAAGAGGCGCTGAAGGCCGTGCGCACCCTGCTGGCCTGGGCCGGCGACGATCCGGACCGCGAGGGGCTGAAGGACACGCCCAAGCGCGTGGTCGACGCCTATGCCGAGTGGTTCGAAGGCTATGACGCCGATCCGGGCAAGGAGCTGAGCCGGACGTTCGAGGACGTGCAGGGCTATGACGACATGGTCCTGTTGCGCGAAATCGAGGTGGAGAGCCACTGCGAGCACCACATGGCGCCGTTCCTGGGCAAGGCCTACGTCGCCTACATGCCCGACGAGAAGGTGGTCGGCATCTCCAAGCTGGCGCGCGTGGTCGAGATCTTCTCCAAGCGCCTGCAGACGCAGGAAGTGCTGACGAATCAGATCGCCGAGGCGATCGAGACGCATCTGGCGCCCAAGGGCGCGGCCATCCTGATCGACGCCGAGCACCAGTGCATGACGACCCGCGGCGTGCACCACCGCCACGTTTCGACCATCACCACGCGGTTCACTGGCGTCTTCAAGGACGACCCGGCCCTGAAGGATCGGTTCCTGCGCCTGGCGCGCGGCTGAAAGTTCGCCCCTGGGGGGTAAACCGGTCGAAGGGAACCGACGGAGACCCGAGACCGCTTTACAAGCGGCGCCGGGTCGGCCAAAGCCGTCCGAAAGTTTCAGCACGCCCCCTCGCGGGGCACGACATGGAGACGCGACGCATGGGCGCGAAACTGGCCGGGCCGAGCGGCGGCAAGACCGCCGAACAGAACAGCGACATCAACGTCACGCCGTTCGTGGACATCATGCTGGTGCTGCTGATCATCTTCATGGTGGCGGCGCCGCTGGCCACCGTGTCGATCCGTCTGGACCTGCCGCCGCCGAACCCGAGCGTCGTCGAGGACTTCGAAGAGCCGGTCTACATCACCATCCAGGAATCGGGCTCGCTGTTCATCGCCGACCAGCAGACCACGCTGGAAACCCTGCCGGCCGACGTGTGCGCGGCCCTGGGCGGCGGGAACTGCCGCGAAGAGCGTCTGTTCATCCGCGCCGACGCCGAGGTGAAGTACAACAGCTTCATGGAAGTGATGAACAATCTGCAGGAGAACGGCTTCTTCAAGGTCGGCCTGCTGAACGAAGACATCGAATAGGATCGGGCGCACCCTGACCGACCAAGGGCCGCTTCCCGCATGGGCAGCGGCCCTCTTCGCATCCGGAGACCGGCATGACGGCAGAGGAGATCGACGCCCTGATCATGGCCCTGCCCGGGGCCGAGCGGAGCACGGCGTACGGGCAGCCCTGCTGGCGGATCGCCGGGAAGTTCCTGACCCGGCTGAGATCCGAGGACGACAGCCTGGCGCTGGACGTCGGATCGATCGAGCGGCGCGACATGCTGGTGGAGACGGCGCCGGGGACGTTCCATCTGACGGACCACTATCGCGGCTATGCCTATGTCCTGATCCGCATCGCCGAGGTCGATCGGGCCTGGCTGGAGACGGAACTGAGGGCGAGGTGGCGCAAGGTGGCCCCGGCGGCGATGAGGAAGGCGCATCCCGACTTGACCTGACGCGGCGTCATGCGGGCATAAGGGTTCGTTGCTGAAAAGGACGGACCTATGCCGCCTGAGACCCGCGACCTGACGATCGCCGCCCGCGACGGGTTTCCGCTGGCGGCGCGGCTGTTCCCGGCCGAGGCGCCGCGGGGCGCCGTGATGATCAGTTCCGGCACCGGGTTTCCGCTGGGCTTCTATGACCGGTTCGCGCGGCACATGGCCGGGCGGGGTCTGACGGCGCTGACCTATGACTTTCGCGGCATCGCGGGGTCGCGGCCGGACGATCTGGCGGCGATGAGGATGGACTATCCGGACTGGGGCCGGCTGGACATGCCGGCGGCCCTTGAGGCGCTGGCCGAGGCGGCGCCGGGGCTGCCGATCGTCCATGTCGGGCACAGCGTCGGGGGCCACTTCGTGGGGTTCATGGACAACCACGCCCGCATCGACCGGCACGCCTTCGTCTCGGTGGGCTCGGGCTACTGGGGCAAGCATCACCGGAGCTACAATCCGCTGGAGCTGTTCTTCTGGTTCGGCTTCGGACCGCTGGACTTGGCGCGGCGCGGCTATGTGAAGAGCGGGCGGCTGTGGCGGGGGGCGGACCTGCCGCGCGGGGTGTTCGAGACCTGGCGGCGATGGTGCCTGAACCCACGGTATTTCGCCGACGAGCTGGAGGGGCGGCTGGCGCCGAACCGGTTCAGCGAAGTGACGGCGCCGATCCGCGGCTGGATCTTCACCGACGACCCGATCGCCAATCCGCGGACGGCGCCGGACATGTTGGCGGTCTATCCCCGCGCGCCGAGCGAGATCGTGCTGCGACGGCCGGCAGACTATGGCGTGGGCCGCATCGGCCACGAGGGCGCGTTCCGGCGCGGGCTGGAACCGCTGTGGGACGAGATCGCGGACTGGCTGGTTGAACCGACGGAGCGGCGTCCCACCTGAGGCCTTCCCTCCCCTCACCCGGCCCGGAGCGCCCCATGACCGACCAGCCCGCCGCCCACGTCGACGGCCACGCCATCCCTCTGCTGGGGTTCGGCACCTGGATGCTGGAACCGGACGATGCCCGGCGGATGGTGCGCGAGGCGCTGCGGATCGGCCATCGCCACATCGACACGGCCTGGATCTACAAGAACGAGGCGGCGGTGGGCGCCGGCATCCAGGACGCGATCGACGAGGGGGTGGTCCGCCGCGAGGACGTCTGGCTGACGACCAAGATCTGGGTCGCGCATTTCGAGCACGACGCCCTGCTGCGCCAGGCCGAGGAATCGGCGGCCAGCCTGGGGACCACGCCCGACCTGCTGCTGCTGCACTGGCCGAAGACGTCGCCGGCATGGGAGGAGACGCTGGGCGCGCTGAACGCGGCGAAGGCGCGCGGCCTGACGCGGTCGATCGGCCTGTCGAACTTTCCATCGACGGAATGGCGACGGGCGCAGGAGTTGTCGGAGGCCCGGCTGGTCACCAATCAGGTCGAGTACCACCCCTATCTGAAGCTGACGAAGCTGCTGGAGGCGGCGCGCGAGTTGGGGTCGTCGATCACGGCGTGGTCGCCGCTGGCCCAGGGTCAGGTGGCGGACGACTCCGCCCTGATCGAAATCGGCCGCGCCCACGGCAAGACCGCGGCGCAGGTCACGCTGCGCTGGCTGATCCAGCAGGGCGTCATCGCCATCCCGCGAACGACGAAGCAGAGCCGGGCGGCGGAGAGCTTCGACATCTTCGACTTCGAACTGACGCCGGAGGAGATGGACCGCATCCATGCCCTGGCGCGCCCGGGCGGGCGGCTGGGCGACTGGCTGGACAAGGACTTGCGTTGGGACGACGAATGGGCGTGACCGCAAGGGACGTCGCCGCCGTGTTCATCAGAGGTTTGAAGGCCGGATCGAGAAATTGCGGGCGAAACGCCGTCGCGCCGCGCTTCGGCGCATGTGAGGGCGTCGCGGTCCGCGCGGCATGGCCGGCGACGTGAAGATCGCCCCGGCCTGGCGCGCGGGCTTCGCCGCATTGGGCTGGGCGACGCTGGCGGCGCAGTATGCGCTGATGATGGCCGGGGCGGCGCCGGAGGAGATGGCGAGCCAGACCCTGAACTTCTTCAGCTATTTCACCATTCTGACGAACGTGCTGGTGGCTCTGGTCATGACCCTGCCGGTGGTCGCGGGCGGGTTCCGCCTCGGGCGGTTCGCGGCGTCGAACTCGACGCGGGCGGCGGTGACGATGTTCGCGGTGGTGGTGGGCGTCGTCTATCACCTGCTTCTGGCGGCGACGTGGAAGCCGACGGGGCTGCAATGGTGGGTCGACCAGGGCCTGCACACGGTCATGCCGCTGGCCATGCTGATCGACTGGCTGGTCCTGACGCCCCGGTCGCGGCTGGGGTGGCGCGAGCCGCTGAGATGGCTGGCCTTTCCGGCCGCCTATGGCGTGTGGACCCTGTTTCACGGCTGGCTGAGCGGCTGGTGGCCCTATTGGTTCGTGGACGTGGGCGAGCTGGGGCTGGAACGGGCGATGATCAATTTCGCGGGCCTGCTGGGGTTCTTCGCCCTTGTGGGCCTCGCCGTCGTGGCGATCGACCGCGGACTGGCCGGGCGGCCGCGCTGAACGCCCTCAGCCCGTGAACAGAGTCACGTCCCCGCTTGCGCCGTCATAGGAGAGCCGACCGTGACGCAAAAAGGTCCGCCCCAGGATCACGCGCTGGAACTGGCTGCCTTCGGCCAGCTTCACGCCCGCGAACTGCTGGAACAGCAGGCGACTTAGGGCGGGCACATAAAGGCGGGCGAGATAGACGGGTGCGTGGTGGCGACCGCCGATGCCGCTGACCATGCCTTCGCCGGTGACGGGCAGTCCCAAGTCGCGGGCCAAGCGCTCGTCGATGCAGTCCCCGCCCGCGCCTGTGTCGATCAGTGCCTTGATCCGCTTGCCGGGCAGATCGGGAAGCGAGCCGACGGGAGCCTTCGACTTCAGGCCGAGATCGACCAAAAGCGTGGGGCCGAGTTGCACAAGGAGATCGGCCGCCGAAAGGCCGCCCTTTCCGGTTCGAAAACCGACGGAGACTTCAGGCATGTGCGTGGGTGAAGATAATCCCGCCGGTCAACTGAATCTGCGGCGGCGCGCCCACTTGGCGAATGAGATAGGGGCCGGCGTCGAACCGTTCGACCGCGGCGGTCGCGGCGGCTTCAAGATCCGGATAGGCATCGACGAAGTCGCCCTGATGGAACACGACCCACTTCAGCGGGTGGCGGGCCTCGAGCTCCTCTCGCATGCGCTCGAAACCGGCGATGTCGGCGCTTAGCACGCTCACGGAACGGTTCCTCGCATACCGGTTCTCCGATTCTTCCCACGCTGAAGGGACAACGATCAGATGCCAGAGTCGCCCAAAATCGGGTAAACGCGCCTTAGGACTTGTGAACAAATCGCCGCTATTGAGGTGGAGGGCTGCCCCGCCTAAGCCAGACCGCATGGCCTACAAGTCCCTGCGCGACTTCATTCAGATGCTGGAAGGCGAGGGAGAGCTGGTGCGCGTCGCCGAGCCGGTCTCGACTCATCTGGAGATGACCGAGATCCAAACCCGGCTGCTGCGCAACGGGGGGCCGGCGGTGATCTTTGAAAAGCCGGTGATGCCGGACGGGTCGATCAGCCCGATCCCCTGCCTGGCCAATCTGTTCGGCACGGTGAAGCGGGTGGCCATGGGGGTGACGCTGGACAAGAAGGCGCGCACCACGGCGGAGGAGCTGCGCGAGGTGGGCGAACTGCTGGCCTTCCTGCGCAATCCGACGCCGCCGCGCGGACTGGGCGACGCCCTGGAGATGCTGCCGCTGGCGCAGACGGTCATGGCGATGCGGCCCAAGGCGGTGAAGCGCGCGCCGGTGCAGGAAGTGGTGCTGAAGGGCGACCAGATCGATCTGACGAGCCTGCCGATCCAGGGGTGCTGGCCCGGCGAGCCCGCGCCGCTGATCACCTGGGGCCTGGTGGTCACCAAGGGGCCGTCGGACGCGCGGGAGGACGACTTCAACCTGGGCATCTATCGGATGCAGGTGCTGGGCAAGGACCGGGCGATCATGCGCTGGCTGGCCCACCGCGGCGGGGCCCAGCACTATGCCCGGCACAAGAAGGCGGGGAAGCGCGAGCCCCTGCCCGCCGCCGTGGTGTTGGGGGCCGATCCGGGCACCATTCTGGCGGCGGTGACGCCGGTGCCGGACACCCTGTCGGAGTATCAGTTCGCGGGCCTGCTGCGCGGGGCCAAGGCCGAGCTGGTCGCCTGCAAGACCGTGCCGCTGATGGTCCCGGCCCAGGCCGAAATCGTGCTGGAGGGTCACGTCCTGCTGGACGAGCACGCGCCGGAGGGGCCGTACGGCGACCACACGGGCTACTACAACTCGGTCGAGACCTTCCCGGTGTTTCAGGTCAGCGCCATCACCCTGCGGCGCGATCCGATCTATCTGACGACCTTCACCGGGCGGCCGCCGGACGAGCCCAGCGTGCTGGGCGAGGCGCTGAACGAGGTCTTCATCCCGCTGTTGCAGGCGCAGTTCCCGGAGATCGTCGATTTCTGGCTGCCGCCCGAGGGGTGCAGCTATCGCATCGCCGTGGTGTCGATGAAGAAGGCCTATCCGGGCCACGCCAAGCGCGTGATGCTGGGGGTCTGGAGCTATCTGCGCCAGTTCATGTACACCAAGTGGGTCATCGTCGTGGACCACGACGTGAACGCCCGCGACTGGAAGGACGTCATGTGGGCCGTCTCCACCAAGATGGACCCGGCGCGGGACGTCACGGTGATCGAGAACACCCCGATCGACTATCTGGACTTCGCCAGCCCCGAGAGCGGGTTGGGGTCCAAGATCGGCCTGGACGCGACGGACAAATGGCCGCCCGAGACGAAGCGTGAATGGGGCGAGGAGATCCGCATGGATCAGGCGGTCGTCGAGCGGGTCAACGAGATGTGGGGGCGGTTGGGATTGCCGGGAGATGGTGCGCCGATCTGGAAATGACTCCCGCGAAGGTTGATTTCCTGCCGAACGCCGGTCTCTAGTGTCCAGGACATGGAGGGACGCATGCACACACGAAACATTTTCCTGGCTTGCGCCGCGCTGGCCGCGGCATCTTGCGCGACCGCGCCCGATGCCCAGCTCGAGGCGATCGACATCCCCGAAGAAATGGTGGTCGAGTCGCAAGCCTTGGTGCAGACCGCCGCCTACACGGCAACGCCGGACACCTATGTGTACCTGTCCGTGGAGATGGACTTCGGCGGAGCCAACGGAAAAAGGCTGCAGCTTTGTCCTGAACGCGGCGCCGGCATCGACTGGCGCAATTTTCTGCAAGGCGACCGACGCGCCACCGTGGGGTTCAGCGTCACCGGACCCGACGGCGGCGCCCCGATCCGGTTCGAGCCGTTCGTCATCGACAGCAAGGACTCATGGGGAAGACGGGACTGCACGACAGAATTCTATCGCGAAAGCTATCGCTCTCCGCTCCATCTCGTTCGCGTGGGCGACTCACGAGCCTTCCAGGTCCGGACCGCCTCGACGTCGAGGATTCAGCCCACAGCGTCCACGGTCGATCTTCTTTCACGAGCCGGTCGATTGATCGTCGGCGCCAGCAGCACCACCGCGCCGTTCGCCGAGAGGGCGTCGGAGGAACTGAAGACGCAACTCCAGACCACGGGAACGCTGACCAGCCACACCGACGGCGGGCCGCTTCGCCTGGACGGTTCCACCACCTTGGCGCCCATCAAGCACGAGATCGTTTTCCGAAGAACGACCGTATCCGTGACCATCACACCAAGGCTGGTTCAGCGGGCCAGTCTTTTCGTTCAAGGAGCCACCTTTCCGACCACAGGGGCCGTGGCCCCCCGAGCCGACGCCATCCTCAGCACGACGATCATCCCGTCCTCAGAGGGGCAAAGCGCCAGGACCGTCGCGGGCTTCCTCAATGACGAAGCCCGGCCGGCGCTCGATCAAATTCACGCGGCAGGCGACGCGGGCGCCCTGAACAATCCCTGTCAGGTCATCGCGGGCGAACTCACCGGCAAGGGGCTCACCTCGGTGGATCAGGCGCTGATCCTCTGGGCCGTCATCTCGGAGAACGCCAGCAGAAGCCTGACGGCGGCGGTGCGTGATCAAACGGGCTGCCTGCAATCCCGAAAAGATCTGCTGAAGCGCGCTGGAGTCACGTTGAGCGACCCGCCTGCGGAACCCGAACCCGACCCGATCCAACCGGCGAGCAAGGCCGACTTCGCGGCGGCGATCGCGCCGCTTCCCGAGGACGCGGAAGAGACGAGCTACGACAAGCTGGTGCTGTTCCTGAAAATGCGTCCCGGCTTGGATTCGATCGCCCGGACCCTGTTCCATTATCCGTTTACGGTGTCGGACCCAGACGGACGCATCGTGCGAAGCGGAACCTCCAAGCTGGAACATCCGGATTCATGGATGGCCCGTTGGGCGGCGACGCCGGGGGCGGCGCCCTTCACAAACTTCGGCTGTCACCGCTATCACGATGCGCCCGCGCGCCCGGGCATGGTCCGCTCCACGGCGCGAGCGAGCTTCGCGGACGGCTTCCAGGACTACGAAGTCCGGATGACCTACGCGCGGGTGAACGGGGAGACGCGGATCACAGGAATGGAAGTCTTGCGCATCCCCAACCTTGAGGGAGAATTCCGCTGTCGTGACTACCCACCGCTGGTGCAGGCGCCATAAATCACAGGTAACGGTGGGGCAGCGAGCGTGAAAGCGCCTTCCGCAGCGGGGGGCCCATGAGCGACTTCGAGTTCTTCTTCAGCTTCTACGGCCTGCTGCTGGGCCTGTCCGTCGCCGAGCTGACCGGCGGGTTCGCGCGGTTGTTGCACGAGCGGCATCGGGTGCGGTTCGGATGGCTGACGCCGCTGTTGGCGCTGTTCGTGGCGTTGGACCTGGCCACCTTCTGGAACCAGGCGTGGCGGTTCTTTCGCGATGCGCCGTTCAACCCGGCCCTGCTGCTGGTCGGGCTGGTGATCGCCGCGACCTTCTACGTCGCCGCCAGCGTGACTTTTCCGCGCGTCACGGCCGAAGGGGTCGAGACGCGCATCGACTTGGACGCGCACTTCTGGGCCCATCGCCGGGTGGTGTTCGGCTGCGTGCTGGCGGCCAACGCGATGGTGTGGGGCCTGCTGGGCCTGCTGGCGCTGGCGGACCCGGCGTGGGCCGCGTTCTGGACGCCGCGGCTGGTCTTCGGCGTCGTGCTGTTCGCGGTGTGCACGGCGACGGCGGCCTTCGCGCCCTGGCGGGGGGTGGTGATCGGGGCGCTGCTGATCGTCCTGGCCTATACGCTGTGGAACATGCTGCGGGCGGGCTCGCAGCTGATCGCCGCCGGGGCCTGGTCGCCGGCGGGAGGGTGAACGATGACCGCATTCGAGTTCTTCATAAGCTTCTTCAGCCTGATCATGGGGCTGGCCGCCGCCACGCTGGCCGCCGGCCTGGCGGAGGCGCTGAGATCGCGACGGGCGGTGAAGATCGGCGTGCTGACGCCGTTGCTGGCCCTGTTCATGCTGATGGACATCTCGACCTTCTGGGCCATCGGCTGGGTCGGGATGCAGGACATCCAGATCAACTACGCCACCATCTATTTCGGCCTGGCGGTGTCCCTGCCCTATTTCCTCGCCGCCGCGATCGCCTTTCCAAAGGACCCGGCCGAGTGGCCGTCGCTGGACGTCTACTACGACAGTCACAAGCGGCTGCCGCTGATGGGCGTGATCTTCTGCAACGCCGTGGGGGTGCTCTTTCGAATCGGATTGGGCGACTTCGACGGGTTCACGCCGTTGCAGGCCGTGCGGCTGTCGGCCTTCTTCGGCGCCCTGATCGCGCTGATCCTGGTGCGAAACCGGCGGGTCAACATCGCCCTGTTGGTCCTGCTGTGCCTGATCAATCTGGCCCCCGCCGTCGCGCCGTGGACGGCGGCGGCGGGAGACGCTTAAGTGGGGCCGCCCATGGTTCAGGAGACGTCATGCGCCGTGTGATCCTGGCCGCGCTCGCGGTCTTCGCTTCGAGTCCCGCCATGAGCCAGTCCGCCCCGAGCGCCGCCCCCGATCCCGCCCCCTGGGACCAGGACTTCCTGCCGCCCGCGCCGGCGTGGGCCGGGGCCAGCCGGGCCTTGATCCGGCGCGCGACCGACCCGTGGGCCACGGACTTCGAGAAGGATCCGGAGCTGAACTTCAGCCCTGACTATGCCGCCACGCGGGCCTGGTTCGACCGGCTGGACGCCTCGTCGGACCTGATCCGCATCGAACAGTTCGGCACGTCGCCGGAGGGGCGGCCGATCTATGCGGTGATCGCGTCGAAAGACGGCGCGGCGTTCGATCCGGCCAAGCCCGTGCTGATGATCCAGGCCGGCATCCACCCGGGCGAGATCGACGGCAAGGACGCCGGGATGATGCTGCTGCGCGACATCGCCCATTACGGCAAGGCGCACCTGCTGGACGAGGTGAACCTGATCCTGATCCCGATCCTGTCGGTCGATGGGCATGAGCGGGCGTCGCAATACAGCCGGCCGAACCAGCGCGGGCCGCGCATCCAGGGGTGGCGCAACACGGCCACCAACCAGAACCTGAACCGCGACTACATGAAGGTCGATCAGGAAGAGACGCGGGCGGTGCGCGGGCTGATCCTGAAATACCGGCCGGACCTGTACGTGGACGTGCACGTCACCGACGGCATGGATTACCAGTACGACATAACCTTTGGATTCAACGGCGAAAGCGGCGCCTACAGCCGGTCGCCGCACAGTTCGGCCTGGCTGAACGACGCGTTCAAGCCTGTGATGTACGCCGCGCTGGAGGACGAGGGGCACGTCCCCGGAGAGCTGGTGTTCGGGATCGGCGCCGATCCGCGCGCCGGCCTGTCGGACGGGGGGCTGGGCGAGCGGTTCTCCAACGGCTGGGGCGCCGCGGCGCACGTGCCGACCATCCTGATCGAGAACCACAGCCTGAAGCCGTTCGACCAGCGGGTTCTGGGGACCTATGTCTTCATCGAAACGGCGATCCATCTGTTGGAAAAGGACGGCGACGCGCTGCGGGCGGCCATCCTGTCCGACGCGGCGCTGAGGCCGGCGGAGATTCCCGCGAACTTCGAGCCCGATCCGACGCCGCAGCGGACCGTCAGCTTCAAGGGCATCCGGTATGAGACCTATCGGTCGGAGGCGTCGGGCCGAGACGAAATCAGATGGCTCGGCGTGCCCGATCCGGAGCCGTGGGCCCTGCTCTTCTACGGCTCGCGCCCGACGCTGACGCTGAGCCGGCCCGAGGCCTATTGGGTGCCGGGCCACCGGGCGGACCTGATCGAGCGGCTGGCCGTCCACGGCGTGCGGATGGAGCGGATCGAGGCCCCACGAACGGTGGACGTGGACATGCTGCGCCTGGTCGATCCGACGGTCGCGGGGCGCACCAACGAGGGCCACGTGCCCATCTCGGTGAAGACCGTCGAGGTGGAGCGGCGGGACTGGACCTTCCACACAGGTTCGGTGCGCGTGCCGACCGACCAGCCGCTGGGCGACGTGGTCGTGCTGCTGCTGGAGCCGCAATCCAGCGAAAGCTTCTTCGCCTGGGGCCTGATCCCCGAGGTGCTGAACCGGGTCGAGTACATCGAGGGCTATGCCATCGCGCCGTTGGCCGACCGGATGCTGGCGGCCGATCCGGCGCTGAGGGCCGAGTTCGAGGCCAAGCTGGCCGCCGAACCCGAGTTCGCGGCGAGCGGCGACGCGCGGCTGGCGTGGTTATATGAGCGGACGCCCTTCTTCGACGACCGCTTCCGCCTGTATCCGATCGCGAGGGAGACGCGATGAGCGCCCTGCAAGCCGCCGGTCTGTGGACCGCGCTTCTGATCCTGTGGCTGGTGGCCCTGTCGATCCGGGTCATGATCGGGCGCCGGACGATGCGGATCGCGCTGGGGGACGGCAGGGCGGGCGAGCTGACGACGCGGTCGCGGGCGTTCGGCAACGCCGCCGAATACGCGCCCCTGATGATCGGCGCGCTGATCCTGATGGCGCAGCTGGGGGCCAGCCCCGCAGAGATCCACGTCGCAGGCGGGGCCTTTCTGCTGGGCCGGGTGCTGCATGCGCCAGGCATGGCGATGAAGGCGCCCAACCTGCCGCGGGCGTTGGGCATGGTGCTGACGTGGCTGTCGCTGATCGGCGCGGCGGTCGTGATCCTGATCGCGGTCGCGGGAATGGGCTGAGACCGGTTATGGGCTGAGGCCGGTTGCGACGGCCGCCCGGCCCGGCCATATCGGGGCATGTTCGACGCCGCCCCCGACGACCTTCTGCCCGACCTGATCACCGCCGCCCGCAAGGCCGGCGCCGACGCCGCCGAGGCCGTGCTGGCCGAACGCGCGTCGCTGTCCGTCGGCGTCCGCAACGGCGCCCTGGAAGAGGTGGAGCGGGAGGAGAGCCGCGATCTGTCGCTGCGGGTCTTCGTGGGGCGGAGACAGGCGACCGTCAGCTCGTCCGACCTGTCGCCGGCGACGCGGGCGCGGCTGATCGAGCGCGTGGTGGCGATGGCGAAGCTGGCGCCGGAAGACCCCTATGCCCGGCTGGCGACGTCCGACGAACTGGCGCGCGGCGCCCTGCCCGATCTGGAGCTGTTCGACGCTTCCGAGCCGACGCCCGCGGAGCTGGAGCGCGCGGCGGTGGAGGCGGAAGCCGCGGCGCTGGGCGTGGAGGGCGTGGCCAAGTCCGAGGGCGGGCACGCCTCGGCCAGCTCCAGCCGGTGGCGGCTGGTGACGTCGGAAGGCTTCGACGGCGTGCATCGCGGCAGCGTCTTCTCGCTGGGCGCCTCGGTCATCGCCGAGAAGGACGGAGCCATGGAACGCGGCGGCGAGCACAGGGCGATGCGCTGGCTGGCCGACCTGCCGTCGGCGGAGGCGATCGGGCGCGAGGGCGGACGCCGCGCCGTGCGACGCGTGGGGGCTCGCAAGATCGCCTCGACCACAGCGCCGGTGATCTTCGAGAACCGGGTGGCGACGCAGGTGCTGTCGCCGCTGATCTCGGCCATGGCCGGGCCCTCGGTGGCGCGGGGCATGAGCTTCGTCAAGGACCGGCTGGGCAAGGCGGTGCTGCCGGCCGGGCAGTCCATCGCCGACGATCCCTTCCGCCCGCGCGGACTGGGCTCCACGCCGTTCGACGACGAGGGCCTGCCGGTGACGAAGCGGGCGCTGGTCGAGGACGGGGTGATCACGACCTGGCTGATGAACCTGTCGTCGGCGGCGCAGCTGGGCATGACGTCCACGGGCCACGCCTCGCGCGGCGGCGCGGGGCCGTCGGGCGTCTCGGGCCACAACATCCACCTGACGCCGGGCGCGCGCGATCTGGACGGGCTGATGGCCGACGCGGACCGGGGCCTTTTGGTCACCAGCATGTTCGGGCCGTCGCTGAACCCCGACACCGGCGACTGGTCGGCGGGCGTGTCGGGCTTCTGGTTCGAAGACGGCGCGATCGCGCACCCGGTGAACGAGGTGACGGTGGCGGGCAATCTGCTGGACCTTTACGCCCGCCTTGTCGCCGGGTCGGACCTGGAGTTCCGGGGCAGTTTCAACAGCCCTTCGTTGATGTTCGACGCGGTGGCCATCGCGGGCAAATGAGCGGACTGGCGGCCGATCTCGAACTGATCGTCGAGGCCGCGCGCGCGGCGGGCGCCCTGGCCGTGACCGAGCGGGCCAAGGGGCTGACCATCCGGTCCAAGGCAGGCGGCTCGCCGGTGACCCAAGCCGACCTGGCGGTGGACGCCCTGCTGAAGGAGAGGCTGCTCGGCGCCCGGCCCGACCATGGCTGGCTGTCGGAGGAGACGGCCGACGGACCCGAGCGGCTGTCGAAGCGGCGCATCTTCGTGGTCGATCCGATCGACGGCACGGTCGCCTACATGAAGGACCGGCCCTGGTGGTGCGTGCCGATCGCGATCGTCGAGGACGGGCGGCCGGTGGCGGCCGTGGTGCATGCGCCGGCGCTGGACGAAACCTTCACGGCGACGGCGGGCGGCGGCGCCTTTCTGAACGGGCGGCCGATCACGGCGTCGGACACGGCCGACCTGGACGACGCGGCCGTCCTGGGCGACGCGCGGCTGTTCGCCGACGTCAGCCGGTGGCCCGAACCTTGGCCGGCCATGCGGTGGGAGAAACGCAACGCCCTGGCCTATCGCCTGTCGCTGGTCGCGGCGGGCGCCTTCGACGCGGCCATCGCGCCGACGCCCAAGTGGGACTGGGACGTCGCCGCCGGCGCCCTGATCGCCGAAGAGGCCGGGGCGAAGGTGTCGGACCACCACGGGCGGCTCTGGATCTTCAACCGCGCAGACCCGCGTCAGGCGGGTCTGGTGTGTGCGGCGCCCGCCCTTTGGCCGTTGATCGTGCGCCGCATGTCTCACATTCCGTTGGAATGCTAGGCGGCCGGCTCTTCGGTCAGTTCAAGGCGCCGTTGAATGCGATCGACGTCCTGTCTCAGCTTGTCGAACGACGATTGCAGCCGTGCGTCCGCTTCCGCCAGATGACCCAGATCACGCCGGACGGAGGCTAGACCGGACTCTACGGCCGACATCCGTAGGGTCAGATCCTCCACGCGCTGCGCCAGCGCATCCACCTTGCCGTCGATGCGACGAAGGTAGACGAGAACCAGGTTGTCCGGATCGGCGACCATGACGAGAGTATGCCAGACCGAGGCGAAGGCTCCAAATCCGTTGATCGTGCGCCGCACGCGGTCCATACCCCTGCCCGCCGACCTTCCTTGACGAGACGCCCGATGACCGACGCCACCGACCAGCTGCTGCACATCGTCATCGGCGGGGAGTTGCGGCATCTGGACCAGCCGGTGTTCAGGGATCTGTCTCAGGTCGAGTTCGTCGGCGCGTTTCCGAACTACGCCGAGGCGCGCAAGGCGTGGAAGGCGCGGGCGCAGGCGACGGTCGACAATGCCCATATGCGGTATTTCATCCTGCACGCGCACCGGCTGATCGACCCGCGGGGCGACGCTCACTGATGGAGCTGTTCGGCCGCACCTTCGACGCCCAGCAGGTGGCCGGTCTGGTCTTCCTGCTGATGGCGCTGGTCTACTGGGGCTTCGTCTTGCGCGGCCAATTGCGCCAGCGGCGTTGGGAGAAGCGGCGCAAGGCGGAGAGGGAGGGCGAGCCGCCCGCGCCCAAGCGCCCCGGCCACGGCGGTCCCTGGGGCTGATCGAATAGACCGCTCATCTCGGCGAAAGCCGGAACCCAGTGTTTTGGAGGATGGCCTTCTGCGATCGGTCTCGCCGCCGATCCCCAACGCCTGCGTTGCACCGAAAGGACTGGGTCCCGGCTTTCGCCGGGATGAGCGGAATGGGTTCATTCGCGCCGCAGCAGCTTCTCCGTCAGCAGCGTGCCCCACCACTGGGCCTTGAACTCCGCACGGATGGCCTTGGGCTCGTAGGCCGAGGAGTCGATCCATTCGAGGAAGGAGACGCCGGTCGGCTCGACCTCCTTGAGATACTTCTCCAGCGTGAAGTCCAGCACGCCGGTCAGGCCTTCGCGGTGGTGCAGGTATTTCTTGTCGAGCTGCGTGATCGCCTCGGAGATCGGCTCGCCCAGATGGAAGTGGCGGTAGAGCACCGCCATCATGCCGGCCCGATCCGCACCCGACTTGCAGTGGATCAGGGCGGGATATCCGATCGTGCGGAACAGTTCGCGCGCACGATGGATGCGGTCCGGTTGCGGCGGGTCGCGGCTGTCGAGGGGCGCGTCGATCAGGGTCAGGCCGAGGCGTTCACAGGCGTCCTTTTCCAGGGCGTAATAGGCCTCGTCGCGCGCGCCGCGCAGGTTGATGATCGTCCGGATGCCCTGACGCTTCCAGTCCGCAAGCTGACGCGGCGAGGGCTGGTTGGTGCGGACCAGATCGGGGCCCAGCCAGTGGGCGTTGCGGAACCACCTTCGCAGGAAGGCGTGGTCGCCCCAAACGTAGTCCCAATGCGCCCTGAACCGGCCGGTGCGGGTGGAGAGGTCGTAGCGCGACATGGGGCGGAGATAGGGGGTTTCGCCTCGGACGTCACGGCGGGACGCGGACGAGCGGCAACCGGCGGAAGCCGTACCCGTTGTGTCCGGGAACGATCAGTGGAGTTTGCGATGCGTGGTTTCGTGCTTTCCCTGTCCCTGGTCGCCGGCCTCGGCCTGGCGGGCGCCGCCTCGGCACAGGAGGTGGAGTCCGCCGGCGCGATCATCCGCCAGAGCGACCAGACCATGACCTGCGACCAGATCGTCGCCGCCGGCGCCGAGATCAGTCAGGCACTGGGCGAACCGCCCGAACAGAGCCTGTTCGGGCGGTTCGGCGGCGTGGTGAAGGCCGGCGCCTCCATGCTCGTGCCGGGCGCCGGCATCGCCATCGCCGGCGTCGAGGCGATGGGCGAGGACGAGCGGCAGGCGGCCCTGGCCGAGGACTTGGCCCACATGAACCGCTGGTACTACCTGAACGGCCTGTACTTCGGGAAAGGCTGCGGCACGCCGGCGCCGGCGGGGGAGTGATCGCCTCCGCGCCGCATTGAAGTTGTCCATGAAGTTGTACATATTACGCCCGAGGAGCGCATCATGGACGTCACCACCTATTCCGAGGCGCGAGCCAATCTGAAGTCGCTGATGGACCGCGTCGTCGAGGACCGCGACGCCGTGATCATCGCGCGGCGACGCGGCAAATCGGTGGTGATGATGTCGCTCGAAGACTTCAACTCCTGGCAGGAGACGGCCTATCTGCTGTCCAATCCGGAAAACGCCGCCCGGCTGAGGCGGTCGATCGCTCAGCTGGATGCCGGGGAAGGGCTTGAGCGCGAGCTGATCAAGCCTTGAAGATCGTCTTCTCGGAGGACGCCTGGTCGCAGTACCGGCACTGGCAGGGCGCCGACGCCAAGTTGCTTGAGCGTCTGAACGGCCTGATCGAGGAATGTCTGCGGCATCCCTTCACCGGGACGGGCAAACCCGAGCCGCTGCGAGGTGAACTGCAGGGCTTCTGGTCGCGCCGCATCGATGACGAGCACCGCATCGTCTACCGCGTTTCCGGCAAGGGGCCGGACCAGCGTCTCGAGATCGCCCAGTGCCGCTTCCACTACGGGCGGCGGTCGCGCGCTTGACTTCCCTGCCCCGCCGTCCGACCTCGGACCGATGACCGCCGCCGCCGACACGACCGCGCGCCGTCCCCTGCTGGGGCGGATCTGGCGTGAGCATCTGTCGCGGCGGAAGGGCGCGCTGGCGCTGTCGATCGCGTGCGCCGTGGTGGTCGGCGTCATGGCCGCGACGGTGCTGCAGCTGCTGGAGCCGGCGATCGATGGGCTGTTCCTGCAGCGGCCGGTGACGGTGTGGGGCCTGATCCGAATTCCGCCGGAAGGGGCGCTGGTCAGCATCCCGCTGCTGATCGTCGGACTGGCGGTGGTCTGGACGGTCGCGGCGCTGGGACAGGCGGCGCTGGTCAACCGCATCGGCCACGGCATCGTCGGCGACATCCAGGTGCGGCTGTTCGGGTCGATGATCCGGGCCGACCTGGCGCGGCTGCGGGCCAAGCACTCCGGCAGCTTCGTCTCGTCGGTGCTGTTCGACGCCAATCTGGTGCGGGAGGCCTTCACCAACGGGGTGGTCAACTACACACAGCATTCGCTGACGTTGATCGCGGTGATCATCTACATGGCCGTCACGGACTGGCGGCTGACGCTGATCGTGCTGACGGCCGTGCCGGTGGTCAGTTGGGTGATGCGGCGCTTCTCGAAACGGATGCGCAAGGCGACCACCGGGGCGATGGTCGAGACGGAGAACCTTTCCACGGCCCTGATGGAGAACCTGGACGGGGTCCGGCTGGTCAAGATCGAGAACCGCGAGGCGGTCGAGGAGGCGCGCGTCGGCGAGGTGGTCGATCGGCGCCAGCGGCACGTGATCAAGTCGGCGGACAGCCGGGCGTTCGCGGGGCCGTTCTCCAATCTGGTGGCCATGATCGTGGTCGCAGCCGTCATGGCCTATGCCGGGTGGCGGGCGCGCGACGGGCAGATGACGGTGGGGGCGTTCGCCGCCTTCATCGGCCTGTTGATGGCGGCGGGGCAGAGCCTGCGGCAGGTGACCAATCTGCAGACGGTGATGGCCGAGGGGCTGACGGCGGCCGAGCGGCTGTTCGAGGCGCTGGACATCCAGCCGGAGATCCGCGAGGCGGCGGCGCCGGCGGACCTGCTGGACGGGCCGCTGGAAGTGGCGTTCGAGGGCGTGGACTTCGCCTATGCCGGGGCGCCCTCCTCAACCCTGTCCGACGTGACTCTGAAGGTGAGGCCCGGACAGACCGTGGCTCTGGTCGGGCCGTCGGGCGGTGGCAAGAGCACGATCCTGAGCCTGTTGCCGCGGTTCTATGACGTGACCGGCGGAAGGGTGACGGTGGGCGGGGTGGACGTGCGCGACGCCTCCTTGAGCGCGCTGCGCGACCGCATCGCCCTGGTGACGCAGGAGCCCTTCCTGTTCGACGACACGATCCGCGCCAACATCGCCTATGCCCGGCCCGGGGCGACGGACGGCGAGGTCGAGGCGGCGGCGCGGGCGGCGGCGGCGCACGACTTCATCGCGGCCCTGCCGGACGGTTATGACACGCGGGCGGGCGAGGCCGGAGCTCGCCTGTCGGGCGGCCAGAGGCAGCGGATCGCCATCGCCCGCGCCTTTCTGAAGGACGCGCCGATCCTGCTGCTGGACGAGGCGACCAGCGCCCTGGACACCGAGAGCGAAGCGCTGGTCCAGGCCGCGCTGGAGCGGTTGATGGAAGGCCGGGCCACGCTGATGATCGCGCACCGGCTATCGACGGTGATGAAGGCCGACGCCATCCACGTGCTGGAGGCGGGCCGCATCGTCGAGAGCGGAACGCATGGCCAGCTGGTCCGAAAGGGCGGGCTGTACGCCCGCCTGGCGCGCAGCCAGTCGCTGGACGGGACGCCGGCGGTCGAGGACGTGGCGTGAGGGGTGAACTCGATTTCCTTCCCCGCCCGCCGGGGAAGGTGGGCGGCGGAGCCGCTCGGATGGGGTGGCTCGTGGCGCCTCGCTCATCGTCGGACATTCGGGGCGTGGATGCAGCCACCCCATCCGTCTCGCTCCGCGAGCCCGTCGCCGGATCGCGCTGCGATCCTCCTCCATCCCCGGCAAGCGGGGAAGGACGATGAGCCCCCTGCGCAATCCCATCGTCCGCGACGGACTGGCGTGGTTGCTGGCGGTCTGGATGCGGTTCTGCTTCGCCACCATCCGCTGGACGCGCGAGGGCGAAGCCGAGGTCGAGGCGATCTGGGCGCGCGGCGGGGGGGTGATCCCGATCTTCTGGCACTCCCGGCTGGCGCTGTCGCCGGCGTCGTGGCCGCTGGACCGGGCGACGCCGACCAAGGCGCTGGTCTCGCTGAGCGCCGACGGGCAGTTCATCGCGCGGGCGCTGGAACGCGTGGGCTTTCCAGCCATCCGGGGATCGACCGCCAACAAGGACAAGTCTCAAGCGGCCAAGGGCGGATCGCAGGCGCTGCGCGACGGGCTGCGTCAGTTGAAGGTCGGCGGACTGGCGGTCACGCCGGACGGGCCGCGGGGCCCCGCCAAGGTGATGGGCGAAGGCGTGCCGCTGATGGCGAAGCTGTCGGGCGCGCCGGTGGTGTTCCTGGGCCTGTCGTGCAGGCCGGCGATCCGGTTGGGAAGCTGGGACCGGGCGCTGCTTCCCCTGCCGTTCGGGCGCGGAACGATCGTGTACGAGACGGCGACCTATCCGGATAGCGCGGAGCCTGCGGACGTGGCCGCCGATTGGACCGCGCGGCTGACGGCGGTGGAGGCACGGGCGGATGCGGTCACCGGGCTGGAGCGGATCTGAGTGAGCGTCGCGCTGTGGGCATACGGCGTGGCGACGCGCCTGTTGGAGCCGCTGGCGCCGCGGCTGCTGGACGGGCGCGCGCGGCGCGGGAAAGAGGACGCGGCGCGGGTGGACGAACGGCTGGGTCATGCCTCGGTCGCGCGGCCGCAGGGCGATCTGGTCTGGCTGCACGGGGTCAGCGTGGGGGAAACGTTGTCGCTGCTGCCGCTGGTCGAGCGCCTGCGGCGGGAGCGGCCGCATCTGACGGTGCTGGTGACCAGCGGCACGACGACCTCGGCGCAGCTGCTGGCGCGACGGCTGCCGCCGGACGTGATCCACCAGTATGCGCCGGTGGACGGGCCGCAGGCGGTCGCCGCGTTTCTGGATCATTGGCGGCCGTCGCTGGGGGTGATGGTCGAGAGCGAACTGTGGCCGAATCTGCTGATGGCGGCGCGGGCGCGGGGCGTGAGGCTGGCGCTGGTCAGCGCGCGGATCACGCAGAAGACGGCCGACGGCTGGGCCCGGTTTCCGGGCGCGGCGCGCAAGGTGCTGGCGGCGTTCGACCGCGTTCTGCCGCAAGACGACGCCTCGGCCGGACGGTTGGAGGCGTTGGGCGCGCGGATCGACGGCCGGACCAATCTGAAGCTGGCCGGCGAGGCGCCGCCGCATGACGCCGCGGCCTTCACCGCGATGTCCGCGGCGGTCGGCGACCGGGCGGTGATCGTGGCGGCCAGCACACATGAGGACGAGGAGGCGGCGATCGTGCGGGCGCTGGACCGCCTGACGGGCCGGGTCTGCCTGATCCTGGTCCCGCGCCATCCGGAGCGGGGGCCGGGCGTCGCGGCGGCGCTGGAGGCCGAGGGCTGGCGTCTGGCGGTGCGGTCGCGCGGGCAGACGCTGGACGGCGGCACGGACCTGTATCTGGCCGACACCCTGGGCGAGATGGGGCTGTTCCTGCGACTGGCGGACGTGGTGGTCATGGGCGGGTCGTTCCATGCGGCGGTCGGGCAGCCCCCGGTGGGCGGACACAATCCGCTGGAGCCGGCGCGGCTGGGCAAGCCGGCCTTCACCGGGACGGACATGGCGAATTGGGCCGCGGTGACCGAGATGCTGGTCGCCGGCGGCGGCTTGCGCGTCGTGGAGACGCCCGAAGGACTGCCCGAGGCGATCGCGCCGCTGCTGACCGACCCGGCGGCCGCCAAACGGATGGGCGAGGCCGGGCGGCGCACGGCGGCCGAGGTCGGCGCCGTGGTCGATCAGGTGATGGCGGCGCTGGCTCCTCTGTTGCCGGCGCGGAAGGGGCGGCGATGAAGCTGAACACGCCGCGCTGGTGGTATCGCCGGGATCGCAGACACGGGACCGTGCTGCGGATGCTGTTGACGCCCGCCGGGTGGGTCTGGGCGGCGGCGACGCGGCGGCGGTTGGCGAAAGGGGCGTGGGTCGACGTCGGCGCGCCGGTGATCTCGATCGGCAATCTGACGGTCGGCGGGTCGGGCAAGACGCCGGTGGCCATGGAGACGCTGAGGCTGCTGCGCGCGGCGGGGGTGGAGGCGCAGGCGCTGTCGCGGGGATACGGAGGGCGGCTCGAGGGGCCGGTGCGGGTCGATCCGGCCGTCCATTCGGCGGCGGACGTGGGCGACGAACCGCTGATGATCGCGGCGACGGCGCCGGCGTGGATTTCGCGGGACCGCGTCGCGGGCGCGCGGGCGGCCGTGGCGGCGGGCGCGAAGACGCTGGTGCTGGACGACGCGCACCAGAATCCGGCGGTGAAGCAGGCGCTGAGCCTGGTGGTCGTGGACGGCGAGACGCGCGACGAAGAATGGCCGTTCGGCGACGGCGCCGTGTTTCCGGCCGGACCGATGCGTGAGCCGCTGAAGGTCGGCCTGGCCCGGGCGGACGCGGTGGTCGTGCTGTTGCCGACCGATGTGGCGGAGGTCGATCCGGAGCTGATGGAGGAGTTCGGCTCCCTGCCCGTCTTCGTCGCCCGCCTGGCGCCCGAGGGGCCGCCGCCCGGCGGGCCGCAGGTCGGTTTCGCCGGCATCGCCAAGCCGTGGAAGGTGGAACGGGCGCTGAAGGCGGCGGGGTGCGATCTGGTCGACTTCGCGCCGTTTCCGGATCACGCGGCCTATTCGGAGGGCGAGCTGAAGGCGTTGGCGGACCGGGCGGACGTGTTCGGCGCGGGGCTGGTCACAACCGAAAAGGATTGGGTGCGGTTGCCGCCGGAATGGCGCGCGCGCGTGAGCTCATGGCCGGTGCGGGCGCGGATCGACGACGAGGCGGGATTCGCCGGGCTGCTTCGTTCGGCCCTTCAGGCCGCGTCCTTCGGGCCGTAGCGCAGGCGGGCGAGGAAGTCGGTCGCGGCGCGCAGGGGCGCATAGAAGTCCTTGCCCGCCTTCCACTTTTCGAAGGCCATGACGTTCTCGATGCGGGCGGCGACGAAGGCGTCGGCGGCGTCCTTGCCGTCGAACAGGCGCAGGGTCATGGCCGGGATCAGGATGCCCGACAGGATGGTGCGCTTGGACTGGTGGTTCCAGTCGGTCGCCGTGTCCCCCGCCCAGCGCCAGATGCGGTCGGCGGTGGCCCAGGTCAGGGTCAAGGCCAGGTCGGCGTTGGTCGGCAGGGCCATGAAGCCGGCGACGCGCTTCTCGACCGTCGGATCGGTCGCGGCGGCCTCCAGCCGGGCCGAGACGCCGCAGGCGATGCGCTCGCGGATTTTCAGCGTGGTCGGATCGACGTCGGCCAAGGACGCGAACGCAGCGTCGTCGTTGCGGCGCCACAGCAGGGCGGCGAGGTCGCGCGGGCCGTTGGGCAGCAGCAGCTCACGGTCGCCGTCGGACAGGCCGCAGGCCTTGCAGGCGGAGGCGACCATGCGGGCGTTCCAGCCCATGACGGGGGCGCGGTCCAGAGCGGCGTCCAGCACCGTCTGTTCCATCCGGGAGGCCCAGTCGTCGGGGGAAGCGGGGTTCATGGGCGCAGTGTAGCCTCTCCCTCCCCTTCAGGGGAGGGATGTCGGCGCGCAGCGACGACAGGGTGGGAGGGACGCGGTGACGCACGCTGAGATTCGAGGGCCGATCGCCCTGCCCCTCCCGCCCGGCCGCTTCGCGGCCTGCCCTCCCCTGCCGGGGAGGGAAATTCCGAGTGGCGTTCAACTGGACAGGCCCCGGCGGCTCGTGTATCAGCCCGCCTTCATCCGCGGACCCCGTCCGTCGGTGCACGATTTCGTTTTGTCTGCCCGTCTCCCTTTCGAGGTGCGCGGCGGGCGGCCAAAGGAGAGTTGAACCTGGTTCAGATTTTCGTTCGCGACAACAACGTCGATCAGGCGCTGAAGGCCCTGAAGAAGAAGATGCAGCGCGAAGGCAGCTTCCGCGAGATGAAGCGCCACGTGCACTACGAGAAGCCCTCGGAGAAGCGCGCCCGCCAGAAGGCCGAGGCCGTGCGTCGCGCCCGCAAGCTGGCCCGCAAGCGCGCCCAGCGCGAAGGCCTGCTGCCGCCGCCGAAGCCCCGCGTGCCGGGCGCCCGGTGATCGGCTGAAACACGGTCAAGATTCGAAGGGCCGCCCCGGGAAGCCGGGGCGGCCTTTTCGTTTGAGGAACTCCGTCAGTTCCTGCCGTCGTAGGTCAGGGTGGTCGGGCGGCCAGACGGCACCTGGATCCGCTTGCCGGGGGTCGAACCGACCCCGACCGCGCCGGCCATGACGTCGTAGCAGCCGGGCGAGATCGTCCAGGTGTAGGACTGGCCCGGTCCCACGGCCACGCCGTTCGGCAGGCGATCGAGCCCATAGGACGCGGCGTCGCAGGTCGAAATCAGAACGGTGTCGATCACCTGGCCGGACGTGTTCTGAAACGTGAACTGAATCGTCGGCTCCCCCGGCCGGACCAAGTCCCCGCCGGTGACGAGCGAGGCGCAACCCGCCAGCGCGGCGGCCCCCGCCATGATCATCATCGTGTGTCTCATCGCGCCCTCCTGTTCCCTTGCGACGTTCGCAGAACAGCGGTTCGGGCACGCACGCGCAAGCCGACGAAACCTGACGAACGGCCACGCCTGTCACAGGATCGGGAGCGGCGGAACGGCGTGGCGGGGCTGCGGCTTGTCCCTGCATCACCAACAGGGAGACGCCCCGATGAACAATCCCTTCCGAAATCACGACCGCGACCGGGACCAGGATCGCGGCCGCTGGACCGACCAGGGCCAGACCGGCGGCTGGTACGACGCGTCGCGCGACCAGGGCCGCCAGGGTCAGGACTGGGGACGCGACCGATCCGAGATGCGCGGCAGCCCCTATGCTCAGGGTCAGGGCGGGTATGGTCAGGGCGGTTCCATGGGCCAGTCGTCTCAGTACGACGACTTCAACCGGTCCACCGGCGACGGGGGCGCGCGATACGGTCAATCCGGCGACGATCGCTGGAGCACGCGGTCGGGCGCGGGGTCGCAAAGCTCCTGGTATGGCCAAGCGAACATGGGTCCGTCCGGTTACGACCAGGGCCGGTCGCAGGGCATGGACGCCGGCGGCTGGAGCCAGGGTCGCCAGAGCGGTTCGCCCTATGCCCAAGACGGCTACGGTCAGTCGTCCTATGGCCAGTCGTCTTATGGCCAGGGATCGGGAGGCCAGGCCTCGCACCACGACTTCGAACCCGACTACCTGCACTGGCGCGACCAGCAGATGGCGAACTATGACCGCGACTATCACGACTGGCGCGACGAGAAGCGGCAGAAATTCTCGTCCGACTTCGAAGGCTGGCGAACCGGTCGCGGGCCGCAGGTGCAGGCCGAGAACACGGTCGTCGGCGACGTGACCGACGGCGGCGGCGGCAGCCAAACCCACGCCAAGGCCCTGCACGACGAAAAGCCCGCCAAGCACTGACGCCCCAACGCGGCGTGACGAGGGGCCCGGTTTGCGCCGGGCCCCTTTCCTCTGGAGCGCGGACCTCCAGGTCCGCGAGAGCGGCAAGACGCGGACCTGAAGGGCCGCGCTCCTTGTTACTGCGACCCGGCCGACACCGTGCGCGAAGGAGCGTTCTTCACGTGCTTGTCCAGCCAGCCGACCATTTCCCAAAGGGTGTGGCCCACCGATTCCCGAGCGCGATAGCCGTGGGCCTCCAACGGCAGGACGACGTAGCGGACCGTCGCGCCATGTCCCTTCAGCGCCGCATAGAAGCGCTCGGACTGAACCGGGAAGGTGCCCTGGTTGTCGTCGTCCTGGCCGTGAATCAGCAGGATCGGCTCGTTCACCTGATCGGCGAAGGTGAAGGGCGACATCTCCGTATAGGTCTCGGTCGCCTGCCAATAGGTGCGCTGCTCGGACTGGAAGCCGAAGGGCGTCAGGGTGCGGTTGTAGGCGCCGGACCGGGCGATGCCCGTGCGGAACAGGTCGGTGTGCGCCAGCAGGTTGGCGGTCATGAAGGCGCCGTAGCTGTGCCCGCCGACGGCGATGCGGTCCGGATCCGCCACGCCGCGATCGACGACCGCCTTGACCGCCGCCTCGGCGCTTTGCGTCAGCTGTTCGATGTAGGTGTCGTTCGGCTCGGCCCCGTCGCGGCCGACGATCGGCATCGACGGATCGTCCAGCACGGCATAGCCCTGGGTCAGCAGGAACAGATGGCTGGACCCGCCCGGTCGGACGAAGCGGTTGGCCGTGTCGACGACCTGCCCGGCGACGGCCGCGTCGGTGAACTCCGCAGGATAGGCCCACATGACCAGCGGCAGCGGGCCGTCGCGGTCCTTGTCGTAGCCGGCGGGGAGATACAGCGTGCCCGACAGCATGACGCCGTCGGCGCGTTCATAGGTGATCAGCTCGCGCGTCACCCCGGCGAGCTGCGGCGCGGGGTCGGGAAACTCGGTCAGCGCCGTCTGCGAGGCCGCGTCCAGGTCGCGCACGAAGAGGTTGGCCGGCAGAGTCGGCGTCTCGCGCCGGGTGACCACGCGACGGCCCGCGTCATCGAGGAATCCGATCACGCTCTCGTACTCGCCGGGCGCCGAGCGCCAGACGATCTCAGACCGGCCGGTCGCCGGATCCATCAGGGATACGAAGGGATATTCCCCCTCGCGCGTCGCGCCGGCGCCGGCCATGACGATGCGGCCGTCGGCGGCGAAGCGAATGCGCGCGCGGCCGCGCTCGTCGGGCTCGGTCACCGGGAAGCCGGGGTCGGCATACCGGTCCTGATAGTTCCGCTCCAGCAGCAGGCGGCCCTGACCGGGAGTGGAGGGATCGACGATCCAGCGCGTCTCGTGCCGAGTGTTGAACCAGCGACTGTTGACCAGGGCGGTGTCCGCGTCGCCCCAGGTGATGCCGGAGAAGCGCTCGTTCAGGTCGATCAGCTTCGTCGGCCGCGCGTCGAACGGCGCGGCCAGGATGAAGACGGTGTCGCGGATCTCGGCGGCGTTGCGGGGATCGCCGCCGTCCTGGGCCTCGACCCAGGCCAGGGTCGCGTCGGCGTCGGCGCGCCACTGGACCGAACGCGGCCCCGGGGCCACGGCGTCGAACGGCGTCGGCACGTCGTCGCGCAGCGGAAGCTCGGCCACCCCGTGCACCACCCGGCCCTGCAGGTCGGTGACGAAGACCTCCGCCGGGAACAGGCCCGCGGGCACGACGTAGGAATAGGGCCGCTTGGCCCGCGTCTGCAGCACATAGCGCCCGTCGGGCGAGACCGAGGCCCCTAGAATGACGCCGGGCCCGCCGACGTTGCGGCTGGTCCCGTCCAGACCGACCAGAGTCAGCTGGCTGGCGAAGTAATGATCGAACAGGGCCTCGTCGCCCGGCGAGCCCAGCAGATCCTGATAGGTGCGCACCGGCGCGGCGCGGCCCGCGGTCTCCTCCACGATCGGGCCCGTAGGCGGACGGGTGACGTCCGGCGCGGCGCCGCGGTTCGCCGGCGTCATGCGGACCAGCAGGCCGGACCCGTCGGGCAGCCAGTCGAAGCCGGCCCCGGTGGCGGCGTTGACCCGCGCCGTGGTCAGCCGGCGCGCCGTTCCTCCCTCGGTCGAGGCGACGTAGAGCGACATGCCCTCGGACTCATCGACCAGGAAGGCGACCGACTTGCCGTTGGGGGACCAGGTCGGGCTGGTGAAGCGGGCGCCGTCGGGAAGCTGCACGGCCCGCGCCGGGCCGCCGGACACGTCCTGGAAGCTGAGCCCCGTCAGCCAGGACACCCGGCTGTTGGCCGGGCCGTTGTTGCGCGGATTGATGCGATAGCCGGCGAGCTTGAGCATGGGCTCGGCCAGCTCCTCGATCGACGGCAGGTTGGAGCGGTCGAACAGGGCCAGCGTCTGGCGGTCGGGGCTGAGGCTGGGGGTCGGGCTGGGCCTGGAGTCCAGGATCGCGGCGATCGGCTCGGGCGGCTGCTGATAGGCGGGTGGAGCCCCCGCCTGCTGCGCCAGCGCCGGCCCAGCCGCGGCCAGGAGCGCCAGAACGGAGACGAGGCCGAAGGTCGATGCGCGCATGAGAAACTCCCCAGAAAGACTGCGGCGCACGCTAGCGGTTGGAGCCGAAGGTGCAAGCGGTCCGCAGCCGCACCCGTTAACCGCCCGCACACCACGCGCGCTGACCCGATCTTCACCGCGTCCGACGTAGAACCGTCCCGAAATGGGTCGCCGTCATCGGCGGCGAGAGACGGGGCTGAGACGATGGCCAAGACGGTTATGGTGGTGGACGACGACCCCACCCAGCGGCGCCTGATCCAGGCGGTGTTGGAGCGCGAGGGGCTGGGCACGGCCCAGGCCGAGAGCGGCGGGCAGGCGATCGACCGGATGACGGCCGGCGGGGGCGCCGACCTGATCCTTTTGGACATGGTGATGCCGGGCATGACCGGGCTGGAATGCCTGGCCGAGTTGCGCGCGGCGGGCGTGACCTGCCCCGTCATCGTCCTGACGGCCAACGGCGGCATCGAGACCGTGGTCAAGGCCATGCAGGCCGGGGCGCAAGATTTCTTCGTCAAGCCGGTGTCGCCTGAGCGCCTGATGGTCGGGGTGCGCAACGCGCTTCAGCTGACCCAGCTGACGGCCGAGGTCGGGCGGCTGAAGAAACAGGCGGCCAACCGCACCACCTTCGACGACCTGGTCGGCCAGAGCCCCGCCATGCGTCAGGTCAAGGCCATGGGATCGCGCGCGGCCAAGTCCGGCATCCCCGTGCTGATCACCGGCGAGAGCGGCGTGGGCAAGGAAGTCATCGCCCGCGCCCTGCACGGCGGCAGCGAGCGCGGCGGCAAGCCTTTCGTGGCGGTGAACTGCGGCGCCCTGCCCGCCAATCTGGTGGAGTCGATCCTGTTCGGCCACGAGAAGGGCAGCTTCACCGGCGCGACCGACAAGCACCTTGGCAAGTTCAAGGAGGCCGACGGCGGCACGCTGTTTCTGGACGAGATCGGGGAACTGCCGCTGGACATGCAGGTCAAGCTGCTGCGCGCCCTGCAGGAGGGCGAGATCGATCCGGTCGGGTCCAAGCGCCCGGTCAGGATCGACGTGCGCATCGTCTCGGCCACCAACCGCGATCTGGCCGAGCAGGTGAAGGCGGGCGCCTTCCGCGAAGACCTGTTCTATCGCCTGAACGTGTTCCCCATCGAGGCCCCGGCCCTGCGCGACCGGCGCGAGGACGTGGCCGCCCTGGTGGATCATTTCGTGGGTCGATTCAACGTCGAGGAAGGCAAGCGGGTCATGGGCTGCGCGCCCGAGACCCTGGCCCTGCTGACCGGCTTCGACTGGCCCGGCAACGTGCGCCAGCTGGAGAATGCGGTGTACCGCGCCATCATCCTGGCCGACGCGCCGTATCTGCAGCCGCACGACTTCCCGGCCATCTCGGGCGTGGCCGTGCCGGTGCTGGACAGCGCGCCCGCGCCGCCCGGGCCTCTGCCCACGGCGGACCACGCCGGCGTCGAGATGCCCCCGGCTCCGGAAGTGCCGATCCGCATCCTGGACGAGCGCGGCCATCTGCGGACGCTGGAGGAGATCGAACGCGACCTGATCCAACACGCCATCGAGGTCTATGCCGGCCACATGTCGGAGATCGCGCGACGCCTCGGGATCGGGCGATCGACCCTTTATCGCAAGGTCCGCGAGCAAGGGCTGGAAGAGCAGATCAGGGAAGCCGGCTGAGGACGCGCGGAACGGTCGCGCCGTCGCCTCGTTTGATCCTTGACCGGATCAATGCCGAGGAGCGCGCCGTGGCCAAGAAACGCAAGAAAAAGTCCCTGCTGCCCAAGCGGGTCGGCGGGGTGAAGGTGCCCAAGGCCCTGCGCAAGGGCCGCGCGGCCCGGTTCATGGCCTCACCCGCCGGGGTGGCCCTGCTGACCGACATGGCCCTGGCGGCCGGCGCCTGGACGGTGGCCAAGGGGACGAAGCCGGACTCCAAGGTCCGCAAAGGCCTGGATCGGACGCACCTTCAGCTGTCGACCCTGGCCGATCGCGGCGAGGACGCGGGCAAGCGCTCCGCCGAGGCCCTGAAGGGCGCGTTCTCCGCCGCCGCCACGGCCTTCGCCGACGCCCTGCGCAAGAGCGCCGACGCGGTGGAACCCACGTCAAAAAAAGCCGCCGCCCGCCCGGAGACGGCGCGGGCGCACTGATCGCCTACGATCCCGAGCTCATCCTGCCGCCGGCGCCGGTCGAGCGTGCCCATCCGGTCCGCGACTGGACCCTGCGTCAGGCCGAACGCCTCGCCCGCCGCAGGGCGCGGCACGAGATGGCGGCGATGGAGGGCGCGCCTCGGGTCGGCGTGACCTGGCCGTGGACGAAGAAGACCGCGGGCGGCGACCAGACCCTGCGGGCCTTCATCCAGATCAACGTGCTGCCGAGGCCGAAATAGGCGTCAGCGGGGTGGAAAGAGACCGCTGAGCGCCGCCCAGGCTCGCGTTCTGTCGGCCGAAGACAGGGGCGCCAGACGATCGACGATCAGGGCGTTGTCGAGCGACACCAGCCGCAGTCTGACCACGCAGGGCCCCTTCAGACCGATCGCCTGCCAGTCGTGAACGGCGCTGTCGTCGGGCCAAGTCGATCGGGCGGCGGTGGTGATCATCGCCAGGATCGACTCGCCCGCCCGGGCGTTGCGGTCAGCCCGGGTCAGGACCAAGGCCGGCCGGCGTTTGATGACCGCCCTGTCGACGAAGGGAAAGGCCGCGACCACGACGTCGCCGGCCTCACAGATCATCGAAGGCCGCTTCGTCTTCCGGCGACAGCCAGTCTTCCGCGAAGCCAGGCCAAGAGGGCCCCCAGGCGGCCCGGGCGGCGGCCAGGGCGTGAGGGTCCGAGGGGCCCCGCTCGAGCACCACCTGGGCGCCGTCGATCCGATACAGCAGCGCGTCCCCTGGCTTGAGGCCCAAGGCCTGACGCACGGGTTTGGGCAGGGTGGTCTGGGCTTTGGACGTCAGCTTGCCGACGTGGACGGTCATGATGGAGGCCTTGTTTCCTTACTTTCCTTCCCTATCACCATCGGCGGCCGGCGGCGAGGCCTGAGCCCGCTTCACGCCCCTCGCCTTCCTGGCGATCTCCTTCAGCTTGCGCCCCTGCATGGCCGACAGCGCCTGACCCCGCGCGCCCTTTTCGGGGTCGGCGAAGGCGCGGCCGTGGGTCTTCACGCGGTCGCCGACCGACTGGAGGAACTCGCCTTCCCATTCGGAGAGCGTCACGCCGGCCTTGTCGGCGGCGCGTTTGGCGCGTTTGAGGGCGTTGAGGGCGGCGCGCTTCGCCGCCTCGCGCTGGGCCTCGAAGGGCGAAGGCGGGGCCTTCTTCGCGGACGGAGGTTTGCGGGCCAGCCCGCCGGAGCGTTTGAGCTCGCCCGTCCGCTTCAGCGTCAGATCTCGCCCAGGGCCGAAAGATAGAGGTCCAGAATGGCCTCCTCCTCCTGGCGCTTGGCCTTGTCCTGTTTGCGGATGCGCAGAACCTTGCGCAGCGTCTTGACGTCGTAGCCCTCGCCCTTGGCCTCGGCGAAGACCTCCTTCATGTCGCCCGCGATGGCGGCCTTGTCTTCTTCCAGGCGCTCCAGACGTTCCACGAGGGTGCGCAGTCGGCCCTGGGCGGTCGAGGTCAGGACGTCGGGCGAGGAATCGAAGGCGGCGTCGTCGGGCATCATGTTTCCTTGGCGCTATCGCTCGCCGCGCGGCGGCTCGCTGCTTGAGCGCGATCTGAAGCTGGGTCGGACAGGCTTAATCAGCGCGCGGTGGACGCTCAACCGCAGGCAAGCGAAAGGCCGCGGACAGAAGCCCGCGGCCTGTGGATAGTCGGCCGCTCCCGCAGGAGCGCAGGCCTCAGCCCTGCTTGGCCTTGAAGCGCGGGTCGGTCTTGTTGATGACGAAGACCTTGCCCTTGCGGCGCACGACCTTGCAGTCGCGGTGGCGGGTCTTGAGCGACTTGATCGAGCTGCGGACTTTCATGGAAGTCGGGGCCTCAGAAGCGAAATGAAACGGCCGCGGGCACGAGGGCTCGCGGCGGGAACGGGGCGTATAGAGGCGACGCACGGAAACGTCAACCGGGGTGGGGCCGCAAAGCCACGCCCCGCCTCGGTTTGGCCCAAGTCATGCAACGGTTTGTTCGTCCGTACCGCTTAGCCCGGAACCATGCTTCAGAAATCCAACCGCCCCGCCATGCGCCTGACGTCGAAACTCCTGCTGGTGCTCACCGTCGCCGCCTGTGCGCCGATGGTGGAGACGCCGCCCATGCCGGTGGCCCTGCCGCCCGAGCCGCAGCCCGAGCGTCCTGCGCCGCCGACGCCGCGGCCCGAACCGCAGCGCCCGGCCGAGCCCGCGGTGGACCAGGCCGGCTTCGACGGCTGGAAGGAGGGATTCTTGGCCCGGCACGGCGGCGCGCGTCGCGCCGAGTACGCCCGGGAGCTGGAGGGCCTGTCGCCCGACCCGTCCGTGGTCCGTCTGGACCGCAACCAGCCGGAGTTCAGCCGTCCGGCCGGCGCCTATGTCCAGAACGCGGTGACGCCGACCCGCGTCGCCCAGGCCAAGCAACGCGCGGATCGCGTGCCCTGGGAGGTCGTCCAGCGTTACGGCGTGCCGACCGAGATCCTGTTGGCCATCTGGGCGCAGGAGAGTTCGTTCGGTCAGATCCAAGGCGACATGGACGTCATCCGGTCTCTGGCGACGCTCGCCTATGACGGCCGTCGCAGGGACTGGGCCGAGGCGCAGCTGAAGAACGCCCTGGACATCGTGATCGACGGCCGCCGGTCGCGGGCGGGCCTGAAGGGCAGCTGGGCCGGGGCCATGGGCCAGACCCAGTTCATGCCGGACAACTATCTGCGCCTGGGCGTGGACCAGACCGGCGACGGTCTGGTGGACATCTGGGGCTCGGACGCCGACGCCCTGGCCTCTGCCGCCAATCTGCTGGCGCAGGCGGGTTGGAAGCGCGGCCAGTCGTGGGGCTACGAGGTGATCCTGCCGCCGGGCTTCGACTATGTCCTGGCCGAGGGCGAGCGGCGGCCGTGGAGCTTCTGGGCCCAGCAGGGCGTGCGGCTGGCCCACGGTGGGGCGCCCACCGACGCGGAAGCCGTCGAGGAGGCGACGATCCTGCTGCCGCAGGGCGCGCGGGGGCCGGTCTTCCTGGCCCTGCCCAACCACTATGTGATCCGGCGCTACAACAACTCCGTCTCCTATGCCCTGGCGATCGGGCTGACGGCCGACGGCGTGGCGGGCAAGCCGGGGCTGGTCGCGCCGTGGCCGGAAGAGGCGCCGATCAGCCGGGACCAGCGCATCGGGGCCCAGCGGGCGCTGACGGTGCTCGGCTACGACACCCAGGGCATCGACGGGGTCGTGGGGGCCAATACGCGGGCGGCGCTGCGGCGCTGGCAGGCGGCGACCGGACGCTTGCCGGACGGACACCTGACGGCCGCCCTGGCGGACGAGCTGATCGCGCTGGCCGCCGGCCGCTGAATCTGGAGGGAGCGCGGACCTCCAGGTCCGCGGAGCCGTCGAACATCCCATCGCGGACTTGGAGGTCCGCGCTCCAAGATGGGCGAGCCCTTCAGCCTACGAGACGCGGCGCACCCGAGCGGCAGTCCAGGCCGGCGATCCGAACGTCCGCCTCGCCCAGACGCACCCCCAGCAGCGACAGCAGGGGATTCAGCAGGCCGTCCAGCGTGGGCCCGATCGGGACCAGCAACGCGGCCAGCTTGCCCTCCAGCCCACCGAGCCCGAGGCCCAGCCCCAGGGCGGACACCGTGACGTCGAGGTTTGCGAGAAGGCTGGCCACCAGCGACTCTCCGATCGTGGTCGTGGAGACGGATTTTCGAGCCCGCGCCTGAACCTCGTCACGATCGAAGGTCAGGGGCCGGAAGGTCGTCTGCGCCGCTTCGACCTCGGCTTGGGCGCGGACCGTCACCAGGCCGGCGACGGACAGCAGGCGCGCCTCCTCCACCGTCAGATCGCGCGAGAAGTCGTCGAGGTCGCCGGAGGCGGCGCCGACGGCCGCGCGGGCCAATCCCGGACGCGCTTCGACCGTCACGGCGCCGGCGCCGCAGTCCACGCCGGCCAGACGGGCCTCGGCCGGCGCCAGTTCGACCATCAGCGGCAAATCCACCTGGGCCAGCCCGGCGAGCTTGGCGGAGGTGCGGGCGCGCACGATAAGCCGCGTCTGGCGCGTGCGGATGACGGGGTGGCCCGTGCGGGTGATCGTCAGCCAGGTCGAGGACTGGGCCGGCTCTCCGATCGCCAGATCGGCCGTGACCGAAGCCAGACCCACGTCGGCGCCGAGGTCGAGCGCGACCTGTCGATCGCCGCCGGCGACCTGGGCGGTCGCCATGACCAGGTCCAAGGCGGCGACGCCCGCGTTCAGCCCACCTTCCAGCAGGCCTTCGGCTCCGGGTTCCAGAGCGATCAGGTCGCCGATCCGGATCTGCCGGCCGGCCACGGCCCGCGACAGCGTGGTCAAGGCCGAACGCGACGAGCCGTCCAGAAGCGGCTCGGCCAGTTCCAGCGCACGACCGGCGTCGATGCGGGACTCCAGGACCCCGTCGAAGTCGCCGGCGGAGACGTTCGCCTCCGTCGCCAGCGCCGACCACCAGGACAGCAGGTCGACGTCGGCCGCCGCCAGGGCCTCATAATCCATGAGCGAGAGCGAGACCTGCGACCCCGTCAGACCGGTCAACAAGGCGTTGGCCACGCCGCCGTCCAACCCCGCCAAACGGGAGCCGAGGGAGAAGGCCGCGCGCGGCTGCATCGGACGGGCGGCGTGGGCGGTGCGGGTCAGGGTGAAGGTCGGTCGGCCCAACAACACGGCGCCGAAGAACAGCGGCGCCTCCTTCGTCAGAGTGACGCGGACGGCGTTCGGGGTCTCGCCCCCCGGCTGGAACCTTGCGGCGGGCGCGAGCGCGGGATCGGGGACGTATAACCCTGTCTCGGTCACGGCGGCGGTCAAGTTCGGCGCGTTCGCGACGGCGGTTTCGGCGGCGATCGTCTCGGCGCGAGTCAGATCGGCGGCGGCCGAAAGGGCCGCGAGGTCGGCGGCGCCCTGAAGACGACGCGCCTCCAGCGCAACGGCGCCCACGTCGATCGCGGCGGCCAGGGCGCAGACCAGCCCCGCCGAGGCCGCGGCCATGACGGCGACCCCGCCCCGGCGGTCGCGCCACAGGCTCATGGAGCCCCTCCTCCCGCCGCAACCACGGCCGAGCGCTCGATGAGCGACGGCGGCGACGGGATGAGGTTCTTCAGCGCCATGACGGGGTGGTCCGACGCGTCGAAGCGCACCGTCACGCGGGTGCGGTCCGCGTCGATGTCGATCGTCTGGGACAGCCGGGCGGAGGGCAGACCGGCGTCGGCGGCATGGGCGGCGACGTAGGCCTGGGCCAGCGCCCGCCGTTCCGCGTCGTCCAGGCCGCCCAGCGAGGCTCGTGCGCTTTCCGTCGCCAATGACTGCACGGAAATCGCCAGCAGGAACCAGACGGCATAGACGCAGATGCCGCACAACAGCAGGACGAACAGGGGGGCGACGATGGCGAACTCCACCGCCGAAGCCCCGCTGCGGTCGCGGAGGAGATCGGCGGGCGAGAGTCTCACTTCGTCCCCCAGCCTGCCGAGGCCAGTCGACGGGCATGTTCGGCCGCCGGGCTCGCGCCCTTTGCCAAGGGCTCGCCGTGCCGCCGATGATCGGAGAGCATCATGTGAACGACGCGCCATTCCTCAGGAGAAAGGTCGCTGATGATCGGCACGATGGGCGGCGGAGCCCGGCGCGCCGGCTGTGGGCGCTGGGCGGGATCGAAGTCCTCGGGGCGAAGACGGAACAACATGGCGACTTCCCGTGACGAACACGGACAGGTTGCGCCATACGGAATGCCGGGCGGTGAAGCGTCGTTCCGCTCGGGATCGTCGCGCCCGGGGATCGCCTCAGATCGGAATGGCGCCGAGCTGCGACAGTCGGCGCATGAAATCATGCAGCGCCGCCTGGTCGAGACCGCCGGTGAGGCGGTTGAGATCGTCGAGAAGGCCCTCGATCAGGGCCTTGCCGGCGACGGTCAGGACGATCTGGTTGATCCTTCGGTCGTTCGGGTGCGGCTCACGCCGAACCACGCCCTGCCCTTCCAGGGCGTCGATCAGCCGAGTCGCACTTGAAGGGGACATGCGCAACAGGCGGGCCAGTTCCACCTGGGGCAATCCTCGCCGCCCCGCCACGGCGAGCTGGCGCAGTGCGAAGGGGGTGAAGGCATGCCCGTCCATCCCCGGCACACGAGCGTCGAAGCGCCGCGTCAGGGTCTCCGCGGCGGCGACGATGCCGTACAGGGCGTCGAGCACCAAGTCGGGGGACAGGGCTCCCGCGTGCGGTTCAGGACGGAAGGCGATGCTGGCGGTCATGCGATGACTCCGCGAATCACGAAGTCAGAATGAACTACTTAAGGTTGCTCGTCGATACGCGTTTAACGGCGTGTTACGGCGCTGCGGTCCCGCACCGGGCCGAACTCCGACGTGGGCGACCACTGCGGCCAGTCGCGCGAGAAGGCCAGGTCGCGGCCGACGGCGTAGACGGCCTCCAGATCCTGGACCGCTCCGCGGAAGTCCATGACCGGCAGCCATTCGTCCTGGGCCTGATGGTACCGGCGCGCGCCGTATTCGCTGCGGGCGGCCTCACGCTCGGCCATCGGTTCGTCCAGGAAGTCGCCCGAGCCCTTGGGATAGGCCATCGGCACGCCGCGCTTGGCCAGGGGGAAGTGGTCCGAGCGGAAATAGGTGCCGGCGGCGTTGTTCGTGTCCGGCACGATCACCCGGCCCTGGGCTTGGGCCACGGCTTCCAGACGCCCGTCCATGTCGGCGGACTGACCATGGCCGGTGACGCCCAGGCCGGACAGGCGGCCATAGACGTTCATGGCGTCCAGGTTGAACCCGGCCACGGTCGTCTCGAGCGGATAGAGGGGATTGGCGGCGTAGTATTCCGAGCCCAGCAGGCCGGATTCCTCGGCCGTGAAGGCGATGATGACCACCGACCGCTCCGGCGCCGGGGCGTCGCCCCAGGCGTGGGCCAGTTCGATCAGACCGGCGATGCCCGAGGCGTTGTCGACGGCCCCGTTGAAGATGCTGTCGCCCTCGGCGTCCGGCTCGCCCATGCCGATGTGGTCCCAATGGCCGGTGTAGAGGATGGTCTCGTCCGGATGGGTCGTGCCGGGCAGGCGGGCGACGATGTTGTGGGTGGTGATGGTCGAGGTCGAGACGTCGAACCGGGCGTCCAGGCTGACGCCCGACAGCTCGACCGGGCGGAAGTCGCGGCCGCGCGCGGCGACCTTCTGGGCCTCGAAGTCCAGGCCGGCGCGGCGGAACAGATCGGCGGCCAGGTCGCGCTGGATCCAGCCTTCCAGCGGCACGCGCTCGGCGGCCGCGTTCTGGCGCACGATGTCGAACTGGGGCGTGGTCCAGCTGTTCTTGACCGTGGCCCAGCCGTAGGAGGCCGGCGCCGTTTCATGCACCACCAGAACGCCGGCGGCGCCGCGACGGGCGGCCTCGTCGTACTTGTAGGTCCAGCGACCATAGTAGGTCATGGCCCGGCCGTTGAAGGTGTTCAGCTCGGGCTGTTCGAAGTCGGCGTCGTTGACCAGGACGACCAGGATCTTGCCGCGCACGTCGACGTCCTTGAAGTCGTCCCACTGGCGTTCCGGCGCCGTGGTGCCGTAGCCGACGAAGACCAGGGGCACATCCTCCAGCGTCTGGCGTGCGGCGGGCAGGCGGGTGGAGATGACGATCTGCTCACCCTGCGTCACCGGCACGGACTCGCCGCGGGCGGTGAAGGCCGCGGTAGGGTTCGACACGGTGAAGCGGTTCAGCGTGACGGCCTGGGTCCAGCCGCCGTTCTCGCCGCCCGGCTGGAAGCCCGCGGCGGCGAACTCGCGCGACAGATGGTCGATGACCTTGGCCTCCGCCGGCGTGGCGATGCCGCGGCCCTCGAACGAGTCGTCCGACAGCGCCTTGACGTGATCCGACAGCCGCTGGGGATCGAAGACGGCGGCGTCTTCCCCTGCCCCGCCCATGGAGGCGCAGGAGGACAGGAGCAGCGCACAGGCGGCGGCGGTCAGGGACGTCAGACGCATCGGGAACCCTCTCGTGGACGCGAAGAGGGCCGAAGGTTAAGGGGCGGGGCAAAGGGAGTCGAGGCAGACGGTTCCTTCTCCCCCAGGGGAGAAGGAAGTGATCACGGCACCACCGCGCCCGCCGCCGGCCAGGTCGAATCTCCCCGGCGACGCAGGCGGAGTTCGATCACGCGCAGCGGCTCGCGGCCGGGCATGACGAAGTCGCCCACCTCGACCCATTCCGAGTCCTTGAAGGTGGTGACGTAGCGCAACTCGCCGCCGTTGGCCGGGACCGTCCAGGCGAAGCCGTCGGGCGTGGCCTGGAAAGGGAAGTCGGCGGCCTGGCCGTTGGCGTAGGAGCGCATGACGTGGCGGTCCTGGGCGTCGTCCCAGGAGATGACCGCGAAGGCGTTGAAGGTGGCCCCGCCGTCTTCCCCGACGCTGCGGCCCTCGATCACCTTTATTGAACCGCCCAGCATGGGCCCGATGCGTTCGGTGTGTGGATGGGTGCTGGTGCGCCCGGGGCCGGCGTAGGTCTCGGCCGTGCCGACCCATTCGCCGTCCATCCACGACAGGCGCGCCATGGCTTCGCGCTGCTCGGCGGTGCCGGCCGGCTGCGGCGTCATCTGCGCCTGCGCCGTGGGGGCGGTGAGAAGCAGAACGGCCGCGGTCGCGGCGAGAACTTTGCGGAGCATGATGCCCTCCCTCATTGACTTTGCATCACAAAGCACTTTTTCCGGTTTGGCGCAAGTCACGAAAAACCCGCCGGGCCGAAGCCGCGGCGGGTCGATCGTCTCAGCCGTCAGGCCACAAGTGGGCTCAGTGCGCCACGCCCTTCCAGATGCGGCGGTAGCTGGCGTAGGTCAGGCCTAGGAACAGGAACAGGAAGACAAGCACGCCGATGCCGGCCTGCTTGCGCTCCACGGCGTGGGGCTCGGATGCCCAGGCGATGAAGGCGGCCACGTCCTTGGCGTACTGGTCCACGGTCTCGGGCGCGTCGTCGTCATAGGTGATCTGGCCGTCCATCAGCGGGGGCGGCATGGCGATGAAGCCGCCGTACGGCACCTTTTCCGGGTCGCCCGTCCAGAACGGCGTCATGTCCCCGGCCATGTACGGGTTGTAGTACTGGCCCGGATTGATCTGCAGACCCGCCGGCGCGTCCACATAGCCGCTGAGCAGGGAGTAAATGTAGTTGGCGCCGTCGTGACGGGCCTTGGCCATGACCGACAGGTCGGGCGGATAGGCGCCGCCGTTGGCCGCCGTGGAGGCCGTGACGTTCGGATAGGGGCTGGGGAAGCGGTCGGCCGCGGTGGCCGGACGCAGGATCGGGTCGCCCGTTTCGGAATCGATGTCGGCGACCTGAACCTCGGCGGCCAGGGCGCGGACGTAGCGGTTGGTCGCCGGGCTTTCAGCCTCCGGATCCCAGAAGGGACCGCCGCGCTGGCCCAGGGTCCGGAAGGACACCAGGCTCATGCTGTGGCAGGCGGCGCAGACCTCGCGGTAGACCTTGTAGCCGCGCTGCAGCTGGCCCTGATCGAAACGGCCGAAGGGGCCTTCGAACGAGAAGCCGCCCGAGCGGGGGTGCTTGGCCTCGCCCCCGGCCGCCATGGCGGGAGCGGCGGACAGGGCCACGGCCGCGGCCATGGCGGCGACCAGGGTCTTGAAGAGGGTCATCGAACGATCCATCGGGGTCAGCCCTGCTTCTCGGCCTGGGCCGGAACGGCCGCCGGCATCGCCCCGCCCGACAGCACCGGCTCGGACACCGAGGCCGGGACCGGCAGGGGCGTCTCGCGCAGGCCGACGATCGGCATGATCAGCAGGAAGAAGGCGAAGTAGTAGAGCGTGGCCAGACGGCCCAGCCACAGGAAGCTGTTCAGGTCGCCGTCGATCAGGGTGAAGGTCGAGAACTCGCCGATCACCGGAGCGTCGGGCAGCTTGGCGCCGCACAGGCCCAGGATGAAGGCGTTCACGACGAACAGGATGAAGAACACCTTCATGATCGGGCGATAGCGCATCGACCGCACCTTCGACGTGTCCAGCCAGGGCAGGACGAACAGGATGCCGATCGACGCGAACATGGCCAGCACGCCGCCGAACTTGTCGGGCACCGCCCGCAGGATGGCGTAGAACGGCAGCATGTACCACTCCGGCACGATGTGCGCCGGCGTCACCAGCGGATTGGCCGGGATGTAGTTGTCGGCGTGGCCCAAAGCGTTCGGCATGAAGAAAACGAACACGGCGAACATGATCATGAACGCGATGAGCGCGACCCCGTCCTTGACCGTGTAGTACGGGTGGAACGGCAGCGTGTCCTTGGCGGTCCGCTCCTTGGGGATCAGGACGCCGACCGGGTTGTTCTGGCCGGACGTGTGCAGGGCCCACAGGTGCAGCACCACCACGCCCAGGATCACGAACGGCAGAAGATAGTGCAGCGAGAAGAAGCGGTTCAGCGTCGCGTTGTCGATCGCCGGCCCGCCGCGCAGCCAGATCAGGACCGGCTCGCCGATCAGCGGGATCGCGCCGATCAGGTTGGTGATCACCTCGGCGCCCCAGAACGACATCTGGCCCCACGGCAGGACGTAGCCGAGGAAGGCGGTGGCGATCATCAGGAAGAAGATCAGGCAGCCCAGGATCCAGATGATCTCACGCGGGGCCTTGTACGAGCCGTAATAGAGGCCGCGCAGCATGTGGATGTAGACGGCGATGAAGAACATCGACGCGCCGTTGGAGTGGACGTAGCGGATCAGCCAGCCGCCCGGCACGTCGCGCATGATGCGCTCGACCGAGGCGAAGGCCAGGTCGACGTTGGGCGTGTAGTGCATGGCCAGCACGATGCCGGTGACGATCTGCGTCATCAGGCAGACCATCAGGATGGCCCCGAAGGTCCACCAGTAGTTCAGGTTCCGCGGGGTCGGCAGCGACATGTAGTCGGCGCCGAAGCGGACGATCGGAAGGCGGGCGTCCAGCCACTTCTCAATGCCCGTCTTGGGGACGTAGGTGCTTTCGTGGTCGCTCATATGTGTCCTGCCCCCGCTCAGCCGATGCGCACGGTCGAGCCGGCGGTGAATTCATAGTCCGGCACCACCAGGTTCAGCGGCGCGGGACCTTTGCGGATGCGGCCCGAGGCGTCGTAGTGCGAGCCGTGGCACGGGCAGAACCAGCCGCCGAAATCGCCGGCGTTGAAGGTCGGGACGCAGCCAAGGTGGGTGCACGAGCCGATCACCACCAGCATGTTCTCATGGCCGGTCTTGACGCGCTCGGAGTCCGGGGTCGGCGGGCTGCCGACGGCGCCCTCGGAACGGACCTTCTGCAGCTCGGCGGCGGTGCGGTTGCGCACGAACACCGGCTTGCCCTGCCACTTGATGACGACCTGCATGCCTTCCATGACCTTCGACGTGTCGAACTCGATGGTCGACAGCGCCAGGGTGTCGGCGGCGGGATTCATCTGGTTGACCAGCGGCCAGGCGGCCATGACGCCCGCGCCGACGGCGGCGGCGCCGGCGGCGATGTGGATGAAGTCGCGGCGGGTGGCCTCGCCCTCTTGGGAATGATCGACCGTCTCGGTCACGTCTCACCTCTGTCGGGCCGCCTGAATCGGCGGCGAAAACGCATGCGCGAAGGGCCGCGACAGACCCCCGGCCCGCGCGTATGGGTGGCCTTAGAATGCGTCTCGCCCTTTTTCAACCGGCCATCCCACAGAACGTCGGCGCGTGCATACGCCTGTCGGCCTGTTTCGGGCTGGAGCTCGACGTCGTCGGTCCCACCGCGTTTCGCATGGACGATCGTGCCATGAAGCGGGCGGCTTTGGACTATGGCCCGCTGTCGCACCTGACGGCCCACGCCGACTGGCACGCCTTCCAGGCCGCGCGGCCGGCCGGGCGGCTGGTGCTGTTCACGACGAAAGGGGCGACTCCCCTGACCGATTTCGTCTTCCAGCCCGACGACGTGCTGCTGTTCGGCTCCGAACCCACCGGCGCGCCCGACTTCGTGCACCAGGCCGCCGACGCCCGCGTGGTGATCCCCATCCGACCCGGCGCGCGGTCGCTGAACCTGGCGGTTTCAGCGGGCATCGCCGTGTACGCTTCCCTTCTCCCCTTGCGGGAGAAGGTGGCCTCGCGGAGCGAGGTCGGATGAGGGGTCGCACCGGCTTTGCCGATAAAGCCGCGGATTCTCTGAGGTCTGAGAGACCCCTCATCCATCAGGCTTCGCCTGCCACCTTCTCCCGCAAAGTGAGAAGGATCAGGAAATCCGCTCCAGCCCCGGCCGCTGATCGCGCTTGCCCGCCGCCACCGCCTCGACCTGGCGCATGACGCGCAGCACGTTCTCGCCCAGCAGTTTCCTGACGTCCGCGTCGTTCCAGCCGCGGCGATACAGCTCGGCGATCAGGGCGGGATAGGTCTCGACCCCGCCCAGGCCGTCGGGCAGGGCCGAGACGCCGTCGAAGTCGCCGCCCAGGCCGACGTGATCGACGCCCGCGACGCGGCGGACATGGTCGATGTGGTCGGCGACGTCGGAGATGTCGGCCCTCGGCGGCGGATTGGCGGCGACCCATGCGGCCAGGCCGTCGGTCACGGTCTGGGGCGCGCCAGGGTTCAGCGACTTGAGCCGAGCCTCCTCGGCCGCGCGGGCGGCGCCCCAGACGCGGACGTCCTCGGCCACAAAGCTGGGCACGAAGGTGATCATCACCACGCCGCCGTCCTCGGGCAGCAGGCGCAGCACGCTGTCCGGCACGTTGCGCGGATGGTCCGTCACGCCCCGCGCCGACGAGTGGGAGAAGATCACCGGCGCCTCGGACACGCGCATGGCGTCCAGCATCGTCTCCTCCGAGACGTGGCTTAGGTCGACCATGATGCCCAGCCGGTTCATCTCGCGAACCACCGCCTCGCCGAACGGCGACAGCCCGCCCCACTTCGGCGCGTCGGTGGCCGAGTCGGCCCAGGTCGTGGTCGAGGAGTGGGTCAGCGTCATGTAGCGCACGCCCAGGCTGTGAAAGACGCGCAGCAGGCCCAGCGAATCGTTGATCGAATAGCCGCCCTCGATCCCCATCAGGCTGGCGACCTTGCCGGCGCGATGGATGCGGACGACGTCGTCGGCCGTGTAGGCCAGCTCGAACGCCTCCGGATGGGCGGCGACCATGCGTCGGACCACGTCGATCTGCTCGAAGGTGGCCTGCGCCGCCTCGACCGGCGGCAATGAGGCGGGGACGTAGACCGACCAGAACTGGCCGCCCACGCCGCCGGCCTTCAGGCGGGGGATGTCGGTGTGCAGGTCGGTGGTCGCGTCCAGATTGGTCGCCAGATCCACCGCGTGCGGATCGGACCCGTGGTTCTGCCGCAGGGCCCAGGGCAGGTCGTTGTGCCCGTCGATCAGCGGCGTGCGTTGCATCACCCGGCGCGCCCGCTCCTGCAGCTGGGCGTCGCTCGGGTCCTGGGCCAGCACGGGCGCGGCGAGCAGCAGCGACAGGGCGGCGGACGACAGGACGGCGCGGATCATGAGCGGTCTCCCCTAGCTGCGCCGATGGTGGCAGACCGTCGCGCGCCGCGAAAGGCGCCGCTTGGGGTTACAAGCCCCGGCCGCCGTGCTTAATCACGGTCATGCTGCTGGACGATCGCAAAGACCGCGCGCGGGCCTGGTTCGAGACCCTGCGCGACCGTATCCACGCCGGCCTGGAGGCGCTGGAGGACGAGGCGCCGGAGGACCTTTTTCCCGGTGATCCGGCGCGCTTCGTGCGCACCGCCTGGGAGCGGCCGGAAGGCGGCGGCGGCGTCATGGGCATGATGCACGGCCGGCTGTTCGAAAAGGTCGGCGTCCACGTCTCGACCGTGCACGGCACGTTTCCCGAGGACTATGCGAAGAACGTCCCCGGCGCCGAGGAAGACCCGCGCTTCTACGCCACCGGAATCAGCCTGATCTGCCATCCGGTCAGCCCCAGGGCGCCGGCCGTCCACATGAACACCCGCTTCATCGCGACGACCAAGAGCTGGTTCGGCGGCGGCGCGGACCTGACGCCGGTGCTGGACGTCGAGCGGACGCAGGAGGCGCCGGACACGATCACCTTCCACGCCGGCATGCGCGCGCCCTGCGACGCCCACGACCCCAGCTGGTATCCGAAATACAAGGCCTGGTGCGACGAGTACTTCTTCCTGCCGCACCGCAACGAGATGCGCGGCATCGGCGGCATCTTCTACGACCACCACGACAGCGGCGACTTCGAGAAGGACTTCGCCTTCACCCGTGACGTGGGCATGGCCTTCCTGGACACCTACTCCGCCATCGTGCGCGGCCGCATGCACGAGCCGTGGACCGAGGCCGAGCGCGAGGAGCAGCTGGTGCGCCGCGGCCGCTACGTCGAGTTCAACCTGCTCTACGACCGCGGCACGACCTTCGGCCTGAAGACCGGCGGCAACGTGGAGTCGATCCTCAGCTCCATGCCGCCCGTGGTGAAGTGGCCTTGAGGCCGACCCGCGAGCCTAGCCGACGCCGCGTTGCCGCATCCTCCGGAACTGGGAAGCGGCCCACATCACCAAAGAGGCGATGACGGCCGCCGGCACGAAAAGCATCATGGCTCCGAGCGGGGCCAAGGGGCCAAAGCCGGCAGTGGCGATCGCGCCGATCATATAAACCATGACGATGAACGCAGCGACGGGGACGCCAGCGAACTCACCGCCCAATCTCGCTCGGAAGGGTGAAAGCGCGATGGAGGATGCCGCCACAAGACCGGCGAACGTCAGTGCGGCTCCGCCAAAGTCCCACGGATTGAACAGCCAAGTCGCAAAGTTCAATCTGTGGACTCCGAGCCGAGCTTACGCCAGATCTCGTCCGCCAAATCCTCAGCCCGTTCCAGGGCGTCACGGGCTTCCGCCGTCTGGGGCGGCGGACCATAGACGTCTGCCGGGTATCGGGTCGTCGCCACCCAGCTGCTGACCTGCGAGAGCCAAGCCTCCTCGGCAGACCAATCGAGGATTGGAGCGGCGCCTGCGTAGACTCGCTTGAGATCGTGGGTGAACTCGGGTTCCCGACCCTGCATGACGATCGCAGCCTTCAGGGCTTTCTCGACCGCCTGTTGCACATGATAGGCGGCCAATGTTGGAACTGCGGCGCCGATCAATTTGGCTGCGCGAAGATCGTCATCGACATAGCGCATCCATACCCGCGCGAGTTCGCGTGAATCATCGCGCATAAAGCTGCACACCTTCGCGCGCGACGATCCTGGCCATTGCGCCGGGGGTGTCCTTGAAACGGTCGTGCGAAGACCGCCGTGCCAGAACAATGTCGACGGCGTCGTCGATGCCCACCCGCGCCTCGCCGATCGCACGGCTGGGGTTGGGCAGATCGATGGCGTCGTCCAGCACGACATACAAGTCGATGTCGCTGTCCGGCCCAGCGTCACCTCTGGCGTGCGAGCCGAACAGATACACCTCGACCGGATCGAACCGGGCGATGATGCCGTCCATCAAGGCCTTGGGCACCCGAATGCTCATGTCGTCAGTATGCCTCAGGCCGGACGATCTGTCTCGCCAAGCCCGAGAAACCTCCGCATCCACGCCCCCACCACCTCGCGGTCGTTCGGCTCGCCCAGCGACGTCAGCGCGCGATCGACCACCGGCGGATCGATGCGGCCGCGCCGCCCCTCGGCCAGGTCGGCGGCGTAGGCGGGCGTGAACTCCGGGTGAAACTGCATGCTGATCGCGTCGTCGCCCCAGGCCAGGCCGCCGAAGGGGGTGAAGGCGCTGGCCATCGTCACCCGCGCGCCGGGCGGCAGGGTCTGGACCTGATCCTGATGCGAGGCCGGCACGGCGACGCTGCGGTGCGGCGGGACCATCCACGGCTCCGCCGTCAGGACGTCGTAGCGGTGCAGGCCGACGCCCCAGCCCTTCTCGGACTTGCGCACCTCGCCGCCCAGCGCCTGGGCCATGGCCTGATGGCCGAAGCAGACGCCGACCAGCCGGGTCCGGCCCTTGGCCGCGCGGATCCAGTCGAACAGGGGCGGAAGCCAGGCGTGATCCTCATAGACGCCGGCGGAGGAGCCGGTGATCACCGCGCCGTCGAAGGCGGCCGGGTCGGGCAGTTCGCCCGCCTGGACGTCGAAGGTCGTCAGACCGTCGCCCAGCACGGCGCCGAACATGGTGGGATAGTCGCCGTGCGTCTCTGCAAGTGCGGGCGGCGGGGCCCCGGTCTTCAGGATCGCGATCTTCGTCATGCAGCCAAGGTAGGAGTCGCGCCCGCCGCGCGCTATACGCCGCGCCCATGAGCGAGCCCGTGGTCCTGATCAACGTCTTCAAATGCGCGCCGGAGCGTCAGGACGAGCTGATGGAGCTGGCCACCGCCTTGGCCCGGGCGCAGCGCGAGCTGGAGGGTTTCGTCTCCGCCGCCCTGCACCGCGGGGTCAACGGCAAGGTGGTCGCCAATCACGCCGTCTGGCGCTCGCGCGAAGACTGGAAGGCGATGACGCGCCACCCCACGGTCGTCGCCGCGATGGATCCGATCATGGCGATCGCGACCTTCGAGCCGAACCTGTACGAGCCCGGCGAGGTGATCGAGGGGTGATTTCTTGAGGGAGCGCGGACCTCCAGGTCCGCGTTTGGCGGCGCGATCGGTCGCGGACCTGGAGGTCCGCGGTCCTTAACCGAGCCAAACCTCCGCGCGAGCATCTTGATCCCCCAAGACATCCGCCACCCAGCCGCAGACCTCCCGCGCCGCCGCCTCGATCCCGTCGGGCGGGTTGAGGAAAACCATCGCGCAGCCGTTCATCTTCATGGGGTTCGTCAGGGGCCGTAAGCGCGCCTCGGCCACCAGCGGCGCGGGCGCCCCGGCCGAGGCCAGACGTCGCAGGAAGCCGTCGAAGGTCTCCAGATCCTTCAGGGGGGTCCAGACCGCGACCGTGGCCGCCGGATCGGCCTTCACGACGGTCGCGCTCAGGTCGGCGGCGCGCAGATAGTCGTCCGGCCGCTCGAACGGCGGGTCGATCAGGACGACGGCGCCGCGCGCGGCCCGCGCCGCGTCCAGCGCCTGGCCATAGCCGTCGCCGCCGAGCGCCCGCGCCCCGGCCGCCCCCGCCAGCGCCGCCCGCAGCAGGTCCAGCACGGGCGGGTTCATCTCGAAGCCGACGTAGCGGTCGTCCGGGCCCATGCCGTCCACCACCAGCCGGGGCGATCCGGGATAGACGCGCGCGCCGCCTTCGGGATTCAGCGCGCGCACCCTGTCGGCCAGCGCCCGGATCGTCGGCGGCAGGGCGTCGGCGGCCATCAGGCGCGCGACGCCGGCCTCAGCCTCCCGCGAGCGCGCCGCGTCGCCGGACAGGTCATACAGGCCGGCGCCGGCGTGGGTGTCGATCACCGTGACCGGCCCGCCGGCACGGCGCAGTTCGAGCAGCCGCAGCAGAAGGGCGTGCTTGACGACGTCGGCGAAGTTCCCGGCGTGAAAGCCATGACGATAGTTCATGGGCGACCTGTCGCAAGCCACGGGAGCGGGTCAAGCCGGAACCGCGAGGCTTCTCGGCCCGTTGCGGGCGGGAAGGAGTCTCCGCCGATGGCCGATGATCTGACCGAAAGCCAGCGCACGCCGCCCGCCGCCGTGGCCGACCAGGCCGAGAGGGGCCTGAAGCTGCGTGAGGAGCACGGGCGCGGCGGCACTCAGGTCGGCGTCGGCCGGGCGCGCCAGCTGAAGGCGCGCAAGCCCGTGCCGGTGAAGGACATCAAGGCCATGCATGCCTATTTCGCGCGCCACAAGATCGACAAGCGCGGCAAGAATTGGGGCGATGCGAAGAAACCGTCGGCCGGCTACATCGCCTGGCTGCTGTGGGGCGGGGAACCCGGCAAGACGTGGGCGGACGGCCTGCGTGACAAGATGGACTGATGCCGGACGGTTCGTCCGATCCGGCGCCGGCGCCGAAGCCGCCGCCCGGACTGACCTGGTGCGGCGACGATCAGGCGGGGATCACCCGACGCCGCGCCGGCCGCGGCTTTTCCTATCTGGACGGCCGGGAGCGCAAGGTCGCGGACGAGGCGACGCTGGCCCGCATCCGCGCGCTGGCCATTCCCCCGGCCTGGACCGACGTCTGGATCTGCCCCCAGGCCACCGGCCATGTCCAGGCCACCGGCCGCGACGTGAAGGGGCGCAAGCAGTACCGCTATCACGCCGACTGGACGGCCCACGCCTCGTGCGACAAGTTCGACCGGCTGCCGGCTTTCGCCCGCGCCCTGCCCCGGCTGCGCGACCGGGTCGAGGCCGATCTGGCGCGGCGCGGCATGTGCCGGGAGAAGGTGACGGCCACGGCCGTTCGACTGCTGGAGATCACCCTGATCCGCGTCGGCAACGCGCAGTATGCCAAGCAGAACCGGTCCTATGGCCTGACCACTCTGCATAAGCGCCACGTCGAGGCGGGCGCGACGGCGCTGACCTTCGCCTTTCGCGGCAAGAGCGGGGTGGAGCACGAGGTGCGGGTGCGCGACCGCCGGCTGGCCACCGTCATCCGGGCGGTGCGCGAGCTGCCGGGGCAGCAGTTGTTCAAGTGGCGCGACGATGGCGGTGCGCTGTGCCCGCTGACCTCCGACGACGTGAACGCCTACGTCCGCGAGGCGATGGGCGAGGACTTCTCGGCCAAGGACTTCCGCACCTGGGCCGGCACGGTGTCCGCCGCGCGGGCTCTGCGCGAGATGGAGGCGCCGACCAGCGGCACCGACGCCAAGCGCAAGATCACCACCTGCGTGAAGGCGGTCGCCGGCCTGCTGGGCAACACGCCGACGGTCTGCCGCTCATCCTATGTGCACCCCAAGGTGTTCGAGGCGTTCGAGGCTGGCCGCCTGCCGCAACTGTTGCCCGGCCCGGATGCCAAGGCGTTCGAGACGAAGCTGATCAGGCTGCTTCAATCCTGACTCGACGCCCGCCGGGCGTCACTCGTCTTCGGGGTTCAGAACGACGTCGTAGAAGAGGAACGCGGCCTGGGCCAGGCTGTCGAGGTGGGTGTCGGTCGGGAGCTCGTTGCGACACGCGAGCGCCTGCATCTTCTCCATGTCGGAGTCCTTTTCGAAGGAATCCCACTCTTCTTTTGGAGGGAGATGCCCAAAGGGCCGTTGGTTGAAGTCGAACAGATTGAACCCGATGTCGCGCCAGCGCGGGGCCTTGCAGTCGAACTCCACCGTGGCGGTCATGCCCTGGGCCCATTCGAAGCCCTCGCCATATACCCGCTCCAGCCCGATCGGCGTACGGTAGACGAGGTGATACTTGATCTGGGGATGCCCGTCGCGCCAGCGAATGCTGTCTCGCTCCACCAGGGTCAGGCCGTCGTCCTGTATCGACACCATGTACAGCGACTGCGCGTGTGCGGCGCCGACGGATGCGAACGTCACGGCCAAAAAGGTGACGATGGTCTTGATCATGGTGAGCCCCCAAGCTGAAAAACAGCACGGAGCCGGACCCGGTGTCCACTCGGAAAACGCGATGGATCGGCCCTGGGACTCGCTCTCTACGTCTCCGCCCACCGCCGCAGCAGGGCACCGATCGCCTTGTCCAGCGTCAGGCGCGCGGTCGGGTCGGCGTCTTCCGGCCAGGCGGCGCGCACGCGCTCCAGATCCCAAAGCACCTCGCGGGCCGCGGCGTCGCGGACGTGGCTCTGGATCCAGCCGACGCAGACGAGCCGGGTTCCCCGCGTCACCGGCTCCACCCGGTGCGGGGCGCCGGAGGGATAGAGGATCAGGTCGCCCGCCGGCAGACGCACGGTGCGGTCCTCCAGCGCGTCCTCGATGGTCAGGCCGCCGCCCTCGTAGGCGTCGGGCTCCGACAGGGACAGGGTGAAGCTGAGATCGCTGCGAAGCCGTGCGCCCTCGGGCCCCATCAAGGCGTTGTCGACGTGATCGCCATAGCCGCCGCCGACGGGGGTGCGGCTGATCAGCAGCCGGCTCAGCTTTCTCGGACGCGCCGCGGCTGAGATCACCGGATGGGCCAGCACACGCTCGCGCAGCAGGCTCTCCAGCCCCTGCCCCGCGCGGGTCGAGAGGTCGGCCTGTTCGTTGCGCTTGACCCCGCGCGCGGCCGGGCCCGCCGTCGTCGCGCCGTCGCGCCAGGACAGGACGTCGATCTGGGCACAGGCCCAGGCCAACGTCTCGGCGTCCAGCACGCCGCCCGCGATCAGCCGCATCGTCCGCTCCAGTTGCGATCAAGTTGCAAGCGCATCCTCCGCCCTATAGACCAGCCGCACACTTCGCAGCGAGGATTTCCGATGTCGACCCTGAAGCGCTGGACCGCCCTGAGCCTGGGCGCCGCCCTGATCGCCGGCTGCGGCCAGCCCGCCGACGCGGACAAGGCCGCCGACCAGCCCCAGGCCCGTCAGATGGGCGCGGGCCCCGGTGAGGGCGGTGAGGGCGAAGGCGGGGCCTCCGGCGAAGGCGGCGTGAACGTCGCGGCCGCCGCCACCGACCCGACCGTCTACCTGTCGGCCCTGGCCGTGGTCGAGGCCCACATCCGCGCCGCGTCGGCCGCCGCCGAGGCCGGCGAGCGTCAGGCCGCGGGCGAGATGTTCGCCCACCCGGTCAGCGAGATCCTGATCGACATGGCGCCGACCTTCCGGGCGCTGGGCGTCGCCCCGTTCGACGACCAGCTGATGGCCGCCTCCACGGCGACCTTCGAGGGCGCCGACGCCGCCGCCCTTAAGACCCGCGCGGACGGCATCCTGACCACGCTGGATCAGGCCGTGGCCAAGGCACCCGGCGGCGCCGCGAGCTCGGCGGTGCTGGCGGGCGTGATCGCCGACCAGATCGACCGGGCGGCGATGCAGTACGGCACGGCCAAGGGATCCGACGTCTATGAGCCCTATCTGGACGGCTACGGCTTCTACGTGACCGCGCGAGCCATGCGCGACGAGCACGTCGATCTGCTGCGCCGCGAACAGCCGCAGGCGCTGGCCGCCATCGATCAGGCGCTCCAGCTGCTGTCCGCCGCCTATCCGACCGCGAAGCGCCCACAAAGCCTTTCGGCCGACGCAGGGCCGCTGGTCGCCGCCTCGTCGCGGGCGAAGCTGGCCGTCACCCGCTAAGGACGACCGCTAACCGACCGGAAAGCCCGCCGGCCTCACCGTCGGCGGATGGCCCGAATCATCCGCATGCCCCGGCGCCGCCGGTCGACCGTCCTGGAAGCCGCCGTCGCCTGCGGGGCGGCGGTCGCGTGCCTCCTGATCCTGGCGCCGATGGCGCAGTCGCCGGCCGTCGCGGCGGGCGAGCCAGTGGCCGAAGACGTGATCGTCGGGTCGGCCGGCGTGGTGGACGGCGACGGGCTGAGGATCGGCGACCGGCGCATCCGCCTGCACGGCGTCGATGCCTTCGAACGCGGCCAGACCTGCGGCGATCACCCGTGCGGCCGGCTGTCGGCCGAGCATCTGGACCGGCTGACGCGCGGGGCCGAGGTGCGCTGCACGCCGCTGGACGTAGACCGCTATGGCCGCACCGTCGCCCGCTGCACGGCGCGTGGGGTCGACGTCGGCGCGGCCCAGGTCGAGGCCGGCCTGGCCCTGGCCTACCGCCGCTACTCCCTCGACTACGTGCCGCAGGAAACCGCAGCCCGACGTGCGCGACGCGGCGCCTGGGCGACGGACTTCACGCCGCCGGAAGACTGGCGGCGCGCGAACTGACTGCCGAGAGGGCGCGGCAAAGTCGGCTCCCACATGCCTTCCCGCTCATCCCCGCGCAGGCGGGGATCCAGTGATGTAGGCCGAATCCGGCACGGACCATCCGAGCGCTTCCCAGCGCGCTCGGCGACCAAGTCGCTGGATCCCCGCCTTCGCGGGGATGAGCGGATCAGAGAGAAATCAAGCCGCCTTCGACCAGTCCAGAATCACCTTGCCCGACTTGCCGGCCTTCATGACCTCAAAGCCTTCGCGGTACTGGTCATAGAGGAACTGGTGGGTGATCAGCGGGGTCAGGTCCAGCCCCGCCTTCAGCAGGCCCAGCATCTTGCGCCAGGTCGTGAACATCTCGCGCCCATAGACGCCCTTGATGGTCAGGGCCTTGAGGATGATGGCGCCCCAATCGGTCTCCATCGGCTTGGACGGAATCCCCAGCAACGCCAATCCGCCGCCCATGATCAGGGTGTCGACGCATTGCCTGAACGCGATGGGGCTGCCCGACATCTCCAGCGCCACGTCGAAGCCGACCTTCAGCCCCAGCTCGTGCATGACGTCGTGCAGGTCTTCCCGAGTGGTGTTCACCGTACGGACGCCCGGCGCGACCTTCTGGGCCAGCTCAAGCCGGAAGTCGTTGATGTCCGTCAGCACAACGGTGCGCGCGCCCGCATGCCGCGCGACGGCCGCCGCCATCATGCCGATGGGCCCGGCGCCGGTGACCAGCACGTCCTCGCCCAGAAGGTCGAACTGCTGCGCCGTGTGCACGGCGTTACCGAATGGATCCAGGATGGAGCCGATCTCATAGGGCACGTCGTCGGGCAGTTCGATGACGTTGAAGGCCGGGGCCACGACGTATTCGGCGAAGGCGCCCTGGCGGTTCACGCCGATGCCCTTGGTCGCCGGATCCAGGTGGAAGTGGCCGGCGCGGGCGGCCTCTGAGTTCAGGTCGATGACGTGGCCCTCGGCCGACACGCGCTGGCCGATCTTGAGGCGGCGATCGACCTCGCGCCCGATCGCGACGATCTCTCCGGAGAACTCATGCCCGGTGATCATCGGCACCGGCACGTTCTTCTGGGACCACTCGTCCCAGTTCCAGATGTGGATGTCGGTCCCGCACACCGCGGCGCGATGCACCTTGATCAGCACGTCCTCGTCGCCCGGCTGGGGGATCGGCGCGGTGATCAGGTCCAGCCCCTCGGCCGCCTTCGTCTTGGCCAGGGCCTTCATGGTGTCGGTCATCAGATAACTCCCAATTCCTTGCCGGTCGTCGTGAACGCCGCGACCGCTTGATCGATCTGTTCGAAGTCATGCGCCGCCGACATCTGGGTGCGTATGCGGGCCCGGCCGAGCGGCACCACGGGGAAGCTGAAACCGATGACGTAGACGCCCAGTTCCAGCATGCGCGCGGCCATGTCCTGCGCCAGCTTGGCGTCGCCCAGCATGACGGGGATGATCGGGTGCTCGCCGGGCAGCAGGTCGAAGCCCGCTTCGGTCATCGCCGCGCGGAAGCGGCGGGCGTTGGCGAACAGCCGGGTGCGCAGGGCGTCGCCCTCCTCGCCCGAAGCGATGCGGATGGCCTCCAGCGACGAGCCGCACACGGCGGGGCTGAGCGCGTTCGAGAACAGATAGGGCCGGGCCCGTTGCTTCAGCAGCTGGACGACCGGGCCCGCGGCGCAGATGAACCCGCCCATGGCGCCGCCCAGAGCCTTGCCGAAGGTGCCGGTGACGAAGTCGACCCTGACCCCGCAATGGGCGAACGACCCCTCGCCCTTCGGCCCCATGAAGCCGGTGACGTGGCAGTCGTCGACCATGATCAGGGCGCCGTAGGCGTCGGCCAGGGCGCGGATCTCGGACAGCTTGGCCACATAGCCGTCCATGGAGAAGGCGCCGTCGGTGGCGATGACGATCTCGCGCGCGCCGTCGGCCCGGGCCTGTGTCAGCTGGGCTTCCAGGTCGGCCATGTCGGAGTTGGCGAAGCGATAGCGCTTGGCCTTGCACAGCCGCACCCCGTCGATGATCGAGGCGTGGTTCAGGCTGTCGGACACGATCGCGTCCTCGGCCCCGAACAGCGGCTCGAAGATGCCGCCGTTGGCGTCGAAGGCGGCCGCGAACAGGATGGCGTCCTCGAAGCCGAGGTAATTGGCGATCGCCCGCTCCAGCTCCTTGTGGATGCCGAGGGTGCCGCAGATGAAGCGCACCGAGGCGGTGCCGGCGCCCCACTGCTCCTGAGCCCGGATGCCCGCCTGCACGACGCGCTCGTCGCCGGCCAGGCCGAGATAGTTGTTGGCGCAGAAGTTCAGCACCTGACGACCGCCGACCTCGATCACAGGCCCCTGACGGGACTGGATCACGCGTTCGGGCTTGGTCAGGCCTTGGGCGTCGATGTCGGCCAGCTCTGCGGAAATGCGGTCGTGGAAGGTCGCGGTCATGGCGCTTCCGCTACGCGCTTTCGCCGCCGGTTTGAAGCCCGGGCGACCACGCCGCGTCGCCAGGTCCGCGGTTTGCCGACAGGCCGTGCAGGTTTCGCCCCGCCGCACCGACTGCGTGAGTTCACCGCGGCGCCGCGACCTGACTCAGAAGCGCCGCGTCCCATCCCCGCCGCCCCGCGTCAGCCGAACGCCGTCGGTCCTCTGGGAAGGGGTTTCATGCCGCGTGTGGCGTCGGCATGGCCGGCCCAGCTCAGCGCCAGCCCTACGAGACTGAAGGCCAGGATCACTGCGGCATATCTTCGGCCCTCGTCGGTGCGGGACAGGACTACCCAGAAAGAGATGAAAGCGCTCAGGGCGGCGATGACCATCAGGGCCACCCAAATCTTCGCTCCGATCATTTCGCAGCGCCTCCAGGAACCGGGATCGTCGTCGGACGGCCGGCGCGTGGCGGCCCGGCCCCCAACCCTTCCACTTCCAGCAAATCCGGCACGGTCATGAACTCCATGCGATCTCCCGCGGCCCCCAGGCCTTGTCCCGCCGCCGTAGGGACGGGTTGTTCGTCAGACACGAAGACCATGGCTCGTCCTTGGAGATGAACGGCCGTCGCCGTCGGCGGGGAGCTTATTCCGGAATCGAAGACTGAATGTCCAGCCGCGCCCGGTCGCTCTCGGCTGCGACCGTCAGCGGGGCTGCTCCTCCCGGTCGGGGCGCAGTACGGTGACTCGGATCCGGTCGCCGCAGGGCGTGAAGGTCTGGTCCACCGAAACCGGAGAGGTGTCGCCGGGAGCGGTGATGCGGACGCGGCTGGCGACCGGGCAGTTCCGTCGTCCTTCCGCACCTTGCGGGACGGCGGTCCAGCGCAGGCCCAAGAAGGCCTGATCTCGGGGCTCCAGCACGATCAATTGGGCGGGGCCGGCGAAGGGCGCTCCGCCGGAATCGATGCGATCGGTTCGGACCGCGGTGAGGTTTTGACCCTGCGCATCCTGCAACGTCACGCCGACGTGGCCTTGCAGCGTGCAGGCCTGGGTTCCGACGTTCCTCAGTGAGAAGACGGTTTCCCGGTTCCCTGCCCCGGCGTCGGACGCCTCTGCCGCCAGTTGCAGTTGCGGGCCCCGGCAGGGCGCGCCGGCGACGGGCGCCGCGCCGGGCAGACCCGGCCCCGCCGGCTGCGGCCCCGGCGCCGATCCGCCCGACGTCGGACGCGTACAGCGCTCCAGGATGGTCACACCCACCTCGGCGTTCGGCCCGACGCGGCCCAGAGTCGCCTGCTCCTGCCCGTCACGGCTGGCGGACCACCACTCCCATTCGGCGCCGGAATAGCGCGCTCCGCTGCCCGATGGGGTGAGGCGCAGATCGGCGGTCGCGCCCTTGTAGGAGACGCGCGCGGTGGCGTCGTCGACGTACTGCACATTCACCGTGTGCCCGCTCTCGCAGGCATAGCCGACGACCGGCGCGTTCGACGGCGCCGGCCGGGCCCCGGACGGCTCTACCGGCGCGACGTGCGGCTCCTCTTCCGGCGGAGAGCACGCCGCCAGGACAAGAGCGACGGCGGTCAGAACGGGCAGCGGACCATGGCGCATGAGGCGCTCCTCTCGAACGAACGCCCAAGCTTAACGCGGTTCGGCGAGGAGGGATGCCGGCGCCGCGCCGGACGGCAAAAAGCCCCGCGGCGGAGGCCGGCGGGGCTTTGAGATCTTGGGTGCGGGAGCAGGATTTGAACCTGCGACCTTCAGGTTATGAGCCTGACGAGCTACCGGGCTGCTCCATCCCGCGGCGAACCTGAGCGTGAAGGAAGAACTGTTCGAGAAGCGCCCGGTCCCGAAGGATGAGGGCGAAATCACTCTGTGCGACCGGTAGACCCGGCGACGACCTACTCTCCCGCGCCTTAAGACGAAGTACCATCGGCTCTGGAGGGCTTAACGACCGAGTTCGGAATGGGATCGGGTGGGGAACCTCCGACATAGTCACCGGGTCAACCGGGCGCACAGAATGAGAAGACATCGTCATGTCGGGCAAGCGGACCAGTATTCATGAGTTTTGCTGAGAAACGATCAAACCGATCGGATTATTAGTACCGGTAAGCTTCATGCGTCGCCGCACTTCCACACCCGGCCTATCGACGTGGTAGTCTTCCACGATCCTCAGCGAAGCCTTGTTTTGAGGTTAGTTTCCCGCTTAGATGCTTTCAGCGGTTATCTATTCCGTACATAGCTACCCTGCTGCGCGGCTGGCGCCACGACAGGTCCACCAGAGGTACGTCCATCCCGGTCCTCTCGTACTAGGGACAGATCCTCTCAAGCTTCGAACACCCACGGCAGATAGGGACCAAACTGTCTCACGACGTTCTGAACCCAGCTCACGTACCACTTTAAATGGCGAACAGCCATACCCTTGGGACCTGCTCCAGCCCCAGGATGTGATGAGCCGACATCGAGGTGCCAAACTTTCCCGTCGCTGTGGACGCTTGGGGAAAATCAGCCTGTTATCCCTAGAGTACCTTTTATCCGTTGAGCGATGGCCCTTCCATGCGGGACCACCGGATCACTATGGCCGACTTTCGTCTCTGATCGACTTGTCAGTCTCTCAGTCAGGCGAGCTTATGCCATTGCACTCGACGAGCGATTTCCGACCGCTCTGAGCTCACCATCGCGCGCCTCCGTTACACTTTGGGAGGCGACCGCCCCAGTCAAACTACCCACCACGCCATGTCCCGGACCCGGATGACGGATCTCGGTTAGACGTCAACGACAGTAAGGGTGGTATTTCAAGGATGGCTCCACCAGAGCTGGCGCCCCGGCTTCATAGCCTCCCACCTATCCTACACATACGGTCGCTAACGCCAAGGCGAAGCTATAGTAAAGGTTCATAGGGTCTTTCCGTCTGACCGCGGGAACCCCGCATCTTCACGGGGAATTCAATTTCACTGAGCCTGTGCTGGAGACAGTGGGGAAGTCGTTACGCCATTCGTGCAGGTCGGAACTTACCCGACAAGGAATTTCGCTACCTTAGGACCGTTATAGTTACGGCCGCCGTTTACCTGGGCTTCAGTTCGACGCTTTCACATCTCCCTTTAACCTTCAGGCACCGGGCAGGCGTCAGACCCTATACGTCGCATTGCTGCTTCGCAGAGCCCTGTGTTTTTGCTAAACAGTCGCTACCCCCTGGCTTGTGCCACTCATTCTAGGTTGCCCTAGGTGAGTCACGCTTATTCCGAAGTTACGCGTGCAATTTGCCGAGTTCCTTCAGCACAGTTCTCTCAAGCGCCTTGGTATGCTCTACCTGACCACCTGTGTCGGTTTCGGGTACGGTCTCTGCTGGAGTTATTTCCAGGGACGGCTTCCCCGCCAGGACAATCCAATAAGCCCTGACGAGTTATACCATCCGTCACTTCCAGCTGGTGCAGGAATGTTTACCTGCTTCCCATCGACTACGCTTTTCAGCCTCGCCTTAGGGGCCGACTAACCCTGCGCAGATTAGCTTTACGCAGGAACCCTTGGTCTTTCGGCGACAGTGTTTCTCACACTGTTTATCGTTACTCATGTCAGCATTCTCACTTCCGATACCTCCAGCCGACCTCGCGATCGACCTTCACCGGCTTACGGAACGCTCCGCTACCGCGCACTTGCGTGCACCCATACCTTCGGCGGACGGCTTAAGCCCCGTTACATTTTCCGCGCAGGATCGCTTGATCAGTGAGCTGTTACGCTTTCTTTAAAGGATGGCTGCTTCTAAGCCAACCTCCTGATTGTCAAAGCAATCCCACATCGTTTCCCACTTAGCCGTCACTTGGGGGCCTTAGATGATGGTTAGGGTTGTTTCCCTTTTCACGACGGACGTTAGCACCCGCCGTGTGTCTGCCCGATAGTTCTCCTAGGTATTCGGAGTTTGGTTAGTATTGGTACCGCTCGCGCAGCCCGCAACCATCCAGTGCTCTACCCCCTAGGGAATTCGTCGGACGCTCTACCTAAATAGATTTCGCGGAGAACCAGCTATGTCCAGGTTTGATTGGCCTTTCACCCCTATCCACAAGTCATCCGAGGCTTTTTCAACAGTCACCGGTTCGGACCTCCAGTTGGTGTTACCCAACCTTCATCCTGCTCATGGATAGATCACCTGGTTTCGGGTCGTCATACGTCGAACTTAGCGCCCTGTTCAGACTCGCTTTCGCTGCGCCTACACCTAACGGCTTAAGCTTGCTCGACACATGAAGTCGCTGACCCATTATACAAAAGGTACGCCGTCACCCCGCTTGGGGGCTCCGACTGCTTGTAGGCTTCCGATTTCAGGATCTGTTTCACTCCCCTTGTCGGGGTGCTTTTCACCTTTCCCTCACGGTACTTGTTCACTATCGGTCGCAGAGGAGTACTTAGGCTTGGAGGATGGTCCCCCCATGTTCAGACAGGATTTCACGTGTCCCGCCCTACTCGAGTCTCTTGCTGTTTGACGGCTACGGGGCTGTCACCCGCTATGGCCGACCTTTCCAGATCGTTCGCCTTTATTTCACAAGAGCACTGGCCTGGTCCCGGTTCGCTCGCCACTACTACGGGAGTCTCGGTTGATGTCCTTTCCTCCGGGTACTGAGATGTTTCAGTTCCCCGGGTTCGCTCAATGAACCCTATGTATTCAGGTCATTGTACCTTTAAGCGATCGACCAACCCGCACCCAGGCCGAAGCCTGAGCATGAGTTGGAAGACCGCAAAGGTGGGTTTCCCCATTCGGAAATAGCCGGATCAAAGGGTGCTAGCGCCTCCCCGGCTCTTATCGCAGCTTGCCACGTCCTTCATCGCCTCTCTGCGCCAAGGCATCCGTCAGAAGCCCTTCAACGCTTGATCGTTTCTCAGCAAAACCCATGCATGGATCGCCCTGTGACTGGAAAGAAGTGCCACAGGATCCGATGCCTGGTTTTACTTGCCAGACGATGTCTTCTCGAACACGACCTTGAACCCTATGAGAGGCGGTCGAATTCTTCCTTCACGATGTCAATGCGGCCGGCCTGAGGGGCCGAACGCAAACTGTTGCGCGATCTGCGGGCTGGTGGAGCCAGACGGAGTCGAACCGACGACATCCTGCTTGCAAAGCAGGCGCTCTACCAACTGAGCTATGGCCCCGTTCCAGATCGAACGGTGCGAAGCCCAGGA
>Ga0209909_100245_pt1 | contig 59653 bp, 61 predicted proteins | sample FECB22metaG_FD_188302 | JGI IMG/M metagenome (GOLD analysis project Ga0209909, IMG submission 188302) | Cyanobacterial communities from the Joint Genome Institute, California, USA - FECB-22 (SPAdes) (version 3) | ecosystem: Environmental > Aquatic > Thermal springs > Hot (42-90C) > Microbial mats...
GACTGCGCGGGCAAGGAGTACACGGTGGGTCGCCTGCGCGTGCGGCCAGCCGGCGTCACGGAGTTCCGCAGTCATGGCCTGTTCGGCGCCATGGGAGCGGGCGTCCGTGCTGTCTGGGGCATGACCACGATGTTCTATACGTCGATGGGCCAGATCCTGACCGCGGCGCGGCCGGTCGACGAGCTGGGTGGGCCGATCCGCATCGCGAAGGCGGCGGGCGAAGCGTCCTATGCGGGCTGGACCGGTATCCTCAATCTGGTCATCGCGCTCTCGGTGGTGCTTGGCATCTTCAACCTGCTGCCGGTGCCGATGCTCGATGGCGGCCATCTCGCGATGTACCTGTACGAAGCCGTACGCGGAAAGCCGCTCAGCCTGCGGGCCCAGGAACTCGGATTGAAGGTCGGCTTTACGCTGGTAATCGGGTTGGCGCTGATTGCAACCTTCAACGACATCAGGCATCTCTTTCGCGTGCTGACGTAAGTCATTGCAACTGTGGATGATGCGACTTTCGGCACGGCAAAAGCCGGGGACAAAAGGGTAGCTAAGTCCGTACTGCCGGTTTATGAAAATGCGGTCCTGAAACTGGCCGGCAGGTCTGGAAGGTGCCGGGGGTGCGTTTGATCTTTCGTTGGGCTGTTCTGGCCGTTGCTGCACTGCTGCTGTTCGGCGCAACGGCGCACGCTCAGCGTGGCGCTCCCGCTCAGGGCGGCACGATCACTGCCGTGCAGATTCAGGGCAATGTTCGCGCTGAGGCTGAGACCATCCGGTCTTACCTGCAGCTCAAGGAAGGCCAGATCTACGATCCGGCGGCCGCCGACCGCTCATTGAAGGCGCTGTTCGGTACCGGACTTTTCTCAGACGTCGTGATCGATTTGCAGGGCTCGACCCTGGTCGTGAGGGTCACGGAAAATCCCATCATCAACCGCGTCGCCTTCGAAGGTAATCGCAAGATCGAGGACGACAAGCTGCGCGACGAGGTGCAGTCAAAGCCGCGCCAGGTCTTCACGCGCGCGCGGGTGCAGTCCGACGTCGAGCGCATCCTCACCATCTATCGCCGCAGCGGCCGCTACAACGCGTCGGTCGACCCCAAGGTCATCAAGCTCGACCAGGGCCGCGTCGACCTCGTGTTCGAAATCAACGAGGGCGATGTGACCGGCGTGCAGCGCATCAGCTTTGTCGGCAACGAGGCATTCAGCGACGGCACCCTGCGCGGCAAGATCAGGACGAGCGAGAGCGCGTGGTATCGCTTCCTGTCGTCGGACGATCGCTATGATCCCGATCGCCTCAACCTCGACCGCGAGCTCCTGCGCAAATTCTATCTGTCGGAGGGCTACGCCGACTTCCGCGTCGTCTCGGCGGTGGCCGAGCTTGCGCCCAACCGCGAAGGTTTCTTCATCACCTTCACGATCAGCGAGGGCGAGCGATACAAGTTCGGCAAGGTCGAAGTGTCGACGCGCTTTCAGGGGCTCGACGTCGACGTCCTGCAGAGCTACCTGACCATGGCGCAAGGCGACTGGTACGACGCCGACCAGGTCGAGAAGACGGTGACGGCGCTCTCCGATATCGTCGGTTCGCTGGGCTACGCCTTCGTCGAGGTCCGTCCGAACATCCGACGCAACAAGGACGACCTTACCGTCGATGTCACCTTCGACATCCAGGAAGGGCCGCGCGTCTACGTCGAACGCATCAACATCTCGGGCAACACGCGCACCCTCGACAAGGTGATCCGCCGCGAGTTCCGCCTGGCCGAGGGCGACGCCTTTTCGACCGCCAAGGTCCGGCGTAGCCAGGAGCGCCTGCGCAATCTCGGCTTCTTCGAGAAGGTCGACGTCTCGGCGGCGCCCGGCTCGGCTCCGGACAAGACCAACCTCGAGGTCCAGGTGGTCGAGCAGAGCACCGGCGATATCTCCTTCGGCGCGGGTTACTCGACGACGTCCGGCATCTTGGGCGACATCTCCGTCAAGGAGCGCAACCTGCTCGGCAAGGGGCAGGAGCTCAGGCTCGGCGTCTCGATCGGCACCTTGAGTACCTTGATCGACCTGAGCTTCACCGAGCCCTACTTCCTGGATCGTCCCATGGCGGCAGGCTTCGACATCTTCCGCACCTCCAACGACCGACAGTCGGTTGCCAGCTACTCCGACCGCAGCATCGGCTTCGCGCTGCGCGCCGGCTGGGCCTATACCGAGCACTTGCGGCAGAACGTGCGCTACACGTTGCGCCAGACCGATATCTACAACGTGCAGCCATGGGCGTCACAGGTCGTGCAGGCCAACGCCGGTACGTCAGTTGTCTCGGAGGTCGCCGAGACGCTCGCCTGGGATACCCGCGACACGCGCCTGCTTACGACCAAGGGCTTGCTGCTGCGCAGTTCCATGGCCGTGGCGGGACTGATCGGCACCGAGCAGTATTTTCGAACGACCGCTGACGGTGTTTACTATCGGAGCATCTTCGAGGACGTCGTGGCCTCGATCGGCGGCTCGCTTGGCGCCGTGTTCCCCTATAACGGCTCGTCGCTAAGGCTGAACAACCTGTTCTTCATCGGCGGCGACACGCTGCGTGGCTTCCAGGTCGGCGGCATCGGTCCGCGCGATTCCGTCACCGCCGACGCGCTGGGCGGTACCTACTTCTATACCATGACCACCGAGCTCAGCTTCCCGCTGGGCCTGCCCAAGGAAATCGGCATCTTCGGCAAGGCCTTCATGGACGCAGGCTCCCTGTGGGGCCTGGGCGGGCCGGCGGTCTACAGCACGACCGTGCTGACCAGCAATACGATGCGAATCTCCACCGGCGTCGGCATCCAATGGATATCGCCGTTCGGCCCGATTCGTATAGACTATGCCTTCCCGCTCCAGGCGGACCCGTGGGACAAGACGGAGAACATCCGCTTCAGCTTTGGCACGCGCTTCTGATGGGGATGGCGCCAACATGAACATGCAGACCGACAAGACGAGCCTGGCGGGGGCAGGGGCCACGGCGACAGTGGCCGACATCAAGCGCATTCTGCAGCTCATCCCGCACCGTTATCCGATGCTGATGGTCGATCGGGTGATCGACATGCATCTCGACAGCAAGGCCGTCGGCATCAAGAACGTCAGCATCAACGAGCCGTTCTTCCAGGGTCATTTCCCCACCGAGCCGGTGATGCCGGGCGTGCTGATCGTCGAGGCGATGGCGCAGACCGCGGCGGTCCTGGTGATGACCAGCCTGGGGGGCGAGGCCGAGGGCAAGCTGGTCTATTTCATGTCGATCGACGGTGTGCGTTTCCGCCGGCCGGTCGTGCCCGGTGACCGGCTGGAGCTTCACGTCGAGAAGGTGCAGAGTCGCGCCAACGTCTGGAAGTTCTCGGGCAAGGGGATCGTCGAAGGCAAGGTGGCCGCCGAGGCAACTTTTGCCGCCATGATCAGGTAGAGGAGAAGACCATGCCCGACACCGCAACCAACGCCCGCATGCTGCACACGATGATCCGCGTGCACAATCTCGACAAGTCGCTCGCCTTCTATACCGGCGCGATGGGCATGAAGCTCCTGCGTAAGCGTGAGGTGCCGGAAGGCAAGTACACGCTGGCCTTCGTCGGCTACGCGGACGAGAAGGACCAGGCTGTTGTCGAGCTGACCCACAACTGGGGCCACGAGCCCTATGAGATCGGCACCGGCTTCGGTCATCTCGCGGTCGGCGTGCCTGACGTCGCAGGCATGTGCGAACAGGTCACGAAGCTCGGCGGCAAGGTCACGCGCGCACCGGGGCCAGTGAAGTTCGGCACCACGGTGATCGCCTTCGTCGAGGATCCCGACGGCTACAAGATCGAGCTGATCGAGCGCAAGTAGCGCGCTCAGCTGCCCTAAATCAGCTGCCCTAAACCAGCTGCCCTAAACCAGCTGCCCTAAACCAGCTGCCAGTGCACCAACGCCAGGACGACCAGCGCGGCGGCGAAGAGCGCCGCCAGCGCACGTGTCGTGAACCCGAACTGGCGTTCATTGTCGTTGGCAGGACGGCCGAGCCGGACGATGCGCGGCAGCGGCCTGGGATTATGCTCGGCCGCCCAAGTCGTCGCCCGGCGCGGCCCATGCGATGATCTAGCCATGTCTGTCGCTTCCTCCCGGGATAGCGATTCTCTGCTCTGAGCTTAGCCTCTCATATGCAACGGCTTGTAAGGCCGCTCGGTCTGGCCGTTGTAGAGCTGGCGCGGCCGGCCGATCTTCTGATCGGGATCCTCGATCATCTCGTTCCACTGGGAGATCCAGCCGACGGTGCGCGCCACCGCGAACAACACGGTGAACATCGAGGTCGGGATGCCGATCGCCCGGAAGATGATGCCTGAGTAGAAGTCGACGTTGGGATAGAGCTTCTTGGAGATGAAGTAGTCGTCCTTGAGCGCGATCTGCTCCATCTCCATGGCAAGCTCGAGCAGCGGGTCATGGTCGATGCCGAGCGAGGTCAGCACCTCGTGGCAGGTCTGGCGCATGACCTTGGCGCGCGGATCGTAGTTCTTGTAGACGCGGTGGCCGAAGCCCATCAGGCGAGTGTGGTCCTGCTTGTCCTTCACGCGGCTCAGGAAGCCCGGGATGTTCTGCTTGCCGCCGATCTCGTTCAGCATGTTGATGACGGCTTCGTTGGCGCCGCCGTGGCTCGGGCCCCACAGCGAGGCGATGCCGGCGGCGATGCAGGCGAACGGGTTGGCGCCCGAGGAGCCCGCCAGTCGCACCGTCGAGGTCGAGGCGTTCTGCTCATGGTCGGCGTGCAGCATCAGGATGCGATCGACCGCCTTCTCGAGCACGGGGTTGATCTCGTAGTCCTCGGCCGGGACCGAGAACATCATGCGCAGGAAGTTGCCGGCGTAAGAGAGATCGTTGCGCGGATAGACGAACGGCTGGCCGACCGAATACTTGTAGGCCATGGCGGCGATGGTCGGCATCTTGGCGACCAGGCGGTACGAGGCGACCATGCGCTGGTGCGGGTCATGGATGTCGAGCGAGTCGTGGTAGAAGGCCGCCATGGCACCGACCACGCCGCAGCACACCGCCATCGGATGGGCGTCGCGCCGGAAGCCGCGATAAAACTGGCTGAGCTGCTCGTGCACCATGGTGTGCAGGGTGATGTCGCGGGTGAACTTCTCCTTCTGCGCCTTGGTGGGGAGCTCGCCCTTCATGAGCAGGTAGCAGACCTCCATGTGGTCGCTCTGCTCGGCGAGTTCGGCGATGTTGTAGCCGCGGTAGAGGAGCACGCCCTGGTCACCGTCGATGTAGGTGATCTTGGAGCCGCACGACCCGGTCGAGGTGAAGCCCGGATCGTAGGTGAACATGTCCGATTCGCCGTACAACTTGCGGATATCGACCAGACGCGGTCCGACCGTGCCGTGGATGATGGGAAACTCGTAGGATTTGCCGGTTTCGTTGTCGGTCAGCGTGGCGGTCGACTTGGCCATAGGACACTCTTTCAGCGAGATTTCACGGGTTCGGGGGCACCCTAACAAGCCCCCTCCGGAGGCGCAATTGTGCCGGCAGGCCGCTATTTCGCGGCCCGCAGCAACCGCGCAATCCGCCCGTCGATCAGGGCCAGTCCCAGCCCGATCAGGGCCATGCCGGCGAATTGCCGGGGCGCCAGCCGCTCGCCCAGGACGGCGCCGCCCAGGAGGATGGCCGTGACCGGGATCAGGAAGGTGACCAACAGCAAATTGGTGGCGCCGGCGACGGCGAGGATGCGGAAATAGAGGACGTAGGCCAACGCCGTGGAGAGCAGCGCCAAGCCTGCCAATGCCAGCCAGACCGTGGCTGACGGCACCACGTCCAGGGTCCAGGGCCGGTCGACGACGAGCATGATCGGCAGAATCAACACGGCGCTGGCGGTGACCTGACCGGCCGCCGCTTCGGTCGGCGCCACGCCCATGCGCTTGAAGCGCCGGCCGTATACGCCGGCAAAGGCGTAGGACAGGGCGGCGGCCAGGCACGCCATCTGGCCCCACAGCCCTCCATCGCGCGCCAGCACGTCAGGGCCGACCAGCACGACCACGCCCGCGAGCCCCGCCAGCAGCGCCACGACCTTGGTGCGGTCGATCTTCTCGTCGGCCGTGAGCAAGTGGGCGACCATCAGCGTGAAGAGCGGCGTCGTGGCATTGAGGATCGAGGCGAGCCCGGAAGCGATCGTCGTCTGCCCCCAGAAGATCAGGCTGAAGGGCAGGGCATTGTTGAGCAGGCCCATGGTGAAGTATTGCGGCCACGGCGCGTCGCGCCGCGGCGGCACGACCAGCGCGAGGGCGAAGGCCGCCAGCGACACGCGGGCGAACACCACCGTGAACGGCCCGAGCTCGGAAATGGCGACCTTGGCGAAGAAGAACGAACCGCCCCACAGGACGGCGAGCGACAGCAGCCAGAACCAGACACGCGGGGCCATTGCCGCACTGTGGCGGCGCCGACCTCGCGGGTTCTATCCGGCAGCAGCCAGCAATCTCGCGCGCGCCTCGTCGCGGCCCAGGATCGCCACGACCTCGAAGATGCCGGGTGACGCGGTCGAGCCGGTGAGCGCCACGCGCAGCGGCTGGGCAACCTGGCCGAGCTTCACCTGCTCGGCCTCGGCGAACTTGCGAACAGCCTCCTCGAGCGCCTTCTCGTTCCAGTCGTTCAGGCCCGCGAAGGCCTCCGCGAGCCGCCCGAGCAGCGCCTTGCTGTCGGGCGTCAGCAGGCCGCGCGCCTTGTCGTCGGCGATCGGCGGCGCGCCGTCGCGGGCGTAGAAGACGAGGTTGTCGGCGAGCTCGTTCACGGTGCGCGCGCGTTGCTTGACGCCGTTCATGCCGCGCTCGATGCGCACCAGGCCGGCGGCGCCGACCGGTCGACCCAGCGCCCTCTCGATCAGCGGCAGCACCAGCGGCAGCAGCTCGGCATCCGATGTCTCGCGCAGATAGTGCGCGTTGAGATTGGTGAGCTTCACCGTGTCGAAGCGCGACGGCGCGCGGCCGACGCCGGGCAGGTCGAACCATTCGATCGCCTGCTTGGTCGAGATGATCTCGTCGTCGCCGTGGCCCCAGCCCAGGCGCAGCAGATAGTTGCGCAGTGCTGCGGGCAGGAAGCCCATGTCGCGATAGGCGTCGACGCCGAGCGCGCCGTGCCGTTTGCTGAGCTTGGCGCCGTCGGCACCATGGATCAGCGGGATGTGGGCGTAGACCGGCTCGGGCCAGCCCATCGCCTTGATGATCTGCAGCTGGCGGAAGGCGTTGTTGAGATGGTCGTCGCCGCGGATCACGTGGGTGACGCCCATGTCGTGGTCGTCGACGACGACGGCGTGCATGTAGGTCGGCGTGCCGTCGGCGCGCAGCAGGATCATGTCGTCGAGCTGGGCATTCTCGACCGTCACCGTGCCCTGGACGGCGTCCTGGATGATCGTCTGGCCGTTCTGCTGCGCCTTCAGCCGGATGACCGGTGCCACGCCTGGCGGCGCCTCCTTAGGATCGCGATCGCGCCATCGGCCGTCATAGCGCATCGGGACGCCGGCGCGCTTCTGTGCCTGGCGCATCTCGTCCAGCTCCTGAGGCGTGGCGTAGCAATAGTAGGCCTTGCCCTCGGCCAGCATCTGGCGCGCGACCTCGGCATGCCGCTCGGCGCGCGGGAACTGGTAGATGACGTCGCCGTCCCAATCGAGGCCGAGCCAAGACAGGCCGTCGATGATCGCCTCGACTGCCGCCGGGGTCGAGCGGGCGCGATCGGTGTCCTCGATGCGCAGCAGGTACTTGCCGCCGTGATGGCGCGCGAACAGCCAATTGAAGAGCGCGGTGCGCGCCCCGCCGATATGCAGGAAGCCGGTGGGCGAGGGGGCGAAGCGGGTAACAACGGTCATTGTTCAGGGATCGCGCGGGTTTTGCCGCAATTCAGCCGAAAAAGCGCGCCGTAGGTAGGCGAGCGTTCTGGCACTGTCAAACAAGCGAGGGGAGCTCCGACGGCATGACGGGGGCGCGTGCCTGGATCCTGGATCAGCTCGACGCGGAGCGCAGCCGCTGGATGCTGTGGCTGCCGGTGGCGATGGGGCTGGGCATCGCCGTCTACTTCGAGCTGCCGAGCGAGCCTGCGCTGTGGCTTGGGCCGCTGCTGGCCATTGCCTCCCTGGCGCTCACCTTCTTCGTGCCCACCGGTAGCCTCGCCCGAGCGGTGGCGATCGGCTTGGTGGCGGCCGCGATCGGCTTCGGCCTGGTGGCCTGGCGCACCGCAAGCCTCGCCGCGCCGACGCTTAGCCGGCCGCTCTTCAACATCAATGTCGAAGGCCGGGTGGCCGACATCCAGCGTCTGCCCGAAGGCGCGCGCGTCGTTCTGGAAGCCGTGCGCCTGAAGGGCAACGGCGCGCCGCCCATCGAGATGATGCCGTTGCGGGTGCGTGTGTCCCTCAGCAAGGGGGCGCCGCCGCTGCATGTCGGCGACCGCCTGCTGGTGCTGGCGAACCTGTCGCCGCCGGCGGGACCGGCTGCACCCGGCGCCTTCGATTTCCAACGCGTCGCCTGGTATCAGCAGCTGGGTGGCGTCGGCTATGCGCTGGCGCCGGCCGCGATCGTCGAAGCCGGCAGGCCCGACGGGCTGGTGCGTGCGATCGACGCGCTGCGCGCCGAGGTCACCGACCGCATCATGAAGGCGTTGCCCGGCCCGGAGGGCGGTGTCGCTGCGGCGCTGCTTGCCGGCGAGCAGACCGCCGTCGACAAGGACATCACCCAGGCGATGCGCGATTCGGGCCTTGCTCACATCCTGTCGATCTCGGGACTGCACATCGTGTTCGTGGTGGCCCTGGTGATGGGCGTGCTGCGCTACGGTATCGCGCTGGTGCCCGCTCTGGCGCTGCGCGTCGACGCCAAGAAGATCGCGGCCGTGCTCGCGCTCATGGTCGCGCTGTTCTACACCGCCCTCGCCGGCGCGCCGGTGCCGGCGCAACGTGCCTGCGCCATGGCGGGCTTTGCCTTGCTGGCGATCCTGCTCGACCGCACGGCGCTGTCGCTGCGGCTCGTCGCCTGGTCGGCGGTGATCGTGCTCGCGGTGGCGCCCGATGCGCTGACCGGTGCGTCGTTCCAGATGTCGTTCGCCGCTGTGGTGGCCTTGATCGCGGCCTGGGAGGCGGGAGCGGGCTGGCGCCGCCGGTTGCACGAGCGTGCCGAGCTTTCAAGCCTGCGCTGGCTGTGGCGGCTGGTGGCGGCGCTGGGCGCCAGTCTTGCCACCACGCTGATCGCCTCGATCGCCACCGGCGCCTTCGCCGCCTATCACTTCAATCGCCTGTCGCTGCTCGGCGTCATTGCCAACCTTCTCGGCGTGCCGCTCACCGGCTTCTGGATCATGCCTTGGGGCCTGCTCGCCATGCTGCTGATGCCGCTCGGGCTGGAGCGCTTCGCGCTGGTGCCGATGGGCTGGGGCGTCGAGGGGCTGAACGCCATCGCCAAATATGTCGGCAACTGGCCGGATGCCGCGACGCTGGTGCCGTCGATGCCGGGCGCCAGCCTGTGGCTGATCACGCTGGGCGGCCTGTGGTTCTGCTTGTGGCGCCGGCGCTGGCGCTTCGCGGGGCTGCCGGTGGTCGTGATCGGACTGCTGTTGGGGCCGCCGCGCCCGCCCGACCTGCTGATGAGCGACGACGGCCGCGTGCTCGGCCTGCGTGACGACAAGGGCGTGGTGCACGTCGCTTCGGCGCGCACCGACCGCTTCGTCGCCGATGCCTGGGCGCGGCGCAGCGGGCAGGAGGGCGCCAAGCGCTGGACCGTCAGCGCCGACGAGGAGGCGGCCGGCCTCGGCTGCCGCACCGGGCTCTGCCGCTGGCGCAAAGGGCCGTGGCGCGTCGCCCTGGTGAGCGACGATCGCCGCCTGGCCGAGGCCTGCGGCAGCGCCGACATCGTGCTCGCCACTGTCGATGCGCAGGGCCGGTGCGTCGGGCCACGTCTGGTGATCGACCGCCGCGTTGCCTGGCGCGAGGGCAGCCAGGCGCTGTGGCTCGACGAGGCGGGGGTGCGGCGCGAGACGGCGAATGCAGCGCGCGGCGACCGGCCGTGGGTGCCGGGCAGTCCCAGCCGCCAGACCGCGCCCGTGAAGGCGCCGGGCATATGACGCGGCATCCCGGAGTTATAACTTAAGTGCTATAGAAAGGCAATGTCTACCAGTAGGCGACGAACGGCTGACCGGGCTTCATCTCCCACAGGACGTTCACGATCACCCAGCGGCCGTTGAAGCGGGAGAGATGCAAGTAGTCGATCCAGGCCGAGGCGATCACCTTGGCGCTGGCGGCATTCTCGAATACGTCGAGCACGACCACGTCCTGCTGGCGCTCGGCGGCAGGTGTCGGCCGTTGCGCCTTGTCGCGGGTGAAGCGGGTGAGGGCAAGCGCGCTCATCTCGGCGAGATGACTGCGCCCCGATACCGGATCGGGATGGGCGATGCGCTTGGCGAGCTCGGGATGCAGCGAGCGCTCCATGCGCGCGGCGTCCCCGGCATAAAACCCTTCGATGTAGTCGAGGGCGGTCTGCCGGATGGCAGCGTGATCGTTCGTGGTCATGCCGCGACGCTAGGCGTCGCGCCGATCTGTCCGCCAGCCAGCAAACGGAGAGCTGGTTACGTCGGCGTCAGTTGTAGCGGCGATAGAGCCCGGCGAGCTTGCCCTGGATCTTGACGCGGTCGGGTCCGAAGATCCGCGTTTCGTAGGCGGCGTTGGCGGGCTCCAGCGCGATTGAGGCGCCCTTCTTGCGCAGCCGCTTCAGCGTCGCCTCGCTGTCGTCGATCAGGGCGACGACGATCTCGCCCGATTCGGCGGTGTCGGCGCTCTTGATGATGGCGATGTCGCCGTTGTGGATGCCGGCCTCGACCATCGAATCGCCCTGGACCTCGAGGCAGTAGTGGGCGCCCGAGCTCAGGAGCGTCACCGGCACATCGACTGTGGTGGAGTTGTCGCGCAGCGCCTCGATCGGCGTGCCGGCGGCGATGCGACCATAGAGGGGGAGGCTGAGCGCCTGCGCCTCGTTGGCGACCTGGATGGCGCCAGCCAGTGGCACCTTCTCGCCGCGGATGATCTGCGGCACGAAGCTCTCGCGGCCTTCGGCCATGCCGACCCGGGCGAGCAGCGGCGTGACGTTGGCGGCGGGCATGGCGGCCGCATCGGGCAGCTTCAGAACCTGCAGAGCGCGCGCACGATGCGGCAAGCGGCGCAGGAACCCGCGCTCCTCGAGCCCGGTGATCAGCCGGTGGATGCCGGACTTGGACTTCAGGCGCAGCGCCTCCTTCATCTCATCGAACGACGGCGACACACCGTCGTCGTTGAGGCGCTTGTTGATGAACATCAGCAGTTCGTTTTGCTTGCGGGTTAACACCGTCTTCTCCCCAGACTGCCTACCAGATTTCGGAACAAATCCTGAAACCCGCCACATGTTCTAGTTTAGTTCTTTCCGAATGTCAACTTATCCGGGATTGTGTACTTGACTGAAGTGAATAATGGGGATAGATTTCAAGGCGTTAAAGAGGAAAAGCGCCATGAAGACCCCGACCGCCCTCTCCGACCCTGTATATAGCGATGAGAACGCGGCGCGCGCCCATTTGGAGGCCCTTCGCTGGCCGAACGGCGTGACCTGCCCGCTCTGCGGCGGTGTGGACAAAGTGAAGGCTCTGCAGGGCAAGAGCATGGGGCCGGGCTGGTACTGGTGCGGCTCCTGCGGCGACAAGTTCACTGTGCGTGTCGGCTCCGTTTTCGAGCGGTCCCATATCCCTTTGCACAAGTGGCTCTTGGGCTTCAGGCTGATGGCGTCGAGCAAGAAGGGGATCAGCGCTCATCAGCTCCACCGGACGTTGGGCATCACCTACAAGTCGGCGTGGTTCATGGCCCACCGCATTCGCGAAGCCATGGCCGACACAGACCAGACGCCCATGGGTGGCGACGGCTCGCCCGTTGAAGTGGACGAAGCCTACATCGGCGGCTCGGGCTATGAGTTGAAGACGACGGCGGCCGGCTCCAAGTGGCAACCCAAGCGCGGCCATGGCGACAAGATGATGGTCGTCACGCTGGTTGAGCGCGGCGGCCGCGCCCGCTCGGTCAAGGTCGACAACATGACCGCCGAGACGGTTTCTAACATCATCGCCCGCAACGTGCGGCAGGACAGCCGCCTCATGACGGACGAGAGTTCGATCTATCCAGGCATCGGCCGCAAGATGAAGAGCCACGAGACGGTGCATCACAAGCGCAAGGAATACGCGCGCGGCGACGTGACGACGAACACCGTTGAAGGCTACTTCAGCATCTTCAAGCGCGGGATGAAGGGCGTCTACCAACATTGCAGCGAGCGGCATCTCCAGCGCTATCTCAGCGAGTTTGATTTCCGCTACTCCAACCGCGCCGCGCTCGACATTGACGATGGGGAACGGACGGCGCTTGCCATCAAGGGAGCCGAAGGCAAGCGTCTGACGTATCGGTAGCTTTTCTGACAAAATCCAACAGAAACAACGGATTACTCGACGGGAATTTCGGCAACTCGCGGCGCTCCGCAAACGTTGAGACAGCGGAGGCCTGCCATGCTACGCTGTTGCCCCTCCAGGGGGCATGACATGGAAACCAGTGGCGGAACTTTCTATCACGACAACGGCTTCGCCGGACTGCCGCCGGAGCGCGCGCCTGTCACAACGACGCTCTTAGGCGAACATCGCGATCTGACCCCCAACGGGGAACGCAAAATCACGAATGTCACTCACCAGTCCGTTGTCCTTGGCCCAGACAGCGTCGCGGGTGCGTTGCTGCTTAAATAAGTTCGTACCCTGCTTCACTGACAGGCTTGTGCGTCCCGCGATGATGTTGGAGATCCGTTTGTGATCTGATGTCACAACGTCCAGCTTCTCGCGTAGGTTCTTCTCTTCCAGTCGTTCTGCAGGATTGCTGTTGAAGCCCACGCCGTGGAACATGAACGTCGATGCTGGGCAGGCGTAGCGCGTGCCTCCCGCGAGGAAGATCACGTTGGCAATCGAATCAACGTTGCCGATGTTGTGCGTGATGATCGGATACGGCATCGCGATCATCGCGTTGTAGATCGCGATGCCAGCAACCACGCCGCCTCCGCCGCAGTTGATCGCGATCGTCAGGCTGTCCGGCGGTTGAGCGGCATGTGCAGCCAAGAATTGGATGAAGTTGCTTGATGAGGCTGGGTTAATCTCTGCCGTCAGAATCGCGTATGCATGAGGCATTGTCTGTCCTTAGTGCGCTAGCTGGTCGGCTTGGCCTTTCGCTTTGCCTTCGCAGCCTTCTTCAACGATTGATGCTTCTTCGGTGGCATCTGAAACGCACGCCTCAGCCCACGCTCAAGCCTTTCGATGCCTTCGGCATCTAAGGCGAAGTCGTCTTGTCGCGGTGACGGGATTTTTGTCTTAGTCACGGACAACCATGCTATAAGAGTCCCGCCGCGCCGAACAGCACTGTGCTGTTGAGCAGCGGCGGGGGCCTTGGCCTAGTCCGGGTCTACCTCATATACCGCCTCCCCGCGCTTTACCGCGTTGTGGGTGGTTCTGCCCTCGGTGCTTTGCTGTGGTAGGTGGGCACCTTGGACACTCGATACGGGAGCGGCGGCCTCACGGCCGCCGTTTCTCATTCATCAATACGCAAACGTCGCGGCCTTTCCTGCGAGCGCTCAACAAGCGCAGGCATGTCCACCGGCCACCATCGGCTGTTTCGAGTCTCGATCACGCCTTCTTCGCGCAACACCATGAGCACCTTCTTCAAGGTGTTCTCTGGCACCGCCATGCCTTTGGTAAAGTTCGGGAGGATTTTGCGAATCTGCTCGCGGGTAGCGCCCTTATCAGGGAAGGCTTTGACGGCACTAAGGACGGCCTGTCGAGCGGCACCACGTCCGAGGCGAGTGCCGCGCGGCTTCGGCGTCGGAGCCTTCGGTGGCGTGATCACGCCTGTGCGCATGGCGCGCTGGCCCGCATCCCACGCCTTGTCGATGGCCGGGGACAGGACGTTGGCCAGTTCCGCCATGAAGGCGATGTGAAACTCGACGGGAGCGGGCATAAAGGGGTCAGGGGGTATTAGTTGATCGATCGGGGTATTCACCCCGTTCACCCCAAATTAGCAGTTTCTGACCATGCCGCGAAGAAATTTCGCTATCTCGTATGGTTCCTTGAAGCGTGCTACAACCCATTGAAATGAAAGCATTGTTTGCGATTCGTTCCTTCAGTCAGGTACACAATCGCGAACTTATCCCGAGGATACCGGGGATCAGTAGCCGCCGGGGATGGCTTCGAGGTCGATCACCTGCACGGTGTCGCCCGCCTTTCGTGCGGAATCGAACGGTGGCCGGATCATAAGGCCTGAGCACCAGGCCATGACGGAGAGCATTGAACTGTCCTGCACGGCATGCGGCTTGACGGTGAGGCCCTCGGCGGTGCGCGTCAGCCGGGAGCGGACATAGTCCTCGCGATTGTCGTTCTGCTTCACGTCGACGGCGAGCTTGGCGGGCACGGTCGGCGGAACGTCGCCTGGCTGGCCCAGCATGCGCTCCATGGCGGGCTTCATGAACAGCAGGGCGCAGACCAGGGTCGAGACCGGGTTACCGGGCAGGCCGAGCACGCGGGCGCGGTCCTTGGCGGCGAACATCAAAGGCTTTCCGGGGCGCATGGCGATGCGCCAGAAATCCAGGCTGAAGTCCTGGGCCTTGAGCGCGGCCTGCACCAGGTCGTGATCGCCCACCGAAGCGCCGCCCAGGGTGATCAGAAGATCGTGCTGGGCGCCTGCGGCGATGGCGTCCTGGATCAGCTTCTCCTCGTCGCGCGCGATGTCGAACAAAGTGGGCTCGCCGCCCCAGGCGCGCACCAGGGCCGCCACGGCGATGCCCGAGGACGAGATGATCTGATTGCGGCCGACCGGCTCGCCCGGCAGCACCAGCTCGTTGCCGGTCGAGAGGATCGCCACGCGCGGCTTTCGATGCACCGAAAGCCACGGCAGGTTCATCGCCGCCGCCAGCGCCACATCGCGCGTGGTGAGCAGCCGGCCCGCCGGGAACGGCGCGTCGCCCGCCGAGAAGTCGAGCCCGGCCTTGCGGATGTGGCGGCCGATGCGCGGCGCTTCGAGGATGGTGATCTTGTTGCCGTCGGCCTTGGTGTCTTCCTGGATGACGATGGCGTCGGCGCCCATGGGCAAGGGCCCGCCGGTGAAGATGCGCACCGTTTCGCCGGGCTTCAGCGCATGGTCGTACGAACCGCCGGCCGGCGCCTGGCCGACCAGGGTCAGCGTCGAGGGTGCTGCGGGAACGTCCTCGGCGCGCACGGCATAGCCGTCCATCGCCGACAGGTCGGCCGGTGGCTGGGTCAAGCGTGCCTTGGCCGGGCTTGCGAGGACGCGGCCCGCGGCATCGGCGACCGACACGGTCTCGGCCGGCAGCCGCTCGAACGCTGCGATCACACGGGCGTGGGCGTCGCGAACGGAGAGAAGAGGGGCGCTAGCCATTCCACGTCCCTGACTTGCCGCCCGACTTATGTAGGAGCCGCACGCCCGATATCACCATGCCGCGGTCGACCGATTTGCACATGTCGTAGACCGTCAAAGCCGCCACCGAGGCAGCGGTGAGCGCTTCCATCTCGACGCCGGTGCGACCCTTCAGCTTGCAGGTCGCCTCGATGTCGACGGCATTGCGCTTGGCATCGAGCGAGAGTTTTACGTCGACCGAGTTCAGCGCCAGGGGATGGCAAAGCGGGATAAGCTCGGGCGTCTTCTTGGCCGCCATGATACCGGCGAGCTGGGCCACGGCGAGCACGTCGCCCTTGGCCGCCTTCTTGTCCTTGATCAGCTTCAGCGTCGCCGGCTGCATGGTGACGCTGGCCGCGGCCACGGCCACGCGCTCGGTGATGTCCTTGGCGCCGACATCGACCATGTGCGCATTGCCGCGCTCGTCGAAGTGGGTCAGCTTCTTCTTCGCGCTCATGCCGCTTCGGCCTTGCGCGTCAGGATCCCGCGCACCGCCGCCTCGACGTCGGGCTTGCGCATGAAGCTCTCGCCGATCAGGAACGCCGAGGCGCCGACCTTGGACATGCGTAAAAGGTCGGCCGGGGTGCCGAGCCCGCTCTCGGCCACCAGCACGCGATCCTTTGGCACACGCGGCGCCAGCTGCTCGGTCGTCGCCAGGTCGACGGCGAGGGTCTTCAGGTTGCGATTGTTCACGCCGATGAGGTCGCTCTCGATGCGGAGCGCACGGCCGAGTTCGGCGGCATCGTGTACCTCGACCAGCACGTCCATGCCCCACTGGTGCGCCAGCATGGCCAGGTCCGCCGCCAGCCCGTCCTCGAGACAGGCCATGATCAGCAGCACGCAGTCGGCGCCCAGCGCCCGCGCCTCGACGATCTGGTAGGGATCGATCATGAAGTCCTTGCGCAGCACCGGCAGCCTGGTGGCCGCGCGCGCCTGGACCAGGAACTCGTTCTTGCCCTGGAAGTAGGGCTCGTCGGTCAGCACCGAAAGACAAGTGGCGCCGCCACGCTCGTAGGCGCGCGCGAGGGAGGGTGGGTCGAAGTCCGGCCGGATCAGGCCCTTGCTGGGCGAGGCCTTCTTGATCTCGGCGATCAGGCCGTAACGGCCGGCGGCGATGGTAGCCTTGAGCGCCTTGGCAAAGCCGCGCGGCGCATCGGCGGCCTTGGCGGCGACCTCGACCAGCGCCAGCGGCCGACGGGCCTTGCACGCCTCGACATGCTTGCGCGTGTCGGCCGTGATCCTGGTGAGCGTGTCGCTCATGCGCAGATCCTTTGCAGGGTCGAGAGGGCGGCCGCGGCCTTGCCGGAATCGATGGACTGAGCGGCGAGGTTGGCGCCCTCGCGCAGATCCTTGGCCTTGCCGGCCACCATGAGGGCCGCGGCACTGTTCAGCACGACGATGTCGCGGAAGGCATTCTTCTCGCCGCGCAGCACCTTGTGGATGGCCTCGGCGTTGTGCAGCGGATCGCCGCCCTTCAGCTCGGCCATCGAGGCGCGTTTCACGCCGATCTCCTCGGGCGCGATCTCGATCTCGCTGACCTTGCCGTTGTCGAGCAGGGCGGCCCAGGTCTTGGCCGTGGTCGTGATCTCGTCCATGCCGTCCTGGCCGTGGACCACGAGCGCGCGCTCGAGGCCGAGCTGGCCCAGCCCCTCGGCCACCGGCTTCAGCCAGCGTTTGTCGAACACGCCCACCAGCTGGCGCTTCACCAGCGCGGGGTTCGACATCGGCCCCAACAGATTGAAGATCGTGCGCGAGGGAGCGAGCTCGACGCGCGGGCCCGCGACGTTGCGCATGGCGCCGTGATGGCGCGGTGCCATCAAGAAGCAGACCTTTGCTTCAGTCAGCGCCTGCTCGAGCTTCTCGATCGGCAGCTCCAGCCCGATGCCCAGCGCCGACAGCACATCGGCAGCGCCGGACTTCGAGGTGAAGGCGCGATTGCCGTGCTTGGCGACGGGGACGCCGGCGCCGGCGACGACAAAGGCCGAGCAGGAGGAGACGTTGTAGGTGCCGTGGTGATCGCCGCCGGTGCCGACGATGTCGATGGCGCCAGGCGGCGCCTTCACGGCCTGCATCTTGGCGCGCAGCGCACGGGCGCCACCGGCCAGCTCCTGGGCGGTCTCGCCGCGCACTTTCAGGGCCATCAGGAAGGCGCCCATCTGGGCCGGGGTGGCGTCGCCCGACGTCATGATGTCGAAGGCGCGCTCGGCCTCTTCAATCGAAAGCCGCTCGCCGTTGCCTACCTTGGCCAGAAGCCCGCGAAAATCGGAGATGTCGCCGCTCACAAAGAACCCCGTATTTGCCCTTGCCGGCTGGGCCGGCGGGCGCGTAGCTATATCACATGGCTCAAGAACTCATCCTCAAGGTCACCGGCATGGACTGCGACGGCTGCGTAAAGGCCGTCACGCGCGCCGCGACCGGCGCCGGCACCGCGCCGCTTTCCGTCGACCTCAAGAGCGGCGAAATGCGCCTGCCCGCCGGGGCCGACGTGCCCGCCATCACCAAGGCGATCCAGCGCGCGGGCTTCGGCGTCGCGGCCGACTGATCCGATAACCTCAGTATAGAACAAAAAGCGAACGGAAGCCAGCGGAAAGTGGCCGGCGAATGCCGCCACGCGTCCTGCGAGCGGCCAATTATTGCGTACCGTAAGCGTCCTCTGTTGAATTCAGGGTCTCGAGTGATTTCAAAGGCTTAGGTCGATAATTAGTGCGTCCTTCAAAAAGTCATAAGCATGCTTATATTAGGTGTGCTTAGGAGACTTCGATGGACAATCTCGACCGCAATCTCGGCTTCCTGCTGCACGACGTGGCGCGGCTGATGCGCAAGCGCTTCGAGCAGAATGCGCGCGAGCTCGGGCTGACTCGCTCGCAGTGCTCGGTGCTGGCGCATCTCGCGCGTCATGACGGCATCCAGCAGGGAACCCTGGCCGAGATCCTCGAGGTGGAACCGATCACGCTCACGCGCCTTGTCGATCGGCTGGAGCAGATGGGCTTGGTTTCGCGCGGGGCTCATCCCAAGGACCGGCGCATCCGGTTGCTGCGGCTCACGGATGCGGCGCATCCGCTGCTCGCCGAGATCTTCGCGATCGGCGCGCTCACGCGCGGCGAGGCCATGGAGGGCGTTGCCGAGGAGGATCGCGACCGACTGTTCGACGTTCTATTGCGTATGAAAGCCAACCTGATCGGCAAGTCCGCGGCGGCCAAGGACGCCATGGGCGAAAGGAGAGTATCCAATGGCTAATCGCGATTTGGTGCGGCCGCTGGGACTCGCCGACGAGGTCGCTGTCCAGAACATCGCCAGGGACACGATCAAGCGGCTGAAACAGCCGCGCACCCTGCGCCGCGCCCTGCTGGCCGCGGGTCCGCTGGTCGGTGCGCTGTTCGCCTATCTCTCGGGCGGCCGCTACGTCACGACCGACAACGCCTATGTGCATGCCGGCAAGGTCACGGTGTCGACCGACGTGTCGGGCGACGCCTATCCGGGCCGCGTATGGCAGGCCACGGTGAAGAGCCTGGCGCCGGGCGCCGGCACCGAGTTCTCCGTGCTGCCGGCGCAGACAGACGACCAACTCTTTGCGCTCGGTGCTTGGGGCGCAGCTCGGCGGAGCGATGGACATGGGCTGGCGCGAGAAGCTTGCGATGCAGTTCCGGCTGGGCTGGAGTCACGAGTATGCCGATGTCAGCCGGCCGGTGACGGCGACCTTGGCCGGCGCACCGGCGATGCCGTTCACAACGTTCGGCGTCTCGCCGCAGCGCGACGGCGTGGTGCTGGGGCTGTCGGCCAGCACGGCCATCGCCGACGCGACCTCGGTCTACCTTCGCTACGAGGGCAACATCGCGGGCCAGGACAGCGCCCAGGCCATCACCGCCGGCGTGCGCATGACGTGGTGACTTTTCGCTGCGGGAGCGACGCGGACCGGGGCGCAGATGAAGCTCTAGTCTAGGATGCTGCCGCCTGCTGGCGTTCGCTGCGGCCTTGGGGTCCCGGTGACCCGAACACCACGCCCTCGTAGTCGTTCTGCGCCACCTTGTTGATGGTGTTGACGAACTTGGGCGTGCCGCCGTTGTAGACGAAGTAGCGGATGCGGCCGGCCTCGTGGCCCGGGACATTGGAGTTGTAGCCGGTGAACCACGACTTGGCCTTGCGCATCAGCATCATGCCGTACATTTCGGTGACGTGGCGGGTCCAGCGCTCCTCGGCGGCGTGGGTCGCCTCGACGCGGTCGAGGCCGCGCGCGGACATGTACTCGAGCAGGCCGGTGACCCAGTTGACGCCGATCTCGATGGCGCGAGGATAGTTGGTCGAGGCCGAGCCGCTTTGCGGGCCCGATGGCATCAGGAGGTTGGGGAAGCCCGAGACCAGCATGCCGAGGAAGGTCGATGGCCCGTCCTTCCACTTGTCGGCCAGCTTCTCTCCGTTCACGCCCTGGATGTCGATGTGGTCGTAGGCGCCGGTGATGGCGTCGAAGCCCGTGGCATAGACGATGATGTCGAACTCGAAGTCGCGCGCGCTGGTGCGGATACCGGTTTCGGTGATGCTTTCGATCGGCGTCTTGGCGATGTCGACCAGCAGGACGTTGTCCCTGTTGTAGGCCTCGTAGTAGCGGGTCTCGAGCGGCACGCGCTGCACGCCGAAGCCGTGGTCGCGCGGGATCAGCGTCTCGGCGACGGCGGGATCCTTCACCCGTTGGCGGATGCGGTCGGCGACCCATTCCGAGAACTCGGCGTTGGCCGCCTCGTCGGTGAAGATCTCGCGGAAGTTCTGCAGCCAGATGCCGAACCCAGGCTCGTCATAGAGACGCTCCCACAGCTTCACGCGCTCCTCGCGCGAGACCTCCCAGAAGCCGCGGCGGTCAGGCTCGTGCTCGAAGCCGCCCGGCGTGCGGGCGCAGGTGGCGAAGATCTCGTCGTAGCGCTTGCGGATCTCCGCCATCTCGGCGTCGGAGATCGTGCTGTTGTTGAGCGGCGCCGCCCAGTTCGGCCGGCGCTGGAAGACGGTGAGATGGCCCACCTTGTCGGCGATCTCGGCGATCACCTGGATGGCGGTGGCGCCGGTGCCGATCACAGCCACTTTCTTGCCGGCAAGCTGGACGCCTTCATGCGGCCAGTAGAAGGTGTGGAAGGAGCGGCCCTTGAAGCGGTCCATGCCGGCGAGGCGCGGCAGGGTCGGGATGGACAGCAGCCCGTTCGCCATGATGACATAGCGCGTCGTGAGCGTGCGGCCGCCCGACAGCGACAGTCGCCAGAGGTTCGCCGCCTCGTCGTAGTGCGCGCTATCGACGCGGGAGTTGAACTGCATGTGGCGGCGCAGGTCGAATTTGTCGGCGACGTAGTTCAGGTAACGCAGGTTCTCGGGCTGGCTTGAGAACTTCTCCTTCCAGTGCCACTCGTCGAGCAGCTCGCGCGAGAAGGAATAGCCGTAGGTGTAGCTCTCCGAATCGAAGCGGCAGCCCGGATAGCGGTTGTTGTACCAGGTGCCGCCGAGGTCGGGCGCGGCCTCGAGCACGACAGCCTTCACGCCGAGATCGACGAGCTTTTTGATCTGATAGATGCCGCACACGCCGGCGCCGATCACAACGGCTTCGTAGTCGACCATGGGCTGCTCCCGGGACTGATCTTGTTTTTCAGATACAGGCTATCCCTATTGCCGGGGCAAAACAGTCTGCCAAGCGGCCTGTTTTCGGTCACCGAAAACGTTGCAAGGCGGTCGCGGCGGCCTCGTCGGTGACCAGGACATGGCAGAGCCCCGCCCGGATGGCCCCGTGGATGATCGGTGCCTTGTGGGCACCGCCGGCGGCCAGCACCAGTTCCTTGACCTCTTGCAGGTCGGCCAGTGCCGGATTGACGGTGCGGCGGGCGAGGGGGTGGTCGACGAGCTTGCCGTCGGCATCGAGGTAATGGCCGCAGATGTCGCCAACGGCGCCGGCAGCACGCAGCGACTTCCACGTGTCGCGCGATATGACGCCGTACTCCAGCGCCCGTGAGTCGCGCGACAGGTCGACGGCGCTCAGCAGCGCCATGTCGAGCCGGCGCGTCATCTGCAGGACCTCGCGCACCGGGTCGCTGGCCACCAGGAGCTGCCTGAGATCGGCGCTCTCGGCGTACATGGGCGCCGTCACGTAGTAGCAGGTGGCATCGAGCGCCCGGGCGAACATGGCGGCGTTGTCGTAGGGATTGATGGCGGTGCTGCGCGCCAGCCCGCCGCACAGCAGGACCACCGTGTTGCCCTGGCCGCGGCGCGCCCTGATGTTCTGGGCGGCGGCGTTGATGGTGCCGCCCCAGCTGATGCCGAGGCTGGCGCCCGCCGCGAGATGGCTCGAGACGTATTGCCCGGCGGCGGCGCCCACCACGGTGCGCACATCGACGCCGGCCGGCGGCGTCGGCACCACGATGGCGCGGCGCAGGCCGAACGCCGATTGCAGGCCGGCCTCGAGCTCGGCGCAGGCGCCGATCGGGTCGTTGATGGTGATCTGCACGAAGCCGCTCGCACGTGCGTCGTTCAAGATACGGTTGACGCGCTTGCGAGTGAGCCCCAGCCGCTGGGCGACCGCCTCCTGGGTCTGGCCTTCCTTGAAATAGGCCCAGCAGACCCGCGCCAGGATGGCGCTGTCCTGGCGCTGGCCGTCGATCTCGCTGTCGGACGTCATCTTTCCCCAGAGTCCGGCATCATGGTCATAAATGCGCAACGGCACAAATGTACCGAAGAAGAGACAAATGTGCCAGGAGGGGACATGATGAGGTTGACCTTCGCTCTTTGCGCTGTGCTGGCGGGCCTCACGGGAACCGCCAAAGCGCAAACCTCCGACAAGTTCGTCATCGGTGTCATGGGCGATCAGAGCGGGGTCGTCTCCGACGTCGGCGGCAAGGGCTCGGTGCTCGCGGCCCGCATGGCGGTGGCCGACTTCGGCGGCCAGGTGCTGGGCCGGCGCATCGAGATCCTGGTGGCCGATCACCAGAACAAGCCGGACGTCGCCTCGCCGATCGCCCGACGTTGGTTCGACACCGAGGGCGTGGAGGCGATCTTCGACCTGCCGCACACCGGCGTCGTGTTGGCGCTTCAGAACATCGCGCGCGAGAAGCAGAAGTCGCTGCTGGTCTCGGGTGCGGCCAGCGTCGAGATCACCGGCAAGTCATGCTCGCCCTTCACCACGCACTGGACCGACGACACCTATGCTCTTGCCAATGCCACGGCCAAGGCGGTCACAAAGGGCGAGGGCGAGACCTGGTACTTCCTGACGGCCGACTACAGCTTCGGGCACGATCTCGAGCGCGACGCCAGCAACACCATCCGCGCGCTGGGCGGCAAGGTGCTGGGCAGCGCCCGCCATCCGCTGTCGACGCAGGACTTCTCAGCCTATCTGCTGCAGGCGCAGTCGAGCAAGGCCAGGATCATCGGCCTGGCGAGCGCCGGCGCCGACACGGTGAACGCCATCAAGCAGGCCAAGGAGTACAAGATCGATGCCGGCGGCCAGCGGCTCGCGGCCCTCCACGCCTTCATCACCGACGTCAACAGCCTCGGGCTGGCGACAGCGCAGGGCCTGATCATCACCAGCGGCTTCTACTGGGACGCGACCGAGGGAACGCGGGCCTGGGCCCGCCGCTTCATGGCCGAGCACGGCCGCATGCCGACGCGCGAGCAAGCCGGCGTCTATGTCTCGGTCCTGCATTACCTCAAGGCGGTCCAGGCCGTGGGCAAGGCCGACGCTGCGGCTGTGAACGCCGCCATGCGCAGGATGCCTGTCGACCGATTCGGAGCGACCGCACAGGTGCGCGACGACGGCCGGGTCATCTACGACATCGGTGTGTACCAGGTGAAGGCGCCGGGCGAGAGCACCGGGCCATGGGACTACTATCGCCGCATTGCGAGCGTTTCGGGTGCAGAAGCGTTTCGATCGATCAACGCCGGCGGCTGCGTTCAGGTCAGCCAGTGACGGGACCGATCCGCGCGACCATCGTCGGCAGCCTGCCCAAGCCGGGCTGGCTCGCCGTGCCCGGCATCCTGCAGGCGCCATGGAAGGTGTCGGCCGAGGATCTGCCCGAGGCACTGGCCGACGCGACGCGGCTTTGCGTGGGGGGCCAGGTCGCGGCCGGGCTCGATGTCGTGACCGACGGCGAGCAGCGGCGGCGTCATTACATCTGGGGCTTCCTTGACGGCATCGCCGCGGTCGACACGGCCAACCTCGCGATGAAGCCGACGCGCGGCCAGCGCTTCCGTAGCGAATCGCCGGTCGCCCGCTTGATCGGCGAGCCGGAGTGGCCGGGGCCGATGCAGCTCGAGTCGCTGCGCGCGGTGCAGGCGCTCACCGACCGGCCGATCAAGGTGACGCTGCCGGGACCTATGACCATCGTCGACAGCCTTGTCGACGAGGCCGGCCGGCATCCGACCGCCGACCTCGCCATGATCTTCGCCGATCTGTTGAACCGGGAGGCCAAGGCCTTGGCCCAGGCGGGGGCGGCCGTCGTGCAGTTCGACGAGCCCTGCTTCAACATCTTTCTCGACCAGGCGCGCGACTGGGGCATCGTCGCCTTGGAGCGCGCAACGGCCGGCATCGGCACGACGACGGGTGTGCACATCTGCTACGGCTATGGCGGCCCCGAGGTCGCCGCCTGGAAGGCGGCCAATCGCGACTGGAGCCACTACGAGGAGAGCCTGGCCTTGGTGGCGCGCACCGACATCGACCAGGTCTCGATCGAGACGGCGGCGGTCGGGGTCGATATCGGAGTGATCGAGCTGCTCAAGGACAAGGACGTGCTGCTGGGCCTGGTCGATGTCGGCAGGGAGGCGGTGGAGGCCCCGGAAACCATCGCCCGCGGCTTGCGGCGCGCCCTGGGTCACGTCGCGCCGGACCGACTGTTCGCCTGCACGGATTGTGGGCTGGTGCTGCGCAGTCGCCAAGCGGCCACGGCCAAGATGCGGGCTCTGGTCGCGGCGGTCGCCATGGTCAATCGCGAGCTGGCGGTGGAATAATCGGCGCCGTCAATTGGTCACCACGTGACCTGAGTAACCCACAGCGCGACGGCGGTACACTACCGTCCCGATGGACAAACCAACGCGCATGGGCCGAGCACAATGACGGTCACCGTCACGCCGACGCGCGCCGACAAGCCGGGGACCATGGAAATCGATCAGCTTCGCGGATGGGCAACGTTCATGGACAGGGCCGTGGTCGTGAGCCTCGTCGCCACCGTTCTCGCGGTCACGGCGCTCGGCGTCACGACCTGGCTGTCGTGGCGCTTCAACGGCGCCGTGCGCGCGCAAGAGCACGCGGCCTTCGATCGATACAAGGCGGAGATGGGCAAGCATGCTGCCGCTCTCGAGGAGGACGCCTCGCGGGCGCGCGAGCGGGCGCTGGAGTTCGAGCAGGTAGCCAACGATGCCAACGAGCGGGCCGCCCGTGCCAGCCGCGAGAGTGCGGCCGCCAGCGAGAAGGCGCGTTCGGCCGAGGTCGATGCCGAGGAGGTCCGCAAGCGCGTCGCCGAGCTCGGCAAGCAGGTGAGGGAGGCGACGGCGCGGGCACCGGAGCCGGCCCCCGCCGTCACCGCGGAAACGGCGCCGCCAGCCAAGGAACAGCCGGCGCCTGCACAACCTTCGCCGGTCGTCGAGAGCCTGAAGAAGTATGCCGGCACCAAAGCCGCGTTGTACGTCCTCGAGGAGGCGCCTGATGGCGGAGCCGTCGGCTCGATGATCGCGGGCTATCTCGGCGACGCCGGATGGGCGCCGCTGACCTGGACCTGGTCGGGCGTGAGCGGAATCCTGGGCGTGGTGGTATTGATCAAGGAAGGCAGCGACCCGGCCACCGACGAGGCTGCGTCCGCCGTCCTCGACGCGCTGCGCTCGGCCGGCTTCAACGCCGCCAAAGGGAATTGGCCGGCCGATTGGCGCCGCTTCCGCGGGACCCTGAACGGCCCGCAGTCGCCGGGTCCGACGGATGCGCCCATCAGGATCGTGATTGGGGCAAAGGCACGGTGAGGTCGCTGGTACGTGCCGCTGATCGCCTAGATACCTCACCCTGAGGAGCGCCCCCGGGGCGCGTCTCGAAGGGTGGGCCGCAGCATCGATGTTGCCTACCCTTCGAGACGGGCGCTACGCGCCCTCCTCAGGGTGAGGTGGTGTTGGGTCTACTGCCCCCTGTAGAATGCATTCAAAGCGGAGCACGCGACATGGCGCAGAAGACCTGGGAACTCAGCGGCGAGTACATGGAGAGCTGCAACTGCGACTATCTCTGTCCCTGCATCTTCACCAATCCGCAGGCGCCGGCGACGCATGAGCACTGCACCGCGCTGATGGTCTATCGCATCGACCGCGGCCGCCATGGTGACGTTTCACTCGACAGGCTGAAGTTCGCCCTGGTCATCCGCTCGGGGCCGGTGATGGCGGATGGCGGCTGGGTGTTCGGCTGCGTCGTCGACGAGACGGCGAGTGAGGCTCAGCGCCGGGCCCTCAGCGACATCGTGAGCGGCATCGCCGGCGGGCCGCCCCAGATGATCCGCGACAACCTGGTGAGCGATTTCCGCGGCGTCGAGTTCCGGCGCATCGACTTCACCGCCGACGGCTTGCGTCGCTCGACAGACATACCCGGCATGCTCTCCTTCGCGATCGAAGGCGTGGCCTCGCGCAATCGCTCGGGCGAGCCGTTCTATATCGACAACACTGCCCATCCCGCCAACCGACGGCTGGCGCTGGCGCGCTCCAGCAAGACCGAAGTCGAAGGCTTCGGGCTCTCCCTCAGTCTTCTGGGCAAGGGAAACAACGGGCACTACGCACCTTTTGCCTGGGGCGCCTGACGGACCGTCCTTGGGTCTGCTGAACCAACGGGTCGCGATCGGGACGGCTCTCGCCGCCGTGGTCGTGCTGTGCTGGCTGTTCCTGTTCGACGAGGCTGCGCGTATGGCGGCGATGGACCAAAGCATGGTCATGCCGCCCAAGGGGCTCGCCGACCTCGTCCTGCTGCTGGCGATGTGGTGGATCATGATGATCGGCATGATGCTGCCCAGCGCCGCGCCGATGATCCTGACCTTCGCCGCCATCAACCGGAGCCGCCGTGCCCGCGGGCAGGCATACACGCCGACGGCGCTATTCACCTCAGGTTACCTGCTGGCTTGGGGAGGGTTCGGTGTGGCCGCGACGCTGCTGCAGTGGGCGCTCGAGCGCGCCAGCCTGCTGGCGCCGATGGCCATGAAGACGACCAGCCCGCTGCTGGGCGGCGTCCTGTTCATCGCGGCAGGCGTCTACCAGTTCACGCCAATCAAGAGGATTTGCCTCACCTCGTGCCGGTCACCGTTCGATTTCGTCGTCAACCATTGGCGCGACGGTGTCGGTGGCGCCGTGCGCATGGGCTTCGCGCACGGTCTCTACTGCCTTGGCTGCTGCTGGATCCTGATGGCGCTGCTCTTCGCCGTCGGCGCGATGAACCTGGTCTGGGTCGCGGCGCTGACCGTCGTCGTGCTGGTCGAGAAGCTGCTCCCGGCCGGCGACTGGATCGGCCGCATCGGCGGCCTGCTGCTCATCGCCTGGGGTGTGTGGCTGCTGACTGCTGGGTGAGTGTCAAGAAGGGAGCGCGGGCCTCCGGCCCCCTCATGATCTTTGCCGGGAGCGCGCCACTCCAGTGGCGCACCTTTGTTGATCACACAAGCCATGAGCGCCACAGAGTGGCGCGCTCCCGGCAATGACTAGCGCCTCTGGCCCAGGAACATCATCAGGAACTGGAACAGGTTCACGAAATCGAGGTAGAGGCTGAGCGCACCGAAGATCGCGACCTTCTCGGCAGTGTCGCTGCCCCAGGCCTGGGCGTACTGGTCCTTGATTCTCTGGGTGTCGTAAGCGATCAGGCCGGAGAAGATCAGCACACCCGCGACCGAGATGATGAAGCTCATGGTGCCCGACGGCCAGAACATGTTCACCAGGCTGGCCAGGATCAGGCCGATCAGGCCCATGAACAGGAACTTGCCGACCGCGCTCAGGTCACGCTTGGTCGTGTAGCCGTAGAGGCTGAGCGCTCCGAAGGCGGCGGCGGTGATGAAGAAGGTGCGAGCGACCGAGGCGCCGGTGTAGCGGAACAGCAGCAGCGACAGGCTGACGCCCATCAGGGCCGTGACCGTCCAGTAAACGGCCTGCACCGCCCCCACGCTCATCGACGCGGCGCGGACCGAGACCAGCAGCAAGAGGCCGAGCGGCGCGAAGATCGCGATCCAGCCCAACAGGTTGACGCCGACGACGAAGCCGCCCTCGACCTGGAAGAACAGCTTGGCGATATCGGGCGAGGCGAACACCGCGTAGGCCACGATGCCCGACAGGGCCAGCCCCGAGGCCATGTAGTTGTAGACCCGCAGCATGTGGGCGCGCAGGCCGACATCGAATGCCGCCTGGTCGGTGATCGTGCCAGCGCGGTTGAAACTGCCCAAGTTTGGATTGGCCATCTGACCCTCCAGTCCGTGAAAGGATGCTGGCCCCGATGATCGCGGTCTTGAGGCCGCTTGTCCATGCGGCCAACCCCCTCAAACCGGGTGCTACAGCTTGATGTTGGCGGTGCGGATGACCTTCCCCCATTTCTCCGTTTCAGCGGCAATGAGCTTGCCGAAATCGGCGGGGGAGCCCGCAATGAGCGTGCCGCCGAGATCGGCCAGCCGCGCCTTCAGAGTCGCATCAGCCAGCCCGGCATTGGTCTCCCGGTTCAGCCGGTCGACGATGTCCGGCGGCGTCTTCTGCGGCGCGCCGATGCCATACCAGGCGCTCGCCTCGTAGCCCGGGACGGTGTCGGCAACGGTCGGCGTGTCGGGCAGGGCTGCCGCGCGCACGGATGTCGTGACGGCCAGCGCCTTGAGCTTGCCGGACTTGATGAACTCCATCGACGCCGGCGAGGTGGCGAACAGCACCTGGACCTGGCCCGACAGCAGGTCGGCGATCGCCGGCGCCTGGCCTCGATAGGGCACATGGACCATGTCGGTGCCGGTCATCGACTTGAAGAGCTCGCCCGCGAGATGGGCGGCACTGCCGTTGCCGGCCGAGGCCATGTTGACCTTGCCCGGGTTGGCGCGAGCGTAAGCGATGAGCTCGGCGATGGTGCTGGCTGGAAATGACGGATTGACCACCACGACGTTGGGCACCGTCATGATGCCGGCCACCGGCGCGATGTCGCGGATGAAATTGAAGGGCAGCGTGTCGTAGAGGGTCGCGTTGATGGCGTTGGGCTGGCCGACCAGCAGCAGCGTGTAGCCGTCGGGGGCCGCGTTGACGACGAATTCGGCGGCGATGTTGGTGGCCGCTCCCGGCTTGTTCTCGATCACCAAGGGCTGGCCCAGCCGATCCGAGAGCCATTGGCCCATCAGGCGCGCGACGATGTCGTTGCCGCCGCCCGGTGCGTAGCCAACGACCCAGCGCACGGGGCGGGACGGCCAAGCCTGCGCGCGGGCCTGACCGGGCGCAATCGCCCGCGCGACGGGGCTCGCAATGACGAGATGCTGGAAGCGGCGACGCGAGAGCGGCATCAACCCTTGACCGAGCCCGCCGTCAAGCCCGCCACATAATGTTCAACGAAGAATGAGTAGATGATCGCCACCGGGATCGAGCCCAGCAGCGCCGCCGCCATCAGCTGGCCCCAGTAGAAGACGTCGCCGCGCACGAGTTCCGCGATGGCCCCGACCGGCACGGTCCGTACTTCCGTCTTAGTAAGGAAAATCAGGGCGTACAGGAACTCGTTCTGGGCCAGCGTGAAGGCGAAGATGCCGGCGGAGATGAAGCCCGGGCCACACAAGGGGAGCACGATCTTGACCAGGGTCTGCAGGCGGCTCGCGCCATCGATGCGCGCGGCGTCCTCGAGTTCCACGGGCACGGTGCGGAAATAGCCCATCAGCAGCCAGGCGCAGAACGGGATCAGCAAGGTCGGATAGGTCAGGATCACCGAGGTGAGGGTGTCGCCGAGGCCGAGGCGATTGATCAGGTCGGCGAGCGGCACGAACAGCAACGGCTGGGGCACGAGATAGGTCGCGGCGACGGCGAAGGAGACCATGGCCGCACCGGCAAAGCGCAGCCGCGCCAGCGGGTAGGCGAGCATGGCGCCGAGGATCAGCGAGATCGCGGTCGACATCACCGCCACGATGAAGGTGTTCCAGGTCCACTCGAGGAAATTGGTCTCGGTGAGCAGGTCGACATAGTGCTGCAGCGTCGGGTTATGCACGATCAGCGGCATGACCTTGCGGCTGTAGAGCTCCTGGTTGGTCTTCAGCGAGGTGACCGCCATCCAGTAGAACGGGAACAGCGCGAAGAACAGCGACGCGCCGAGCGGCAGCCACAGCGTGAGCAGGCGCGGCCCCCAACCGCGGCGTTCGACGGTCATGGTCTCACCAAGTCTTTGCTAGGAGCGCGCCACTCGGCGGCGCTTTTTTCATGCTCTTTCGGACCGCCGGCATCTTGCCGGCTCATGCTCATGATGCCGGCCGGAAGCCGGCGGTCCGGAAGACTATGAGCGCCACGGAGTGGCGCGCTCCCAGCCATGATCATGACTTCGGCGCCCGCATGTAGATGGCCATGGCGAGGATGATCAGGGCGAGTGGCGGCACCATCGAAAGCGCGATCGCGGCGCCCTGGCCGAACTGGCCGGCACCCATGGCGATGTCGAAGGCGTAGGTCGCGAAGACGTGCGTGGCGTTGGCGGGCCCGCCGCGCGTCAGCACGTAGATCAGCTGGAAGTCGGCGAAGGTGAAGATCACGGAGAACATGGTGACGATGAAGATGATGGGCATCAGGAGCGGCAGGGTGACGTAGCGGAAGCGGCCCCAGCGGCCGGCGCCGTCGATGGTGGCGGCCTCGTAGAGGTCGGGGGAGATGGTCTGTAGGCCGGCCAGCAGCGTGATGGCGTAGAAGGGCAGCCCACGCCAGGTGTTGACGATGACCAGCGAGAACATCGCGAGGTGCGGATTGCCGAGCCAGCTCGGGCCGGGATCGGCGATATCGGTCGCCTTCAGCACCCAGTTCACCACGCTGAAGGCGGGATCGAGGATCCACTGCCAGGCCACGGTCGACAGCACCGTCGGCACGATGAACGGCAGCAGCAATAGCGCACGCGTCAGGTTCTTAAAGCGGAAGTCCTGGTTCATCACCAGGGCGAGCCCCAGGCCGCCCACCATCTTCAGCAGCGTCGCCGCCGCGGTGTAGAAGATGGTGTTGAAGGCGACCTGGCGGAACACCGGGTCGTGCCAGGCACGGATGAAGTTCTCGAGCCCGACGAACTCGCCGGGCTTGGCGACGGGCCGGTCCTGCAGGCTGATCCAGATGCCGTAGAAGAACGGATAGCCGACCAGCGCCACCAGGAAGGCCACCGGCAGCGCGACCATCAGCCAGCTGAAGACGCCCTCGCGCTCCACCCAGCGTGCCAGCGAGAAGGGCGGGCGCCGGCGCGTCAGCGCCGGCGCGACGATGGCGGTCATTCCCTTACGACGCCCGGTAGATCTGCTTCAGCTGGCCAGCGGCGTCCGCGATGACCTCCTTGGTCGATTTGCCGGAGCAGGCCTTGGCGAACATGTCGATGACCACGAACTTGGCGATGGTCTCCGACTGGGCGCGACTGAGCGGCGCAGGCCAGCCCGGCAAATGCGCGGTCTTGAGCGCGTCGCGGTAGGGCAGGTTGCGCGGCTCGACCTTCCACATCGGCGCATCGTCGTAGGCGTGCAGGAACGGCTGGTAGTAGGTGATAGCAATGTCGAACCACGGGCCGGCCTGCGCCGGCGCCATCAGCCAGCGCAGGAAGTCCTTCGCCGCCTTCTGGTCCTTGGTGTGAGTGAAGATCGAATGACAGAGCGGGTTCAGCATGTGGAACCGGCCTTTCGGCCCCTTGGGATTCTCCGACTGGTCGATCACCTTGGCCATGTCGGGGAAGTCCTTCTTGGCCGCCCACAGGATCGATTCGGCGTTGTTGGTGCAGGAGATCTGCTCCGACAGGAACGCCTTGTTGTTGTTGACGTCGGTCCAGCCCAGGCAATCCTCGAGCATGGTCTCCTTGTAGAAGCGACGGCAGAAGTCGACCGCGCGTGCGGTCTCGTCGGAATCGATGACGATGGTCTTGCCGTCGGCCTCGACCTCGCGCGCGCCGTAGGACCACAGCAGCGGATAGAGCCAGCCGTGATTGTCGCCGAAGCCGTGGCCGAGCTCGAAGCCGAACGGATGGCCCGCCTTCTTGAGCTTGATGCCGGCTTCCAGAAGCTCGTCCCAGGTGTCGGGGAACTTGTCGTAGCCCGCCTGCTTGAACCAGTCGGTGCGCCAGTTCATCAGCTGGCCGATATTGCCGAAGGGGATGGCCTTCCACTTGCCGTTGACGACCACGGATTCCTGGGCCGATTCGTACCAGCCGCCGGATTCCTTGCCGATCTCGGCCGCGATATCGGTGACGTCGACGAACTTGTCGTCGAACAGGAAGGCCCAGTTGAAGCCGATCGCAGTCATGTCGGGGCCCGAGGCGTTCTCGGCTGCGGTGGTGACGCGCGTCAGCAGGCTGCCGACGCTCACGACCTCGTAGTTCACCTTGATGCCGGTCGCCTTCTCGTAGGCGGCGGCGAGCTTGTTCTTGAAGAAGGCATCGTAGGGCGGCACGAACGAGCTCTCGTGCATCATCGTCAGGCTCTTGGTCTGGGCCCTTGCGACGCCGGGAGCGATGGATGGCGCCAACAGGGCGCCGGCAGTGCTGTACGCGGTAAGCTTAAGGACGTCTCGACGAGACTTACGGGAACTCAACGCCATTGCGAAGTCCTCCCTTTGCTTATAGCGCGGGGAGCATAGCCCGGCGTTTTGGCGTTGTCTTGCCGGACCGCGGACCTCCAGGTCCGCTCATTGCCGGGAGCGCGGCACTCCAGTGCCGCTCATGCGGTGTCGAGGCAGGACATGATGCGCCACTGGAGTGCCGCGCTCCCGGCAAAGACGAAGAGCATGAGCGGGTGGGTCGCGGTTTACCGCGACCTTGGAGGTCCGCGATCCGGCAAGATTTTTGAGGTGCAGTGCGGCAACGGCGGCGGCAATGGACAAAGCGCGGCACGTTTCGGAAGCTTCTTGCCCAAAACAAGAGCAGAGGAAGCGAATGACGGCGAGTATTCCCGTAGAAGACTGGATCGCCCATCACGCGCGCTTCGCACCGGGGTCCGAAGCCGCACACGACCTGGCCTCCGGCCGGCGGTTCACCTACGCGCAGTTCGACGAGCGCATCACGCGTGCCGCGTTGTGGCTCTCGACAGCGTTCGGCGTACGGCAGGGCGATCGGGTGGCCGTGCTCAGCATGAACGACACCGACGTCTTCGAACTACAGTTCGCCTGCCGGCGGCTGGGCGCCATCTTCCTGCCCTTGAACTGGCGCTTGGCGGTCCCTGAGCTCGAGTTCATTTGCAAGGATGCCGGCCCGGTGGTGCTGATCCACGGCGAGGAGTTTGCCGATGCGGCGCTCGCGGTGGCCAAGCTCGCGGGCGTGCCGCATACCGCCGACATCGCCAACGGCAAGCCCAGCGCCTACGAGTCCGGGATCGCCTCGGCGCGCGGCACGATCGATCGACCTGCGCTCACGCTCCCCGCTCTGGAGTTGGGCGACATCTGGACCATCATGTACACGTCCGGCACGACGGGGCGGCCCAAGGGCGCGCAGATCACCTACCAGATGTGCGTCTTCAACAGCGTGCAGGCCGGCATGATGGTCGGGCTCACCGCGCAATCGAAGAACCTGGTGTTCCTGCCGACCTTCCATACCGGCGGGCTGAACGTCTACGCCAATCCGGCCTTCCATACCGGCGGCTGCAACGTCGTGATGCGCAGCTTCGATCCGGCGCAGTTCCTGCGCTTGCTCGGCGACAAGGCGCTCGGGCTTACACACGCGCTCGGCGTGCCGACGAATTTCCTGATGCTGGCGCAGGAGCCGGGCTTCGGCGCCGCCGACTTCGGCCACATCGTCTCGCTCGGCGTCGGCGGCGCAGCCGCACCGCTGTCGCTGATCGAGGAATACGGCCGCAAGGGCATCAAGCTGCAGCAGTGCTGGGGCATGACCGAGACCGGGCCGATCGGGCTGCTGCTGTCGGGCGACAAGGCGCTGAGCAAGGTCGGCTCTTCGGGGCTGCCGCCGCTCTATGTGCGGCTGAAGATCTGCGATCCCGACGGCAACGAGGTCAAGCGGGGCGAGACCGGCGAGCTGATGATCCGCGGGCCGACCGTCACGCCGGGCTACTGGAATCGGCCGGAAGCCAACAAGACCTCGTTCACCGCCGATGGCTGGTTCCATACCGGCGACGCGGCTCGCCAGGACGACGACGGCTACTTCTATATCGTCGACCGCTGGAAAGACATGTTCATCTCGGGCGGCGAGAACGTCTACCCGGTCGAGGTCGAGAACGTGATCTACCAGCTCGACGGCGTGCTGGAGAACGCCGTCGTCGGCGTGCCGCACGAGAAATGGGGCGAGGTCGGCCGCGCCTTCGTGGTGCTGAAGGCCGGCGCCAACCTCGACGAGGCGGCGGTGATCGACCACTGCGGGAGCCAGCTCGCCCGCTACAAGGTGCCGAAGGAGGTACGCTTCATCGACGGCCTGCCGCATAATGCGACCGGCAAGGTGCTGAAGCACCAGCTGCCGCGCACTTGAAGCCGGATAGGGAGTGAGCATGGCCAGCATCGTCTTCGGCGCCGGCACATCGCATACGCCGATGCTCAACATGACGGCCGAGGAATGGCCGCTGTTCGAACAGGTCGACCGGCATCGCCCGCACCAGCATCCGGACGGGCGGGCCGCGACCTATGACGAGTTGCTGGCGAAGGCGGCGAGCTCGATGCTGGCGGAGATCACGCCCGACAAGCATGCCAGCCGGCATGGCGAGGCGATGACGGCGCTCGATCGGCTGCGCAAAGGGCTGGGCGATGCACGGCTCGACGCGCTGATCGTGGTCGGCGACGACCACAAGGAGATGTACGGCGACGACAACATGCCGGCGGTGCTGGTCTATCGCGGCGAGACCATTCCCAACGTGCCCAACCGGACGGGCGTGAGCGCGGGCTCGCATGTCGATGGCAACCGGCGGCCCAACTGGATGCAGCGCGCCGCCGCGCGCTACTACGAGGAAGCGGAGACACGGCACTATCCCGTCCATGCCGGGCTCGCCAATCACCTGATCGGGGCGCTGATCGAGGCCGAGTTCGACGTGTCGTCGGCCAATGCGCTGCCGGCCGGCGAAGGGGAAGGTCATGCCTTCGGCTTCGTGCATCGCCGCCTGATGGCCGAGGCGGTGCCGGTGATCCCGATCGTGCTCAACACCTATTACCCACCCAACCAGCCCTCGCCACGGCGTTGCTATCGCCTGGGCCAGGCGATCCGGGCGGCGATCGAGAGCTACCCCGAGCCGTTGCGCGTCGGCGTCGTGGCGTCGGGTGGCCTCAGCCACTTCACCATCGACGAGCAGCTCGACCGCGAGGTGATCCGCGCCCTCAGTGAAAAGGACGCCGATGCCCTGCAGGCCCTGCCGCGCGCGCGGCTCAACTCGGGCAACTCGGAGATCCGCAACTGGATCTGCGCCGGCGGCGCGCTCGAGCATCTCGACCTGCGCTGGGTGACCTACTGCCCGGGCTACCGCACGCCTGCCGGCACGGGCACCGGGCTTTGCTTCGCCCATTGGGGGTGACGTCTTCGCTGGCGGTGCGATCTACGATCGTTGAGGTTACTGCTGCGCCTGTTCGCGGATCGCCGCGCCGTTCGTCATCAGCAGCGATGCATCGAGGGTGAGCTTGTTGGGCGCGCGCCGCACTTCGAGGACGAGCCACGCATCAGAAGCGTTGCCGTCGACCAGCACCGAGTAGGTGGCGAGCTGGCGTTTGCCCGCATCGACGACGCGCGTCACGATCAGGTGGCCGCGCTGGTTCGAGACGCGCGTCACGATGGGCGCCGCGCAATCGTCAAGGAAGATCGTCGACTGGTCCTTGCGCAGCGCCACAATGGCATTGGCGGCCGCCTTGCAGGCGTCGTGCGGCGCAGAAGCGCGCTGGTAGAGGGCCAGGCCATCCGATGCGCGCGGCACCGCAACGTAGCCGAGGGCTGCGACGATCATCAGCGCAACAGTGCCGAGCAGGAGCGACGATCCCGTCGGTCCGTCCGCAATCCACGGCGTTACCGGATGCCATGTCCTTCGCAGCACGCGCAATCACCCATAATGCAACGGCTTCACGATAGCGCCGCCCACACCGTCGGCATGTGATCGTTCGGAGGCATGATGGTGATCGCGTTCACTGGCGCGATGTCTGGAACACCATCGTCAATGGCTGCAGGAGTTCGCTGCGGTAGAACGGCTTGGCGACGAAGGGCGCGTCGCGCAGCGTGCGCGGGATCGCCTTGCGGCTGAAACCGCTCACGACAACGTAGGGGACGTACATTGCGTGCAGCTGATGGGCGATCGGCTCGACGCTGGCGCCGGAGAGGTGGATGTCGAGCAGGGCGGCATCAGGCCTCTGCTGCGCGATCAGGTAAAGCGCCATCTCGACGGAGGGGACCGGTCCCAGCGGCATGCCGCCGGCACCGGTCACCGTGTAACGCATCTCCTCCGCAACCACGACGTCGTCCTCGACGATGAGGATCTTCCTGCCCGAAAGCGAAGGCAGCATTGCGTTGTCCACGACCGCACCCCTTTCCGCGGCCGAGCAACGTGACATTGCGTCGTCCTGTTGCTGCGACGTGTTGGCGTCGAACGCTTTGGGAAGAGGCCGTGTCTTCTGCGCCACAAGCAGAACGATGTTTAGTGATCAAAATCACTCCGCGACAGTGATCGAACGAAGCGCGGGAACTGCTGCGTCGAGGTGACGTTGCTCGTCATCCCCTGAGGAGGTTTCATGAAGACGATCATCATCGCCCTGACGTTGGGTGTGGCCTTGTCGGCCTGCTCTGTGAAGACAACGGAGCGCACGGTGGCGCCGACTCCGGTAGCGGCCACGACCACCACGACGGTTCCCGCCGCGACGACGACGGTGACGACGCCGGCGCCGGCCGCGAGCACGACGGTCTATACGTGTTGAGGCGCTTCAGCGCCGGTCACCGTTCCGGCAACGCGATGCTCTGACGCATCCTCGATCGCGCGTGCGCACCTGCGAGCTGCCGCAGCAGGTGCAGGCGCGCCGCGGTTTGCGGGCCGAAGATCGGGTTCGCGGCGGCGGCGGCGGCGGCCGTCGCCGGGCCACCCTCAGGCTGTCCTCCCTGATGCAGGACGGCAGCGGCGCCCAACAGGAACAGCACGGCCCAGCAGGTCGGTCCGACATAGGCGCCGGAAGCCTGGCCCAGGATCGCCCAGCCCAGCCAGCAGAAGGCGGGGCTGGGCACGCCGAGCACGCGCAGCCATTTCGTGACGGCCGCGGCGATCACCAGACCCCAGACGACTCCGAGATAGATCCAGTGCAGCCAGAAATAATTGATCAGCAGCTCGGTGGCGGGTGTGACGACCTGCCACGCTCCCGAGTAGTAGCTGGACCGGAGGTAGAGGTTGGTGATCTCGACTTCGATGAACGGTTCGCCCGTCAGGCCCGCGCCGGCGAAGGGGTAGAAGGCCATCATGTGCAGCCCGGCGATCGCGGGTCCCTGCACGCGGTAGAAGAAGCTGGGGTCGTTGCCGGAGGTCACCGCTTCGAGACGGTGCGCGAACAGGGTCTGCGCCAGCACCCCCGAGATCCCGAGCAGGATCAGGGCGCCCATCAGCACCACCAGGAAGCGGCCGAGATCGAGGTGGCCTGAACGGCGGCTGTCGAGGAAAAGCAGGTACGGCAGCAGCAGCAACAGCATCAGGAGCAGCGTCGGCCCCGGCATGGCGAACAGGCCGCTCGCGACCAGACCGAGATAGATCAGGAGCTTGCCGCGCCAGGGACTGATGACCAGCCAGAGGAACGAGAACAGCGTATAGCAAAAGGTGACGCTGGCGGGCTCCGAGGCGAAGAACTTCGGGCGGACTCGATTGTAGAACAGCAGGTCGCGCAGGTCGTTCTCGTAGACGCCCTTGCGGTAGAGGATATTGCGCACGGCATCGCTGACCGGGCGGAGGCCGCCATAGGTCTCGAGCAGGCAGCCGACCAGGATCGCCAGCGCCAGCGCCAGAAAAAGGTTGGCGATCTGCCGCCGGCTGGCGTTGCACACCGTCAGGAACAAGGCGTAGCCGATGGTGATCGAGTAGCTGAGCTGGATGAGACCGTTGGTGCGCCGCTGCAGGAAGGCGATGTTGGGGGCGCAGAAGATCGAGACCAGGTAAAGGAACAGGACCCCGACGAAGAGGGCGAATGCGCGGCTGCTCAGCAGGTCACGGCGCCGCCACAGCAGGATGAACCCGGCAACGCCGGACGGAACCGACGGGAAGGGCACCTTCTGCGACAGCATGATCGTGAAGTTGGTGTAGAGCCCGACCAGGAAGATCGCGATCAGCACCATGTCGACCCAGCTCAGGCGCTCGGCCGACGCCTGCGGCCGCGCGACGATGCCTCCGTGTGCCGACGAGGCGAACGACGCATCGCCACCAGCCAGTTGCGGCAACGGGCGCGCCAGACTCACCATGGTCCACGCCCGCTGCGGCAGCGAACCTCACGTTCGATAGCGAACATTTCCACCCACATGACCCGGCCGGTTCCCACGCCGGCCTCTGCTGAAACACCAGGCAGGCGCAAAAGTTACGGCGGCGGTGGCAGGTCACGGTCTGATCATTCTCTCGCGGCAGGACCCTCAGCGCCGCCGGACGACCCGTAGGTCGAAACGGTCGCGTGCCGGGATACAGTTATGTCGAGCTTGGGTTTGTCACCGCCGGCCGTCTGTCGATACGATGCGGGAACATCTACGGAGCCGCCGCATGTCCTCTCCCAGCCTGGTGATTCGCAACGGCGTCATCGTCGACGGCTCGGGCGGGGATCCTTACGAGGCCGACCTCGCCATCACCGGCGGCACGATCTCGGCGATCGGCGGCAGCATCCCCAGGGGCAATGAGGAGATCGACGCGCGCGGCCGGCTGGTGACGCCGGGCTTCGTCGATGTGCACACGCACTACGATGCCCAGGTGACCTGGAGCGATCGGCTGTCGCCGTCGTCGTGGAACGGGGCCACGACGGTGCTTTTGGGCAATTGCGGCGTGGGCTTCGCGCCTTGCCACGCTGACCAACACGACCTCCTGATCAACCTGATGGAGGGTGTCGAGGACATCCCCGAGGTCGTGCTGGCCGAGGGGCTGCCGTGGAACTGGCACAGCTTTCCGGATTATCTCGACGCCATCGCCAACCGCGCCTACGACGTCGATGTCGCGGCGCAGGTGCCGCACGCCGCACTGCGCGTCTATGTGATGGGCGAGCGCGGCGCCAATCGCGAGCCGGCCACTGAGGCCGACCGCCAGCGCATGGCGGCGCTCACCGGCGAGGGCCTGCGGGCCGGGGCGCTCGGCTTTTCGACCTCGCGCACCCTCAACCATCGCGCTGCGGATGGGCGCAGCATCCCGACCTTGCGCGCCGAGGAGGCCGAGCTGACGGCGATCGCCCGCGCCATGCGCGAGGCCGGCACGGGTTGGCTGCAGATCGTGTCGGACTTCGAGGACCAGATGGGGGAGATCGGCCTGTTCCGGCGCCTCGCCCGTGAGTCGACGCGGCCCGTCACCATCTCGCTGTTGCAGCAGCACGGCCGGCCCGACAGCTGGCGCGCGCTCATGGCGGAGATCGATGAGGCCAATGCCGAGGGCTACCGCATCACCGCCCAAGTGCGCTCACGACCGACAAGCGTGCTGCTGGGCTTCGAGCTGTCGCAGAACCCGTTCATCGGGCGGCCGTCCTACAAGGCGATCGCTCATCTGGCTTTCCCACAGCGGTTGGCCGAACTGCGCAAGCCCGAGGTTCGGGCACGCATCCTCACCGAAGCGTCCGAGAGCGCGGGCCGCGAGCGCCGGGTCGAGCGCTGGGACCGCATGTTCCCGTTCGGCGATCCGCCGGACTACGAGCCCGGCCCCGAAAAGAGCATTGCCGCGCGCGCGAAGCGGGAAGGCCGCGCGCCTGAGGAGGTGGCCTACGACCTGCTGCTGCAGCGCGATGGCCGGGAGATGCTCTATCTGCCGGTGACCAACTACGCCGCCGGCAATCTCGACGTGGTGCGCGAGATGATCGCCGCGCCCAATACGCTGATCGGACTGGGCGATGGCGGGGCGCATGTCGGCATCATGTGCGACGCCACCGCCACCAGCTACACGCTGACCCACTGGACGCGCGATCGCGGGCGCGGCGAGCTGTTCCCCATGGCGTGGGGCATCAAGCGGCTCGCCGCCGACAATGCCCGGGCGATCGGCCTCGACGATCGCGGCGTGCTGGCGGTCGGCAAGAAGGCCGACATCAACGTGCTCGACTACGATCGCCTGCGCCTGCGGGCGCCCGAGGTCGTCTACGACCTGCCGGCCGGTGGCAAGCGGCTGGTGCAGCGCACCGACGGCTTCGATGCGACGATCGTCTCGGGCGCCGTCGTCTATCGCAACGGCGAGGCGACCGACGCCCTGCCGGGACGGCTGGTGCGCGGAGCGAAAAGGGGAGAGGCATGAAGGCGGCATTCATCCAGAAGTTCGGCGGGCCCGAGGTCCTGACCTATGGCGACCTGCCCGATCCGGTGGCGGGAGCCGGCCAGGTCGTGGTCGACCTCGTCGCGGCAAGCGTCAACGGAGCCGATCCCAAGGTGGCATTGGGCGAATACAAGCAGACCCAGTTTCCCCTGATCCTGGGGCGCGATTTCTCAGGCCGCGTGAGCGCCGTCGGCGCGGGCGTCACCGACCTCAAGGTCGGCGACGAAGTGTTCGGTGTGCTCGAGACCGGTCGTGACGGCACCTACTGCGAGAAGCTCGCCGTCGGGGCAGCAGTGGTGGGCAAGAAGCCGGCCGGGCTCAGCCACATCGACGCTGTCGCCGTCGCCTTGACCGGGCTGACGGCGATCTGCTCAGTCGAGGACACGCTGAAGCTCAAGGCCGGCGAGACCATCCTGGTCCAGGGCGGCGCGGGCGGCGTGGCGTCGTTCGCCATCCAGCTCGCCAAGAGCCTGGGAGCACGGGTCATCAGCACGGCGAGCACCGGCAATGTCGACTATGTGAAGAGTCTCGGGGCCGACGAGGTCATCGACTACACCAAGGCCGACTTCACCAAGGTGCTGAAGGGCATCGACGCGGTGTTCGAGACGGTGGGCGGCGACGTTGCCACACGATCCTTCAGCGTGCTCAAGCCCGGCGGACGGGCAGCCTTCATCGCTTCCGGGGCCCAGGCGCCCAAGCCTGAACGCAGCGACGTGACGGCGCTGCGCCCGGCCGTACCGCGTACGCGCGCCCACATGGAGCGCATCGCCAAGCTCATGACGTCGGGCGCGGTGAAGCCGCCGCACGTCACGACCTACGCGCTCAAGGACGCGCAGAAGGCGCTGAAGGTGAGTGCCGACCGGCATTTCCGGGGCAAGCTCGTGTTGACGATGAATTAGGAGCGGGGAGGGTGAAGTGAAAGTCGGATTTATCGGCGTCGGCAACATGGGCGGCCCCATGTGCCGCAACATCGTCAAGCGCAGCAATCACCAGGTGGCGGTGTTCGACTTGAACGCCGCGGCGCTGAAGGCCTGCACCGATGTCGGGGCGACCGCGGGCAAGTCGATCGCCGACGTGACCAAGGGCGCCGACCTCGTGCTGACGTCGCTGCCGATGCCGCGCGACGTCGAGAAGGTGGCGCTGGGTGACGGCGGCATTCTGACGAGCATCAGCAAAGGCCAGACCTACATCGACCTCAGCACCAATGCGCCGTCGATGGTGAAGAAAATCGGTGCCGCCATGGCGGCCAAGGGCATCGCCATGCTCGACGCGCCGGTGAGCGGTGGCACGACCGGTGCGGAGGCCGCGACGATCGCCATCATGGTGGGCGGTGACAAGAAGGTGTTCGACGACGCCCTGCCCGTGCTGCAGTCGTTCAGCGCCAACGTGATCCACATGGGCGCACTGGGCAGCGGCACGGTGGCCAAGCTGGTGAACAACATGTTGTCGTTCTGCAACATGAGTGCTCTGGTCGAGGGCATGATGCTCGGCACCAGCGCCGGACTCGATCCGGACAAGCTCCTGCACGTGATCGCCAACTCGAGCGGCAACTCAAACGCCATCAAGAACTTCACGCTGCGCGCGCTGCCGGGAAAGTACTCACCGCCGTCCTTTGCGTTGGATCTGGCCTACAAGGACCTGCATCTGGCGCTCGAGCTCGGCGACGAGCTCGGTGTGCCGCTGCAGCAGGGCGCGTCGACGCACAACCTTCAGCGCCTGGCCAAGGGCATGGGCTTCGGCCCGGACGACAGCACGTCGGTGCTGCGCGTCTACGAAACGATGCTGGGCCGCAAGGTGAAGCCATGAGCGCTCCACCGATCAACGAGGCCGAGCTCGCCGTCATCCTGAAGCGGGCCGGCCTCGAGCTGACACCCGATCAGGTGAAGGGGATTCTGCCGGGCGCCGTGATCTTCCAGGCCCTGCTTGCGCGCGTGAATGCGCCGCTGCCGCGCGAAGCGGAGCCGGCCGTGACCTTTGATGTGGAGCAGGGCTGATGTCTGTCCTGACCATCGCCGAGGCCGCCGGCCTCATTGCCGAGAAGAAGCTGTCGCCCGTCGAGCTCGCCAAGACCCAGCTCGATCGCATCCGCCGGCTCGACGCCAAGCTCAATGCCTTCCTGCTGGTGACCGAGGAGCGTGCGCTGGCCGATGCCAAGGCCGCGGAAGCGCGGCAGATGTCCGGCACGCGGCGCGGACCGCTCGACGGCATCCCGATCGCCCACAAGGACATCTACAACACCGCCGGCATCCGCACGACGGCGCACTCCAAGCTGCTGAAGGACAATGTGCCCACCCGGGATGCGCATACGGTCAAGAAGTGGGCGGACGCCGGCACGGTCATGCTGGGCAAGCTCGCAACGCATGAGTTCGCCTTCGGCGGACCGGCGTTCGACTTGCCTTGGCCGCCGGCACGCAATCCGTGGAACACCGACCACTTTACTGCGGGCTCATCGTCGGGCACCGGCGCCGCGGTGGCCGCCGGATTGATCCTGGGCGGTACCGGCTCGGACACCGGCGGCTCGATCCGCGGGCCGGCCGCGCTCTGCGGCATCGCCGGCATCAAGCCGACTTATGGCTTGTCGAGCCGGTCGGGCATCCTGCCGCTTGCCTATTCGCTCGATCATGCCGGGCCGATGGCATGGACGGCCGAGGATTGCGCGTTGCTGCTGCAGGCCATGGCCGGCCACGATCCCGAGGACCCGGCGAGCGTCGATCGCCCGGTCGCGAACTTCACTTCCGAGCTCGGCAAGGGCACGAAGGGCTTGCGCGTCGGCGTGGTCCGCCATTTCTTCGAGACCGACAATCGCGCATCCGACGCCACGCGTGCCGGCATCGATGCGGCGATGGATTTCTTCCGCAAGGAAGGCGCCGAGGTGCGTGACATCACGCTATCGCCGATGGCGGATTATTTCGCGGTCGGCTGGCTGCTCATGGTGACCGAGGCTTTTGCCCTGCATGGTCCATGGCTGCGCGAGCGCTTCATGGACTATAGCGAGATGTTCCGCGATCGCGTTGCGCTCGCTGCCATGCTGAGCGGTCCCGACATCGTGCAGGCAACCCGCCGGCGCCGCGTGCTGTGCCGGGAGATGGCCGACGCGATGGCCGATCTCGATGTCATCGTCTTGGCCTCGGCGGTCGGCGAGGCGCCGCGTATCGACAACGTGCCGAAATGGTCGGGCATCGAGAAGCCGTCCTTCACCATGCCGTGCAACGTCACAGGCTTTCCCGCCATCAGCGTCTGCACCGGCTTCGGCGCGGGCGGCCTGCCCGTGGCCATGCAACTGGCGGCCAAGCCGTTCCACGAGCCGACGCTCTTCCGCGCGGCGCATGCCTACGAGACGGCGATGCCGTGGCGCGCGAAGCGGCCGGCGATGGCGGGCTAGCTAGGCCGCCTTCATGGCACGCAGAGCGGGCGCGAGCTTTCGCTCGAAGAGGTCGAAGAAGAAGTCCTGGTCCGGGCCGATCTGCGTCAGGATGATGTGGTCGCAGCCGATCGCGACGAATTCGTCGATCGCCTCGAGATGGCGGTCGACCGAGGGCCCGCAGCTCACCGCCTTGCCGATCGCCTCGAGCGAGATGTGCTCGGAGGCGGCGGCGAAGGCCTCCTCATGCGGCAGCTCGGCCAGCACAGGCCATCCCGCCAGTGACCAGCGATGGCGACTGTGCGCCGTCTTGCGCGCCTGCTCTTCGTCGGCCGCACAGCACAGCGCCACTTCGCAATAGCGCGGACCCTTGCCGCCGGCCTTGGTGAAAGCCTTCACGAGGTCTTTCTCCGGTTCGGTCACGATCAGACCGTCGGCCTTGCCCGCGGCGAGGCGCGCAGCGCTGACGCCGGGCCAGCCTTGGCCGACCACGTGCTCGTTCAGGCGCTCGCCGGCGCCGACCCCCAAGGTGAACCGGCCCTCGGTCAATACCGCCATGGTCGCGGTCGCCTAGGCGATGATCGCGGGGTGATAGCGCATGATGGGGCAGGTCACGGCCGTCATCAGGCCGAGCAGTTCGGTCGCTTGCGCCACCGCGCCCAGCACCGACCAGGCGAAGGGCGCGTGACCCTGTTCCTCGAGCCACGGGAAGTAGTGGTCGGAGATCGCGGCGAAGTCGAAGCCCGCCTGCTCGGCGCGGCGCGCGTTGCGAACCAGCGCGGCCGGCCCATGCTCCTCCGACATCAGCTTGTAGCCAAGCTTCACCATCACTCGTACCACTCGTCGTCGCAGTCGCCGCCGTAAGCCGGCCACGGACCGTAGCCGTCACCGCGCGGACGCGAGCTTGCGCCCGAGCGGTCGGGCTCCGATGGATTGGAGATGGAGCGCAACGTGTCCTCGGCGCCGGGAGCGCGATCGGTCACAAGGTCGCCCAGCGCGATCATGCGCTTGGACTCATCGACCACGGGCATGCGCCGGATCTGCCGTTTCGCCATCGCCCATTCGATCTTGCCGACGTCGTCGTCCTCGAAGCACCAGCACACCCGGTCAGTCATCACCGCCTGCACCTGCGTGGTGTCCGGCTGCATGCCATCGGCCGTGGCGCGCACGGTGATGTCGCGGTCAGTGATGATGCCGACCAGCCGCCGGCCGTCGCAGACGGGCAGGGCGCCGACATTGAGATCGTCCATCATATGGCCGCCGCTTCGCGGACGGTGGCGTCGGGGCGCACGGTGACCAAGTTGGTGGTCATGACTTCACCTGCCTGCATGGCTCTCTCCTTGCGGGACGATTACGCGACTTCGGGCGATCAACGACGCTTGCGGCGAACCCGTTGCGTTGCGCCAGGTACAGTCCGAAGAACTCGACGCGCTGCAACGAATGACGGCTGGTTCGGCAAACCGGATAATATTTGCATCGATCGATGCAATTTGATTCGATTGCCATGGCAGGGGCTGCCGCCGCCCGTCTAGATGAGCGGATGGCCGCGTCTGACGCCTCCGACCCGTATTCCTTGTCGCTCTTCCCGCCCGGCCATAGCCTGCTGCACGAATTCCCGCAGCACATCGTCACGGAGCTGCTGCGCGACGCGCGCCCCGTGGTGCTCGCCAAGGGCGACGTCCTCTTCACCCGGGGCGACCTGGGCGAAAGTTGCTATCTGGTGCGACGCGGCGTCATCAAGGTCAGCATCGCCTCGTCGAGTGGCGAGCAGCGCATCATGACATTGCATGGCCGCGGCGCCATCGTCGGCGAACTCGCCATGATCGACGGCCTGCCGCGGCTGGTGACCGCGCAGGCGATCAGCGACTGCCAGCTCGCCGCCATCACCCGTGCGGCGTTCATGGCCTGTATGGCCAAGCATCCGGAGATGAGCGAGGCATTGATCAAGATCCTTGTCGGCCGCCTGCGGCGGTCAGGCGAGGAAGCCGCCTGGGCGGGCCTACTGCCGGCAAAGGCGCGGGTGGCGCGGGCGCTGCTGCGGGTGGCATCCGTGCTCGGCCAGCCGGCCGGTCCGGGCCACATATCGATCGACCGCGGCGTGACCCACGCCGATATCGCCGCCCTCGCGGGCGTGTCGCGCGAGGTCGCGAGCCGGGCCATCGGAGCGTGGAAGAGGACCGGCGCCATGAGCGGCGATCCGCACGCGGCGTTCGTCGTCGATGTCCGCGCTCTGCAGGCTGAAGCCGACGACGGAACGTCGGACTGAGCTCAGTCATCGCGCTCGTCGTGTGCGCGCCGGCTTCAAGGGTTGGCTGACGAGCAGGGTCAGCAATGCCTTGGCTGCCGGACTGAGATAACCGTTGCGGCGATGGATGGCGGTTATTGGATTGACCGCGCGCATCGGCAGCACGTCGAGGCCGACAAGCAGCCCTTGGCGCAGTTCGTCGCGGACACTGCTCTCGGGCATCAGGGCAAGGCCGAAACCTGCCTGGGCCAACCGCTTCTGGGCGGTCAGGCTGTCGATCAGGGTGATGTCGGCATCGTCGAGGCCGGCGCGGACCAGGAGCTGCTGTAGGCTCCGGGCCGCGCCGCTGCGATCGCCGCTGAGCGGCGGAAAGCCGACCCAGCGCTCGCCGCGCAAGGCCCTTGAATTGCGCAGTCGCCGACCGGCCAGTGGATGGCCCGGTGCCGCCACCACCAGCAAGGCTTCCTCGCCGGCGGGATGCACCGCGAGGTCGTCGCCCTCGGGCGATCCGTAGCGCAGCCCGAGCGTGACCGCGCCGCGCCTAACCAGGTCGGTCACCTCGGCGCTCGACGCCGTGCGCAGCTCCAGCGTGACGTCGCGAGCCCGCCTTCGGAAGCGACGCAGGCTGTCGAGAATGCGCGTGTCGGCGAGCGTGCCGACCAGCGCCAGCGAAAGCGTGCCGCGCAGCCCCGACTGCAGGTCGCGGACCGCGTCACGGCCATCCTTCAGCGCCGCCAATGCCGCCTCGGCATGCGGGCGAAAGGCGCGGCCGGCCTCAGTGAGCCGCGCGCGGCCGCGCAAGCGCTCGAACAGCGGGGCGCCAAGCCCCTGCTCGAGCAACCCCAACCGGCGGCTGATGGCGGGCTGCGAGCGGTGCAGCCGGGCGCCGGCGCGCGTGAAGCCGCCCAGCTCGGCGATGGCGACGAAGGTTTCCAGGCTGGCAATGTCCATCGATCCGATTTCCTGATGATGATGGTCAATACTATGCATTCGACAAAACGGCGTCTCCCGCCGACTGTGGGTGTCGACCATCGAAAGGAGACCCGACATGCGTAGCCAGGCGGAGAAGGCGGCAGCATTCCGCGCCCTGCACCAACGGCCCGGATGCTTCCTCATTCCCAACCCGTGGGACGGCGGCACCGCCAAGATCCTGGCGGCGCTGGGCTATGAGGCGCTGGCGACGACCAGTCTCGGCGTCGCCAACATATTGGGCCGCAGAGGTGTGACGCGCGAGGAGGTGCTCGCCAACGCCCGCGACATCGTCGCGGCGACCGACCTCCCGGTGAATGCCGACCTCGAGAACTGTTTCGCCCACGAGCCGGCGGCAGCGGCCGAGACGATCCGCATGGCGGCCGAGGCCGGCCTGGCCGGCGGTTCGATCGAGGATTACTCGAACGACGACAAGGCGCCGATTTACGACTTCGATCTGTCGGTGGCGCGGGTCAAGGCGGCAGTCGAGGTGGTCAAGCGCCTGCCCGGTCCGTTCGTGCTGACGGCGCGGGCGGAGAACCTGATCCGCGGGCGCAACGACATGGCCGACACCATCCGCCGCCTGAAGGCCTACGCCGCAGCCGGCGCTGAGGTGCTCTACGCCCCCGGGCTGCGCACGGTCGCCGAAATCCGCGCCATCGTCGAAGCGGTCGATCGGCCACTAAATGTCGTCACCGGTTGGTTGGAGCCCGGGCTCACCGCGGCCGACGTGGCGGCGGCGGGAGCCAAGCGCATCAGCGTCGGTGGCGCGCTCAACCGTCTCGCGCTGGCCGCCTTCATCGATGCGGCCAAGGCGATGAAGGAGCAGGGCTCGCTCGCCTGGATGCAGCAGATCGCACCCATGCCGCCACTGCGCAAGATGTTTGCAGCAGCGGAATCATGATGGCCCGAGCCTTGCTTCCCCGCGGTAATGGCTCTGCCGCTGATCGACGTCCACACCCACATGTACCTGCCGCGCTACGTCGAATTGCTGCGGCGGCGTACCAAGATCCCGCGCATCGTGTCGCGTTCCGGCGGTGACAGGCTGATCATCCTGCCCGACGAGGAGGCCGACCAGTCGACCTCGGCCGGTCGGCCGATCGGTGGGGAGTTCCATCAGGTCAAGCGCAAGCTCGCCTTCATGGATCATCACGGTATCGCGGTGTCGGTGGTGAGCTCGGCCAATCCCTGGATCGATTTCGTCGAGCTCGACGAGGCGCCCGGTCTTGCCGCGCAATTGAACGACGACCTGGAAGCCATCTGCGCAGCGTCGGCAGGCCGGCTGCTGGGCTTCGGTGTGCTGGCGCTGCAGCGGCCCGAGAGCTGCGCGGCCGAGCTGAGGCGCATCGCCGGACATCCGCACATGCGCGGTGTCATCATCGGCTCGGCCGGCCGCGGCCGCGGACTGGACGATCCGGAGTTCGAGCCGATCTGGAAAGCCGCGGCCGACGCAGGCCTGTTCGTGTTCATCCATCCGCACTACGGCATCGGCCACGGCCTGTTCCCCGACACCGGCCATGCCATGATGCTGGCGCTGGGATTCACCTTCGAAACCTCGATTGCGGTATCGCTGCTGATCCTGCGCGGGACGCTCGCGCGCCATCCCGGTCTGAAGCTGCTGATCGCCCATGCGGGCGGTACGCTGCCCTACCTCGCGGGCCGCCTGGATTCCTGCGTAAAGAACGACATCTCCAAGGACTTCGGCCTGCCCAAGCCACCCAGCCACTACCTGCGCCAATGCTGGTACGATTCGATCGCCTATCACGGCCCAGCCTTGGCGGCGCTGGAAGCGTTTGCCGATCCCGGCAAGATCATGTTCGGCACCGACCATCCCTTCTTTCGCCCACATGTGGCGGATGATGTCCTGGACAAGACGACATGGCCGTCGCCCGAGGAGAATCTCCAGGCGCTGTCGACGCTTGCCGCGCCACGGCAGAAGGCGATCGCCTACGAAAATGGCCTGGCGGCGTTCGGTATTTCGCTGCCGTCCAGGGGCTAATGGACGTTGAGGGCAGGCATGTGTCGCAGTGCCCTTGCCAGAGGCCGCGCGAATGACCACCGTCGAGAGGCGACCTAATCGAGGATCGACACATGACAGCGGCGATGCGACGGATGATGGCGCTACTCGGACTGGCCCTGATGCTGGCGGCGCCGGCGGCCCGGGCCGAGCCAGTCGACCTCCTGCTGGTGCTGGCAGCCGACGTGTCGCGCAGCGTCACCGAACCCAAGTTCAAGCTGCAGCGTGAGGGCGCGGCCGCCGCGATCTCCAATCCGGAAGTGGTGAAGGCCATCACCGCCGGTCCCAATGGGCGCATCGCCGTCTGCTTCCTCGAATGGGCGACCAGCGGCATGCGCGCGGTCGTGGTCGATTGGACGGTGATCTCCGATGGGGGATCGGCGCGCAGCTTTGGCGATCGGTTGGTCGAGGCGCCGCGCTCTTTCGCCGGCAGCACGTCGATCAGCGACGCCATCGACTTCTCTGTATCCCATCTCGAGCAATCGCCGCATCGTGCCGAACGGCGCGTCATCGACATCTCGGGCGACGGCAACAACAACTCCGGGCGCCTGGTGACCGAAGCGCGTGACGAGGCGCTGGCCAAGGGCATCACCATCAACGCCTTGGTGATCCTGACGCCGATCGCCGAATCCTTCCGCCCCGAGCACACCAACCCGCCGGGTGGCCTGGAGAAGTATTTCCAGGACAACGTCATCGGCGGCTTCGGCGCCTTCACTGTCGTGGCCGAAAGCCACGAATCCTTCGGCCGGGCGCTGACCAAGAAGCTGATCCGCGAGATCGCCGGCCTGCCCGGGCCGCAGCTCGCGGCGATGCCGTTCGATTAGCGGCTGTCGTAGAGGCGCGTGACCAAGGCCTCCAGCGCGAGAAAGAACGCGAACAGCACGATGCCGACGCCGCACAGCATCAGGATGGCGGCGAGCAACAGCGCGGTCTCGAAGTTGTTGGCCGAGAACAGGATGATGTAGCCCAGGCCGGTCTGGGCCGTGATGAACTCGCCCAGCACGACGCCGATCACCGCGAAGGTCACGCCGATGCGCAGCCCGGCGAAGATGTGCGGCAGGGCGAACGGCAGCTTGACCGTCAGGAACATCTTTGGCCGCGGCATCATCAGGCTGCGACACAGCCGATCGTAGCCGGCCGGCGCCGCCTGCAGGCCGGTGATGGTCGCGACCACGACGGGGAAGAAGGCGATGAACACCGAGAACACGATGTTGGCCTCGATGCCGGTGCCGAACCACAACAGGAACACCGGCGCCAGCGCCACCTTGGGGATCAGCTGGAAGAAGACGATGGTGGGATAGATCGTCTGCATCAGCGTGCGCGAATAGGAGACGGCGGCGCCGAGCGCAATGCCGAGCAGGGCGGCGAGCACGATGCCGGCGATGGCGCCCAACAGGGTGGGCTGCGCCTGTTCCATCAGGATGCCGATCGAGCGGACGAGCGTGTCGAACACCTTGCTGGGAGCGGGCAGGAGACGCGCACTCAACACGCCGTTGCGGCTTAAAAGCTCCCAGCCGAGGAGCAACAGGCCGGCCGCGATGGCGGGCGGTGCGATCGCGCGCACCAGGAAACGGCCGAGGCCGGCGAGGTCGTAGCTCGCGGGCCGGGCGAGAGGCCGGCCGATGTCGGTCATTCGCCCTGCCAGCGGCGCACGGCAAGCTCGCCGGCATGCACCGCGCCGTAGCAGACAAGCCCGATGACGCAGAGCACGGCGATGGCCGCCAGGATCAGGTCGGTGCGCAGGAGCGCGGCGGCCTTGAGGATAAGGAAGCCGAGACCCTCCGACGAGGAGATGAACTCGGCGACGATGACGCCGATCACTGCCAAGGTGATGGCGATCTTCAGGCCGGCGAAGAGATAGGGCACCGAGGCGGGCAGGCGGACCAGCCAGAAGGTGCGCCGGGGGCTCGCCGTCAGGCCGCGGCACAGCCGCACCAGCGAGCGGTCGGTCGATTCGAGGCCCGCCATCATTGCGATGAAGATCGGGAAGAAGGCGATGAAGGCCGCCACGGTGAGCCGCGATTGCCAGCCGATGCCGACCCAGACGATGAAGAGCGGCGTCCAGGCGATCTTCGGGACGAGCTGGATGACGATGACCAGGGGATAGATCGCATCGCGCAGCAGGCGGCTGAAGCTCAGCAAGGCGGCCAAGCCGACGCCGAAGACGGTGGCGATGGCAAAGCCCGCCAACGTGTCTCGCACCGTGGGCACAGTCTGTTGCCAGATCGTGGGCAGTTCATCGAGCAGCACCGCCCAGATGTCCGACGGCGCGGGCAGGATCACCTTGGGGTAGCCGAAGATCACCACCAGCGCCTGCCAAAGCAGGATCAGCGCGGCCCCGAAGGTGGCTGGCAGGACGAATGGGCGAAGGCGGTCACTCATCGGAGCGCGGACCTCCAGGTCCGCTCATGTCTTCCGGACCGCGAGCGTCCCGCTCGCTCATGCTCATGAGCGCGCCAGAGGCGCGCGGTCCGGAAGAGCATGACCATGATGCGGACCTGGAGGTCCGCGCTCCAATGAGCGAGTCGCAGGTTGAACGCGAGCATCCTCACTGCGGCCCGTGCTGGATCTTGGCGCGGAGATGGCCACAGATCTCGTTGAACTCCACGGTCTCGCCGATCTCCAGGCCGCGCGGGCGAGCGAAGGGGATGCGGATATCCTCGATGATGCGGCCGGGCCTCCGACTCATCACCAGCACGCGGTCGGCGAGATAGACGGCCTCGCGGATCGAATGGGTGACGAAGAGCGCGGTGCGATGGTGCTCCTCCCACATCTTCATCAGCACCAGGTTCATCTCGTCGCGTGTAATGGCATCGAGCGCGCTGAAAGGCTCATCCATCAGCAGGAGATCGGGTTCGTAGACCAGCGCCCGGCAGATCGCGACGCGCTGGCGCATGCCCCCCGAGAGCTGGCGCGGCTTATGGCCGTGAAAGCCCTTCAGTCCGACTTCATCGAGCAGGCTTGCGGCGCGCGCCACGGTCGCTGCGTCGGTCGCCCGGGTGCCGCGATCGGCGGCCCGGAACGGGAACAGCACGTTGTCGAGCGCGCTCTTCCAGGGCAGCAGCGTCGGGTCCTGGAACATGATGCCGGTCTCGGCGCGCGGCGCGGTGAGGGCGCGACCGGCGACGGTGACGGTGCCGCGACTCGGCGCATCGAGGCCCGCCACCATCATCAAAAGCGTGCTCTTGCCGCAACCCGACGGGCCGAGCAGGGCCACGAACTCGCCTGCCTTCACCGTGAACGACGTCGGCGCCACCGCCTCGACCTGCTGGCGCGTGCCTTCGTTGTAGGTCTTGCCGACGCCGTCGACGACGACGTAGTCCTTCGCCGCGACGGCGTCGGGCTGGACGACGCGCAGTGCCGTCGCCGCGGCGCTCATCCGAGGGCGTACTTGGCCGACGATGCCTTGACCTTGGCCCACTCGGCATCGCTGAGCTTGAGCTTGCCGACGAACTCGTTGGTGTAGAGCGAAGCGGGATCCGGTTTCTTGTCTCCGGGTGAGGAGGCGTTCTCGAAGACGAGGTCGTTCATCTTGGCGTAGACGGCGGGATCGGCCCAACCCACGCCCTTGTCCATCGCTTCCTTGGAGACGTAGTTGGCGGCCCACACGCTCATGCCGATCTCGAGCTGTTCCTTGGCGGTCGAGGCGAGCTTCAGCTCGGGCACTTCCCTGAACAGGATCTCGATCGTTTCGGCAGGGTTCAGGAGCGTGAACTTCACACCCTCGGCCAGGCCCATGGTCATGGCTTCGCACAGCGCCTTCTCCTTGGCGAAGTACTCCCCTGTGGTGGTGAGCGAGTGGGCGTAGAAGGGCAGGCCGTACTTACTGTAGAGGAACACGCGCGGCTTGATGCCGGCGGCGGCGATCTTGGGCAGGGCGCTCGCGACAAAGCAGGTGATCGCGTCGCACTGATTGTCGATCAGCGCCACCTCGCGCACCTTGCTGTCGAGCGCGACCGACTGGATGTCGGACATGCTGAGGCCGACATTCTTGAGGAAGGTCGGCAGGAAGGGATACTCGCCCGAGGTCAGCGTCGAGCCGACCTTCTTGCCCTTCAGATCGGCCGGCGCCTTGATCGCCGACTCAGGCTTGGTGGCGACACCCATGGTGGTGTCGTAGTTGAAGCAGCCCAGCGTCAGCAGAGGCAGGCCCTTGACCGCCTGCTGGATGCAGTTGGGTGCGGAAGGAATTCCGAACTCGTATTTGCCCTGGGCTATCGCCTGGGTCGCCGCGGCCGAGCCCGTGCCCTTCTCGATGACGACGTCGATGCCGGCCTTGGTCCAGAACTGCTTGGCGGCATAGGACCAGATGTTGGCGCCCTCGGGCAGCCAACTCAGGGTGTACTTCACCGTCACCTTCTTCTGGGCGAAGACCTTCTTGGGGACAAAGCTGGCGCCGGCGGCAAGCGCGCCCGTCGCGACAAAGGCGCGACGCGAAAGGGCGCCCTTGAGCTTGTTGGTGGGCTTGCGCATGCGACCTCCCGATCCCGATTCCTGTGAAATGCAACGCAACATGCATGCCAATGGCACACGACTTGCTGCGGTCTGCGGACGGCAAGGAGGCGAACATGGATACGGTCAGCGGCAAGCAACGCGTGGTCCAGAAGTTCCGTCATCCCGTGGTCGAGGCCTTGCTTGCCGAGGTCGCGACATTCGACCTGGCGGCCGCCCGGGACCGCATGTTGCCGCCGGGATGCTACACCGCGCCCGAGTTCTTCGACTTTGAGCAAACGGAGGTCTTCGCCCGGACCTGGATCTGCGTCGGCAGGGTCGAGGAATTGGCCAACGGCGAGTGCCTGGCGACCGAGGTCGCGGGCGAGCCGGTCATCGTCACGAAGGCCCAGGACGGCACAATCCGGGCGTTGAGCGCCATCTGCCAGCACCGCGGCGAAATCATCCCGTGCCCGGAGAAGGGCCAGACGACGCTGCGCTGCCCGCTGCACTTCTGGACCTACGACTTGGATGGGCGATTGGCGGGTGCGCCGCGCATGGGCGATGCCGAGGCGGTGCGCCAGCTGCGCCAGAGCATCCGCCTGCCGCAGCTGCGCCTGGAGCTGTGGCACGGCTTCATCTTCATCAATCTGGACCCCGATGCCGCGCCGCTGGCGCCGAGCCTTGCCAAGGTCGAGCCGCTGTGGGCGGGCTACGAAGCGACCGGGCTCAAGGCGCTGCCGCCCAGGATGAGCGACACGCCGCTGCCCTGGAACTGGAAGGTCCAGGTCGAAAACTTCACCGACGCCTATCATCCGGAGTTCGTGCATATCGGAACGCACGACTTCGCCCCCAGTGTCATGGAGGGCGATGGTGTGCGCTTCACCGAGATGAAGCCGGGCGACAATGCCATCGTGCGCTCGGTGCCGATGCGTGTGCCCGGCGGTGGCATGATGAAGGACGGCTGGGGTGCAGAGGCGGCGTTCCCCGTGATCGCCACGCTGCCGGAAGAACAACGCCGGCGTATCTTCTTCGCCATGCTGCCGCCCAGCATGACCATGATGTTCGCGCCGGGTACGGTGGCCTACACCCTGATCAAGCCGGCCGGCGTGACCGCGACCTTTGCCGGTTCCGACCGCGTGACGTACGGCGGCTGGCTGCTGCCGCAGAGCACGATCGACCTGCCCGACTTCGTCGACCGCTGCAAGGCGGTGAGCGAGGGCGGCCAGAAGATCTGGGCGCAGGATGTGCCGGTCAATCGCGGCATGCAGGCTGCCAAGAGCTCGCGCTTCCTGCCGGGCGGCGTCTATGGGCCGCTGGAGACGACGTTGCAGCAGTTCAACGTCTGGCTGCTCGAGAAATATCGCGCGGCGATGACGGGCTGATCTTTCAAGCATGCTGCCGGTCATCGACGTTGCGAGCGTGAATGGCGCCATTGGCCAGGCGATGCGCGCTGCCTGCCTGCAGCACGGCTTCTTCTATATCAAGGGCCACGGCGTGCCCCTGGGGCTGATCGATGCAGCAGCCGGGCAGGCGAGGGCGCTGTTCGACCTGTCCATCGAAGCCAAGATGGCGCTGCACATGAAGCGCTCGCCGGCATCGCGCGGCTACTCGCCGCTGGCGGGCCAGGTGCTCGATCCGGGCAAGCCCGCCGATCTCAAGGAGAGCTTCTATCTCGGCCCCGACCTGCCGCTCGACCATCCCTTCGTGCAGGCCGGCCTGTTCAATTGCGGGCCCAATCAGTGGCCTGCGTTGCCCGGCTTCCGCGTTGTCATGCAGGCCTATCTCGGCGTCATGATCGCCCTCGCCGAGGAGCTGATGGCCGGCATTGCGCTGGCGCTCGGCCTCGCTCCGGACCATTTCGCGCGCTTCTGCCGCAATCCCACCTGCACGCTGCGCCTGCTGCACTATCCGCCGCAGCCGGTCGATGCCCTGCCGCAGCAGATGGGAGCGGGTGCACACACCGACTTCGGCGCCATCACCATTCTGTGGCAGGACGACAATGGTGGCCTGCAGGTCGAAGGCGACGGTCGCTGGATCGACGCGCCACCGCTGCCCGGCACCTTCGTGGTCAACCTGGGAGACATGATGGCGCGTTGGACCAACGACCGCTTCCGCTCGACGCGCCATCGCGTGATCAACCGCGGCGGCGATCGCTATTCCCTCCCGTTCTTTTACAACGGCCATCCCGAGCATCCGATCGTGCCGATCCATGAGGGCGAGCCGGCGCTGTACCCGCCGACGACGGTCGAGGGCCATCTGCGCGAGATGTACCGGCGCAGCTATGGGGCGGCCTGACGCGATGGTGCCCGTGAAGCCGCCGGTCACCGTGTCGATGCGCACGCGCGATGGCGTGCGGCTCGATGCGGACCTGTACCGGCCGGAAGGACCTGGACCCTTCCCGGTGCTGCTGATGCGTCAGCCCTACGGCCGCAAGATCGCCTCGACGGTGGTCTACGCCCATCCCAGCTGGTACGCCGCACAAGGTTACATCGTCGTCATTCAGGATGTGCGCGGCACCGGCACGTCGGAAGGCACGTTCAGGCTGTTCGAGCATGAGCGCACCGACGGCGCCGATGCGCTGGCCTGGGCCGCCGCGCTGGAAGGTGGCAACGGCCGTATCGGCATGTACGGCTTCTCCTACCAGGCCGCGACGCAGTTGCTGGCAATGGCCGGCGCGCTCGACACGGACGGGCCAAAACCTGCCGCGCTCTGCCCGGCGATGATGGGTTGGGACATCTTCTCCGACTGGGCCTATGAGGGCGGCGCCTTCTGCCTCTATGGCGGCATGTCATGGGCGTTGCAGATGGGCGCGGAGCGGGCGCGGCTCGCCGGTGATGTCGCGGCCTACAGGGAGATGCTGGCAGCTGCCAAAAGCCTGCCGCTCTACGAGGAGCGCATGGCGTGGCCGGCGGTGCTGCAGCGCCACGCGCACTACACGCACTACGGCGACTGGATCGGTAATCCGGCGCCGGGCGGTTACTGGGAGCGAATCTCGCCGAAGGCAGCGCTGGCCGGCCGGACCGGCGACGTGCCGATGCTCCATGTCGGCGGCTGGTACGACAAGATGCTGGAAGGCACGCTCGGCGCTTGGCGGGCGATGGCCGCCTCGCGCGCCGCGCAACGGCTGATCGTGGGGCCGTGGGGTCATATCCCCTGGGGGCGGCGCACCGGCATCGTCGATTTCGGGCCGCAGGCATCGAGCCCGGTCGATTCCGAGCAAATCCGCTGGTTCGACCGTTTCCTCAAGGATCGCGACAACGGCGTCGAGCGTGAGCCGGCCGTGCGGCTGTTCGATGTCGGCGCCAAGGCCTGGCGCGACGTCGCTGCGTGGCCCGAACCGCAACTGCAGCCTTGGCACCTGTCGAGTAGCGGACTTGCTGCCGCACGCAGCGAGGACGGCGTCCTCGATCGCGCCAGGCCGGGCACCGTCAGTCTCGATACGCTGGTGCACGACCCGTGGCGGCCGGTGCCCTCGCTCGGCGGCCATGACGGCTCGCCGCCGGGACCACAGGATCGCAGCGCGCTCGACGGGCGGACTGATGTTGCCTGCTACACATCGGCGCCGCTCTCCGCACCGTTGCGACTCGCCGGCCGTGTGTCGGCCGAGATCCATGTCGAAGCCGATGCCGTTTCGCACGATCTTTGTGCCGTGCTCTCCCAGGTGACGCCCGACGGGCGCTCCGTGACGCTGACGCAAGGCTACCTTCGCGTCGGCGACTCCACGTCGCCCGGTCCACGTACCGTGGCCATGCGTGCGATGTGCGCGACCATTCCGCGGGAGGCGGCACTTCGCCTGTCGTTGCAGGCGGCTTCGTTTCCCGCGTTCGCGGTCAACCCCGGCACCGGCGTCGGTGCCGACAAAGCCCGCTTGTTCGACTGCCGCGTCATCACGCTCGCTTTGCATGGTGGCGGAACGCGGGCGTCGCGGCTGTTGCTGCCGGTGGAGGAGGCGTGATGCGTGTGATGGTGGTGTACGCTCATCCGGTCGAGACAAGCTTCAACGCCGCGATCTTCGCAACGGTCAAGGAAACGCTTGGCAAGAGTGGCCACGAGCTCGATGCCTGCGATCTCTATGCCGAGAACTTTCCGGCGATCATGAGCCGCGAGGATCGCCTGCTCTATCACGACATCCCGGCCAACCGCGCGTTGGCGCGCCCGTGGATTGAGCGCCTGGAGGCGGCCGAGGCGCTGGTCATGGTGTTCCCGACCTGGGTGTTCGCGCCGCCCGCCATCCTGAAGGGCTTTTGCGAGAAGGTGTTCCTGCCGGGCGTCGCCTTCAAGTTGGTTGACGGCAAGGTGCGCGGCGCGATGCGGCACCTGAAGCGCATCGGCGGCGTGTCGACCTACGGCGGCACACGCTGGCGCGCCTTCCTCGCGGGTGATCCGCCGCGCCGGCTGTTCACCCGCTCGCTGCGCGCCTATGTCGGGCCGGGCGTGCCGATCTCGTTCCAGGGCTGCTACGACATGAACCGCATCGACGAGGCGCGCGGCAAGGCGTTCCTCAGCAAGGTAAGGTTGGCCTATTCGGGCTGGTAGTTTTTATTCAGCAGCCCATCGCAGCGGATGGCGTGTCTGCTCAGTCTCGCCGTGGGCGGCGAACAGATCGAGCAGCATGCGGCGCATCAACAATCCGGGTTGGTCGGATGGCATGTGGCGCTCGATGCCGGAATGCATGTCGAGCGGCACGTCGAAGTCGGTACCTTCCAGCACCTCGCGGTCCTCGGCCGTGACGCGGCGGTCGAAGGCGATGATGCCGGCGGCCGGCGCCTCGGCCTCGCGGTCGTTGCGGAAGCAGAACTGCACGATCTGCGACTGGCCGTCGCTGACCGGAGTCGCTGCCGTGATGATGATGTGGTCGAGGCCGCTGGGATAGCGGATGTGCAGCCGGCGCAGGAACGGCATGTACCAGTGCGCCGTGATGTGGCGGATGGTGACGGCCCCTTCGTCGCGCAGGTTCTTCTTCTGCTCCTCGGTGTTGTAGACCGGCACGTCGGAGCGCGCGACGAAGCCATAGTCCAATCGCTCGATCGCGGGCTCGGGCGGATCGGGATTGTTGATGTCGCCGAACGTGTTGCGATGCACGAAGTGGATGTGCGCGTTGTCGAAGCTGTTCTCCATCAGGCGGAGGCCGGCGCAGCGCCACGGCTCGTAGAACTGGTCGATGCGCCGGTAGCCGGGATCGGTCTCCTCTGGCCAGCCGGGAATCGGCGCCAGCGGCTCCTCGAGCGCCACCCAGAGGTGGCCGTAGCGGACGGTGCAGAAGAAGCTTTTGACCGCGCTGCCTTTGAGGCCGGCCGAATCAGGCCGCTGCGGGATCTTCACGCAAGTGCCGGCGCCGTCGTAGGCCCAGCCGTGATAGGGACAGACAATGGTCCTGCCGTCGATCCAGCCCTTGCTGAGCTGGGCCGAGCGATGGCAGCAGCGATCCTCCATGGCGGCGTACTTGCCCTCGGCGTCGCGCCACAGCACAAGGCGCTCGCCCAGCAGGGTGAAAGGCTGCGGGCCGGCATCGACCATCGCAACCGGCATCGCGGGATACCAGAAGCGGCGCAGGACGGGCTGGCGGGTGGCGAGCATCGGTTACTCCGCAGCCGAGGCGAGGGGCGGGGTTGCGACCGGACCGTCACGGCGGACCTCGCGTTCGCCATGCTCGGCGAGCAGCTTCGCCAGCATGCGGCGCATCTCGAGACCGGGTTGGTCGGTCGGCATGTGACGCTCGCCAGTGAGCGACAGCGGCACGTCGTGGTCGCAGGATTCGAGGACGGCCATGTCCTCGTGCGTCACCTGGCGGTCGAATTCGACCAGCTTGGTGGCGGGCGCGTCGGCCTCGCTGTCGCTGCGCAGCAGGAACTGGATGACCTGGGAGCGCCGGTCGTCGATCGGCGCGGTCAGCGTCATGATGATGTGTATCAGGCCGTTGGGATAGGTCACCTTCATCTTGCGGCTGAACGGCATCCACCAGGTCTTCTCGTAGTGGCGCATGGTGCGGTCGGCGGCGATGCCGAGATTGGCCTTCTGGATGTCGGGATTCTTCACCGGCACGTCGGCATACATCACGAAGCCGGCGGGGTGCGGCTCGAGCCGCGGCGGCACCGGCTCGGGCTCGTCGACGATGCCGAAGCTCGCCCGGTGGACGAAGGCGAAGTGGGCGTTGTCGAAGCTGTTCTCCATGATGCGCAGCCCCGGCGCATTCCACGGCTCGTAGAACTCGAAGACGCGGCGGTAGGCCGGGTCGTCATACTCGGGCAGCTCCGGGATGTCGCGCAGCGGCTTCTCGAGCGCCACCCAGACGACGCCGTGACGTTCGGTGCAATTGAACGCTTCGACGGCGATGTTCTTGCCGGGGTCGCCGTCGGGGCGTTGCGGGATGCGCACGCACTTGCCGTCACCGGCATAGGTCCAGCCGTGATAGGGGCAGACGATGTTCCCTGCGTCCAGCCAACCCTGGCTCAGCCGGGCAGTGCGATGGCAGCACCGGTCGATCAGCGCCGACGCGTGGCCCGTAGCGTCGCGGAACAGCACGATATTGGTGCCGAGCAGCGTGAAGGGGAAAGGTGCGTCGGTCAGCCGGTCGGACGGCACGATCGGATACCAGAAGCGGCGTAGAACCTTCTGCTGCGTCACGAGCATATGTGACT
>Ga0209909_100248_pt1 | contig 59046 bp, 54 predicted proteins | sample FECB22metaG_FD_188302 | JGI IMG/M metagenome (GOLD analysis project Ga0209909, IMG submission 188302) | Cyanobacterial communities from the Joint Genome Institute, California, USA - FECB-22 (SPAdes) (version 3) | ecosystem: Environmental > Aquatic > Thermal springs > Hot (42-90C) > Microbial mats...
CCGGCACGAACGAGGTCCACGGCGCGGCGCCGGAACTCGGGCGGGTGAGGTGCAGGCACGAACAACATCCTCCCTGGTGGACCGGGTCCACCTCAGGTGACGTGTCCGGCGCCAGGGGTCAAGCTCACGGCCTGTTCGTCCTCGTCGTGGCCGCGTTGCTTGGCCTCACACGCCTCGGCAGCGATACCCCGGACAACAGCTCCGAAGCCGCAGCGGTCGCGGTCCGGGACAACAGCCACCGGCTGTCGACCGCGCCCGGCGCCACGGTGAACTTCGTGGAGTTCCTCGACTTCGAATGCGAGGCCTGCGGCGCGGTGTATCCGGCGATCGAACAGCTCCGCCAGCAGTACGGCGACCGCGTCAACTTCGTCATCCGCTACTTCCCCGGGACCGGCCACTTCAACGCCGAGCGTGCTGCCCGCGCGGTGGAGGCGGCCGCCCAGCAGGGCCGGCTCGAGGGGATGTATCGGCTGATGTTCGAGACCCAGGAGGAGTGGGGCGAACAGCAGGTCCCGATGGACGATCGCTTCCGCGGATACGCCGAGCAGCTCGGCCTCGACCTGGCGCGCTACGACGCGACCTATAACGACCCTGCGACTCGCGAACGTGTCCTCGCCGACCGCGAGGATGGCTTGGCCCTCGGTGTGCGGGGCACGCCGACGTTCTTGGTCAACGGCGAGCAGCTCAACCCGAAGTCCTACGGCGATCTGACCCGTGCGCTCGACGACGCACTGGCGAAGAGCTGATCAACGATGACCGACATTGTTGACAGGCACCGGTCCTCCCGTGCCGCTCGGGCCGGTCTGGGCATCGCACGCGGCCGTGGGAGTCGCAGTGGGGATCCTGAGGATGCTGGCATCGGCGAGTGGGTTGTCCGCCATCGTGTGATGAGGGCTGCCTGAACCGCCCCGGTGTGTCCGGAGAGCCTGGGGCGTCGTTCGTAATACTGCGTCCGCGGCCCGCAACGGTGCTCTTGTGATCGGCCTGTCTGCCTGTCGTGGCTTTTCGTTGTCGCGTTCGTGCTGGCGATCCTGGGGGTGCCGGCGCTGGGCACCGACGCTGGAATCCCGTTCGACGAGTTGGCGCTGCGTTGGGTGTTGTTCTTCGGCGCCGGGCAGGCATCGTCGGCGGGGCGGTCGCGCAAACGCTCTTCGCTCGCGCCACGGCGAAAGGCTTCGGCTGGCAGACCAACGGCTTCCAGCGCGAGGTCGGCTTCGCCAGCACCGCGATCGGCCTGGGCGGGATCTATGCCTCCACCCAGGACGCACCGGCGGCCTGGATCGTGGGCGCGCAGGCCGGCGGCCTGTTTCTGCTCCTTGCCGCGGTCAACCACATCGTGGAGATCGTGCGTGATCACAACTACGCGCCCGCTATCACGGTCATCCTGGTCAGTGACCTCGGCGTCCCGATCTCTCTACTGGTCCTGCTGATCAGCACAGGCAGCCTCACCGCGGCCTGAGAACGCTGTGGCCTGCTCGAGCTGGTGCTGGTCGACGGTGTGGTCATGGCCTGGGCTCTGGCTGCCCGGGCTGGTGGCGGTGCTATAGCGCTCCTCGATTCGGCCGAACTTCCAGATCGCCAACGCGACGAGCCAGGTGAGCACGAACAGGGCGACCACGGTGTAGCCGACGTAGTTCAGGTCGAGGGTGCCGATGGCGGCCAGCGGACCGGTGTCGATGTCGAGCTTCTCCACGAGCAGCCCGATCAGCACGATCACGCCGACGACCAGTGCGACGATGACGGAGAGCACGGTGACGGTCAGGTTGTAGAAGACCTTCCGGACGGGTTTGAGGAATGCCCAGCCGTAGGCGCGGGCCATGAAGATGCCGTCGGCGGTGTCGAACAGGCTCATTCCGGCGGCGAAGAGTAGCGGCAGGACGAGGATCGCGTACCAGGGCAGGGTGAGCGCGGAGCCGGCGGCGAGCACGAGCAGGGCGACCTGGGTGGCGGTGTCGAAGCCCAGTCCCATGAGTAGCCCGACCGGGTACATGTGCCAGGGTTTGCTCACCCGGCGCATCACCCGGCCGAGCAGGCGGGCCAGGAAGCCGCGGTTGTGCAGCTGGCGCTCCAGCTCGGCCTCGTCGAGCCCGCCGGCGCGCATCTGGCGGAACACCCGGGCGATGCCGATCACAGCGAACAGGTTCATCAGCCCGATCAGGATTAGGAACACCCCGGCCACGATGGTGCCGATCAGCCCGAGGATCTGCTGGAGCTGGGAGTTCTCGTCCTGAACCGGCCCGACGAGCACGCTGACCCCCAGCGCCAGCAGCAGCGACAGCCCGAACACCACGCTGGAGTGGCCCAGCGAGAACCAGAAGCCGGTGCTGAGGCCGGGCTTGCCTTCGCCGACCAGCTTGCGGGTGGTGTTGTCGATCGCGGCGATGTGGTCGGCGTCAAAGGCATGGCGCACCCCGAGCAGGAACGCGGTGAATCCCAGTCCGACCCCGAACACCCCGGTGCTACCCAGCGCCAGGTTCTGCGGGGCGATCACCAGGACCAGCACCGCCCAGCCCACCACGTTGAGCAGCACGACGAACCCGACCATGCCGAGGATGGATAACTTGTCGGCCCGGTCCCATCGGGCGGCGCCGCGTGTGGCCGCGGCCGGAGCCGAGATCACGTCGCTCATGCGGCAACTATCCGCCATCAACCGGTTGTTGCATAGAGACGGCGGTAAGCCCGTTGTGCTGTGAAGCGTCGCCGGGGCGCTCGCCCTGCGCATGTCGGGACCGCCCGGGTGTCGTGGGGGCGCTGCGTGCGGATCTACTCAGCGATGGCGGTCTTGGTCATGCGAGTGAGTCGAGGGCCGTGCGGAGTCGTCTGCCGGCGTCGGCGGCGGTGTCGGCGAGTTCGGCTTGGTCGCCGGCGGCGATGCCGAGCAGGGAGCCGGGATCGACGGCCTGAACGATGGTCCGGCCCTCGACGCGGCGCACGGTGACATTGCAGGGCAACAGCAGGCCGACCTCCGGGCTGGCCGAGAGCGCAGCGTGGGCGAGGCCCGGGTTGCAGGCACCGAGGATGGTGTAGTCGTCGACCTGTTCGCCGAGCTTCGCGGCCAGGGTGGCCTTGATGTCGATGGTGCTCAGCACCCCGAATCCCTGCCCGGCCAGGGCCGCGGTGACAGCGTCGATGGCCTGTTGGTGGTCGAGGTCGACCTCGACGGTGTGGGCGATCTGCATCGCTACTGACTCCCTTCCCATGGGACTGAGCGGTCCGGTTGGTGGCCGGGGTCACGCCGCACTCGGAATACCCCCCGGGGTACGGTCGTTGTGCAGACGGCGAGCCCACGGACCCACCGTGGAATGCCCGGGAACGGAGACCACCATGCAAGTTCAGGCTGACGAACTCAGCGATGTGGTGAGCCGGCTGCGCCGTGTGGAGGGTCAGATCAGCGGGATCATCCGCATGATCGAGGACGGCCGCGAGTGCAAGGAGGTGGTCACTCAGCTCGCCGCAGCCGCCCGGGCGCTGGACAAGGCCGGTTTCAAGATCATTGCGACCGGTCTGCGGCACTGCATGACCGAGAACGACGAGGGGGAGCGCGCGGTCGACGTGGCCGAGATGGAGCGACTGTTCCTGTCGCTGGCCTGAGCGCGCCGATCCACCCGCTCCCGATGGTTTAGCGTCGGTAGCGGGTGGGCAGGCCCCACGGACTGCTGCCCCACAGCGACGACCGATCACACGGTAGGACATACCCTACCGGGTAGGGAATCTGATGATCGACATTCGAACGATTGCGACGTCCGGCCTCGGCGACCGCAGCTACCTGGCCACCGACGGCGAGGTGGCTGTGGTGATCGACCCGCAGCGCGACATCGACCGGGTCCTGGAGCTGGCCTCCGACCTGGGCGTGGCGGTGACCCACGTTGCCGAGACCCACATCCACAACGATTACGTCACCGGCGGGCTCGACCTCGCGCAGCGCACCGGCGCGGCGTATCTGGTCAACGCCGCGGACGAGGTCGGTTTCGACCGCACCCCGATCGCCGACGGCGAGCAGGTCACGGCGGGGACGATGGGTCTGCAGGCGATCGCCACCCCGGGACATACCCACCACCACCTGTCCTATGCCCTGCTCGACACCACCGCGGATGCAGGTGGCGAGGTGGTGGCGGTGTTCACCGGCGGATCGATGCTCTACGGCACCACCGGGCGCACCGACCTCGTCTCCCCGGAAGACACCGTCGAGCTGACCCACGCCCAGTACCACTCGGTGCGCCGGCTGGTCGCCGAGCTGCCCGCCGCGGCCGCGGTCTACCCGACCCACGGATTCGGCAGCTTCTGCGCGAGCACCCCGGCCAGCGGCGCCGACGGCTCCACCGTCGGACAGGAGGCCACCACCAACCCGGCACTGACCCAGGACGAGCAGGACTACGTCGACGCGCTGATCGCCGGGCTGGGGGCGTTCCCGACCTACTACGCCCGCATGGGGCCGGCGAACACGGCCGGTCCCGCCCCGGTCGACCTGTCGGCCCCGGAACCGGTCGACCCCGCCGAGCTGCGACGCCGCCTCGAGGCCGGCCAGTGGGTGATCGACCTGCGTGAGCGCACCGCGTTCGCCGCCGGTCACCTGCCCGGCTCGCTGGGCTACGAACTCTCGACACCATTCGTCACCTACTTCGGCTGGACGTTCGACTTCGACGCCGAGCTGACCCTGATCGGCGACGACCCGCAGCAGGTCGCCGACGCCCAACGCGAACTGGTCCGGATCGGCATCGACCGCTTCGCCGGCGCCGCGACCGGCCCGATCGAGTCCCTCGACGCCGGGCAGGGCCTGCGTTCCTACCCGGTCTCGGACTTCGCCGCCCTCGCCGCGGCCCGCGCACAGCATGGCCGGAGCGGGCTGTTCATCGTTGATGCCCGCCGCGACGAGGAACGCGCCGCCGGCGGAGTGCAGGGATCAGTGCACATTCCGCTGCACGAGCTGGCGGCCCGCCGCGACGAGGTCCCCGACGGCCAGGTGTGGGTCTACTGCGGCTCGGGCTATCGCGCCTCGATCGCCGCATCGATGCTCGACCGCCCCGGCCGCGACCTGGTCCTGATCAACGACGACTGGCCCCGGGCCGCCGAAGCCGGGCTGCCCATCACTGACCGGTCCGCCACCAGCGGCCGCTGACCCCGGACCAGCCGCCGCGCCCGGGCGCCCCCCGTGCCGGAACTCACCGGCCAGCTGGCCGTCGCCGCCGACGGGGCGATTCGCCTCGACGCAGAACGAGAGGACACCTTGCCCATGACCACGACCTCCACACCCGAGACCTCCCCCCACGGGGACACCGTCGACGCCGACACCGTCATCGCCTGGCACCAGGCCGCCGGGCGCGCGGGGACCGGTACACCGGTGGTCGTCGACGTCCGCAGCGCGGCCGAATACGGGACCTCCCACATCCGCGGCTCCTACCACGTGCCGCTGGCCACGCTGGCCGAGCACACCCGTGATCTCGCCGCCCACATCGCGGGCCCGGTGGTGCTGGTGTGCCAGTCCGGGGTGCGCGCCGAGCAGGCCCGGCGCTACCTCGCCGCCGCGGGTCTGGAGCGCGCCCACGTCCTCGACGGCGGCTTGCCCGCCTACACCGTCGCCGGCGGTGACATCGTGCGCGGCCGCCAGGTCTGGGCGCTGGAGCGCCAGGTCCGGCTCGTCGCCGGAGCTCTCGTGCTCGCCGGGCTGACCGCGGGGCGGCTCGTCTCGCCGAAGGCTCGGCTGCTGGCCGGCGGGATCGGCGCCGGGCTCACCTTCTCCGCGCTGAGCAACACCTGCGCCATGGGCGCCGCCCTGGCCCGGCTCCCGGCCAACCGCGACGTCACCGAGCCCGAGATCGGCCAGACCCTCGCCGGGCTGCGAGCCCGGCGACACGAACGCCCGCAGGACACGCAGCGGTGATCGTTCTCGCGGCGGGGTTCGGGCTACTCATCGGCGCCCTGCTCGGCCTCGTGGGCGGCGGTGGCGGCATCCTCGCCGTGCCCGCCCTCGTCTACGGGCTCGGGCTCCCCCTGGCCGAGGCGGTCCCGGCATCGCTGGTGGTGATCGGGCTGGCCTCAACGGTCGCGGTCGCCCCGCGAGCCCGCCGCGAGGTCAACTGGCGCCTCGCCGCGATCATCGGCGCCGCGGGCATCCCCACTGCTGTTATCGGTGGGATCGTCCACCAGCAACTCGACGGCCGATGGCTGATGCTGGTCTTCGCCGCGCTCATGGTCGCCGCCGGGCTGCGGATGCTGCGCGACACCGACGAGGCCGGCGGGGTATGTGAGCTTCCCGGCGGCGGCGTCGCCTGGCGCCACTGCCTGCCCCGCGCCGTCGCGACCGGGCTGCTGGTCGGGTTCCTGACCGGATTGCTCGGCGTCGGTGGCGGTTTCCTGCTCGTGCCCGCCCTCGTCGTCGCCCTCGGTCTACGGACCCCGAGTGCGGTGGCCACCTCGCTGGTCGTCATCGTCATCAACTCGATCGCCGCGCTGCTGCCCTACCTCACCGCCGCCAGCGCGGCCGGTACCGCAGGCGGGCTGGACTGGACCATCATCGCCCCGTTCGCCGCCGCCGCGATCCTCGCCTCGCTCCCGGCCGGCCGCCTCGCCCGCCGGTTGCCGGCGAGGACGCTGAGCCGCGGGTTCGCCACGCTGGTCCTACTCGTCGCCGCCGGCGTGACCGCCCAGACCGTCGTCGCCCTCGCCACCACCTGACCTGCAGCGAAACGACACGAAGGAGCACACCGTATGACCGTCCGTGAGATCTCCGTCGACGACCTCGCCGCCGCCCGCGACACCGGCGAGGCGACCGTGATCGACGTCCGTAACCCCGACGAGTACGCCGGGGGCCACATCCCCGGCGCCCGCCTGATTCCGTTGCCCGAACTCGGTGACCGCCTCGCCGAGGTCCCCACCGACCGTCCGGTGCACCTGGTGTGCCAGTCCGGCGGTCGCAGCGCCCAAGGCGCCGAACTGCTCACCGCGGCCGGACTCGACGCGGTATCGGTCACCGGCGGCACCCAGGGCTGGATCGCCTCCGGGCACCCCACCACCACCGGATAGCGCGCCACCCCACCGGGTAGCCGAGCCGGATCACTGCACTGCACGAGAGCGACATCCGACGCCCCCTGCACCGAGGGGGGCGCCGGGCGAGGAGGTCATGACGATGATGGGTGGATCGATGATGGGCTGGGCCTGGGTATGGCCGGTCCTGGTGCTGATCGGGCTGATACTGCTGGGCTATGTCGTGTTCCGGCTCGCCCAGAGCCGCGCACGTGCCGGCGCGGCACCGGGCGAGGGAACCCGGTCGGCGGGACCGCCGCAGGCTCGCCCGTCGGCGCGACAGATCCTCGACGAGCGCTACGCCCGCGGCGAGATCGACGAGGACGAGTACCACCACCGCCGCGACGAGCTGGCATGAGCGCGGCGACCTCGATCAGCCGACGCCGCGCGCTGGGACTGGCAGGGCTCGGCGCCGCCGCCGTTGCGGCCGGTGCCACCGGCTGGCTCGGCGGATTCTCCGGTGCCGGGACCGGCCGGCTACGGCTCCCCGCCGGGGAACCGTTGCAGGACCCAGCCGTAGCGCCCAGCCGCAGCGGGCGACTCGCGGTGGAACTCACCGCCGCCCCGGGGGCGAGACTGGGCGGGCAGGACACCGCCGCGCTCGGCTACAACGGCTCCACGCCCGGCCCGACGCTGCGGGTCCGTCCCGGCGACGAACTCGCCGTGCGGCTGACCAACCGGCTCGACCAGCCCACCAACCTGCACACCCACGGCCTGCGGGTGTCCCCGCAGGCCAACAGCGACAACCCGTTTGTGCGGGTCGACCCCGGCACCTCGTTCGACTACCTGTACCGGATCCCGCCCGATCACCCCGCGGGGACGTTCTGGTATCACCCGCATCACCATGGCGTAGTCGCCGACCAGGTCTTCGCTGGCTTGGCAGGGGTCCTGCTGGTCGACCCGCATCCCGGGCCAGGCGCCCCAGAGCCGGCGGTCTCCACGGACCGGGTGCTGCTGATCACCGACACCACCCTCGACAGCGGCGGACAGATCGTGGACCCGACTGCCATGGACCGGGCCATGGGCCGCCAGGGCGAAATGGTGCTGGTTAACGGCCAGTACCAGCCCACCATCCCCGCCACCCCCGGCGCGACCCAACGCTGGCGGGTCATCAACGGCTGCGTGTCGCGGGCGCTGGCGATCGGCCTGCAAGACCACCAACTCGGGCTCATCGCCTACGACGGCACGTTCCTTCCCGCACCCGCAACCCGCGACCGGGTCGTGCTCGCGCCCGGAAACCGCGCCGACGTCGTTGTCCGTCCCGGCGCCGCCGGGCCCTACGCCCTGCGCACCGACCCGGTCGAGCGCGGCGGCATGGGCGGTATGATGGGCGGCGGCACCGCGACCAGCGGGCCCACGACTCTGGCCACCATGATCGCCGCCGGGACACCGGTCACCGCGCCCCCGCTGCCGGCGGCTCTCCCCGCTGAAACCCCCGCCGCCGGCGGCGCATCCGCTCAGCGGCAGATCACCTTCCAGATGGGCATGGGTGGCATGGCCGCCGCAAGCGGGATGTCGTTCACAGTCGACGGCCGCACCTTCGACCCGCAGCGAGACGACCAAACCGTCGAGCTCGGCGCCATCGAGGACTGGCTCGTCACGAACCCGAGCCCACTAGCGCACCCCTTCCACCTGCACGTATGGCCATTCACCGTGCTCGCCACCAGCGACGGCACCCCACCACTCGGGGTCCCCCAAGACGTCGTACTGGTCCCTGCACAAGGCTGGGCACGGATCCGGATCCCGTTCACCACCCACCCCGGGCGCAGCGTCTACCACTGCCACATCCTCGACCACGAAGACGCCGGCATGATGGCCACGATCAACGTCCGGGCTTGAGGAGCGCGGCGCACCAGTGTCATATCCAGCGGTCGGCGGCGGTGGCGGTACTGCGCCTGAGTCTGCGTCTCGTGATCGGTCGTTGCGGCACGGCGCCACCACTATCGCGCCCCGGCGCCCCAGCGCCGTCGGACCGCTGCCCACGCACGAACTCATCCCTCGAAACGATCAGTGCCGGCATGGGTCGCTTCTCGACACCTGTCGACCGGCGGCCCGTGAGCCCGCTGCGGTACGACGGTATAAGGACAGCGCTCCTGCACCACGAGGGTGGCGTGGATGCTCCGGTTGCGGCGAATTGGCGACCGGCAACTGCTGCCTCTCCCCGGAGCGCTCGGCCGCCGTGATGGTTCCTGGAGGGGTGAGAACAGGCCGTGTCTCGGTGGCGCCGCGTGCGCTGCCAGGGGTCAGGGATCGAGCCGTGTGCTTCGAGCGGTCACGGGCTGGCCCTGGGGCCAGCGACAGTGCGGTCGGTGGGGTCACCGCGTCATCGGTGCCGCCGGGGATGGGGTCCGTTGGTCGTGATGGGGGTGTCGTGAACAAGGTGGCCGGCGAAGCCGAGGGCTTCCTCGATCAGGGCCACCAGGTGGGTGCTGGTCAACCGGTAGATCATGCGTCGGTCCTCCCGGTGGGTGCGGACCAGGCCCACCATGCGGAGCCGAGCGGGGCCAGGTCGACCGGCGCGTCCCCGCGGTTGAACCGGGTCTGGGGCACGTCAATCTCCGAGATATCGACGGCCACCAACTCCTCACACAGTGCTGCCAGTGATTCGGTGAAGAGGCCTTCGGCGCACCCGACCTCAAGACCTCGAGTGACGTGTCGGTCGCCGAGTACTCGGATGATGTCGGCGTACTTCTGCTGCTCGTAGGCATTCGTTTGCTCGATCGTAGGGGTCGATGCCCGAGCTGAACAGGGACTGTTGCATCGACTTACTCCAGCTGGGTTGCCATAGCCACGACCATTCGGCAAACCGTGCGGTGAGCTCCGGCCGGCGTCGCAGCGTCGCAGCGGCGAGGCTGCGTAGCGGTGCAGTTGCCAGATCGGTGCTCCGGTTGATCGCGCGTCGGATGGCCTGACGTAGGTTAGGCATCGAGCTTTCCTTTCGGCACCTGCTGGGGTGCGATCGCGCGCACCCGGGCAGGTTGGGTGCTGAGCAGCGTCGCCGCGGCGACGATATGGACGCCGACGAAGACCCAAGCCGCACTGAGCGCGACATTTCCAGCGACGGTCGGTACGACCGCCAATGAGGCAAGGGTCGTCGCGGCCACAGCAATGTGTGGGCGGGCGAATCCTGTCGCATCCCCGATTGCCTGGCGGACGCCGAGGACATGGACGACGATCAACCGCGCCGCTGCACCGGCGAGCAGAATGCGCAGCGCGCTTGTTAGCTCGACGTACTGTGGCCCGAAGATTCCGAGCAAGGGGCCGGCGAACACGGCTCCGATAGCCAACGCAGGAAGAAAGAGCGCGAGAAGACGACGGAGGGCGCGACGTGCCTGCGTCACAATGCGGCCGGGATTTCTGGCAACGGTGCTCGAGAGCGAGCTGACGAAGTAGGTGGCCACGATGTCGATGACCGCGACGGCCTGCCAGACGATGAAGAACCGGCCGCCGACGTCCGGGCCGAACCGGAAGGTGATCAGTAGCGGGACTTGGTGGTAGAGCAACGCCAGGGCGAGCGAGCCGACCCAGGTGGGGCCGAGGAATCCCACGACCTCGCGGCGTGCGGGGAGGTTCGAGCTCTCTGCTGCGGCACGTCCGTGTCGTACCGTCACGACGACCGCGGCGATTCCGAACACGACAGCGCAGGCCACGATCGGACCCACCCAGGCCCACAGCAGGGCCGTAGCGTCGGCGCCGGCGCCAAGCAGCAGCAGGATGGTGATTCGGCTGCTTCCGAGCAGGAGGTTGCGCGCAACGGACCACCAGGGCTTGTCCACTGCAACCATGATGAAGTCGAGCAGATGCAGGGTACTCCAGCCGACGGCGGCCAGAACGAACACGGCCACGGCGGGCGCTCCACCACCGGCGGCCTGGCGGATCACCTCGGTGCCGGGCAACAGAAGGTAGAGCGGCGCCACAATGGCCGTTGCGATGGTTGCGCCCAGCAGGCTACGACCGACCAAGGCCGCAACGCGGCGCCCACCGGTCGGCACCCAGCGCATGAGCGCGACACCTAGATTGAATTCGGTCAAGCCCGCCACCAGCAGGAATCCTGAAACGAACGCCGAGACTTCTCCCACGGCGGTCGGCGAGACGAACCGGGCTGCGAGTACCCAGCTCAACATCCCCGCGCCAGCGCTAAGCGCCGCGCTGATCGACAGCGCCAGCCCATTGGTCCAGGAACGGTCTGGTCTGGAGGTGCCATCGGCATCCGACGCTAGTCGTGGCATCGGTGCACTCCGCCACACCTCGCCGGTCGACGGTGTCGCCGCTCGGCGAACCGATGTTCTCGGCCAACATGTGCGGCTCGGTCCGGCGCCCGGCTATCGGCCACGTACCTTCTGCGGACGGGATGAGGGAGCCTGCGTGTGGCTCTTCGGCGGAGCTGGACGGCAGTCACGTGTCTGCGTCGCTCACGTGCGAGAAGGCCTGCTGACGCCGGCCGTAGGCATCGGGCTTCAAAGGCCGACTGCGATGAGCGCGGATATAGCTGCGGCGCGCGGGCGCAGGGCCGTCATCGTCCGCGGGGTTGGTTGTGTACAAGATCCCTCCGCGTGATGGGAAACCAAATCGGCGATTGCGCGCGTGGTAGAACCGTGTTCCATTCGCCACGGTTGCTGCTGTCCGGTCGATGAACCACTCCGACGCGTCTGGTGACGATCCGTAATAATGCGGCCGCTTACGGCTCTGCCAGGTATCGCTGTACTGTCCGGGCCACTTCGCCGGGGTCGGTGAAGACCATCGGCGAGGCCACTCGGCGTATTGATCCGTCGGGTCGCAGGACGTAACTGGCTGGGATGGCATTGGGCACCTGGAGGGCCGCCCACAGCGTGCCGCGCGTGTCGACGACCGAGGGGTAGCGGGTGTCGAGATCGGCGAGCAGGCCCAGGGCCGAGGTGGCGTCGTCGCGTACATCGATGCCTACCACGGGCACCGCGTCGGGCAGCTCGGCGTAGGCGTTGAGCACCGGGATCTCCTCGCGGCAGGGCGTGCACCAGGACGCCCACACGTTGAGGAGCGCCGGTCGCCCCGCCAGCGCAGCGGCCAGGTCGACCGTGCCGGGAGCACCGAGACACGGGACCGTGATGCCGGCCAGCGGCCCCCCGGGCGGTGGCCCGACGCCCCCTGGCGTCGGACATGGCGCCAGGTCCGCGCGGGAGCGTAGCGGAGCCAGCTCGGCGTCGGGCGGCATCGCAATGAACGGCTTTTCGCCCGTCACCCGCCACGGCGACGTCTGCGGGTCGTCGGACGCGGAATCGTTGTCCTGCGGCCACAACGCCACGATCCCGACGATTGCCAGCACGACGACGACAATCGTCCACAGTAGCTCCGAGCGCGCGCCGGTCCGCAGCATCTCAGCTCCCGAAACCCAGTGGCGCCCCGGAAGGGGGCTGCACCGGCACCGCTGTCCGCTGCTGTGGGCGCTGGCCGGCGAGTACCGCACGGGCCGGCCGCGGGTAGGTCGTCGGTCCGGCAGTATTCGCGACGACGGTGCCGGCCGGATCGAGCACGAAGGTCTCCGGCACGCCGAAGATCCCGCTGTCGCGGGTGGCGCGCGGGCTGGGGACAGTCACATAGCGGTAGTCGTCCCCGCCGCGCCGCCTCGCATCCAGGAAGGCCACTACCGAGTCCGGGCCGTCCTGGTAGCCGATTCCGACGAGCATGACCCCGGCGTCGCGGTCCTGTTCGGCCACGGTGACCGACGCGGAGTGCTCCCCCTCCCGACAGGCGACGCACCACGAGGCCCAGAAGCTGACGGCGACGACACGACCGCCGCCGCCCAGCTCGCTGTGAGAAGGTGTGCCGTCTTTCTCGATGTCGAGCAGCGTCACCGTTGGTCCCGACCGGCCAGCACGGGCATGGCTCCGGCCTCGCACGGCGCGCCGCGTGCGAGCACGTGAAACGTGCTAGACCGGTGTCCCCCCGACCGGCGGACACGCATGATCGGTCGTCCCGCGCGCAGCGCGGCCAGCGCTTGCTCCACCCGGTCGAGTACGGCCGTCCTGGTCCGATCATCGGTGCCGACAGGTTCGATCGTCACCGTTCCGAGGAACTCGGACGCCGAGCCGTACCACTCGTCCGCCCAGCTCACGACGAGCCGCGGGTTGTGTCCGGTCCGCTCCTCGCCGATTGTCCGGTGGTCGAACCCGAGCATCGCCAGGATGGGGTCGTCGATGAGCGTGTCGATGATCTGCTGGTGCACGGTCTGGGGAGAAGTCGTCACTCCGCGTCTCCGGGTAGTTGTTCCGCAGCGGCTGCTCCGCCACCCTCGGCACCGGAGGCTAGGAGGCGTCGTGCAGAGGAAGTGCAACAGAAGTTAAGGCGACGGTAAAAATTGTCGGGTGGTCGCGAGTGAGTGCGCCGTACCCGGTTGTTCTCGGTAACGTCACGGTTCGATGGGCGATAGTTGTGCCATGAACCCGTCGCCGAGTCCCGCCCCAGACCGCGGCGGGTCCGGAGGATTAGGGAGCTGGCGTGCGCATCCTCAGTGGCCCGGTCGGCCGGTCGATCGCATTGCTGGCGGGGCTGAGGGGTCTTCCGAGCCCTCGGCAGAACCGGCCCTGGACCGGCTCGGTAGCAGCAGGGTCACCGGCGACGAGGTTGTGCCGACGGTGAGCCGCCCGCCCTCGCTCTCGGCGAGGCGGCGTGCCAGTGGCAGACCCATGCCGCGTCCGACGTCCCGATTCGTGAGGGCGGAGCTCGGGACCCCGGGGCCCTGGTCGCCGACGTCGATCGCGATCGCGTTCTCGCCGACCTCACGAGCGGAGATCGACACATCCCCGGCTCCGTGCAGGAGCGCGTTATCGAGCAAGACACCGAGGATCTGCCGGACGGCGGCAGACGAGGCGTCCGGCTCGGGCAGGGAGCCCGGTAGCAGGGAGGAGAACGAGCGGCCGTCCCGCGTCAGGCGCGGGCGCCACTCGTCGTCGAACTCGGAGAACAGGCGTGGGAGGTCGGCCGGCGCCGAGGTCGTCTGCCGTTCGCGCGCCAGGGCGAGGAGCTCGTCGATCGTCCGCTCGAGCCGGTCGATCGACCCCAGCCCGTACTCGATCTGCGGTCTCGTCATGGGCTCCGCCGCGTCGAGTGCGGACTCCAGTCGCAGCCGCAGACCCGTGAGCGGGGTTCGGAGTTGATGGGAGGCCTCCGCCGAGAACGCGCGTTCGCGGGCGAGGAGGTCGTCGAGCCGGCATGCGGTACGGCTCAGGGCTCCGCTCACCCGGTCGGTCTCCGCGATGCCGCTGCGCTTCGGGCGGATGCCGAAGTCCCCGTCGCCCAACCGGTCCGCGTCGTCGACCAGTCGGTCGAGAGGTCGGGACAGGCGCAGCGCCAGGCGGCGAGCGAGCAGCCATGTCGACACCAGCACGACCGCGGCCAGAGCCGCCATCCCCAGCCAGATCGGCATCACGGATGCGTAGACCTGTGACGAGGGCGCGGTGGCGCGGACAACACCGACGATGTCGTGTAGGCCGCTGACCGGGACGGCCACGACAAGGTCGTCGGCAGGCGGCAGCCCGGTGCGCCCACCGAGGACGTAGTCCACCGCGGCGTCACCCTCCGAGGGGCCTGCTCCGAGGAGCAGTGCGCCGTCGGCGTCGTAGAGCGCCACGGCAGCGTCACTGGGGCCGTCCGGAAGCGCGCGCGGCACGCGGTCATGGGCCATGTCGCTCTGCACGCTGCGCGCCGCGAACCCGGCCAGCCGCTGCAGGGACGAGTGTTCCTCGGAAACAGCGAACTCGGCCAGGCCGATGGCCAGAGGTATCCCGAACAGCGCGACGGCGAACGTCGCGGTGATCAGGGCCAGTCCCACGACCCGCGACCTCATCGATCCGTCCCTTCGCCGCCGTTCGGTGGCCACTCCAGGCGGTAGCCATGTCCCCGCAGGGTCGTGATGCGGGGTGCCCGGTGTGCGGAGAAGGACGCCAGGAGCCTGCGCAGATTGCCGACGTGGACGTCGAGTGTCTTGGTCGGGCCGATCCAGTGCTCGTCCCACACGTCCGACATGAGTTGGTCACGGCTCAGCGCCGTGCCGGGTTCCCTCGCCATGCGAGCGAGCAGGTCGAACTCCTTGTTCCGCAGCTCGACACCGGTGTGCCCGATCGACACGCGCCGACCGCTGAGGTCGATCCGCAGGTCACCGAGTTCGATGACCTGGGTCGTGCCCTTCGGTTCCGACCGGCGAAGGTGCGCGCGGACCCGGGCCAGGAGTTCTGCGAGACGGACGGGTTTGGTCAGGTAGTCGTCGGCGCCGGCTTCCAGACCGACGATCACGTCCATCTCCGCGGTTCGGGCGGTGAGGATGACGATGATCGCCTCGGGGAGGACCGTCCGCATCCGGCGGCACACCTCGGTCCCGTCGATATCGGGCAGGCCAAGGTCGAGCAGGATCAGGTCGAAGGGAACCTCGGCCACCGCCCTCAGCGCCGTCGCGCCGTCGGTGCGCCACACGGTGTCGAAGCCGTGGCTCCGCAGGTTGATCTGCAGGAGGTCTCCGATCGTATGGTCGTCCTCCACCACAAGCACCCGTACCGACACGGCATTGGCTCGCACGTTCACGGCGTTGTCCACGGACGGCCCTTCGATAGGTGACCTGCCGCGACGATGAAGACAGCGACGTAGACTCCGACGGCCCCGACGAGGACGAGCGCGGAATGCCACAGGTCGGTGGCCGGGCCGACGCCACTGACCGCGACAACGGCACCTGCCCCGAGCGCCGCGGTCGCCGCAGCGAGAGCCGGTCGGAGCAGCGCTCCGGCGGCTCCTCGGAGCGGTCGCCGTCCCGTGGTTCGCACGATGAGCCGGGCGGTGCAGACCAGCCCGACCGTGTAGGCGAGCGAGAAGGCCGCGCCCAGCCCCACCACGACGTACCCGGCGGGCAGCAGAAGCGATGCCAGCACGGCCAGCAGCGACTGGATCAGGGCGATCACGATCTGCACCATTGCCGGGCCCCGGGTGTTCTCCCACGCGTGCAGGGTCCGGACCAGTACGAACTGGAACGAGTAGATCACGACGGCCGGTGCGAAGGTCGCCAGCACCAGGCCCATGAACCACGTGTCGGGCCCCGGGTTGCCGGGGAACAGCAGTCGAGTGATCAGCGGCGCGGTGATCAGCAGTGCGCACGCCACGGGCAGGAGCAGCCGACCCGACCGCACCAGGGCCTCCGTTGCCGCACGGGCAACGCGGTCGACGTCGTGCTCGACGGCTGCGCGGGCCATGCGCGGGAAGGCTGCCGTGACGACGGAGACCGCGATGATCGCGTGCGGGACCAACATGATCATGTTAGCGTTGGTGTACTGCGCCAGGCCGGCCGCGTGGTCGGCGGTGTCTGCGGCCGCGCCGGCCGCATTCGCGACGATCGCGGTGATCGAGTACGCGATCTGGTTGGCGGCGACGAACAGGACGGTCCAGCCGGCGAGCCGCAGGGAACGGCCGATTCCCGCCGCCCGGAGGTCTCTGCGGGGCCGGACGCGAACACCTGCCGCGCGCAGCGCCGGCAGGAGGACCAGGACCTGGACCAGTACGCCGGCGGTGGCGCCGCCGGCGATGGCGAGGACCTCGCCGGGCGATACCGTCTCCGCGGCGTTCGCGTCCGGCCCAGTGGCGATCCCACCCAGGAACAGGAACGGGACCGCGGCGGCGATCCCGACGACGTTGTTCGCGACCGGGGCCCACATCATCGGCCCGGGCCGGTCCCGGGCCAGGAGCACCTGACTGAGCACCGCGAAGATCCCGTAAAGCGGAATCTGCGGCAGGCACCACGCCAGGAACGCGGCGAGGAGAGCGGTGTCCCGCGGCGGCCAGGCGCCGCCCGTGTAGAGACGGGCGATCCACGGGGCCAGCAGCACCCCGATGACCGTCGCAGGGAGCAGGACGAGCAGGGCAACGCTGAGAAGGCGGCCGGCGAACGCGTCACCCTCCTGCCGCCCGTTCGCGGCGGCCCGGATCAGCTGCGGGACGAACACGCTGCTGATCGCACCGCCGGCCAGCAGGGTGTAGACGATCGAGGGGAGCGTGTTGGCCAGGGTCAGCGCGTTGCCCACCACGTGGAGCCCGAAGGCCGCGGCCCAGACCGACGCACGGATGAAACCCAGGACCCGGGACAGGGCGGTGGCGACCGCGAGCCCCGACACCCGAGCCCCGCGGGTCACAGCCCCACCTGGCCTCGCGACGGAAGCCCTCACCGGGTCACCGCCCGGGCAGCCGGCTTACCCGGAGTGATCCCGACGTGCACGTGGTCGCGGTGGACCGCGTCGGTGAAGTACCCGGGCCCGGCGACACGGATCGGCCCGCCGACCTCGGTCGCCCCGGCCTCGCCGGCGGCCGTCATCACGGCCTCGAGGCGGCCGCCGTCGCGGAGCTCCTCGACCGGCACGCCGTCGATCGCCCTGATGTCGAACGCCCGACCGACCGCATGGTTGGACAACCGGCTGGTCGGATAGACCGTGCCGGGGTGACCGGTGGCCGCGACCTGCACGTCGATCCTGGCACGGGCTCCAAGCCGCTGCAGGACACCCAGGATCGGGTCGCCGACACGACGCTCGACGATGTCGGCCCGCACCGGCTCGGGCAGGACGAGGGCGGGGTCCCCGAGCACAGCGCGTCCGAGAGCGGTCGGCCCACCGGCGCGGGCCGGGGCGAGAGGCGGGCGAGGGGGAGCGACCGACGCCGTGACCTCCCACCGGCCCGCGAGCAGGACGAGCCGGACGTCGAGCACCAGCTGTCGCACACCGTCGTGCCCGGTGTCGCCCCAACTCTGCTCGGCGAGCACGATCACGCTCGCCGTGGTCGCGGTGAGGCCACCCTGTTGCGCGAACACGACCCGTGTCCGTGCGCGGGGGGTGGGGAGATCGACCAGTTGCGGTGCGACGGCGCCAAGGGCTGCGGGGTAGCCGGCCGCGACGACGCGCTCGCTGGCGGCGGTGGGCTCGATCTCCTCCCAGCTGCCGACCGCCTCGACGAAGGCGACGGCGGCCTCCTTCGACAGGTCCCCGCGACTGGTGCGCGGAGCCGTCGCCACGTCGTCGGGGACAGGTGCGCTGGTGACCGGTGCAGGCGTCGGTGCACCCGCATCGAGGCGTGGCGAGGCCGGCGCGGCGCCGGCACATCCGGCGGTGACGAGGACAAGCAGCACGAGCGCCGCGGCCGGGAGCAGCCGGTCGCGGCGCGTCGCGCTCCGTGCAGCGGAAGTCATGCACGATCCGTCGTGGCCAGACAACGCCCGAAGTGCGCGACCGGCACGCCGTCGCGGGTCCGGCTCCGGTGGAGCCAGGTCCAGCCGGTGTGTTCGTAGAACCGCACGGCGGAGTCCGGTTCCGTCGCGGTCACCAGCTCGACCCAGGAAACCCCGAGGCTCGTACAACGGTCGAGGTAGATCTCGATCAGCCGCCGTCCGACGCCGGCTCCACGGGTCCCCGGATCGACGGCGACGGCGGTCAGCTCACCGGTCGGTTCCTCGCGCTCGAGTGGTTGCGCGGTGGGCGTGCCCGAGCGTCCCCGCCAGAGGCGGGCGGCGTAGGTCGTCGCTCGACAGCGCAGGAACGTGGCGAGAAGCCGCGGGCGGGCCACGAGAGCGAAGAGGCCGTGTCGGATGAGTGCTCCCCGGTGGCGCCGCAGCAATTCGCGCCGGAACGCGCGGCGATCCGTGGTACCGACCAGGAACCCGACGACCGTTTCGGCGCTGGCGTCGTCGCTGCGCTTGATCGCAACGAGGCCGATGGCGTGGGGGCTGTCGAGGAAGGCGGCCTGCCAGCGTGCGACGAAACCCGTGCCGAGGCGCGGGAAGAAGCCGATCGGCAGGTGTGCGACATGCAGGCCGGCCATTGCGGACAGGTCGTAGGTCGTCGCGGTACGGACGAACACACGCGGACGGCGTCCGGCGGGCCGGGGAGGGCCGTTCGGTGCGGTGGGAACGGGAAGTGTCGCTGCGGATGCTCGATGCCGACACGTCGAGATGACGCCCATGACAGAACTCCAGGCGGGAAGCTCCGGAACACCGGAGACGGGGGTGATCGGGCCATGGGCCGCCCGAACACCCGTGCGAAATGTCTCGGCGAGGTCAGGCGGCCAGCGCCGACACCGGGGGGCCTCGTCGGGCGACGTCGCGGACGATCGACCACTGGGGCACGGGCAGCGCCGGTTCGTAGCCGACCAGGCGCGGCGAGCGGACCGGCCGCTTGGGCGTCGAGGCGATGCGCCGGATCAGCGCAACCAGCAAGGGACGCAGGGCAGCAACGAGGCTGCCGAGCTGCTGAACCTGGGTGACGGCGACGACGATCAGTGCCCCCAGGACGACGTGCACGACCGAAAGCGACATCTCCCCGGAGTGGTCCGTGACCGGCGGGACCAGCTTGGTCGAGGCGTGCAACGCCGGCTGCGCCACAACAGCGCCGTTGACCATGGCCAGCAGTCCCTCGTACCGACGTGCGGTGACCAGGCGCGCGAGCGCGACCGATGCCGCGACCACGCCGACCGTCGCAGCGTGCACGGGGTGTTCACCGGCCGCCAGGTCCATCCCGATCGCGAGGACGGCGGTCGCGAGGGCGGCCACGAGCAGCGCCCGCGTCGAGGAAGGACGTGCGTCCGCCAGCACGACACTCCTCCCCTCAACCGGACCGAGTGGCATCACTCGGACGTTTTTACGGTAGCGCAGGGCAGCAATTGATCCGGCGCAGGCACAGATCGGCGCTCGACTGTGCCGCTGGACGTACGACCTACCTCTTGTGGACGCGGTCCTCTTGTGGACGCGACCTGGCGATCCTGTGTCAGTCAATGGGTGGCTATGGCTTCTTGGTTCGGCACACGTCGCGTGCCGCCATCCGCTCGTAGTGTGACGGTCCGCAACCAACTGATCACTACAACATCAAGTAGGACGATGAACTAACGAATTGAGCCCGACGCGCAGGCCTGGTTTCAGGAGCTGCAGATCGGCGACAAGGTCCAGGCCACCACCGCCTCGGTCGAAACGGGGAACGGGACGGTCGTTCCATGCTGACTGAGGCGCCGCCGGCTCGTGCGCTGTGACGGGCCGGCGGGGCGAGGGTCTTCAGACGGGGACGGGGCACCACGCGCGTACCGGGCGACTTCACGCCGAGCCACTGGCGAGCTCAATCGGCGGGCGCGGCCGCCTGCACGATCGTGCGAGAGAACGGGGTGCACCGTCGACCTCACACGTCGCGACGCCGCCGTGGTCGGCCACGGTGTGCTCGACCATCACGGGGTGGTCATTCATGCCGCCGAGAACCCGGTGACGGGTCACTGGTCGCAGCTTTTCCACCCGGCCGTGCCACGCAGCACCACTCGCGCGCCGTCGAGTAGGACCGCGCCGAACAACGCCCAGATCAGCGGGGCCAGTGGCGCGAACGCGGTCCGGGTGCGCATCAGCCGCGCGGCGCGGTGGTGCGCCGCCGCAGCAGCGCCCCAGCCGAGCAGCCCGGTCGTGACCAGGCCGATAGCCCGGGCGCTTCGGCCGCGTCCGGATCGGCCCGGCGTCCGCGCCACCCGCCGGACCCGCAGCCCGCACACCACGGCCACCGGCCCGGCCAGCGACATCGCCGCGTGCGTCAGCCCGCCCCCGGCCAGCACGAGCACCGACCGTTCGGTTGCGGCCACCAGCGTCTTGCGGAACGACGCCCAGCCGGCGCCGAAAGGGTCCAGCCCGCTGGTGGTGACCAGGCCGTGGGCGTCGACCAGCCTGGTGCGGCCGCCGTCGTCGCGTACCCGGGTCGCCAGCAGCACGTCCTCGATCCGGCGATCCCGCAGCGCCGTCCAGCCACCGACCGCGTCGAACCGGTCGCGGCGCACCAGTAGGCACTGACCGATCGCCAACGCTCTCCGTGCCCGGCCCTTCGGGTCGGCGTGTTCGCCGATGAACACGATCCCGGTCGGCATCAGCAGCGACCACGCCGCCGACCCGCCCGGCGGCGGGGTGCCGGCCGCGGAGACCAGGTCCGCGTCGTGCTGCACCGCGGTGGCTCGCAGCCGGCCCAGCAGCTCGGGCGCGAGCTGCGTGTCGGCGTCGACGAACAGCAGCCACTCTGGTGGCGCGATCCCGGACCGGTCCCGTGCGACGCGGTCGGTATCCAACCCGATCTGCATCGCCGCGACCTTCCCGGACCAGCCGGCCGGGCGACCCTCGCCGCGCACGACCGTCACCCGTGGGTCGTCGTCTGCGTGCCGGGCCGCGATCTGCCCGGTGCCATCCGATGAGTCGTCGTCGACCACGACTATCCGCACGTCCGGCATGGTCTGCGCGCGCAGCGCATCGACGCAGGCCCCGATCCGGGGCGCCTCGTCCCGGGCCGGGACGACGATCGTCACCGAGCCGTCCTCGTCGCCCGGCGCCTCGGCGAGGGGTGTGATCCGGCGTACTCGCTCGACCGTGCGCGTGCCGCGCCACGCCGTCGCCAGCGAGGCCGCGATCAGGAGGAAATGTCCACACCCACCCAGCACGAGCGTGATCGTCGCGCACCACGGTTGGCGGGCGATGGACGGGCTGTTGGCCACGCCTGGGTGATGGTGGCGGTCCCGGGTCGGCCGAACACGGGTAGAAATTCGGACAAGGCGGACGACGTGATGAGGCGAGGGGTGTCGATGAAGGTTCTGGTCCTCGGCGGCGACGGCTACCTGGGGTGGCCAACAGCACTGCACCTGTCCGACTGCGGCCATGAGGTGGCGGTGCTGGACAACGGGGCACGCCGCGGCTACGACGACGAGCTCGGCGTCACGAGCCTGGTCCCGATCCGCAGGCTCGACGAGCGCGTCACCGCCTGGGAGGAGGTCTCGGGCGCCCAGTTGTCCGTCTATCACGGCGACCTGCTCGACGCGGAGTACGTGAGCGCCACCCTCGCCGAGTTCCGCCCCGACGCGGTCGTGCACTTCGCCGAGCAGCGCTCCGCGCCGTACTCGATGCTGGACCGCGCCCACGCCACCTACACCCAGCACAACAACGTCGTCGGCACCCTGAACCTGCTCTACGGGATCGCCGAGACCGACCCGGACATCCACCTGGTCAAGCTCGGGACGCTGGGTAAGTACGGCACCCCGAACATCGACATCGAGGAGGGGTGGCTGACCGTCGAGCACAACGGGCGCAGCGACCGGGTGCTGTTCCCGAAGCGGCCGGGCAGCTTCTATCACCTGTCCAAGGTCCACGACAGCCACAACATCGAGTTCGCCTGCCGCGCGTGGGACCTGCGGGCCACCGATCTCAACCAGGGCGTGGTCTACGGCCACCACACCGCGCAGACCGGCCGTGACGAGCGGCTGGCGACCCGCTTCGATTACGACGCGGTGTTCGGCACCGTGCTCAACCGGTTCATCGTCCAGGCCGTGCTCGGCGAACCGCTGACCGTCTACGGCTCCGGCGGTCAGACCCGCGGCGTGATCGACATCCGGGACACCGTCGAGTGCGTCCGGCTCGCCGTCGAGAACCCCGCGGCGCGCGGCGAGTTCCGGGTGTTCAACCAGCTCACCGAGTCGTTCTCGGTCGGCGAGCTGGCCAAACTCGTCGCCGATACACACCCCTGCACCGAGATCACGCACCTGGACAACCCACGGGTCGAAGCCGACCAGCACCACTACAACGTCGTCTCCACCGGCCTCGCCGAGCTGGGCCTGCGCCCGCACCTGCTCGCCGACACCCTGATCACCTCGATGTTCGAGCTGGTCGAGCGGCACGCCGGCCGAGTGAACCGCGCCGCGCTGCTGCCGGCCACGCAGTGGCGCCTGCCCGGACGATGACGTCGGGGCGACAGTGCCTGGGCCACAGAACACGCCGGTGAGGCTGTCGGCGATGCACGCACCCGTCGCCGGACCCGCCGTGATCGGGTCCACCACCGCTTCTCACGGACGCCACTGCAGCGACGAGAAATGAACGACAGGCGGTTACCCATCCTGGAGCGGACGTCCCGCGTTGGGGCACTCGCAGTCGAGACGATTGCCGTGCTGGTAGTCGCATCGGCCCGCCCGTGCTGCGGCGCGGTGGCGGAGGCGCCCACCCCAGTGGGCCGCGGATGCCGCCAGACCGGGCCCACCCAGCGGGTGCAGCGTGCACCATCAGGACGAAGCGATAACCATCGGCAGGTATACGCTAAGTGACGATCTTTCGTCGAAACGGGTACCTCATTCACGGGTGGGTGGTCTTCGTCATGAAGCGGCCGGGGTCAGCCATTCACCGTGGTCGTCGACCTGCTGGCGCCTACGCCTGAGACGCCGCACTCTCTAACCGCTCTGACCTGCAGTGTTGGTTGAGACATCGATGGTCGTGTCTATAGCCGCGCCCCGATAGGACGTCGTGCGCGAGTTGTGTGATGACGCACCAACGCTGGGATGCGCGGACGGGCCTGCCGATGACGCTGGTACGGTTCGGCTACTGTGAGCAACCTCGTCGGCGTGCTGGGGACACGGGTGCCAAGATCCGGTGCCCGCCGCGCCGTGGTACTCCTCGCCCTGTCGATGGTCTTGCTGATCTGTGGGCTGCACCTGCTCTTGCCGGTCCACGGCCCTGAGCTCGTCGCCGGAAAGTCCTCGACGCAGCTGACAGGGTCGCCGGCGGCCGCGGGCGTCGCGGCTGACCAGTCGGCCGACCACCGAGACCAGATCGGTGCCGAGCGCCCCGCCGCTCCGCATTCGCATCCTGATGCTCCTGTGTGTCATCAGGACGGAGCCCACGACGAGTCGACTCTCACGGCTCGCGCTGACCGTCCCGCCCCACCGGACGTCTTCGCCGGAGCGGGCGTCGAGATCCGCGTAGCGGCCGCGATGCGGGCACCGCCGCGGATACACCGCGCAGTCAAGACCACGCCCGCTCGAGCAGAAGGTGGGCGTCACCACTTAGTCCTGGCACAGATCTCGCGGACATAGAGGCCTCGGCGACCACGGATCCGATCCCGGTCGTCGCTTCTCGCGCCCCTACATCGCTCCCTGGCGGTGCGGCACATGCCCGCGCCCGAATGAGGTCTGTCATGTCCACTCCTTTCACGACTCTTCCCGCCGATGCCCCCGGCGTCGCTGCGCGACGTTGCTTCCAGTTGACCGACGTCGTCGGCTCCACACCGACGGTGTGGATCGACACACCCTTCAGCTCCGCCGGACGGGGGTTCTGGGCCAAGCTGGAAGGCACCAATCCCGGCGGGATCAAGGACCGCCCTGCCCTGCATATGGTCGAGCAGGCCCGGCAACGCGGTGATCTCGAGCCGGGCGGGCGGATCGTCGAGTCCACCAGCGGCACCCTCGGTCTCGGCCTCGCCCTGGCCGGGATCGCGTTCGGGCACCCCGTCACGCTGGTGTCCGACCCGGGGATGGAACCGCTGATGTATCGGCTCCTGTGTGCCTACGGTGCCGAGGTGGTGACCGTGCAGAGCCCGGCAGCGTGCGGTGGGTGGCAGCAGGCCCGCCGCGATCGCGTCGCCGAGGTGCTCGACCAGCATCCCGGCTCGTGGTGCCCGGACCAGTACAACAACCCCGACAACGTCAGCGCCTACGCCCCGCTCGCCGACGAACTGCACGCTCAGCTCGGAGACATCGATGTGCTCGTCTGCTCGGTCGGCACCGGAGGCCACTCGGCGGGCATCTCCCGCGCGCTACACCAGCATCTGCCCGACCTGGAGGTCGTCGGGGTCGACACGGTCGGGTCCACGATCTTCGGCCAGCCCGCGCGACCGCGCCTGATGCGGGGGCTCGGCTCGAGCATCCATCCCCGCAACGTCGACCACAGCATCTTTAGCGAGGTGCACTGGGTCGGCGCGGATGAGGCAGTCTCGGCGTGCCGTGCGATGGCCAGCGCCAGCTACTCCAGCGGAGGCTGGAGCGTCGGCGCCGTCGGCACGGTGGCCGGTTGGCTGGCCCGGACCCGGCCGGAGGGCACCCGGATCGCTGCGGTCTTCCCCGACGGCCCGCAGCGCTACTTCGACACCGTCTACAACGACGAGTTCTGCGCGGCGAAGGGGATCACCGTCGGTGCCCCTCCGCTGCACGACCCGGACGAGATCGACCGGCCCGACGCCGTCGAGGTCCACCGCTGGACCCGCTGTGCCACCGTGCTCCGGCCTACAGGACGCGAGAGCTGATGCGGGTACTCGACAGATACCGGTCGTTCGACCGGCCGGTCCAGCTGCTGCTGCTCAACCAGCTGACCATCAACCTCGGCTTCTACATGCTCATCCCGTACCTAGCCGACCACCTATCCCAGGGGCTCGGGCTCTCGGTGCTGATGGTCGGCTTGATCCTCGGGGTACGGAACTTCTCCCAGCAGGGCATGTTCCTGGTCGGGGGCAGCCTGGCCGACCGGTTCGGCTACAAGCCGATGATCGTGGCCGGCTGCGCCTTGCGCACCGGCGGATTCGCGCTGATCGGCCTGGTCGACAACGTCCCGGCCCTGGTTGTGGCCTCGGCCGCGACCGGATTCGCCGGGGCGCTGTTCAACCCGGCCGTGCGCGCCTACATCGCCCATGACACCGGTGAGCGACGCGTCGAGGCGTTTGCGCTGTTCAGCATCTTCTATCAGGCGGGCATCCTGATCGGCCCGATCGTCGGACTGGCGCTGACCGGCATCGGCTTCGCCGTCACCTGCCTGGTCGCCGCCGCCGTGTTCGCGGTGCTCACGGTGCTGCAGATCCGAGCCTTGCCGGCCCGCCGCGGTGACGGCGGCGGCGACGCCGAGCGGCGCCCGGTTCTCGCGCAGTGGCGCGACGTCGCCAGGACCCGGGGCTTCCTGCCCTTCTCGGTCGCGATGATCGGCACCTACGTCTTGTCCTATCAGGTGTATCTGGCGCTGCCGTTGCACGCCCGAACCCTGGCCGGCGACGGGAATCTGGGCACGGCGTTGGTGACAGCGTTGTACGTCGTGTCCGGCGGGGTCACCATCGCGGCCCAGATGAAGGTCACCGCCTGGTGTCGTGCGCGGTGGGGGCCGGCGGGCTCGCTGAGCCGGGGCCTCGTCATGCTCGGTGTCGCCTTCGTGCCGCTGCTCGCCGCCGACGGGTTGCTGGTCGCGCTGCCCGACGTCAGCGCGGTGATCGCGACGGTGCTGGGTGTGGCGGCGTTGCTGTCGACCGCGGCGCTGCTCGCGATCGGGACCGCCGTGGTCCTGCCGTTCGAGATGGACACCATCGTCGGGCTCGCTCGCAACCGGCTCGTCGCCACCCACTACGGCTTCTACAACACCGTGTGCGGGGTGGGGATCCTGCTCGGTAACGCGGGGACGGGCTGGGCGATCGACCTGGCCCGCTCCGCCGGGGCGCCGTATGCGCCGTGGTTGGTGTTGCTGGTGATCGGGCTGCTGTGCGGGTTCGCCCTCGCGGTGCTGTATCGGCGCGGACTGCTCACCGCACCCGCCGAGGACACCCAAGCAGCGCAGAGCGAACCGGATGGCGACCCCCCGACCACCCAACTGAGAGCGGTCGGCCAGCACGACGACAGCCCGACCCGTCCGCTACCCGCCATCCGTCCTGCCCAACAGCAGCCAACTCCCACGCCGGTGGAGACGACGCGGCCGCTGGCCGACCTGCCTGGAGCCGCCCGACGATGGTGACCCCCGCACGAGCGGACAAGCCCAGCCGTCCGCGACGACCACCGAGCGGCGCGTCTGCCATGGGGCCGTGAACGGCGTCGAACACGCCGCCGTGGCGTTGCGGCGACTGGGTGTGCGGCTGCTCGCCGTCGGTGTGGTCGTGGGGGTCCTCGCCGCGGGGCTGGTGTTGGCCCGGATCGCGATGGGGCACTTCCTCACCCCGGTAGCGGTCGGACCGGGGTGCCTGCCCCCGGCAGCGGCCGTGCCCATCTCTGCGACCGGCCCCAGCGGACTCGGCGCCGAGCAACTGGCCAACGCCGCAACCATCGTCGCGGTGGGCCGTGACCGCGCGGTCCCGGAGCGGGCTGTGTGGATCGCCGTGGCCACCGCGCTGCAGGAGTCCGGCCTGCGCAACCTCGACTACGGCGACCGTGACTCGCTCGGGCTGTTCCAGCAACGCCCGTCGATGGGCTGGGGCTCGGCCGAGCAGGTCACCGATCCCCGGTACTCGGCCGCGATCTTCTACGACCGACTGCTGCAGATCACCGGATGGGCCGACATGGAGCTGTGGGAGGCCGCCCAGGCGGTCCAACGCTCGGCGTTCCCGACTGCCTACGCCAAATGGGAGGACACCGCCGCGAACGTGCTCACCGAGGTCGGTGACGGGGCGGCGCGAACCACCGGGGCACGCACGACCGCGGACGGCGGCAGCTGCGCCGACCCCTCGAGTGCGGTGATCGGCGACGACCCGCGGCCGCGCCCAGCCGGCTGCACCGAGGACGACCCCACCACCCGGGGCTGTGTGACCCCCACGACGCGGTTCGCACTGGAGCAGGTGCGGACCGCCTTCGGCGCGCTCAGCAAGACCACGTACCTGACCTCGACGCGCTGCTTCGCCGACCGCCCGGCGAACCCGACCAGCGATCACCCCCTCGGGAAGGGGTGCGACCTGTTCCCCGGACCCGCCGGCAGCTTCGCCTCCGGCCGCGACGTCGACGACGGCTGGGTGATCGCCGAGTGGTTCCGGCGCAACGCCGTCGCCCTCGACGTCTCCTACGTCATCTGGCAGGGCCAGATCTGGCTACGGCCCCAGGCAGGTCCCGGTCGGTGGAGCGACTACACCGGGGGCGGGGTCTACGACCCTGCCGACCCGGTGGGCGGGCACTACGATCACATTCACGTGTCGTTCCGCCGCTAGCCGACCCACTGGTCAGGCGATGCGCGCCAGCGTGGCGCCGCCGTCGGTCGACCGGTGGATGCCGTCGTTGGTCACGATCGTCAACCGGCCCCCGGGCTCGGCGGTGATGGCCTGCGGCGGGCTCTCGGTACCGGCACGCCGCTGCCAGGTCGCGCCCCGGTCGGTGCTGGCGTGCACCGTTCCGTCCGGCCCGATCCCGTACACGGCGCCGTCGCCCGCCCACGATACGAAGGCCAACAGCGGGCTACCGGTGACGCCGCGGAAGGTGGAGCCACCGTCCTGGCTGGCGGTCACCCCGTTCTCGGTCGTGGCCAGTACCCGGGCCCCGTCGGAGGGGTCCACGGCGATGTCGAGGGCATCGAGCGCGGCGCGCTCCTGCCACGTGCGACCGCTGTCGCTGCTGACCATCAGCAGGCCGCGGGTGGCGTCGAGCCCGACAACCGAGGTGCCGCCGACGTCGAGAGAGTGGAAGTCGACCTGGCCCTGCAGGCTCACGGGTTCCCACGTCGTGCCCGCATCGGTGCTGCGGACGAGCCCGACCGGGTTCGGGGTGCCGGCGTCGTCGGGGGCGGGGTGGCCGCTGGCGAGGAAGGTGCGGGGCCCGGCGACGGTGAACCCCATCAGGTCCGGCCCCGCGGTCTCCGGCGGGTCCTGGCGAGGAACCAGTGTCCCGTCGGGGGCGAGGGCGAACAGCCCGTAGTGGCCGGCAACGACCACGCTGCCGCCCGCAGGGTCGACGCCGACTCCGTGGACGTGTCCGACCGGGGCGAAAAGATCTGCGGTGGTGGTGTTGGCGGCGGTGTTCGAGGTGTCGGACGCACTCTCTGCGCCACAGCCGGCCAGCACGAGGGCGGTGCCGGCGGCGAGGAGGGCGTGGGCCTGGCGCGGTCGGACTCTGCGCTGGGGGAGACCTGTGCGGTGTGCGGGCGATCTGTTGACCATGGGACGGAGGATTACCTTTCTGCGGGGCGCGGTGACCCGACGATGCGTCCGTGACGGCGGGCTGCGGGCAGCCAAGCGACGGCGACGGCGGCGGCCGCGAGGATGATGTAGGGGCCGTCGCCGAGACGGGTGTACGGGGTGAGGCCGGTGCGCAACGTGACGGGCTCGCGCAGCAGCGCCGGATCGCCGAGGGGCGACAGTGCGCGAACTGTCCCGTCGGGGTCGACAACGGCCGAGTAGCCAGTGGGTGCGGCTTGGACGACGCTGCGTGCGCTTTCCAGCGCGCGCAGGCGTGCCGCGGCGACTTCGATCGAGGGGACCTCGTCGGTGACATACGACGAGGCATTGGTCGGGACCAGGACGAGTTCGCCACCGGCACGGACCGCTTCCCGCACCCGGTCGGCGAACAGCACCTCGTAGGAGATGACGACTCCGAGCCTGCGGCCGGCGACGTCGAGAGCCGCCGTGCCTTCGCCCACGATGGCGTCCCGGGGGACCAGCGCCGTCAGATCGGTGATCTTCTCCAGCAAGGCCCGACCGGGGATGTACTCGCCGAACGGCACGCGATGTTCCTTCTCGTAGCGCCCGGTCTGCTGGCCGCGGGCGTCCCACAGCAGCGCGGCATTGCGGAACCCGCTGCCCTGAGCCTCCGTCACACCGGCGATGACCGGGGCGGCGAGCCGTCGAGCCAGTTCGGCGACGGCTCGGTCCTTCGGTCCGCCGGTCACCGGCCCACGGGAGGTGATCACGTTCTCCGGGAACAACACGAGGTCGGGAGATGCGGTGATGTCGCGGGCAACAGCCAGGTGCCGGTCGGTGGTGTCCTGCGGATCGGTGAAGACCGCCCGCAGTCCCCGCGGGCCCCCGCCCTGCACGATCGCGGTGTCCAGCCGGCCTGTGGCGGTGGTCGTGGCGGCGGCGACGGCGGCCCCGACCGGTGGGATGGCGACACTTCCGGCGAGGGTCGCGGCGAGAACGACGACCCGCTGTCGACCGGTGGCCGTGATTGTGGCCGCGAGTCCGGCCCCTGCAGCGGCGGCGAGCCCGGTGACCAGTAGTGACCCACCCACGGGGGCCGCATCGGCAAAGGGGCCGTCGAGCTGGCTGAGCACCAGCGCGGGGAGCGGGAATCCGCTGAAGGGGAACGCAGTCTGAGCGGCGTCGAGCAACATCAGCAACGCCGGCACCGCCCACCACCCGTGCCATGGGCGTCCCGGCGTCGATCCCGGCACGGCGCAGGCCACCGCGACGAGCAACGCCGTCTCGACAACCGTGACGGCCAGATAGCCGGCCACGGCGAAGTCGGACAACCAGTACAGCGACGAACTGAACCACACCAGACCGGTCGCCGCGCCGATGCCGGCGCGCTGGCGCAGCGTGCGACCTCGAAGCGCCAGAACCCACATCGCGACACCGAGTGGTACCAGTGGCCACCAGCCTCGAGGGGGAGCTGCTGCCGCGAAGGCGGCGCCTGCCGCGACCGCCAAGACGAAGCTTGCCCGGAGACCGAGCCGGCCCCGCCCGCGCCGTGGCGTCGTTTCTGTGCCTGATGCCCTCTCGTGTCCTGACGCCGGAGAGTGCGGCGCATGCTGTCGTAGAAACCGGTCTCGGTTCGTCACGAGCCGGCTGCCAGGAGTGGGTGGCCTGCGTCCTGCCAGGCTTGCATCCCGCCGGCCAGGTCGGTGAGATTGCGGTAGCCGAGCGTGGCCAGTGTCGTCGCAGCGGCCGCACTCATCGTTCCGGTCCGGCAGTACACGGCCAGCGCAGCGGCTCGATCTGCCGGCAGCTCCGCGACCCGCTCGCCGATCTGGTCGAACGGGATCGAGGCGTCGGTGCCGGCGATGGAGCCGTCGTCGGGCGTGTGCACGTTGACGACCACGACGCCGTCTCTGTCCACCAGCTCGGCGAACTGCGCGGCATCGACGAGCCGCACCGGGGACGCCGCAGCGCCGGTGGAGACGGTGGCAGCGCTCGGTGCTGCGGCCTCATGGGCTGTCGGGGTGCTGGCGCAGGCGGCAAGCAGGACGAGCGCGGCGAGAGCGATCGTTGCGGGACGCACGAGGCCGAGGCCGGGTCGACAGGTCATCGCGGTGCTGGCTCCAGTGGGCGCGTCGGCTCGGTCGAGGGGAACGAGACCCTCTTGTGGTCCTATGTATCGTAGGAGATGCCGTGATGGCGATGCCGCGCACTGCACCCCCCTCCGCGGTAGCGCACATCGGCACCGCCCGGTGCGGCGGGCGGACCGGTGGGCATCGGCCCACTGGTCCGTTCCCGCCGGCCCGCGATGTCTCACCGGTTGCGGACGTGGTCGCACGGCGAACCGTGCCGTACGAGGCACCAGTGGCACCCGCTGCGCTGCTGGCGCGGTTCGACGCGCTCGCGGCGTCGTTGCCACCGGGGGAGACGAGGCATCCCGGCTTGTTCACTGGTACGTCGCGTTGGAGCAGGTGGCGGCGCTTGCGGTCTCCCTCGGCAGCCAGACGTGCAGGTGGAAGGGGTCAGGGTCTGATCGTCCACCCCTCGACGGCGTCGAGATCGACGAGCTGACCGTCGATCGTGAAGGGCATCCCCATCGGGCCAGAACCCGTTGTGGTGCCCAACACACGACAGCGACTGCCTGCTCCGGGACCACCTTCGATGAGGCAGGACAGCGGGCGGCGTCTCTCTCAACGAAGCGGCCCCACGCCTGGGCTCGATGCTCTTCCAGTCACGGCGAGGGTCTCATCGCGGACGGGGTCGATACCGATGACCCGGTGGCCGGCCGTCCGACCTCGCGTGCCCACGCGACACACGATGACCCAGTCAGTCGCGATCACACCTCGACGCGCCCGGCGCGAAGGCCCGGAGCACGGTCGTCACGATCAGCTCAGCAGCGTCGGAAGGGTGGATGTTCGCCCTTCCGACCTCGTCGGCAGCACCGTGGATGAGCCGATGCAGAACCGCGACCATCCAGGAGATGGGGAGGTCATCGCTGAACACACCGTCAGCTTGTCCTTGTTCGAGCACGCGTACTGGACGCTCGGCCAACCTCTCATGGAGCCGGTGGATCCGCTCTGAGGCCAGTTCCTTCTCTGCGGCGGCGACAAGACTGAGGGAGCGACCGGTGTGCTCCCAACTGGCGCGGATGTAGCGCGCCAGTGCTTCCCGCGGTGGACCGTGAAGATCGACCGACTTCAGGGCGACATCCACCTGCTCGAGTACGTGCACAACAGCCGCATCGACGAGTTCCGCCCGCGAAGGGAAGTGCCCGTAGACGGTCACCCGGCCGACTCCGGCCTCCTTCGCGACGTCGGCCACGCTCGCCTCCGGGCGTCGCCCTAGGCAGTCCGCCGCTGCCTCGACGATCGCATCGATGTTGCGGCGAGCGTCCGCTCGCCGGGGTCCACCCGAGGCCATCTGCTCTGAGCCAGCTCCCATGAGCTCGAACATACCTGTTTGACTTAGAACGGCAACTAGGTAACTCTGACAGTACTGTACGAGTTAAGGAGATTGCCATGCCCGACTCGACCGGCACGACGCCGGATTCCAGAGTGGTCGCACACACCGGACGCTGGCGGACGCTTGCGTTGCTCGGCGTTGCTCAGTTCATGCTGATCGTCGATGTCACCGTCGTGGCGATCGCGCTACCCCACATGGGTGCCGAGCTGGGCCTGTCCCGCGACGCGCTGACATGGGTGGCGAGCGCCTACACGCTCACGTTTGGCGGACTGATGGTGCTCGGAGGACGTGTTGCGGACCTCATCGGACCACGCCGGCTCGTCCTCGCCGGCCTTGCGGTGTTCACGATCGCGTCGCTGACCGCCGGTATCGCCGATGGGTCGGCGATACTGATTGTCAGTCGGATCGCGCAGGGCGTCGGCGCAGCCATGCTTTCACCGGCGGCGCTGTCTTCGGTCGTGCGCCTGTTCGCCGGCGAGGAGCGGAACAAGGCCCTCGGAATCTGGTCCGCCATGGGCGGCGCCGGCGGCGCGGTCGGAGTACTGCTCGGCGGAGTCCTGACCGGCGGGCCGGGATGGCCGTGGATCTTCTTCGTGAACATCCCCGTCGGCGCGGTGATCCTCGTCCTTCTGATCCGCATGCTCCCGGCGTTGCCCGGGGTCCCGGTGCAGGAGCGCCAGGGAGTCGACGTTCTGGGTGCCGTGCTGATCACCGGCGGGACCGGCCTGGTCATCTACGCTCTGATCGGGGCCGGTGATCGGGGCTGGCTCGCCCCCGTCACGGTCGGCCTCGTCGTCGCGGGCGCAGCACTGTATGCGGCCTTCGTCGTCTGGCAACGACGGGTTCGATCCCCGCTCATGGATGTCGAGCTGATGACCCGCCGATCGGTGGGGTCGGGGACCTTCGTGATCCTGATGGCCACCGCCCTCATGGTCGCCATCTTCTTCCTCGGCTCCTTCTACCTGCAGGACGCGATGGGCCACAGCGCGCTCACGACCGGCCTGCTGTTCCTGCCGGTCGCCGGTGCGACGATGCTCGGCGCCAACCTCGCAGGATGGGTCATGGCGCGCGTCGGCGGCCGGGCACTGGCGCTCGGCGGGTTACTTCTCGCCGCACTCGGACTGGCCGTCCCCGCGCTGTGGGCGGGGACGCTCAGCATGGTGCTCGGGCTGAGCGCAGCCGCTGCGGGGATCGGCTCGCTGTTCCTCGTCGCCTCGGCAACGGCACTGGGGCAGGTCGAGCCGGAGAAGTCGGGCGTCGCGTCCGGCATCGTCAGCACCTTTCACGAGTTCGGAGCGTCTATCGGCACTGCCGTGGTCTCGAGCATCGCGGCAGCAAGTCTCATGACCGGCTCGGGGGAGGGGTTCGGCAGAGCCTTCGGCGTAGCGGCCATGATCGCACTGGGCGCCGGCCTCCTCGCGACATGCTGGATCCCGGCACGCGTTCGCACGAGCGGGACGACCGATTGAGGCGGCCGGATCAACCCTGGTGCCGCGACGGCACCGCGGGCTCCGTGGATGGCTCGCCCCGGCCGGAATCAGGATGATGCTGAGGTTCCGCCGCTTCTCCGGGAACCTGGGGGAAGCTCAGTCGATCCACCGGCTCGTTGTCTCGGTGCGCCGGAGAGCGGGTCTCGGTCGCGACCGGGAGCAGCAGCGTCATCGTCGACGGGACGGTTCCGACGGTGAGTCGTCCGCCTTCGCTCTCGGCGAGTCGACGGGCCAGCGGTAAGCCCATGCCGTTCCCGATGTGTCCGTCGGTGAGGGCGGCCGTCGGGACACCGGGCCCTTCGTCGCTGATCTCGACCGCGATCGCGCTCTCGCCCAGCTCGTGGACGGAGACCGACACCGCCCCGGCACCGTGGAAGTAGGCGTTGTCGAGGAGGACGCCGATGATCTGGCGGACGGCGGCCGACGATGCGTCCGGCCGGGGAAGAGAATCCGGCAGCCGGATCGAGAACCTCCGGTTCTCGAGGGCGAGGCGAGAACGCCACTCCTCGTCGAACTCGGCGAGCAGCGCGGAGAGATCGGCCGGTGCTGAGGTCGTCTGACGTTCGCGTGCCAGTGCCAGGAGCTCGTCGATCGTGCGCTCGAGTCGGTCGATCGAACCTAGACCGTCCGCGATCTCTGCGGTCGTCATGCGCTCGGGCCGGTCGAGAGCGGACTCCAATCGGAGCCGCAGGCCGGCCAGGGGCGTGCGCAATTGATGAGAGGCTTCGGCTGAGAACGCTCTCTCGCGTGCGACGAGGTCGTCGAGCCGCCGTGCGGTTCGGCTGAGGGCGGCGCTCGCCCGGTCGGTCTCCGCGATACCGGTCGAATCCGGGGTGATACCGAAATCCCCGTCTCCCAGCCGGCCCGCGTCGTCGACCAGGCGCTCAAGCGGACGGGACAGACGGATCGCCAGCCGTCGCGCGAGCAGCCACGCTGACACCAGCACGACAGCGGCGAGGCCCGCCATCCCCAGCCAGATGGGGACCAGGGCGCCATAGACTTGAGACGGCGGTGTGGACGTACGAACCACTCCGATGACGTCGCCCGTGTCGCTGACCGGGACCGCGACGGTCAGGTCCTCGACCGGCGGTGGCCCGGTACGGTCGCCGAGGACGTACTCGACCGGGCCGTCGCCGTGCGCGGGGCCGTCTCCGAGCAGCAGCGTCCCCTCGTCGTCGTAGAGGGCGATCGCGGCCTCGCCGGGTCCGTCCGGCAGACGTCTCGGCACGAGATCGTCGGTCATGTCCTCCTGCACCGTGCGAGCGGCGAACCCCGCCAGACGCTGCAGTGAGGAGCGCTCCTCCGCCACCGCAAACTCGGCCAGCCCGACGACCAGCGGTATCCCGAACAGTGCCACGGCGAAGGCCGCAGCGGTGACAGCCAGTGCCACGATCCGCGACCTCATCGATCGGACCCTCCGCTGTCGGGCAGCGGCATCGCCAGGCGATAGCCGTGCCCGCGCGGTCCTGTGAGGGCGGAACCCGATACGGCGGGAAGGCGCGAATCCTGCGCAGGACCCCGACCCGACCGCTGGGTTACTCGGCTAGTGTGCACTGGTCAGCCATCGCAGCGAGCACCTCCCGCGGCCCCGTGTAGGGGTCACGGCCGTGGGCAGTGCGGATGTTGTCGACGACCAGGAGGTCACCGCTCTGCCAGGGCTCGCGGACGGCGTTGGCGGAGTATGCCTGCATGATGTGGGAAACGAGGTCCCAGCCGATGGGGGTGCCGTCTCCGAAGCAGGTGGTGGCCGGTAGCCCGTCGGGCCCGAGCAGGTCGCGCAACTCGTGGGCTGTTTCGGGGCCGAAGACCCACTCGCTGTAGTAGGCGATCTCGTTGAACCAGCAGCGCACTCCCGTGATCGGGTGCCGGACAACGGCCGGGCGGCGTTGCCGGGTGCGGAGCTGTCCGCCGCGGCGCCACTCGAACTCGATGGAGTGTGCTCGGCAGTAGTCCTCGACGCCGTGTCGGTCACCGATACCGAAGGCGTCTGACCAGGACGGACCGACGTCGCCGTTGTAGGTGCGCACCAGCATCCATCCCTCACGCTCACAACGTTTCACCAGACTCGCGGGCAAGGCCGTGAGCACGGTGGAGGAGTCGACGAGGACTGTGGCGCCGCCGAGGACGGGCGGGGACAGGCAGACGAACATCATCGAAGCGGGGAACCAGTCGCGGTACGACAGCTCGTGGTGCGGGCACATCGGGATCCCGCGTGGCCACCGAGTCGTCGAGTAGACGCGGTCGGTGTAGGGCACCCGCGGTGCGAAGGCCTCACGCTCGGCCATCAGGTCGTCGGCGAGCATCCGTACCACGTCGCCGGCCAGGATCGGGTCGTAGAGTCCCAGACCGCGGACCAGCACCGCGCCGTGGTCGACTACGGCGCTACGGAGCGCTCGCCTCGTTTCGAATGCCCACTGCAACGGGTCGTCCGGGTCGACCTGCAGGAGAGCAGGCGTGCCGGGGCGGCGTTCGACCTGGAGCTCCACGCTCTGGGGAGGCCGGGATGAGAAGGTCATGTCGACTCCCCATGGTGCGCGGTCGGCGCTCATGCCGACGTCGGAATGGATCTGGTGGGCAGCTCGCGGGCCGGGTTGGCGCCCCAGGTCTCACCCGCGGGGACTTCCTCGCCCTTCATGAGGAACGAATCGGCCTCGATCACGGCGTCATCGCCGATGGTGATGCCGTAGTGCACGAAGGCGCCGATCCCGAGCGTGACCCGCGACCCGATGACGGTGTAGTCCGACTTGAACGCGCCGTCTTCCTGGGAGTGGTTCTGGACGATGCTGCGCTCGTTGAGCGTGCAGTCGTCACCGAGGCTGATGAATGGCCGCTCGACGAACGCGGCGCCGTCGTCGAACAGGCGCGCACCGACCCGCATTCCGAGCATGCGTAACAGCAGCCCTTTGAACGGGGTGCCGTTGAACAGCAGCAGGTAGCTCGGAGCGGGGACCTTCCAGAACCGTTCGTGCCCCCAGAAGATCGGCTCGTAGATCGAGCACCCCTTCGGCGCCCGCAGGAGCAGTCGCCGCACCGACCGGTCGACCGCGGTGAACCACCCGACGGTGAGCACGGTGATCAGCACTTGGGCGACCAGGATTTCGGCTGCGCCGAGCGTGACCTCCCAGATCGCGATCCCGGGGACCAGGATCGCGATCCCGAAGAAGTAGAGCCAGCGCACGATCAGGTGCAGCGCGATCGTGACGGCGTTGTGCCGATTCTTGCCACGGAGCGCGCGCCGCAGTCCCTGCTCGCCGAGCTCGAGTTGTGCGTCGCGGGCAACCGTGCGGGGGATCTCGAAGCTCGGCGAGCCCAGCAGGCCGACGTCCTCTCGGACCGGGCCGTCGAGGGGGATCATGACCTTGGTGCCGAGCAGGCAGTTGTTCCCGACCCTGCCCTGCGACGGGTAGACGATCCGGTTGCCGAAGAAGCTGTTCGTACCGATCGTGGTCTGCGACAGGCGGAAGGAGGTGTTCGAGTACTCCGCGTTGACGATCGAGAGGTCATCGGCGACGACGGTGCCGGTGCCGATCCTGGTCAGATAGGGCGACTCGTGCTTGATCAGCATCCCGAAGTTGTTGCCGGTCTGCACCAGCGGCCGGAGCTTGTAGCCCACGGCCCGGAGGTAGTGCGGGATCGCAGAGCTGTCCCCGAGCAGCATCGTGAACGTCACGCTGTTGGTCAGCAACGCGACGGTCTGGTGCAGGAAGTAGTGCACTCCGTAGAGCGGGTAGACCCGGTCCGGCCGCACCGCGCGAGCCAGCAGGCGCGGAACGGTGATCATCACCAGGAACGCCACGAGAAGGACGCCGAAGAACAGCACGAAGCTCAGAGCGAGGATCTCGAGGTAGAAGTACCAGTGGACGAACGCCTCCGGACCTGGGAACAGCAGCGCTGTCAGCTGCGGAACCTCGCGCAGCAGCAGCGCGATGCCGCCGAGGGCGAGCGGGAGGGCCAGGCCCAGGACGATGGTCAACTGCACCAGCGAATAGACGATCTTGCGGGGGAGTCCGGGCCTGGCGGGCGGGACGGTGCAGTAGTTCACCCCGGCCGGGCGGGCCGGTGATCCGTGCCAACGCTCGCCGGCGGGGACCACCTGCCCGCTCAGCAATGCGGAGGTGTGTCCGAGCTGGCCGCCATCGTCGATGCGCGTGCCGAGTTCGAGCACGGTGGCTTCGCCGACGAACACATCGGCGCCCAGGGTGACCGACCCGATCTCGATCAGACCGTCGCGGGCCCGGTAGCCAGAGAACATCGCGTCCTTGCGGATCACCGTGCGGTCACCGATGGACAGCAGGTCGGTGCACACCGGCATGGACTGGGCGAACAGCGCCACGTCGCGGCCGATTCGGGCGCCGAGCGACCGGAGATACAGCGCGTAGAGCGGTGAGCCGCGGAACAGAACCAGAGGGTTCATCCGCACCAGCGTCTTGACGATCCAGAATCGGACATAGCCCAGGCTCCAGATTCGGATCGAGCGGGGCCGCCACCGACCGATCAGCACCCACTTCACCACGATCGGGAACAGGCACAGGAACGCGAAGCTCGCTGCGCCGACAACGACCGCCCGCGTGTAGAGATCGAGCAGTGTCGGCGATGCGACGAACCACTCATAGCCCCAGAACAACACCAACGCCATGAGATAGGACCAGCCCACGGCGAACGCGACCTGGAGCGCGCCGCACAGGACATATCCCGCGGTGCCGGCCCGGCGGACCGAGGCCCACCGGTCGAGCACGACGGCCGGCTCCTCCGGCGGAGTCGCCGCGGTGAGATCACCTCGTGCGGCCGGGGCGAGCGAGGCGGCCAGGCCGACGAGCGTCGGAGTGGCGTAGACGTTCTCCATCGACAGCGTCGGCAGCCGGGGGTCCTTGCGGACGCGGGCGCAGAACTTCGCCATCATCAGGGAGTCGGCGCCCAGGTCGTCGAAGAAGTTCGCCTCGTCCGGCACCTCCCGTTCCACCACCGCGGCGAGGACCTCGCCGAGCTGCACCGCCAGGTCCTGCGCCGCTTGTGCGGTCCCGTCGGCGGCGGGGGCCACGGCCGCCGCCAGGTCCGTCAGGGTCGGATGGCTGTAGACGTCCTGTATCGACAGCGTCGGCAACTCGGGGTCCTTGCGGACGCGGGCGCAGAACTTGGCCATGTCCAACGAGTCCGCGCCGAGCTCGAAGAAGTTCGCCTGCGGAGGAACCTCGTCACGGTCGAGTACCTCCGCCAGGATCTCGGCCAACTGTTCCTCCACCACGCCCGGCGACGGCGGCGCCGGTGCCTCAGCCGGTAGTGCGAGAGCGGTGGCGAGGCGTCGCAGTGTCGGGTGCTCGTAGATGTACTGGATCGACACCGACGGTAGGTCCGGGTGTGTGCGTACCCGGGCGCAGAACTTTGCCATCAGCAACGAGTCGGCCCCCAGGTCGTCGAAGAAGTTCGCGTCGACGGGGACCCGTTCGCGGTCCAGCACCCCGGCAAGCACCTCGCCCAGAAGCGCCTCAGCGCCGGTGGGGGCGGTGGGGGCGGTGCCGGCACCCGGGGCGAGGACGGGGGGCATCGGTGCGGCGTGTTCTACCGCCATTGACTGCGTCGTGGGTGCCTCCGGAGTGAGGGCCTCCAGGTTCGGGGGTGCCGGCTCGAAGCGACGGCCACGTGCCGATGCCCCTTCCTCGAGTCGGGCTCGGTACTCGATACGCCCGTCGGCGGTGATGCGGCCCAGGTCGCCGGTGCGAAAGATCCGCTGCGACGGATTGCCGGGCACATCCAGTGCATCGGCAACGAACGCTGCCTGTGCCAGGTCGTCACGGTTAACGTAGCCGCGGGCCAGGCCGATCCCGGCGATCCCGATCTCGCCGGTCGCACCGCGCGGTAGCGCGGAGCGCGGATCCTCGAGGTCCAGCACGACAACGCTGTAGGTCGGCAGCGGAACTCCGAGCGAGGGGGGCCGGCCCGGCTCCAGCTCGGTCCAGGTGGTGGTCACAGTTGCTTCGGGCGGACCGTAGGTGCCGATCAGCCGACGTCCGGGACGGCGCCAGCGTCTGATGACTTCCGGTGGGCACGACGCGCTCGACAGCACCAGCCGCAGCGCGAGCAGACGCTCGTCGAGTGCAGCCAGTGTCGCGGCGTCGCTGCGCAGCACCGTCACACATCGCTCACCGAGGAAGCGCCACAAGGCGTCTCCCTGCAGGTTCGACCCGGCCGGTGGAGCGACCACCGTGGCTCCGGCGACCCACGGCACCCAGGTTTCCTCCACCACCAGGTCCGACGCCGGTGACTGCCCCTGGAACACCCGGTCACCGGGCACGATGCCATACACCTCGGCTGCCACACGCACGAAGTTGCATACGCTGCTGTGGTCGATCGCCACTCCGTGCGGACGTCCGTCGGTGTCGAAGCTGTAGACGATGTAGGCGACCGGCCCGCCCGGCACGCCGCGTTCAACGGCCAGCAAGCGTCGTGAACTCTGTTCGGCGATGAAACGCCCGGCGAGGTCGAGCGCGACCACGGTCGTCGCCGTCCGCGCATCGAGTTCGGGGATCCCGGCCGCGACTGTCGAGGTCGTGAGCACCAACTGCGCGCCTGCATCAGCGATGATGGCGACCACGTGGTCGCCATCGAGTCGCACGTCCAGTGGAACGTAGGCGGCACCGACCTTGGCCACGGCGAGCATCGCGACACAGAAATCAGCTGAGCCGCCGAGTAGCAGCGCGACTCTGTCCCCACGGCCGATGTGGTGCAGCCGCAGGTAGCGGGCCAAGCGGTTTGCCTCGTCGTCCAGGTCCAGATACGAGAGGACACCCTCCGGGGTGTCCACGGCCGAGCGGTCGGCGCAACCGAATCGGACCAACCACTCGCACTGCGCCTCAAACAGAGCCTCAAGTCGCTCGGTCGGGTGCGCCCGCCTGCCCTGTGGCTCGTCCTGGTCGATCAGGATCCGTCCGAGTCCAGGGCTGCCCGCTTCCAGCCCGGTGGATCCCGACGTGCCGGGACCGCTTCGCAGGCCCGTCCGAACATCATCGTCGGGTGTCCGAATGAGTTGGTCCCAGCGGGTCATTGCGCTTCTCCGGTGCTGTCCCGCGGCACCGCGCCATCAGATTGAGCGACCGGACGCCGGATGCACGGCCCGATCTGTACGCTTTGCACGCTGCTGGGCATTCCGATCCTCGTGTCCGACTCCACTACGATTCTCGGGCGGCCGGTGATCGGATCGGTGGTCCTCACTCGCTGCCGCAAGATCCCTCCGCTCGGACCGACGAGCCTGGAAGAGCCGAAACGATCTATGACCGGAGCAGCGCAACCGTCACCTCCAACGACCTGCGCCGGGTCCGCCGTGCCGATGCCCCGCGCCTCGATGAACGAGCACACTGCGTTAACACTGCTCGCGCGCCCTCGCGAGTCGCATCGATGACGGCCCGGCCGGCCACCAAGGCGCATGCGGTACCGCGCAAGGGTAGCCAGCGGCTGGGTGATCTCCGCTTGTCTCTCTGTGCGCACGACGAGAACTCCCCCAACAGGCCAGCGCCACTTTCCGTGCAGCTTCACGAATATGTGGTGCCGGACTTGCTTTGCGCTTCCCGCTGCGTCGCGGAGATCACCATTCTACTGTCGGCCGAGCAAGAGGAAGGTAAAATGATCGCCCGAAAAGGCAAGAGGAGGGTTAACGAAAGGCGATCACATTCGGCCAATTGGTCCTGCCGAGTCCAGGCGTGCCCGGCAGACTGCTCGGCGGAGGCGGCAGATGGCTGTCCGACGTGCTGTCCGACGGACACGCCGCTGCGGCCTCGTCGCCACCCGTGGCCCCGCCTCTTCCGATCGCCTACCCGTGCCGTGAGATGGGGCTGCCCGTCGTGTCGCCGACACACCGCCATAGCGCGCGAGCTGCCTCGACCGCCTTGGTCCCGGGAGCGGCGTCCTGGGCAGGTGCGATGCGCGCGAGGTGGTGCAGCCACTCGGCGGCTGCACCACCTCGCGTGATGGACCCGATCAGTCCGTGTGTCCTCGGAAGCGGCGCAGTCGCAGGCTGTCGCCGACGACGAAGACGGAGCTGAACGCCATGACCGCGCCGGCGATCATCGAGTTGAGCAGACCCACCGCGGCCAGGGGGATGGCTACGACGTTGCAGGAAGGGCTGCCCTTGATCGTGCTCAGGGTCCGGCGGGAGAGCCGGACCGCGGCGGCGGCGGCCCGGAGGTCGCCGCGGGCCATCGTAGGTCGTCGCAGACCCGGGTCCGATCCCCGCAGTGTTGACCGATGAGCTAGCTTCTACGGAGCGTAGGAGTTCGGACTGCGGATGGAAGGAGGTCGAGGTGGCGGCGTACCGCAGATTTTCCCATCAGCGCGGCGTGGTGAGCACGCACGGGCGCCAGGTGCGCCCCGCTCTTGCAGCGATCGCGGCCATGGCGGTTCTGCTGTCGACCGGCTGCGGAGTTGGCCGGGACGCGGCCGGGTCGGGGCCGGGACAGGAGTTTCAGTTCGTGGCACCCGGCGGACAGACGCGGATCGCCTACGACCCGCCAGAGAGCCGTCAGCGGATCACCGACCTACGCGGCGAGAGCCTGATGAACCCGGGGACCGAAGTCGGTATCGGGGACTTCCCCGGCAAGGTCCGCGTGATCAATATCTGGGGTTCGTGGTGTGGCCCGTGCCGGGTGGAGGCGCCCGAGCTGCAGGCGGTGCAGGACGCCACGAGTGGCGATGCCGTCGTGCTCGGCATCGATGTTCGCGACGACCGGCAGGCTGCGCTGGACTTCAAAACCGACCGTGGGCTGACCTACGACTCGATCTATGACTTCTCGGGCCGCAGCCTGGCACGGCTCGACGGGTATCCGCGCAACGTGGTGCCCTCGACAATCGTGCTGGACCGCGAGGCTCGGGTGGCGGCGGTGTTCCTGACCCCGGTGTCGAGCTCGGACTTGCTGCCGCTGATCGCCAAGCTGACCGACGAAGCGGGGACAGGCCGTGAACGCTGAATCTCGACCGCTCCCGCGCGCTGGTGGAGCGCGTGACTGATGGGCGCGACCACAACTCTCGCGATGTCGGGGCCGTTGGTACTCGCGGCCCTGGTCTCTGTGGCGGCGGGGCTGGTGAGCTTCGCGTCGCCGTGCGTCGTGCCGCTGGTTCCCGGCTATCTCGCCTATCTGGCCGGGTTGGTGGGCGCGCAATCACCGCCGGTGACCTCGGCCGAGGCTCGTGCCCGCGCAGCCGCCCGGCGCACAGGTACCGACGCCGAGGCCGTACTGGCGCTCGCCGACCCGGGCGCTCCCCGCGCCGCTGCCGGGCTGGCGGCGGAGGGCACGGCGGGCTCGCCTAGAACACGGCCTGTCGACGGCCGCTGGCGTGTTGTCGGCGCGGTCGCACTGTTTATCGCGGGCTTCACCACCGTGTTCACCATCGTCATGGTCGGTGTGGTCTGGCTGTCCGATGTACTGATCGACAACGAGGCCGTGCTGCAGCGCATCGGCGGTGTCGTGATGATCGTGATGGGGCTGGCGTTCGCCGGGCTGATCCCGGCGCTGCAGCGCGAGTACCGCGCGCACTGGGCGCCGCGGGCCGGGCTGGCCGGTGCGCCGCTGCTCGGTGCGGTGTTCGGGCTCGGCTGGGTGCCCTGCATCGGCCCGACCCTGGCCGGGGTCGTTGCCGTCGCCGCCGGGACCGGGGGTGGCTCGTTGCGCGGGATCGTCCTGATCCTCGCTTACTGTGCCGGGCTGGGGATCCCGTTCGTGCTCATCGCGCTCGGTGCCACCCGCGCCGTTGGTGCGCTGGGTTGGCTGCGCCGGCACACCAGGGCGGTCCAGGTCGTCGGGGGTGTGCTGCTGGTCACAGTCGGTGTGCTGCTGGTGTCCGGGTTGTGGGCACAGTGGCTGGTGAAGTTGCAGGTCTCGATCGCCGGGTTCACCCCGCCCATCTAGATGAGCTCACCACCTACCGCACCCCCGACGCCGCCGCAGACCAGCTCCGGCGGCGAGCCCCCGTCGCGCCTCGGGCCCTTCCGGGCCGGGGCGGCCCTGTTGCGCAACACCTGGCGCGGCCTGACGAGCATGCGCACCGCGCTGGTGCTGCTGTTCCTGCTCGCCGTCGCCGCGCTGCCGGGCGCTCTGTTCCCGCAGCGCTCACTCAACGCGTTCCTCGTCGACGACTTCTACGCCGACTACCCCACCGCGGCGCCGATCGTCGAGGCACTGGGCGGATTCGAGGTGTTCGCCAGCCCGTGGTTCGCCGCGATCTACCTGCTGCTGATGATCTCGCTGGTGGGGTGCGTGCTGCCCCGCTCGCGGGAGTACTGGCGCGGGATGCGCCAGCCACCCGTCGCGATACCGCGGAATCTGTCTCGGCTGCCGCACCACGCTTCGGGCGCCTCGGTCGAGGCTCCCGAAGCGGTGCTCGGGCGCGCCCGCACACTCCTGCGTGGCTGGCGAACAGTCGAACGCAGCGAGGCCGACGGTAGCCGGACGGTGTCCGCCGAGAAGGGCTACCTGCGTGAGACCGGCAACCTGGTCTTCCACCTGAGCCTGATCGGGATCCTGCTCGGTCTGGCCGGCGGCAAGATGTACGGCTACGAGGGCGACGTGATCATCCGCGCGGACGGCACCGAGTTCTGCAACTCCTCCGTCCTCGGCTACGACACGTTCCGGGCCGGGCTGCGCGTCGACGGCACTGACCTCAACCAGTTCTGCGTGCGGGTCGACCGTTTCAACGGCAGCTGGCTGCCGAACGGCCAACCGGCCACCTTCGGCGCGGACGTCGCCTACCAGACCGGAGAAGACCTCCGCAACGGCAGAACCAGCTGGCGCCCGACCGACATCTCGATCAACCAGCCGCTGCGCACCGACGGCGACCGCATCTACCTCACCGGCTACGGCTACGCGCCGGAATTCACCGTCACCTGGCCGGACGGGCAGAGCCGAACCGGGGAGATCCAGTGGCGCCCGGTCGACCTGAGCGGCACCCAGCTCTCCGAGGGCGCGACCAAGTTCGAGCGCCCCGGCGTCACCGACCCGGAAGCCCGGCGCACTACCCAGCTCGCGGTGACCGGCACCTTCGCCCCGACCGGGGCGATCGACCAGCAGGGCCGCCTGGCCTCGGTGCACCCCGACCTGCGCGCACCGACCGCCGACGTCAACGTGCTGCTCGGTGATCTCGGCATCGACGACGGTCGCGGCCAGTCGATCTTCGCCGTGGACCAGCAGAAGATCGACGACGGTGAGCTGCGCTCGGTCGCGCAGGACCGGCTCGGGATCGGGGACACCGTGCGGCTGCCGGATGGCACCGTCGTCCGGTTCGATGGCGTCACCCCGTGGGTGAACCTGCAGGTCGGCTACGACCCGGGGCAGGTCTGGGTGCTCGTGTTCTCGATGTTGATGGTGGGCGGTCTGTCTCTGTCGCTGTTGATCAAGCGGCGCCGCTTCTGGGTGCGCGTGCAGGCCACCGACGGTGACGCCACGGGCAGCCGGGTCGAGCTCGGCGGCCTGGCTCGCACCGACCGAGCGGGCTACGGCGAGGAGTTCGACCGGCTCTCGGCCGAGCTGCTCGCACCGACGCAGAACAAGGACGGTTGACATGCTCGTGGACCCGATCACCGCGATGTGGAGTGACCGCCTGTTCCAGGCGACGCTCGTCGTGCTGCTACTGGCGATGGTATTCACATCTCTGGAGTACGCGTCGCGCCGGATCGCCCGCAGCAGGCGCACGTCGGAAGCACCTGTGGCGGTCGGCGCTTCTGCGGCGGAGGCCGGCGGGGAGACTGAGGTCGCGGTCGTCGAGCCGTCCCCAGCGGGCCTCACGCCCGACGGCGGCAAACCGGGCCGGGCCCGCGTCGACCGCTACGGCCGCATCGGCGTTTCGTTGATGATCCTCGCGGTGCTGCTGCACCTCGGGTCGATCGTACTGCGCGGCCTCGCGGCCTACCGCTGGCCGCTCGGCAACATGTACGAGTTCGTCTCGGCGCTGTGCATGTTGGCCGTCGCCGCGTGGCTGGTGCTGGTCTACCGGCATCCCGCGATCCGTCCGGCCGGGGTGTTCGTGCTGACGCCGGTCGTGCTGCTGATGTTCCTCGCGGGGACGGTGCTCTATCTCGACGCTGCGCCCGTGGTGCCAGCGTTGCAGTCGTACTGGATCATCATCCACGTCACCACGATCACGCTGGCCTCCGGCATGCTGCTGGTATCCGGCGTCGCGAGCCTGCTGTTCATAGTGAAGCGCAGCGAAAAGCCCGCCGTGCTGGCCACGAAGCTGCCGTCGGCCGAGACGCTCGACCGGCTCGCCTACCGGGTGACGGTACTCGCCTTCCCGCTCTACACCTTCGCCATCATCGCCGGCGCCGCGTGGGCCGAGGCCGCCTGGGGTCGGTTCTGGGGCTGGGACCCCAAGGAAGTCGTGTCCTTTGTCGCCTGGGTGCTCTACGCCGCCTATCTGCACGCCCGCGCCACGGCCGGGTGGCGGACCGCGCGCGCAGCCTGGATCAACACCGCGGGCTTCGCCACGATCGTGTTCAACCTGTTCTTCATCAACATGGTGGTCGCCGGGCTGCACTCCTATGCGGGAGTGTGAGCGACTATCGGGCGAAGATTCACACCTCAAGCTGCACCGCAAGCCACGTCCTCGTCCGGTGCTGGATGGGCTCTCCTCGAGGCGGGCCAATCCCGCCGCCTGGTCGGCCAGGACCGGAGTGACGACCGCGAACTCACTCGGTCAAGGAGTCGAGGGCTCCGCGCGGGCGTGCGCCAGCGTCTGTGGCGGTCTCGCCGAGCTCGGCTGGTCGCCGGAGTCGATCCCGAGCAGGGCGCCGGGGTCGGCCTTGATGTCGATGGTGGTCAGGACGCCGATCCCCTGCTCAGCCAGCGCGGCGGTGACGGCACTGATGGCCTGCTGATGGTCGAGAGCGACGGTGTGAGCGATCTGCATGGGGTACCTGACCTCCTCGCCGAAGCGCTCGAGCGTGCCAGGGGTCGCGCCTGACCACAGTAACGTTACCCCCTTGGGGTATACCACCGTGCGTGCGGTGGAGTATCGCCGTTATGCCCTGAGCCCCGCCGTCGGCGCGGCGGTGCTCACAACTGCCAGCGATGTGAGGTCAACACGAGGAGGTCACGACTGTGATGGGTGGATCAATGATGGGCTGGGGCTGGTTCTGGCCGATCCTCCTGCTGCTCGGCGTGTCGCTGCTGGTTTATGGAACGGCACAGCTGGCTCGTGGGCGCGGCTCCTCCGGATCCGTGGTCGGTCCCGGTGCTTCCCTCGAGGCTGGGGTCACGGCCCGGCAGATCCTCGACGAACGCTACGCGCGCGGCGAGATCGATGACGAGGAGTATCGGCGTCGTCGGGATGAGCTGACATGAACGCAGGCATCTCAGTCGCCGCCGAGCCCTGACGTTGACCGGGTTCGGCGCTGCTGAGCTGACGGCGGGCGCGGCTGGCTGGCTGGCTGGCTGGACCCGGGGCCCCAGCCCCGGGCGGCCCCAGCTTCCCACAAGGCGGCCCGGGCGCGACCCGGGTGTGCTCGCCAGCCGCGACGGCAGGCTGGCCGTGGAGTTGACTACCGCGGCTGGCCGCGACCCTGGGTGGACAACCCACCGCAGCGCTGGGCTACAACGGCTCGTCGCCGGGCTCGACTCTGCGGTTACGGCCGGGCGACGAGCTCGCCGTACGGCGATTAACTATCTCGATCAGCTCACCGATCTGCACGCGCACGGGCTGCGTGTGGTCTCCGCAGGCCAACTGGGGCAATCCCTTCGTGCGGGTCGAGCCCGTTCCTCGTTCTCCTACCTCTATCGGATTCCTGCTGATCACCCTGCTGGCGCCCACCCGCTGGTGCCACCCCACTACCACGGCACGGTGGCCGACCAGCTCTTCGGAGGTCTGGCCGGGGTCCTGCTGATCGACCCACCACCGCACACAGGATTCAGGCGTCGGTGTCGCCGGTGACCGTGTCGTCGTATCCGACATCCCGCTCGAGAGCTGGGGCGGTGGCGGCGCCGAACGTCAGGGGCGGACGAGGACCTCGCGGCCATGTCAGTATTGGCTGGCGATCTACGCGATGCGTGAGCTTCCCCCGCTTCGCCGGAGTCTTCGAAGACTGGTCCCATGGTTAGGGACTGGGAAGGAAGGCTCTGTTGGCAGCACCGAGGAAGTACCCCGATGAGCTGCGGGAACGGGCGGTCCGGCTGTATCGACAGTCCGAGCCGCGGCCGTCGTTCAAGCGGCTGGCCGAGCAACTCAACGTGCACCCCGAGGCCCTGCGGAACTGGGTCCGTCAGGCCGAGGCCGATGCCGGCGAACGGCATGACCGCCCAAGCACTGACATGGTCGAGGAGAACCGCAGGTTGGCCGCCGAGAACGCCGAGCTGCGGCGGGTCAACGAGGTCCTGCGCGCGGCGAGTGCGTATTTCGCCAGCGAGATCGGCCCGACCCGGAGGTGGTCATGAGCTTCATCGACGCCCATGGCTTCCCGGCCGGTCTCGTACTGCGGGTCCTGGGCATCCCCGCCTCGACCTACTACGACTGGCGGACCCGCCGCGAGTATCCCTCGCGCCGTGAGCTCGACGATGCCGCACTGCTCGAGCAGATCGTCAAAGTGCGCAGCGTGAACGAGTACGCCGCGACCTATGGCTCGCCGCGGGTGTGGCTGGAGCTGCGCCGCCAGGGCGTGCGGGTCGGGCGCAAGCGCATCGAGCGGATCATGCGCGCCCACGGCCTGCAGGGCGCGCATCTGCGTCGGGGTTGGAAGCACGGCTCGACCCGGCAGGATCCGAACCACACCGCCGCCCCGGATCGGGTCGAACGCAACTTCCGGGCCGACGCGCCGAACCGGCTTTGGGTGGCGGATCTGACGCGGCTGGTCACCGGGGAGGGTGTGCTGTGGCTGGCCAGCGTGCGGGATGCGTTCGCCAACCGGGTCGTCGGTTGGGCCACCGGTGAGCGGGCGACCACTGCGTTGGTGCTCACCGCCCTGGATCATGCGCTGCGCTCGCGTCAGGTGCGCTCCGGAGAGTTGATCTTCCACAGCGACAAGGGCGCCCAGTACACGGCGCTGCGATTCACCCAGCGCCTGGTCGACGCGGGTGTCGCGCCCTCGACAGGGTCCACAGGCGACAGTTACGACAACGCTTTGGCTGAGAACCTGTGGTCCACGCTCAAGATCGAGCTCGTGTACTGGCCGGGCACCACCTTCGCCACTCGTGCCGAGGCCGAGCACGCCCTGCTGCGCTACATCGACGGCTGGTACAACCCCCGCCGGATCCAGGCCGGGCTCGGCGGGCTCTCACCCGACGAGTACGAGGACGCCTACCATCGATCCCAGCGCGACGATCACAGATGACCCGGACTCCGGGAAACCGGGGGAACCTCACCGGGTTCCTGAGCTGGCTTCCGGCGCAGGGCCTGGAGTGGACACAGGTGCGCGCGTCGACGCTCGTGCAGTGGAAGAACCATCTTGCGGTGACACCGGTGCTGCGCGCGGGCGGTGCCCTCGGGCCGCGGCAGCCAGAAACGGTGGCGGCATGGCTGGTGGTGCTGGTCGAGTTCTATCGATGGGCGGCGCTGGAGGGGCTGGTGTCGCAAGCGCTGATCGAACGGCTGACCGATGAGCAGTTCGTACGGCCGGGACGGCGCGGCGGCGAGCACGGCCACACGAGGAGCGTGCGGTCCAAGCCATTGCGGACACCGTCGGTCAAGGTTGCGGCAGCGCCGCCGTGGCTGTCGGAGGCCGCAGACCGGGAGGCGCTGCTGGCGTTGCCGTTACGACCACGGGATCGGTTCCTGGTCGCGCTGCTCTACTACGGCGCGTTACGTATCGGTGAGGCGCTGTCGCTGTTCCGTGACGATCTGCATCTGCGAGCGGAGAATGCCGCGCACGGGTGCCGCGTGAGAGGTCCGCACGTGCACATCGTCCGCAACGTCTCGAGCAACGGGGCGCGGGCGAAGTCGCTGCGGGTCGTGCCGGTGCCTGCCGGGCTCGCGCTGGCCTACCAGGAGCTGCTCAGCGAGCGGTTGACGCTGCTGGGCGAGGACCGCAGCCCGAACGTGTTCGTCGCGTTGGAGGGGCCGACCGCGGGGTGGGCGCTGAGCTACCCGGCAGTCATGGACCTCTTCCGGCGCATCTCCCGGGCACTCGGGATGCGGGTGCGCCCGCACCTGCTGCGCCACACCCGGGCGACGATATGGGTGCGCGGGATCGAGGGCGAAGCGCTGGATCTGGATGTCGTGCAGGTGTTGCTCGGGCATCGTTCGATCTCCTCGACGTTGGTCTACACGCACGCTTCGCAGGAGGCGCTGCGAGATGCCGTGGCCCGCTCCGCGGTCGGCATCCAGGAGGTGCCGTCGTGAGCGTCGTCGCGGTGCCCCTGCCGCTGCCCGCCGATCGGGCTGAGCGGTGGCGCACGTTCCTGGCGGGGTTGATCGACGATGACTGGCCGGTCGGGACGTGGGATGCGGACTCGGGGATCTTGACGATCGACCCGTTCAACGAGTTCAACGACCTCAAGGTCTGCCGGCGGGAGGGCTGCGGCAATCCGGCGAGCCGGGTCGCGTTCTGCCTGTCGTGTCGCCGGCGGGCGAACCAGTTGGGTCTCGCGGTCGAGGAGTACGCCCGGGAACGGCCGAAGACTGACCCGGCCGAGCGGCGCTCCACCTGGGGATTCGAGCAGTGCACGGTCCGGGACGACACGGGCGCTCGGTGCGGCAGAGCCCGCAGCTCCCGGGGTCTGTGTGTCTCGCACTACGTGCTGTTGAGCAAGCAAGCCCGAGCCCGGGGCGTGAGCGTCACCGACGAGCTGATCGAGCAGTTCGCCGCCCCCACGCCAGGGCGGGTGCTGCACCCGACGGTCGCCTGCCGGGTGCCCTCCTGCGAGCGGTTCCTGTCGCGGTCAGCATCGAGCGGGCTCTGCGACTTCCACGACACCGGGTTCCGGGCCGCCAGACTGCGAGATGCCACGCTCACGCCCGACCACTACGTCCGCTCCGACGACGTGCTCGACCGTCACCAGCTGCCGTTGCGGACGCTGCCGGAGCCGATGCGCACCGAGCTGCTGTTCGTCATCCAGCAGTACGCCGCCCGCGGATACGGGCGAGTGATGGTGGGCAAGCTGCGCCCGTTCATCCAGGACGCCCGCCATGACGGGCACGCCAGCCTGCTGGAGTGCTTGCGTTCGCACCCACACGCCCACCGGCTCAAGGGCGTCCGAAGCGTCGGAGTGCTCTTACTGGAGAAGGCGCAGCGGCAGTTCACCGGCTACGACTCGCTGCGCGAGGACTTGGTCTATCTGCAGGACCTGCCCCTGCGCAAGATCAACTCGAACCAGAATCCGGACCTCGCCGGCGAGCCGCTGGACATGCGCCTGTTGATCCAGCCGTGGCTGGCGGCCGGGTTCCGGGCCTGGCTCGGGTCGACGCTGGAACCGCGAGTCAGGGTTCAACGGTGCTTCGAGACCTGCACCGAAATCTCGCACGCAGTGGCTGCCAAGCGCAGTGACGCGGGGATGGACCCGACCCGATTGTCCTATGACGACATGGCGGCCGCAGTCGCCCGCGTGGAGCAAGCTGGCAGGCCAGCGCCGCGAAGGGGCGACTGGCGAGCTGGTGGGAGCTCTGCCGAGCCGCTCGCGCGGTCGGGGCCTGGGCCGAGGTCCCCGAGAGCTTCGCGCAGCACTACGCCGCCCAGAAGCGGGGGGCCCAGCGTCGCGGCCGCACCGATCAGAAGGTCGAGAGCGATCGGGTCACCCCTACCGCGGTGATCGCGCACCTGCGTGCCCACACCGCAGCCCTGAACGTCGGTCGGCACTCGGACATGTATCGGTGCGTGCTGGAGCTGCTGATGGAGACCGGCCGTCGCCCCGGCGAGATCGCCTCGCTGGATGCCGACTGCCTCGTCCAGGACCGCCACGGCGGCTGGCTGCTGCGCTACACCGCCCACAAGACCGGCGGCGTCATCAAGGAGCTGCCGGTGGAGACGCCCGTGCTCGACTCCATCCGCACCTGGCAGGCGCTGCGAGAACAGCGTGGCATCCGCGCCCGGCATCTGTTTCCCTCCGGGCGGCGTCGGATGCAGGACGAGCACGTTCCCCACATCGGCGAGCGCTACTTCGGCAAGATCCTTCACCACTACGTTCAGTCGCTGCCGCCGGTTCCCGGACCAGTCCTCGACCAGGACGGCAACGCCGTCGACTTCGACCTCGACACGGTGCAGGTCTACGACTTCCGCCGCGCCTACGCGCAACGGCACGCAGACAACGGCACCGACCCCGACGTGCTGCGCCAGCTCATGGACCACATCTCGATGTCGACCACGATGGGCTACTACCAGGTCAGCTCGAAACGCCGCCGCCGCGCCGTCACCGCGCTCGCCCCGCTCGCGCACGACCGCCGCGGCCAGCAGGTCGGGATCGGGCGCGGCCGGGTGCAGATGAAGCTCACCCCGGTGCCCTACGGCGACTGCAGCGAACCGAGCAACGTCGCCGCCGGAGGGACCGCCTGCCAACTGCGATATCAGTGCGCCGGCTGCGGGTTCTTCCGTCCCAACCCCTCGCACATCCCCGAGATCGAGAAGGAGATCCTCAAGCTCCGCTCCCAGCTGCGGATCGCCGAAGCGGCCGACACCGCCGGCTATCTCCTGGACGCGCAACGCGGGCTCATCAACGACTACGACAACGTCCTCGCTGCAATGCGCGCTCGCCTCGAGCAGATGCCCGAGGCTGAACGTCAGGAGATCGACACGATGTCCGAGGTGGTGCGCCGCACCCGCAACGCAGCCCTGGCCGGGAAACTGATCGAGGTGAGAGAGCTATGACGACCAGCCCCGCCACCCGCGCCGGGAACGCAGCAGCACTCGCGAACGCGCGCGCCGAGACCAGCGCCCGCAAACACCGCGCCGTGCTGGCCGCGCTCGACCGCGCCGAGGAGCACGGCCACCCGCTCACCGTCGCCGGCCTCGCCGCCCAGGCTCGGGTGAGCCGCCAGTTCCTCTACAGCAAGCCCGACCTCATCAAGCGCCTACGCCGCCACCAGGAACAACACCCCGGCGACGGCGGTGAGCCGCTGCGCGCGGCCCGCACGGCCGATCTGGTCCGCGCCACCGACATCATCAAGCACCTCAAGAACGAGGTCCGACAGCTCAACCAGAAACTGGACGCGGGGCTGGCGGCTCAGATCGAACTCCGCGACGAGACCCGGCTGCGGGAACTCTACGAGCAGCGCGGGCACGAACTCACGCGACTCATCGCTCAGAACTCCGACCTGAACCGGACCGTCGAGCAACTACGCGAGACGGTCCGTGGACTCGAAGACGACCTCGCCGTCGAACGCACTGCGCTGCGCGACCTCACACGGCACAGCGACAACGTCACCGACCTCCGCCCCGCGGCTGATCCGTCTATTCGCTGACGTCGTTGACACCCGAAATCCCAGCAGGAACAGGCGAACCACTTGACAGACCCCAGATAACCGAGGTGACCGGGCCGGGCACGGCCATGACCGGGCGGCCGATCTGCCGCGCGGCGGCGGCGACCTGCAGTGCTCCGGAGCGGGCCGCGGCCTCGACGACCACGGTGGCCTCCCCGAGCCCGGCAAGCACCCGGGCCCGACCGTGCATGCGGTGACGCCCCGGTGTCGTGCCGGGCGGCAGCGCGGACACGATCAACCCGCTCTGGGCGTTCCGCTCGAGCAGGTTCTCGTGCGCGGCCGGGTAGACCCGGTCGATACCGCAGGCCAGCACTGCCACCGTCGGGCCGTGTGCGGCCAGGGCGCCCCGGAGCGCGGCGGCGTCGATCCCGAACCCGGCACTGGCGATGGTCGTGCGCCCGGCGGCGGCGAGTTCGGCGGCGAAGTCGGCGGCCACGTGGGTGCCGTAGCCGGTCGCGGCGCGCGACCCCGTGAGCGTGATCGAGGGCGCGGAGAGGACCTCCAGGCCAGCGTGCCCGCGGACCCACAATCCCACCGCCCCTGCAGGCGCGTAGGCGGCCGGCCAGTGGTCGTCCCCGGGGATCAGCAACCGTGCCCCGCACCGGGCCCCGGCCTCACCGTCCCCGGCCGCCGCTGCCGCGGCGGCTTGCACACGCGGGGGGGCTATGTACCCGCCCACGTCCTCGGGGATCGGGGTGTCGGTAAGGAAAGTGTCACCGGCCGCCATCCACCGCGGGCCGCTAGCGAACGCTCACCCTCCTGTTGCGACTCGGACGCGCTCGAGGGCGCGGTAGATCGTCGGGCGGGAGACGGTGAACAGTTCCGCGAGCTCGGCGATGGTGTAGTCGCCGGTGGCGTGCATGCGGGCCAGTTCGCGCTGCTGGTGAACACTGAGCTTCGGGGCCCGTCCTTTGAGACGTCCTTTGGCGCGGGCGACGGCCATGCCTTCGCGGGTGCGCATCCGTAGGAGGTCGACTTCGAATTCGGCGAAGGTGGCCAGGATGTTGAAGAACATCTTGCCCATCGGGTCGCTCGGGTCGTAGAGGGCCTGTCAAGAAGTCTGTGTAAGTCGATCTAGGAAAGTGCTCAGGACAGGTAGGGGTTGATGCGCTCGGGGTAGGCCAGGGCGAGGGCGCCGAGGGCTTGTTTCCAGCCCTGAACCACGGCTCCTTCGACGAGGCGGCCGGGCGCCCGGCGGGCGTTTGCGGGTAGGCCCTTCTCCTTCGCTCGTTGCCGGGCGCGTTTGTCCTCGATGTCGCGGATCGCGAGCCAGAGCAGCTTGATCGCGGCGTCGTCGTTCGGGAAGTGCCCCCGGTTCTTGATGATCTTGCGGAGCTGGTAGTTCAGCGACTCGATCGCGTTCGTGGTGTAGATGATCTTCCGGAGCTCGGGTGGGAAGGCCAGGAACGGGATGAACCGCTCCCAGGCATTCGTCCAGGTCATCACCGCGGCCGGGTAGCGCCGGCCCAGCTCGGAGTCGGCGAAGGCGTCCAGTTCCAGGCGGGCGGCCTCGTCGGTCGGGGCGGTGTAGATCGGCTTGAGCGCGGCGGCCACCTTCTTGCGGTCGGCGTGGGAGACGAACCGCATCGCCGCGCGCAGCAGGTGCACGGTGCAGGTCTGCACGATGCTCTGCGGCCAGGTCGCCTCGATCGCCTCCGGGAAGCCGGTCAGTCCGTCGCAGCACACGATCAGCACGTCGCGCACGCCGCGGTTGCGCAGCTCGGAGCAGACTCCGGCCCAGAACTTCGCCCCCTCGCTGGCTTGGACCCAGATCCCGAGGACGTGCTTGACGCCGTCGAGGTCGACCCCGACGGCGATGTGCGCGGCCCGGTTGCGGACCTGGTGCCCGTCCCGCACCTTGATCATCAGCGCGTCGAGGTAGACGATCGGGTAGATCTCTTCCAGCGGCCGGGACTGCCAGGTCTTGACCTCCTCGAGCACGCTGTCGGTGATCTTCGAGATGGTGTCGTGGGACAGCTCGGTGCCCAGCGTGCGGGCCAGGTGGTGGCCGATGTCGCGCACGGTCATCCCGCCCGCGTACAGCGAGATGATCATCTCGTCGAGGCCGCCCGAACGGCGTGAGCCCTTCGGGACCAGCCGGGGCTCGAACGTGCCCGCCCGGTCCCGGGGCACGTCCAGGGCGACGTCGCCGACCTCGGTGGCCAGGGTCTTCGGGGTGGTGCCGTTGCGGGAGTTCTGGGTGCCTCGCCCGGCGGGGTCGCCCTTCTCATACCCCAGGTGCGTGGTCTGTTCGGCGGCCAGGCCACGCTCCAGCACGGCTTTGATCATCTCGGGGAGGAAGCCGCCGTCCCCGGTCAGCGCGAGTCCGCCGGCGTCGACCTGGGACATCAGCTGATCCAGCAGCCCGGCCTCGACCATCCGGTTCACCGCGTCCCGCGCTGACGCCGGCTCGGCGGCCGCGTCGTCGGCCCCCAGCGGGTGGGCTTGCTGATCATCCGTCACGGTCATGTGTGTACTCCTCAACTCACGAGGATCTTGTTACACAGACCATCTGACAGGCTCGTCGTAGACGCGGCCGCGCCCTGACCCGCCAGCTCGAGCACGACATCGCCACCGAACGCGCCCACGCCCAGCAGCGCCTCGACGACCAGGCCGCTCGCTACGACCAGCAGATCACCGAACTCCGCACCCAACTTGCCGCGGGGCCGCCCGAGTCGGCCCGAGGCGAAGCCTCCCCGTCCGCGACACGACGGCGACGCGCCAGCCGCCGTTCGCCGGTGGACACCGACGCGCCCCAGGAGCCACCCGAGCAGCCGCAGGAGTAGCACCATGGCCACACCAACGGGCACGACCCCGATCCGGACACCCAGCGGCGAGGACACGCCGACCGCCCAGCAGCGGGCCCGAGCGCTCCAACTCGCCCACGCCCACCGCGCCACCCAAGCCACCCACCGGACCGCGCTCGCCGCCGAACACCCCGGCCCGGTCGACGACGCCCAGACCCGGCTCCAGGCCCTCACCACCGCGATCCGCCAAGCCGCACACCCCGCGCTCGCCGACGCCCTCGACGACGAAGCCAGCACCGGCGCGGTCCTGCAATGCGTGCTCACCGGTGATGACGACACATCCGCCGCCGGCCTTGATGGCGCCCTGGTCGACTATCAGCACCGCCGCGACGCCGTCGACGCCCTCTTGCTCTCCACACGCCCGACCGGCCGACCCCTGAGCGCTGTCGGCGATCATGAAATTCCCTAGTCGCGCGGGTGTCGCGATCGGTTCGGTCCAGTCGACCGCATTCATGTACTCCTGGGTGAGGGTCCGACGCTCGCTGGTGTCCTCGTAGCTGCAGTTCGGGTCCGGCGCGAACCCCGTAGCTCCCCGCAAGATCGGGTAGCTTCAGCCATAAACGATTTCGGCGACGACCCGGTGGACCCTCTGCGCCATCCCTTCGCAATCGACCCGCGCTTCGCGCTTGCCCTCCGGCCGTTCGGGGCTGCACCGGTTGGGGCAGTCCGGCGACCTCGCCTCGGTCTACGCCCACCACGGCCTCGACGCCGACACCGTCGTGGCGGCCGGGGCTCGACCTGCTGTAGCCGACCTGCCGGAGCCGAAGTGGACATCGCGTGACGAACGTCGCTGGATACCAATAACGACAATGACTACGGTTACCGACCATGCTGCTTCTGGGCTTGGCGTCGGTCACCTTCCGCGAGAGATCCGTACCGGACGTCGTACGGCTGGCGGCCGAGTCCGGCTCCGAGGTGCTGGAATGGGCCGCGGACCGGCACGTGCGTCCCGGCGACCACGCCGCCGCCTCGGCCGCCCGGGGCGCCTGCGCGGGTGCCGGGCTGCGGATCGGGACCTACGGCAGCTACCACAAGGCCGGCGCGGATGACCCGGCCGCGTTCGACGCCGTCGTCGCGACGGCGGCCGAGCTCGGCGCCCCGCGGGTGCGCGTCTGGGCCGGGACCGCGGCCTCGGTCGACGTCACCCCGGCCGAGCGCGCCCGCACCGTGGACGCGCTGCGCCGCTGCGCCGACGCCGTCGCCGAGCGGGGGATGGGGCTGCTCGTCGAGCACCACGTCGAGTCCCTCACCGACGGCCTCGACACCGCGCTGCGGCTGCGCGCGGAGATCGGCCACCCGGCGCTGGTCACCCACTGGCAGCCCCGCGAGCTGCCCGACACCGACGCCTGCCTGACCGAGGTCCGCGCGCTGCGCCCGCGGACCGTGCACGCCTTCTCCTGGGACGCCGACGGCTTCACCGAGCGGCTCCCGCTGGCCGACCGCGCCGACCTGTGGGCGCCGGTCCTGGCCGAGCTCACGGCGCAGTCCACCGCCGACGGCACCGACGTGGAGGTGCTGCTGGAGTTCGTCCCCGGCGACGCCGTCGCCTCGCTCCGCCGCGACGCCGCCGCGCTGCGCGACCTGCGCGCCGGCCGCGACCTGGCAGGCGCCCGATGAGCCGCCGGGCCGTCCGGGCCGCCGCCCTGCTCCCCGTCGCGCTGGTCGCACTGCTGCTCGCCGGCTGCAGCGGCGCCGCACCGGCCCCGGCCGGGCAGGCCGAGCGCCCCGCCGTCTCCCGCGACGTCGCACCCCTGGAGCCCGCGCTGTCGGTCACCGACCCGCGTGGCACCACGGTCACCGTGCCCGCCCCGCCCCGGCGGATCGTCTGCCTCACCGGGCTGTGCGACGACATGGTCGTCGAGCTGGGCCTGCCCCCGGCCGGGACCTCCACCCCGGCCCTGCTGGAGAACCCGGTGCTGCTCGGCGACCGGGCCGCGCAGGTCCCGACGGTGAAGGGCAGCTTCGGCAGCGAGGACGTCGAGTCCATCGCCGCGCTGCGCCCCGACCTCGTGATCGGGCTCGGCGGGGTGCACGAGCCGCTGCGCGCCGCGATCGAGCGGTTCGCCCCGCTCTGGCTCGTGCAGCCCACCACCTGGGAGCAGTCGGTCGGCTACCTGCGGAACCTGGGGTCGCTGACCGGGCGCACCGCCGAGGCCACCGCCGGGGAGCAGCGCTTCCGCAACACCCTGGCCGACGGCGTCGAGCAGGCCCGCGCCACCGGAAAGGCCGACCGCAGGGTCCTGCTGATGTACGGCAGCGCCGACACGATCGGCGTCGACACCACCGACACCGTCAACGGGAACCTGCTCGCGACGCTCTACGACTACCCGTTCGTCCCGCGCGGCGCCGACGTCGAGACGGCCAGCACCTACAGCGTCGAGGAGATCCTCGCCCAGGCCCCGGACGTCGTGTTCGCGTTCTCGCTGCTGTTCTCCTCCGCCGACCGCACCCTGACCGACCAGCTCGCCGACAACCCCGTCTGGCAACAGGTCCCGGCGGTGCAGGCGCGGCAGGTGCACGAGATGGACCCGCGGCTGTGGGGCAGCGGACGCGGCACCCGCAGCCTCGGTGCGATGGTCGACCAGTCGCTGGCCGTGGTCCCCGGCCGGTGAGACGGGCACGTCCCCCGCTCGCCGAGACCGTCGCGGCGGTACTGGGTGCGGTGCTGCTTGTGGCACTCGTCCTCGGCACCGGCACCCCCGCCGTCGGCCCGTTCCGGCTGCCCGCGGTGCTGGGCGCGGCAGGCGGGGTCGAGCACGTCGTGGTCACCGAGCTGCGGGTCCCGCGGCTCGTGCTCGGCGTGCTCACCGGCGCCGCGCTGGGACTGGCCGGGCTGCTCCTGCAGGACAGCCTGCGCAACCCGCTCGCCGTCCCCGAGCTGCTCGGGGTGTCCTCCGGGGCGGCCGCGGCGGTGGCGATCACGATCGTCACCGGGGCCGCGGTGCCGTTCGCGCCGCTGCTGCCCGCCGTCATCGGGGCCGTCGTCGGGGGCGGGCTCACGCTGCTCGCGATCCGCGGCGCCGTCGGCCCGGCCGCGGTGCTGCTCATCGGCGCCGGGGTGGGCGCGGCGCTGCAGGCGCTGCTGCTCGCCGCGGTCGCGATGACCGGGTCCACCGAGCAGGGCGTGCTCGTGCGCTACCTGCTCGGCTCGCTCACCGGCACCACCTGGGCCACCGTCACCCCGGTGCTGCCCGCGCTGGCGGTCGCGTTCGTCGCGGCCGTCGCGGTGCTGCCGCTGCTCGGGCCGCTGCGGCTCGGCGACGAGCAGGCAGG
>Ga0209909_100249_pt1 | contig 59035 bp, 49 predicted proteins | sample FECB22metaG_FD_188302 | JGI IMG/M metagenome (GOLD analysis project Ga0209909, IMG submission 188302) | Cyanobacterial communities from the Joint Genome Institute, California, USA - FECB-22 (SPAdes) (version 3) | ecosystem: Environmental > Aquatic > Thermal springs > Hot (42-90C) > Microbial mats...
GCATTCAAGGCCAGGAACGAGTGGATGCGGTTCGTCTGGAACGCCGGATAGACCGGCGCCGTGCCGAGCAGGTGCCATTCGTCGCTGGCGTAGCCGGTTTCCTCCAGGAGCTCGCGCTGGATCGCTGCCAGGGGCTCCTCGAGGCCGTCGACCGTGCCGGCGGGGAACTCGGTGCGTAGCGTGCCGACGGCGTGGCGATATTGCTCGACCAGCACGATGTTGTGCCCAGCCGTGAGCGCGATAACGTCGACCCAGTCGGGATGCTCGATGACCGGCGCCGGCGTGAAAGTTCGCCCGTCGGGGAGGGACAGCACATCGCGCCGCAGCCGCAGCCACCGGTCAGCGAGGGCGTAGGTCGAGTGCACCGCCCGCCATGGCCGTTTCCGGTCCGGATCGGCCATGGCTCTGCGGGTCAGCGGCCGGAGCCGAGATAGAGGACGTCGGCCACGTCGGCGAACGCCTGGGCCGGCAGGGTGCGCCACAGGTCGAGCACGGTCAGCCGCTGGCCCTCACGCTTGCACCACGACGGCTCGATCCCCTTGTATTCGGGCCAACCGGTCGCGACGATCAGCAGGTCGCACTCGCGCACTGCGCCTTCGAGTGAGGAGGCGCCGACCACCTTGTCGCCCAGCACGCCGATGGCGGCGTCCTGCGCCAGCGGATCGTGCACCGAGACCACATAGCCCGCGTCGGCCAACCGGGCGGCGAGCTTCACACTGTGACTTTCCTCGACCACCGGCGTCTGCGGCTTGTAGGAGAGGCCGAGCAGGGCGATGCGTATGCCCGGCTTGGCGAACTTCGAGACCAGGCTCGCCAGGCGGTCGATCTGGTGGTTGTTGATCCGGTCCGTCGCCTCGGCAACGTCGGCGCGCGCGCCAATCTTGCGGGCCAGCGCGGCGAAAGCGACGTTGTCGCGCGGGAAGCACGGCCCGCCATAGCCCATGGCGCCCTTGAGGTACTTGGCGCCGATGCGCGTGTCGGCGCCCAGCGCCTTGGTCACGACGTCGACGTCGGCGCCCGGCAGGCGGTCGCAGATGTCGGCCAGCATGTTGGCGTAGGAGATCTTGGTCGTGACGTAGGTGTTGACGGAGATCTTGGTGAGCTCGGCGCTGACCCAGTTCATGCGCTGCACCGGCGGCTTCTTCTCGCACATCTGCAGGTAGATGGTCTGCAGCACGTCGCCGGCCTTGGTGTCGCTCTCGCCGATCAGGATCGAATCGGGGAACAGCATGTCGCGCACGACGCTCCCCAGCGCGATGAATTCCGGATTGTAGCAGAGGCCGAGATCGGGCCCGACCTTGCGGCCGGAAGCGGCTTCCAGTGCCGCCCTGATCTCCCCGCCGGTACTGCCGGGCATCACCGTGCTGGTGATGTTCACCATGTGGTAGCCCTTCTTGTTGCGCAGCGCGCGGCCGAGCGATTCCATCGCCTGCAGCACGAAGCGATTGGAGAAGAAGCCGGTGCTGTCCGACGGCGTCGGCACGATCACGAAGGTCGCGTCGCTCTTCTGGATGGCCTCGTTGGGATCCATCGTGGCCGAGAGCCGCTGCTTGTTGGCCGCGATCAGCTCATTGAGCTGCGGCTCGACGATCGGCATCTTGCCGGCATTCAGCGCGTCGACCAGCACCTTGCTGACGTCGTGGCCGATGACGGTGAAGCCGCGGCTGGCAAGCACCGCTGCGAGCGGCGCTCCGAGCTTGCCGAGACCGACGACCGACACGCGAGGGAGAGTTGCTGAAGTCATTTCCATGTCCGTTTTGGGGGCCGGTACTGATACTGTCGGCGGACGCGCGACGCCACCCCGAATTTGCAGCGATTGGGCGCGCATTCGCTGCTTGCGCCGCCGCGTCGCAGGGGCGAAAAATCGCCCTTCCTAAGCGAGGAACCGAATGAAAGTGGAATTTTCAGCCTTTCCGAAGGCCTTCTCGGGCAATGTCGCGGCCTTCGTAGCGGCCGACAAGCAACTCCTGGCAACCGCACAATCCATCAACAAGCAGGTCGGCGAGACCATCGTCCGGGCGATCGGTGCCAGCCGGTTCACCGGTGCCAAGGAGCAGTCGCTTACCCTGCTGGGCCAGGCCGGCGACATCGCCCGGCTGACGCTGCTCGGCGTCGGCAAGGCGCGCGAGCTCGATGCACGGGCCGCCGAGGCGCTGGGCGGCATCCTGGCGGCGGAAGCCAATGCCGCCGGCCAGAAGGCGGTGAGCGTGGTCGTCGATCCGGTGAAGGGCAGCAAGCTCACGCCCGGCCAGATTGCCGCCCGCATCGCTCTCGGCGCGGAACTGCGCAACTACCGCTTCGGGAAGTACAAGACAAAGGACAAGCCCGAGCAGAAGAACTCGCTTGAGCAGATCACGCTGTTCGTGGCCGGTCCGGCCGAGGCGCGCCGCGCCTACGAGCGGCTCGAGCCCGTCATCGACGCGGTGTTCTTCACCCGCGACCTGGTGAGCGAGCCGGCCAACGTGCTCTATCCTGCGGAGTTTGCCCGCCGGGCGCGCGAGCTGACCAAGCTCGGCGTCAAGGTCGAGATCCTGGGCGAAGCCGAGATGAAGAAGCTCGGCATGAACGTGCTGCTCGGCGTGGGTCAGGGCAGCGAGCGCGAATCGCAGCTGCTGGTCATGCGCTGGATGAACGGGCCGAAGTCGCAGCAGCCGGTCGCGCTGATCGGCAAGGGCGTGTGCTTCGACACCGGCGGCATCTCGATCAAGCCGGCGGGCGGCATGGAAGACATGAAGTGGGACATGGGCGGCGCCGGCGCCGTCACCGGGGCGATGCGCCTGCTGGCCGGCCGCAAGGCTCGCGCCAACGTCGTCGGCATCTGCGCCCTGGTCGAGAACATGCCCGACGGCAACGCCCAGCGGCCGGGCGACGTGGTCAAGAGCATGTCTGGCCAGACCGTCGAGGTGATCAATACCGACGCCGAGGGCCGGCTAATCCTGTGCGATGCCATGTGGTACGCCCAGGAGAAATTCAAGCCGCAGGCCATGGTCGAGCTCTCGACGCTGACCGGCGCCATCATCATCGCCCTCGGCCATGAGCGCGGTGGCCTGTTCAGCAACAACACCCAGCTCTCCAACCGGCTGCGCGCCGCGGGGGCGGGGATCGGCGAGAAGCTGTGGCGCCTGCCGCTCGGCCCCAAGTACGACAAGATGATCGACTCCGACATCGCCGACATGCGCAACGTCACCAACAGTCGCGATGCCAGCTCGATCACCGCCGCGCAGTTTCTGCAACGCTTCGTACAGGACGGCGTCGCCTGGGCGCATCTCGACATCGCCGGCATGGCATGGTCGAACAAGGGCAACAGCACGACGCCCAAGGGCGCGACGGCCTATGGCGTGCGCCTGCTCGATGCGTTGATTGCCGAGAACTACGAGAAGTGATCGGAGTGAGCGGATGGCGACCGAGGTCAACTTCTACCACCTGACCCGTTCGTCGCTCGAAGACGCCTTGCCCCGCCTGCTGGTCAAGACCCTGCAGGCGGGCGAGCGCGCCGTGGTGATGCTGGGCTCGCCAGAGCGCGTCGATGCGCTCAACACCCATCTCTGGACCTACGATCCCAACGGCTTCCTGCCGCACGGCGCGGCGAAGGACGGCGAGGCCGACCGCCAGCCGGTTTGGCTGACGCATCTCGACGAGAATCCGAACGGTGCGGCGTTCATCTTCGTCGCAGATCGCGCCAAGTCGGAGAAGGTCGGCGACTACAAGCGCTGCTTTGAGCTGTTCGACGGCCGCGACGACGCCGCGGTGGCCGAATCGCGCGAGCGCTGGAAAGCCTACAAGGCGGCTGGTCACACGGTGGTCTACTGGCAACAAACCCCGGCCGGCGGCTGGGAGAAAAAGGCTTAATCTCGCCGGACCGCGGGCCTCCAGGCCCGCTCATGTCATCCTGAGCGAAGCGAAGGATCTCGTGATGATTGCAAACACGGCTCCTTCGCTGCGCTCAGGACGAAAGACCATGAGCGGGCCTGGAGGCCCGCGCTCCGGCAAGATTAATGACGTCTCTCTCTAGGGAACCAGTAGCCGCGCCAGGCTGACCTCAGCCGCTCCCACATCGGGATCGGGCCCTCGGGCCGATAAAAGCCGGGCGCGTCGGCTTCGAACGTCGCCATGTAGTCGCGATAGCTGAGCGGCCGGCTGCGCTGCGTCTGGGTCTGTGCCGCCAGCGCGTCGAGGCCGGGATCGATGTCGAACACCGGTGCGAGCACATCGCGTCGGGCGAGCAACAGCTCGGCGGCCGCATCAGGCACCTGCCATGCCGAGAAAATGGCGGCTAGCTTGGCGAGCTTTTCGGCGCTGAGCCTGGCGCCGGCCGCGGCGCGATGCGGCGCCAGCACGTCGAGCGCATAGTAAGCCTCGCCCTGGAAGGGCCGGCCCGACACCGTCTCGGCCGGGGTTGGCCAGATGTAGCGCGCCGGCAAGGCGCGCGTTGAGAAGTTGCGGACGTCGAGCCTGAAAAGGTCGAAGCCCTCGTTGCGCAGGAAGCGGTCAGTGTTGTGGAAACTGTGCTCCTCGGCGTCGCCGGCGCCGATGAAATTCACTTCGAGCTGGACGGCGAGGACGCCAAGCGGCTCGAACCGGCCCTTGAACGACTGCAGGATCTCGAAGTCGGCGCCGTCGACATCGAGCTTCAGGTAATCGAGCTCGCTCCACCCGCGCTGCGTCAGCAGGTCGGGGACGACGACGGGCTTCCCCGGATCGGCAAGCCCCGTCATCTCCCACGCATTGTGCCTTAGCTGCTCCTCCGTCGAAGCCTGCTTCAGCCGGGCTTCGCGGATCTCGCGCGTGCGCATGAAGCTCAGCCGATCGCGCATCTTCATGATGAGCGGCGCCGCCGGCCCGGCCGAGATGTCGATCGGCTTGGCGGCCGTGCGGGCCGCAAACGCCGCGACATAGGAGACCTCGGGGTTGCGCTCCAGCCCCGCCAACCGCTGGCACTCGGTGACGCTGGCATCGATGCCCAGGGCCCGCAGCCTGGGCTCGAAGGATCGCCACACGGGATCGATGCCGCCCGAGCAGCCGATGTCGAGCAGCCTGAACGTCTCCGCCTTGAGGCTTTGGGCGATGAGCGCCGGGAACGGCAGGGCCATGCGGCAGAGATTACACGGTCGCCACAGGCGTTGCAGGTGAGCCGACCGCACCGGGCAGGCGCAGCGGCGGCGCCGTCAACAGGAAGCGCGAGCGCTTCTTGTCGCGCAGCCACAGCGCCAGCTCCTTCAGCCACCAGATCTCGCCCAGGTTCAGGCCGAGCTTGAACAGGCAGTGGTTGTGGATGGGTAGCGACGGATGTTCGGCGTTGTCGGGGCCGGGCAGGGCGGGCACCGCCTCGACGCCGTAGTTGTCGGCGATAAGGGCGGAGATCTGGCTGTCGGTGATCCACTGCAGCAGCCGCTTGTCGCGGCCATCGAGCACGGCGCACATCGCGTGGGCGCGCGCCGGATCGACCTTCTTGTTCATCTTGGTGATCTCGTCGGTGAAGCCGGTGTAGAGCAGCAGCATGTCGCCCGGCTCGACCACGACCTTGTCGGCCTCCAGTACCTTCCGGAAGTCGTCATAGTTCACGTACTTGTGCTCGCGGCCGAAGTGCTTCTCGAGATCGACCAGCACGCCGCGGCCCTGGATTGCCTTGGCCGCCATGTTCTCGACGCCGAGCTTGTGGGCGTAGCTGAGATGGCCGCAGCCGTCGCGGCCGGCATCGGGCTGCGGGCCGACCACGTCGATGCCGGCCTTGAAGCCGTTGTAGTAGAGCGGCTCGGCCACGCCATCGCCGTCGGCGTCGAAAAGGCCGCCGACATGGGCGAGCGTGTCCCACTGCGTGGAGTACTGCAGCGTCAGGATGACGCGATCGTCGCTCGCCACGTCGACGAACAGCGGATTGAGTGACTTGGTGTGGAAGTTGAAGCGCCAGCCGTTCTCGTCGCCGGTCGGCGACAGCACGGGCGGCAGGCGGCGCGGATTCAACACGTTGCCGCCGGGCAAGTCGAGCGGCAGGCTGAGGCAGAAGGAGAGGCCTTCCTTCACCTCGGCCACGCCTTCGAGCACCTTCGCACGAGTGATGAGGTTCAGCCGGCCGAGCTGATCGTCGTCACCCCAATCGCCCCACGTCGAGCCTTCGGGCCGGTGCTTCCAGCGCTTCATTTCTAATCTCCCTTTGATGGGCGGGGAGACTAGCCTGCAGTGCAGCATTGCGCACGCATGGCTCCTCCGCGGAATTCCGCAAACGACAAGAGCGCTGGATCGACTATGATCCGCCGCCATGTCCGCTGCTGCAGTACCCGCGTCCCGCGACGTTCGAGTCATCAGCCTGATTGGTGCCGCTCACGGCGCGAGCCACTTCTATCAGCTCGCATTCGCCACGATGCTGTTGATCGTGCGCCAGGAAGCGGGCTTGAGCTTCGAGGAAGTCGGTTTACTCGCCGGCATCTTTTACGGCGTGTCCGGCATCACCCAGACCATGGCGGGCTTCGCCGTCGATCGGTTCGGCGCGCGACCGATCCTGGCCGGCGGCCTCTTGACCATTGGGGTTGCGTTGGCGCTGGTGGCGGCTGCGCATTCCTTCGCGGCCTTCGCCGCCATCGCCGTGATCGCGGGGGCTGGCAACTCCGTCTTCCATCCCGCCGACTTTGCGCTCCTCAACGCGTCGGTGAATCCAAGCCGGCTCGGCCGCGCCTTCAGCATCCATGGCGTCGGCGGGTCGCTGGGATGGGCCGCGGCGCCGGTGATGTACTTCCTCGACAGCATGTTCGGCTGGGTGGGCGCGGCTTTGATCGGCGCCCTTCCGGGCCTAGTGCTCTCAGTGCTCGTGATCGCGCATCGCACCCAACTGATCGATCATCGCGTCAAGGACCGCGCCACTACCCACCATCAGAATGGCAAGCAGATGCTGGCGCTGTTCACCCATCCGGCGATCCTGCTTTGCATGGTCTATTTCGCGCTGATCGCGGCCAACACGGTCGGCATCCAGCAATTCGCGGTGCCGGCGTGGGTCAGCATGTTCGGCGTCACCGAAAACTTTGCGGCGCTCTGCCTGATCGTGTTCATCGTGGGCTCCGCTGGCGGCGTGCTGGTGGGCGGCCTGTTCGCCGACCGCGTGCGCCGCCACGATCGGGTCGCAACCTGGGGCCTGCTGATTGCCGCCGTGCTGACCTTGCCCATTGCCACCCAGGCCGTGACCCCGGCGCTGCTGTTGCCTCTGCTGGCGTTCGCCGGTGCGGCTGGCGGCATTACCGGACCGTCGCGCGACATGATCGTCCGCAGCGCCACGCCGCCGGGCGCCTCAGGCAAGGTATTCGGCTTCGTCTATTCCGGCCTCGATGTCGGCTCGTTCCTGGCGCCGCCGGTCTTCGGCTTCCTGATGGGCACCGGTCACGCCGCGATGATCTTCTGGATCGCCGTCGGCCTCTATGTCGTCAACGCCGGGCTGGTGATGGCCATCCGCCAGAACACCACAGCCACCGTCGTGACCCGGGCGGCCGCGGCGGAATAGGCGCTACGCCGCTTCGTAGGCTTCCTGTGCCACCAGCCACTCGTGCTCGGCGTGGGCGATCTCTCGCTCCAGCCGCACTTTCTCGCGCTGCAGGTCGGCCACATTGACGGCGGGATCGCTGTAGGTCTCGGGAGCGGCCAATTTGGCCTCGATGTCGCTACGCTGCTTGTTGAGCTTGGCGATGCCCTTCTCGAGCGTCTCCAGCGCCTTCTTGAGGGGCGCGCGCTTGGCCCGCGAATCGGCCGACTGCTTGCGCTGTTCCTTCTTGGCCGCGGGCTCGGGCGTGGATGGCGGTGCTGCCGCACTTGCCTCGCGCTCGCGCTTGCCCGCCTTGCCGCTCTTGCCGCCATTGCGTTCGCGTAACAGCTTGGCCTGGTAGTCGTCGATATCGCCGTCGAACGGCGTGACCTTGCCATCGGCCACCACCCAGAGCTGATCGGCGACCAGCTTCACCAGGTGCGTGTCGTGGCTTACCAGCACAACGGCGCCGTCGAAGTCGTTGATGGCGTCGACCAGCGAGGCGCGCGCATCCATGTCGAGGTGATTGGTCGGCTCGTCGAGCAATAGCAGGTGAGGGGCGTTGCGCGTAGCGAGCGACAGCAGAAGCCGGGTCTTCTCGCCACCCGACAGCAGGCCGACCTTGAGATCGGCGCGCTCGCGGCTGAAACCGAAGCGGCCGAGCTGGGCGCGCACCTTGGTCTCGCCAGCCGTCGGCCCCAGCGCGCTCGACATGTGTTGGAAGGGCGTGGCCTCGTAGTCGAGGCCCTCTTCCTGGTCCTGTGAGAAGTAGCCGACGCGCAGCTTCGATGTGTGGCGGATCCGGCCCTCGCGCGGCTTCAGGCGATTCGACAGCAGGCGAATGAAGGTCGACTTGCCGTTGCCGTTCTGCCCGAGCAGCGCGATGCGGTCGTCCATGTCGAGCCGCAGGTCGAGCTTGCGCAGCACCGGCGGGCCGTCGCCATAGCCGACCGTGACCTCGTCGATCGTCTCGATCGGCGAGGGCAGGTGATCGGGCGCCGGGAAGTTGAAAGCGATCCGCTCGTCGACCGGGACCGTCGCGATCGGTCCCAGCTTCTCGATCATCTTGATGCGCGACTGGGCTTGGCGCGCCTTGCTGGCCTTGGCCTTGAAGCGGTCGACGAAGGCCTGCATGTGCTTGCGCTGGGCGGCGAGCTTGGCCTGCTGCGCGGCGTCGTGCTCGAGCCGCTCGGCTCTGGTGCGCTCGAAGCGGTCGTAGTTGCCGTTGTAGGTGACGAGCTTCTGCTGGTCGATGTGCACGATGTGGTCGCACACGTCGTTCAAGAGGTCGCGGTCGTGGCTCACCATGAGCAGGGTGTGGCGGAAGCGCCGCAGGTGCTCGGTCAGCCACATCATCGCCTCGAGGTCGAGATGGTTCGACGGCTCATCGAGGATCAAGAGGTCGGGATTGCTGAACAGCGTGCCGGCCAGCGCCACGCGCATGCGCCAGCCACCGGAGAATTCACCACACGGCCTGGACTGGGCGTCATTGTCGAAGCCGAGCCCGTGCAGGATCGAGGCGGCCCGCGCCGGCGCCGAGGCAGCGCCGATCTCCTCGAGCCGGGCGTGGATCTCGGCGAGCCGGAGGCCGTCGTGGCAGGTCGCATCCTCGGCCAGCAGCGCCGTGCGCTCGACGTCGGCGGCCAGCACGGCATCGAGCACCGTGATGTCGCCACCCGGCGGGTCCTGCGGCACCGAGCCGACGCGCGTCCGGCCGGTCATGTTGATGTTGCCGCCGTCGGCCTCGAATTCACCCTGGATCAGCTTCAGCAGCGTCGATTTGCCCGCGCCGTTGCGGCCGACCAGACCGACCTTCCAGCCGTCGGAAATGGCCGCCGAAGCGCGGTCGAACAGGACGCGCTCGCCGTGGCGAAAGGAGAGGTCGTTGACGTGCAGCATGGGGGCCGCGGCGTTTAGCACGCCGGGCGGGCCGGTCCAACCGGCTTGCCCGCCCAAAACCCCGCGTCTATAAGGCCCGCCCACGCGCACAAAGTACGCAGCGAAGAGGGATTTATGGCCGTCGAACGCACTTTCTCGATCATCAAGCCGGACGCGACCCGCCGGAACCTGACCGGCAAGATCAACGCCCGGTTCGAGGAGAAGGGGCTGCGCATCGTGGCCCAGAAGCGGATCTGGATGAGCCGCCAGCAGGCCGAGCAGTTCTACGGCGTTCACAAGGAGCGGCCGTTCTTCAACGACCTTTGCAAGTTCATGACGTCGGGGCCCGTCGTCGTGCAAGTGCTCGAAGGCGAGGGCGCGATTGCCAAGAACCGCGAGATCATGGGCGCCACGAACCCAGCCAACGCGGCCGCCGGCACCATCCGCAAGGATTTCGCCGAATCGATCGAGGCAAACTCCGTGCACGGCTCCGATTCGCCGGAGAATGCGGCGATCGAAATCAGCTACTTCTTCGCCGGCTGCGAGATCGTCGGCTGAAAACAAAAGCGGCCCGAATGGGCCGCTTTTTCTTCGCGCGTGTCGCCGAGCGTCAGCTCAGGACAGCGAACGCCACCAGCAGCGCTATGGTCCCGCCGATGCCAATCAGCAGGGCGAACAGCGGTGCGCCGCCGACCAGCCCCAGCGCCATGGAGGACAGTAGCAGCACGATGAACAGGATGCTGAACAGCACCAGCTTGCTGAAAGCGTTGTAGGTGCCGAGATGGGCGGGGTAGTCGCTGTCCTGCGCGTCGGCCATGGTCTCCAAATTCCTCGTTTCGGTAGAGGTCTTATAGCGAACTAGGGATCGGGCGAGAAGAGGAGCGTAGCGCCCTCGGGCACGCCTGCAACAGCGACCTGGCCATCCGAAACCGACAGGCGGCCCTCGGCGAACCAGCGCACGACCAAAGGATAGAGCCGGTGTTCCTGGCGCAGGATGCGTGCGGCCAGCGAATCGGTGGTATCGCCGGCCAGCACCGGTACGGCGGCCTGGGCGATGATCGGGCCGGCATCGAGCTCGGGCGTGACGAAATGCACCGTGCAGCCGCTGATCCGCGCGCCGGCATCGATCGCCTGCTGCTGCACATGCAGCCCCTTGAACGAGGGCAGCAGCGAGGGATGGATGTTGATGATGCGGTCCTTCCAATGGGTCGGAAACCACGGGCTCTGGATGCGCATGAAGCCGGCCAGTGCCACCAGACCGACGCCGTGCTTCTCCAGTTCGGCCGATACCGCGCGGTCGAAGCTCTCGCGATCGGGGAAGTCCTTGTGCGGGATCGCGGCCGTCGGGACGCCGGACTTGCGGGCGATCTCGAGCCCCGGCGCCGACGCAACATTGCTCACCACGACAGCGATCTCGGCGGGATAGTCGGCCGCGCGGGCCGCCTCGATCAGCGCCGCCATGTTGCTGCCGCGCCCCGAGATCAGGATGCCGACTTTCAGCTTCGCCATAGCGTCTCGGCGTGATCGACCACGCAGTCGGCCTCGCTTTGCGGCGCGCGCTCGATGACGCCGACTTCGTGAACTTTCTCGCCGGCATCGGCCAGCGACCGGGCGACCTTTGCGGCGTCCCCCGCCGCCACGACCACGATCATGCCCAATCCGCAATTGAAGGTGCGCAGCATGTCGTCGGTTGGTACCTGGCCCATCTCGCGCAGCCAGCGGAACACCGCGGGCGCCGTCCATTTGCTCGCATCGAGGCGCGCGCGCGTGCCGTCCGGCAGGCAGCGTGGCACGTTGCCCGGCAAGCCGCCGCCGGTGATATGCGCCAGTCCCTTGATGGCGCCGGTTGCGCGTATCGCCGCCAGCAGTGGCTTCACATAGATGCGCGTCGGCTCGAGCAGCACCTGGCCGAGCGACCCCCCAGCGTTTCCTTGGGCGGCAAACGGCGCCGCGGCGCCGTAGCCGAGCCCGCTTCTCTCCACGATGCGGCGCACCAGCGAATAGCCGTTGGAGTGGGCGCCGCTCGAGGCGAGGCCGAGCACGATGTCGCCCGGCGCGATGTCGGATCGCGGCAGCAGGCCGTCGCGCTCGGCGGCGCCGACCGAGAAGCCCGCGAGGTCGTAGTCGCCTTCGGCATATATGCCGGGCATCTCCGCCGTCTCGCCGCCGACCAGCGCGCAGCCTGCACGACGGCAGCCCTCGGCGATGCCCGCGACGACGCGGCGGCCCGCTTCGACGTCGAGATGGCCGCTGGCGTAGTAGTCGAGGAAGAACAGCGGCTCGGCACCCTGCACGACGATGTCGTTCACGCACATCGCCACCAGGTCGATGCCCACGGTGTCGGGAATGCCGGCCTCGATCGCCACCTTGAGCTTGGTGCCCACACCGTCCGTGCCCGACACCAGGATGGGATCCTTGAAGCCCGCGGCCTTGAGATCGAACAACCCACCGAAACCGCCCAGCCCGCCCATGACGCCCGGCCGGTCGGTACTGCGTGCCAGCGGCTTTATGTGCTCGACCAGTGCGTCGCCCGCATCGATGTCGACGCCGGCGTCCTTGTACGTCAGAGGCGGGCGGTTATGGTCTGGTGCGTCAGGCTTCAAGCCGGGCTCATTCGTGCTAGATAGGTGGCGCGAACATAGCCAAAAACCGGACCCCCGCAATGCCACCCCTGCGCTGGTTTTCCACGATCCTTGTCGCAGTCCTGGCGGCACTTGCCTTTGCTGGCGGCGCTGTGGCGCAGGGCAGCAACACCTACACGGTGACCGGCGTCGACGTCGACGTGACCGCGCCTGATGCCGTGCAGGCGCGCCAGCAGGGCATTGCCGAGGCGCGGCGCAAGGCGGCAAGGATGCTGGTCGATCGCGTCGTGGCGCCGGAGGATCGCGCCCGCATCGCGCTGCCGAGCGATCCCAGTCTCGAAGGCATGGTGCGCGGCATCGAGTTCGTGCGCGAGCGCTCCGCGCCCGGCCGCTACATCGCCACGCTGAACGTCGTGTTCCAGCCCGACCAGGTGAAGGCCTGGCTGGGCGGCGCCGGCGTCAAGATCGCCGAGACCATGTCGCGTCCGGCGCTCGTGATCCCGCTGTGGAAGGGCAGGGCGGGCGTCGAGCCCCTCGACGACCGTAATGCGTGGCGCGAAGCCTGGCGCACGCTCGACACGTCGGGCACGTCGGTGCCAGTGACGGTGTTGCGCGGCGATCAGCTCGACCAGAACGCGGTGACAGCGGAGGAGCTCTATGTCGGCGACGTCTCCGCCCTAGCGCGGCTGAACGAGCGCTATCGCGCGCCGACCATCGTTGTGGCGGTGGTCGAGGGCGACAAGGATGGCGGTCCGCTCACTGTCGGCGGCCTGCGCTACGACGCCCAGACCGGCGCGCGCAGCGAGATCCCGCGCACCACCGTCCCCGATTCGAACCAGCTCGCCAGCGCCGCCAAGGAGATCCACGCCAAGCTCGACGAGCAGTGGCGCAGCGTCGCCACCGTGCGGCGGGATTCGCAGGACACGCTCGATGTCTACGTGCCGATCCGCGCGCTGGGCGACTGGGTCCAGGTGCGCCAGAGGCTGGGCTCGGTGCCGGCGCTGAAGAGCGTGGTCGTGCGCAATCTCGAGGCGGACCGCGCCGAGCTGCGGCTGGAGTATTTCGGCACCACCGAGGAGCTGCAGCGCACGCTGGCCTCCGCCGGGCTGGCGCTCGACAAGGACGCGGACAAGTGGCGCCTGCAGGTGCGCTGATCGCCGCGCGCGGGGGCTGACGCATGGAGACGACGGCCCGGCCAGGCCACTGGCGCTTCTGGGTGGCGATCGCCGGCCTCTTCCTGCTGGCCTTGTGGCTGCTGAACGACATCCTGCTGCCGTTCGTCGTCGGCATCGTCGTCGCCTATTTCCTCGATCCCGTGGTGGCGCGCCTGCAGCGGCTCGGACTGTCGCGCAGCTGGGCGACCACGACCGTGACCATCTTCGCCGTGCTGATCGCGATCGGCAGCGCCATGGCGATCCTGCCGCCGCTGTTCGGCCAGGTGCAGTCATTGATCGTGAGCGTGCCCAACTACACGGTGAAGGCGGCGATGAGCATCCAGCCGCTGATCGATCCCTTGCGCGATCGGCTCGGCCTGCCGGCGCTAAGCCTTCAGGAACTGCAGGCCGAGGTGACGCAGCGCGCCGGGCAAGTGCTGTCGGTCGCCGGCACCATCGCCGCCAAGCTGGCGCAAGGCGGCCTTGCTCTGTTCAACCTCGCGACGCTGCTGTTCCTGACGCCGGTGGTGACGTTCTACCTGCTGCGCGACTGGGTGAAGGTGGTGGCCGCCGTCGATCGCGCCCTGCCGCTCGACCATGCCGACACGATCCGCAAGCTCGCGCACGAATCCAACGAGGCGATCGCGGGCTACGTGCGCGGCCAGGCGATGGTCTGCATCTCGCTCGGCACGATCTACGCCGTCGGCCTGTCGCTGGTCGGCCTGCAGTTCGGCCTGGTCATCGGCCTGATCGCGGGCGCCATCTCCTTCATCCCCTTCGTCGGCACCTTCGTGGGCGCGGTGATGGCGCTCGGCATGGCGCTGGCGCAGTTCCCGCCCGACTGGATGGGCGTGGTCAAGGTCGCCCTCGTTTTCCTGTTCGGCCAGATGATGGAAGGCAACGTGCTGTCGCCCAACCTGGTCGGCGATCGCGTCGGCCTTCATCCGGTATGGATCATGTTCGCCCTGCTGGCCGGCGGCTCGCTGTTCGGCTTCGTCGGCGTGCTGATCGCGGTGCCGGTGGCGGCGGTGATTGGCGTCATCGTGCGGTATCTGCTGGGGCGCTATCGCGAGAGCGGGTTCTATCGCGGCGCCGATCCGGGCTGAGCGATGGCAAGCCAGCTCACCTTCGATCTCGCGCTGCCGCCGCCGACCTATGCGCGCGAGGACTTCGTCGTGGCGCCGGGCAATCGCGAGGCGCTGGCCTGGATCGACCGCTGGCCCGACTGGCCGGCGCCGGCCCTGGCGCTGGGCGGCCCGGCGGGCTGCGGCAAGACCCATCTGGCCCGCATCTGGGCTGCACGCACCAACGCTGCCGTTGTCGAGAGCGACGCGCTCGAGGGCAAGAGCGTCGCCGACCTCTCCGAGATGATCGATGCTGCGCCGGCGATGGTGATCGAGAACGCCGACCGCGCACCGGAGCGGGCGCTATTCCATCTCTATAACCTCGCGCGCGAGCATCGCCGCCACCTGCTGCTGGTGGCGGTGCCGCTGCCGGCACAGTGGCGGATCGCCTTGCCCGATCTCGCGTCGCGGCTGCGCGCGGCGCCCGCCGTCGCGGTGGCGCCGCCCGACGACGAGCTGTTGGGATCGATCATCCTGAAGCAGCTCGCCGATCGGCAATTGCACGCGGCGCCCGGCGTCGTGCACTATCTGGTGTCGCACATGGAACGCTCGGCGGAGGAGGCACGGCGCGTCGTTGCCGCGCTCGATCGCCGCGCTCTGGCGGAGCGTCGTGAGATCGATCGGCGCTTGGCGGCCGACGTGTTGGCCGAACTTGGCGGTGCATCGTGAAGAATTACCTCATCCTGAGGAGCATCGCGTAGCGATGCGTCTCGAAGGATGGCAACCTGCCTCTGTGTTGCCCACCCTTCGAGACGCGCAGTTCGTGCGCTCCTCAGGGTGAGGCGTTTCGATTGAGAGGGAGTGAAGCGATGGATATGGGCATCAGGGGCCGCAAGGCGATCGTCTGCGCGGCAAGCAAGGGACTGGGCAAGGGCTGCGCCATGGCGCTGGCCGAGGAGGGTGTCGATCTGGTGATCAACGCCCGCACCAAGTCCGAGCTCGAGGCGACGGCCGAGGAGATCCGCAAGAAGACCGGCGTGAAGGTGACGCCGATCGCCGTCGACGTCACGACCGAGGCCGGGCGCAAGCAGGTGCTGGCCGCCTGCCCCGAGCCCGACATCATCGTCAATAACGCGGGCGGCCCGCCGCCGGGCGACTTCCGCGACTGGAACCGCGACGACTGGATCAAGGCGATCGACGCCAACATGCTGACGCCCATCGAGTTCATCAAGGCGTCGGTCGACGGCATGATGAAGCGCGGCTTCGGGCGCATCGTGAACATCACCTCGAGCTCGGTGAAGGCGCCGATCGACATCCTCGGTCTCAGCAACGGCGCGCGCTCCGGTCTCACCGGTTTCGTCGCCGGCGTGGCCCGTGTCACGGTGCGCCATGGTGTGACCATCAACGGCCTGCTGCCGGGGCCGTTCGCCACCGACCGGCTGCGCGGCACCTATCGGGCGCGCGCCGCCAAGAGCGGCAAGAGCTACGAGGAGGAGTACAACGCCGGCGCCAAGACGCATCCGGCCGGCCGCTTCGGCACGCCTGAGGAATTCGGCGCCGCCTGCGCCTTCCTGTGCAGCGTGCATGCGAGCTACATAACCGGCCAGAACCTCCTGATGGACGGCGGCCAGTATCCGGGCACGTACTGACTTCTCTGGGGCGCCCCGGAAGACGTCCTAATCGACCGACAGATCTTTCGGCCGCACGAATTCGACAAGCTTGGCTTTGCCCGGGGCGAGGCCGCTCCACGGGCCATCCGGCACCCGGAAGACGGCAAGGGCCCCGGTCGGGTATTTGGCCCTGAGGCTGGCCAGGGCGTCGGCCGGGCCGCTGCCGGCGAGGTCGGCGGCCAGCTGGCCGATGCCGTCATTGTGGCCGATCAGTAGCACCGTGGCGGCGTTGTCCGGCGCCGTCTGCAGATGGGCCAGGAGAACGTCCTCCGAGGCAAGGTATAAGCCGCTCTCCAGCGCGATCGGCGGCGCGGGGGCGCCCAGACGCTTCAGGAGCGGCGCCAGCGTCTGGCGCGTCCGCATGGCCGTTGAGCACAGGATCAGATCGGGGCGGGGGGCCTTGCGGGCGATATGGTCGGCCATGGCCTTGGCAGACCGCTCGCCGCGGCCGTTCAGGGGGCGGTCGTGGTCATCCAGCCGGGGATCGCTCCAGGCCGATTTCGCATGCCGCAGGAGGAGCAGGGTCTTCACAGGGCGATCCAGTAAAAATCGTTATGAAACAGCGTCTTAGTGAATTGCCATGACACGGTCATGGCAAGGGTTTACCGTTTCGCAATGGATGCGCTCAGTACAACCACCAACGAAATAGCGTCCGGGCTCGCAATATCACCCGACAGTCCCCGACGCTTCATCAATCGTGAATTGTCGTGGCTGGCGTTCAACATGCGGGTTCTCGAGGAGGCCAGCAACAAGCGCCAGCCGCTGGTGGAGCGCGTGAAGTTCCTGTCGATCTCAGCCGACATCCTGGATGAGTTCTACATGGTCCGCGTGGCGGGCCTGGTCGACATGCTGCAGACCCGCTCGACGCTGCTCAGCGACGACGGCATGACGCCCGCCGAGCAGCTGGCGGCGATCCGCGAGCGCGTATCGACCCTGATGGCCCGCCAGCAGGATGTCTGGGCCTCCCTGCAGGACGAGCTGCGCGAGGCCGGCATCGCCGTCCTCGAGCCAGGCGATCTCACCGACGCCGAGCGCTCCTGGCTCGACACTTACTTCATCGACCAGGTCTTTCCGATCCTCACCCCGCTCGCCATCGACCCGGCGCATCCCTTCCCCTTCATCCCCAACGGCGGCTTCTCGGCGATCCTGAAGCTGCAGCGCAAGGACGACCGCCGGCCGCTGATGGCGCTGCTGCCGCTGCCGCCGCAAGTCGACCGCTTCGTGCGCCTGCCGGGCTCGGCCGTGCGCTTCCTGTCGCTGGAGGATCTGGTCGACATCTACCTGCCGCGACTCTTTCCCGGCTACGAGGTCATCGAACGCGGCGTCTTCCGTCTGATCCGCGACAGCGACGTCGAGATCAACGAGGAGGCCGAGGACCTCGTGCTGCTCTACGAGAGCGCCCTGAAGCGCCGCCGCCGCGGCGACCTGATCTCGATCTCCGTCAACTCGGCGATGCCGGCCGAGCTGCGCGAGTTCCTGTTCGACCAGCTCGAGATCTCGGCGCAGACCCAGAGCGTGCACGTATTCCACCTCGACCGGCTGCTCAACATCGTCGACGTCAAGGCGATTGCCGTCGACGACCGGCCCGACCTCAAGTTCGCGCTCTACAATGCGCGCTTCCCCGAGCGCGTCCGCGACTTCGGCGGCGATTGCTTCGCCGCCATCCGCGCCAAGGACATCGTCGTCCATCATCCCTACGAGAGCTTCGACATCGTCGTGCAGTTCGTGCGCCAGGCGGCGCGCGATCCGGCGGTGGTGGCGATCAAGCAGACGCTCTACCGCACCAGCCACGATTCGCCGATCGTCAAGGAGCTGATCGCGGCGGCCGAGGCCGGCAAGACGGTGACTGCGCTGGTCGAGCTCAAGGCGCGCTTCGACGAGGAAGCCAACATCCGCTGGGCGCGCGACCTCGAGCGCGCCGGCGTGCAGGTGGTCTACGGCTTCATCGACCTCAAGACCCACGCCAAGGTCTCGATGGTGGTGCGCCGAGAGGCCGGGGTGACGCGCACCTACGTGCATTTCGGCACCGGCAACTACCACCCGATCACCGCGCGCCTCTACACCGACCTGTCGTTCTTCACCTGCGACCCGGCGATGGGCCGCGACGCCGCCCGCCTGTTCAACTACATGACGGGCTACGCCCGGCCCGAGCGGATGGAGAAGATCGCCTTCGCGCCGGTGACGCTGCGGCCCACGCTCTACGATCTGATCGACGCCGAGGCCGACAACGCCAAGGCGGGCCGCCCCGCCGCCATCTGGGCCAAGCTCAACTCGCTGGTCGACGCCAAGCTGATCGACCGGCTGTACGCCGCGTCCAACGCCGGCGTGCAGATCGATCTCGTGGTGCGCGGCATCTGCTGCCTGCGGCCCGGCATGCCGGGCCTGAGCGAGCATATCCGCGTCAAGAGCATCATCGGCCGCTTTCTCGAGCACGCCCGCATCATCTGCTTCGCCAACGGCAAGCCCTTGCCGTCGCCCGAGGCCAAGGTGTTCATCTCCTCGGCCGACTGGATGCCGCGTAATCTCGACCGGCGCGTCGAGTTGCTCTGCCCGATCGAGAATCCGACGGTGCACGAGCAGATTCTCGATCAGATCATGGTCGCCAACCTGAAGGACGACGCCCAGAGCTGGATCATGGGGCCCGACGGCTCCTACAGCCGTCCGCCGATCGCCAAGGAACCTTTCATCGCCCACCACTATTTCATGACCAATCCGTCGCTTTCGGGTCGCGGCAGCGCGCTGAAGCTGAGCGGGGCGGTGCCCCGACTGGTGCTGAGTTCCTAGGAATTCCTCCCCAGCTTCGCTGGGAACGAAGTGTGACATTTTGCGCTTCCATCTGACGGCGCCGAGACGCGACGGAATCGCCGCTGCAATTCGCTGCGGTTTCGGTTAGAGGGACGCGCATGGACGGTGAGACATCCGTGGCTGCGGCTTCGGGCGGCACTTTGGGAAAGGGTCGCGTCGGCATCATCGACGTCGGCTCCAACTCCATCCGCCTCGTCGTCTACGAGCGCGCGAGCCGGGCGCCCTTGCCGGTCTTCAACGAGAAGGTGCTGTGCGGCCTGGCGCGTGGCCTCGATGCCACCGGGCGGCTCAGTCCCGAAGGCGTCGAGATGGCGCTGGCCAACATCGACCGCTTCACCACGCTCGCCCACAACATGAAGGTGACGTCGCTCGACCTGCTGGCGACCGCCGCCGTGCGCGATGCCGCCGACGGCGCCGATTTCATGCGCGAGTTGGCGAGCCGCCCCGGTATCAAGCCGCACATCGTGAGCGGCCAGGGCGAGGCGCGCTATTCGGGCTACGGCGTGATCTGCGGCATGCCCGACGCCTCCGGCGTGATGGGCGACCTGGGCGGCGGCAGTCTCGAGCTGGTGGCCGTGGGCAAGGGCCGCCTCGGCGCCTCCAGCACGCTGCCGGTCGGACCCTTGCGCCTGATGTCCTCGGGCAAGGGCGATCCCAAGAAGATCGTGGTCGAGGCCATCGAGAACGTCCGCTGGCTGCGCGAGGAGACCGGCCGGACGTTCTATGCCGTGGGCGGCGCGTGGCGATCCTTCGCGCGCCTGCACATGGAGCAGGCGGGCTATCCGCTGCATATCATCCACCACTACGACATCTCGGCGGAGGAGGCGCGAGCCGTGGCGCGCCTGATCGCCGTGCAAAGCGCCAAGTCGCTCGAGAAGATGCCGGGCGTGTCGCGCCGGCGCACCGATACCCTGCCGCTCGCCTGCCTGGCGCTCGACCGGCTGCTGGCGGCGCTGAAGCCGCGGAACGTCGTGTTCTCCGCCTTCGGCCTGCGCGAGGGTTTCTACTATTCGCGGCTGAGCGAAGCGGAACGGGCGCGCCATCCGCTGATCGCCTTCGCCGAGGAGCAGGGCGCCGACTGGCGACGCTTCGACCTCGCCCCGGCGGAGATCTTCGACTGGCTGAGCCCGGTGTTCGGGGGCGAAAGCGAGAGCGAGCGCATCCTGCGCACCGCCGCCTGCCATCTCAGCGACATCTCGTGGAACGACCATCCCGACTATCGCGCGGAGCAGGCCTATATCCGCGTGCTGCATCTGCCGGCGCCGGGCATGAGCCACCGCGAGCGCGCCATGCTCGCGATGGCGATGGCCTATCGCTACAAGAGCGATCCCAAGGCCGCGATGCTCGACACCGCGCTTCATCTCACCGACGGCAAGAGCCGCACCTTCGCGCGCCGGCTGGGAGCCACCCTCCGGCTGGCCTACAATCTGAGCGGCGGTGCGCCCGGCCTGCTGCCCAAGATCCAGCTGCGCCGCACCGAAGGGCAGTTGCGCCTGCTGGTGCCCCCCGACGCCAAGGGCAGCCTGGGCGACGTCACGGCGCGCCGGCTGGAAAGTGCCGCCGAGGCCTTCGATCTCGAGCCGGTGATCGTCACGTCTTAGGCTCCGCGTCAGAGCCTTAATCCGCAGCCTTGGGGCTGCCTTCCAGCGGGATCAGCTTGGCGTGGTCGCCGGAGAGGGCGAGCGCCAGCTTTCCTTCGATCAGGTTCACGGCGTCCGATCCGAAGATCTCGCGCCGCCAGCCGTTCAGCGCATGGACGTCGCGCTTGCCCGCCGCCAGCCGGTCGAGCTCGTCGGCACTGGCGACCAGGCGCGCCGCCACGCCGGCCTGCTCGGCCTTGAGTCTCAGCAGCGTGCGCAACAGATCGACGACGGCGCTCGGCGCGCGCAATTGCTCGGGCGCCCGGTCGCGGGTCGGCAGCTCGGACTCAGGCAGCTTGCGCGCCTTGTCGATCGCCTCCAGGAGCTCGCGGCCCTGCCAGCCCTCGGCGAAGCCGCGGCCGAGCCCGCGCGTCATCGCGAGCTCCTCCGTGGTCTTGGGAGCGTGGCTTGCAATCTCGAGCAGCTGCTCGTCGCGCAGCAGCCGCTGGCGCGGGATGTCGATGCGCTGCGCCGTGCGTTCGCGCCAAGCCGCCGCTTCGCGCAGCGTGCCGAGCAGCCGGGGCGACGCGCCGCGCGGCTTCAGCCGGCGCCAGGCCTGCTCCGGATCGGCGCGGTAGGTACCGGGCTCGTTCAGGATGGCCATCTCCTCGGCGATCCATGAGAGGCGGCCGGACTTCTCGAGCTGGCGCTTCAGCTTTTCATAGACCATGCGCAGATGCGTGACGTCGGAGAGCGCATAGGCGATCTGCCGTTCGCTGAGCGGGCGGCGGCTCCAGTCGGTGAAGCGGCTCGATTTGTCGATCTTGGCCTTGGCAAGCTTGGTGGCGAGCGATTCGTAGGATGCGGCCTCGCCGTGGCCGCACACCATCGCCGCCACCTGGGTGTCGAACAGGGGCTGCGGCACCTTGTTCATGCGCAGGTAGAAGATTTCGAGGTCCTGGCGGGCCGCGTGAAAGACCTTGAGGACCTTGGGGTTGGCCATCAGCTCGTCGAGCGGGGCAAGGTCGATGCCGTCGGCCAGCGCGTCGATCGCGGCCGCGTCTTCAGGCCCCGCCACCTGCGCCAGGCAGAGCTTGGGCCAATAGGTCCGCTCACGCATGAACTCGGTGTCGACGGCGATGAATTCGGTGTCGGCCAGGGGCTTGCAGAAGGCCGCCAATTCGTCGGTCGTGGTGATGAGCTTCATTGAGGGCGATCTATAGACCCGCGAGCGGCGAGGGGCAAAGGTGACGCAAGAGCCCCATTCTGCGGGCCATTTGCTTGACTTGCCCGTACATTCCGTGCCTTTTGCCGCTCCGTCGACCCCGGAAAATATGTGATGTCCTCCGTTTACCGAACCCATACGTGCGGCCAGTTGCGGCCCGAGCATGTCGGCCAGCAGGCCCGTCTGTCAGGCTGGGTCCAGCGCAAGCGTGACCATGGGAACCTGCTGTTCATCGACCTGCGCGACCACTATGGCGTGACCCAGGTGGTGGTCGACGTCTCGAGCCCGGTGTTCAAGACCGCCGAGGCCGTGCGCACCGAAAGCGTCATCACCGTGACCGGCAAGGTCGTGGCCCGCGAGCCCGCGACCGTGAACCCCAAGCTTGCCACCGGCGCCGTCGAGCTCGACGCGGCCGAGATGGTCGTGCAGTCGATGGCCGAGACGCTGCCGATCCCGGTCTTCGCCGAGCACGACACCACGCCCGAGGAACTGCGCCTGAAGTACCGCTTCCTCGACCTGCGCAAGGACAAGCTGCACAAGAACATCATGCTGCGCAGCCAGGTCATCGCCTCCCTGCGGCGGCGCATGATCGAGCAGGGCTTCATGGAGTTCCAGACGCCGATCCTGACGGCCGACAGCCCCGAGGGTGCGCGCTCCTACGTCGTGCCGAGCCGTCTGCATCCCGGCAAGTTCTATGCGCTGCCGCAGGCGCCGCAGATGTTCAAGCAGCTGCTGATGGTGTCGGGCTTCGACCGCTACTTCCAGATCGCGCCCTGCTTCCGCGACGAGGATGCCCGCGCCGACCGCGCGCCGGGCGAGTTCTATCAGCTCGACTTCGAGATGAGCTTCGTGACCCAGGAGGACGTGTTCGCGGCCATCGAGCCGGTGCTGGGCGGCGTGTTCGAGGAGTTCGCCGGCTTCGGCCGCGAGACGTCGACTCCCCGCAAGGTCACCAAGTGGCCGTTCCCGCGCATTCCCTATGCCGAGGCGCTGCTGACCTACGGCACCGACAAGCCCGACCTGCGCAATCCGCTCCGCATCGTTGATGCCGGCGAGGTCTTCGCCGGCTCCGACTTCAAGGTCTTCGCCGGCATCGTCGCCTCGGGCGGCGTCGTGCGTGCTCTGCGCGCCCCGGGTGCCGCGAGTCAGCCGCGCAGCTTCTTCGACAAGCTGAACTCATGGGCGCAGGGCGAAGGCAAGCCCGGCCTGGGCTACATCGTGCTCGAAGGCGGGGCGGGCAAGGGCCCGATCGCCAAGTTCGTGGCGGACGACCGGCTGGCCAAGCTCAAGGCGCTCACTGGTGCGGGCGACGGCGATGCCGTGTTCTTCGTCGCCGACAAGCCCGAAGCCGCCTGGAAGTTCGCCGGCCTCGCGCGCACCAAGGTGGCCCAGGAGATGGGCATCATCGCCGAGGACACGTTCGAGTTCTGCTGGATCGTCGACTTCCCGATGTTCGAGTACGACGAGACCGCGAAGAAGATCGACTTCAGCCACAACCCGTTCTCCATGCCACAGGGCGGGCTGGAGGCGCTGGAGACGCAGGATCCGCTCACCATCAAGGCGTGGCAGTACGATATCGTCTGCAACGGCATCGAGCTCTGCTCGGGTGCGATTCGCAACCACAAGCCCGACATCATGTACAAGGCCTTCGGCATCGCGGGCTACAGCAAAGAAGACGTCGAGCTGCGCTTCGGCGGCATGCTGAACGCCTTCCGCTACGGCGCCCCGCCGCACGGCGGCGCCGCGCCGGGCGTCGATCGCATCGTCATGCTGCTGGCCGACGAGCCCAACATCCGCGAGGTCATCACCTTCCCGATGAACCAGCAGGCCGTCGACCTCATGATGGACGCGCCGACCGAGTTGCCGGCGGCGAAGCTGCGCGAGCTGCACGTCGCGCTGCGCCTGCCGCCGAAGAAGGATTAGTTCCGCCAGAACTCGAAATGGCTACCTGACTTCCCCTCACGGGGTAGCCCGCCGCCTTGCTGCGGGGAGTCCTCGCTGCCAGACTCGCGTGAACACCGGCGTTCGACCGGTTCACAACGGAGGAAGCGATGACGGACACGTTCGACAGGACGAGGCGTGACTTTTTGACCGTCGCGACGGCCGGAGGAGCGGCGGCGACGCTCGGTTTGATCGGGGCGGGGCCGGCGCTGGCCGGCGTCGCGGCCGGTCGCTCGGAGAAGCCGCTGAAGGCCGCTTTCTCCAATGCCGGCCTGCAGGCCACCTGGTGTGCCCAGGGCAAGGCCGCGGCCGAATACTGGGGCAAGCTCTACAATGTCGACGTCACCTGGTTCGACGGCCAGCTCGATGCCGTCAAGCAGCGCGCCGCCATCGACAACATGGCTTCGCAGAAGTGGGACTTCGTCGCCATCCAGGCCTTCGGCATCGGCACGCTGACCCAGCCGGTGCAGAAGATGATCGACAGCGGCACGCCGGTGATCGACATGGACACGCTGATCGCGCCCCTGGACAAGATCAACGTCCACAGCTTCCTCGCTCCCGACAACGAGTTCATGGGCTCGGCCGTCACCCAGGCGCTGGTCGCCAAGCTTGGCGGCAAGGGCAAGGTGATCATGACCCAGGGCGCGCTCGGCCATACCGGCGCGCAGGGCCGCGCCAAGGGCTTCAACGCCGTGGTCAAGCAGTATCCCGGCATCGAGGTGCTCGACACCCAGCCGGCCGACTGGGACGTCACCAAGACGGCGCGTCTGTGGGAGACCTATCTCACCAAGTACCCGCAGATCGACGCCGCCTTCTTCCACAACGACGACATGGCGCTCGCCGCCTACAACGTCATGAAGGCGCGCGACCGCACCAACATCCTGATCGGCGGCGTCGACGCCATGCCGCCCGCCATCAATGCCGTCGCCGACGGCCGCATGTATGCGACGGTGCGCAACCCGAGCTGCCGCATCCATGGCGGCGCCATCATCGCCGGCGTGGCCGCGGTCACCGCGGGCGAGAAGGCGGGCAGCGGCATTCCCAAGAGCATCGTCACCGACGGCCCCGTCGTCACCAAGGAGAATGCCGCCGGCATGCTGTGGATGCAGGATCATTTCCTGATCTGACAGGCACCGGCAGCACATGACGGAAGAGGCCGCGCCGCGGCTCGAACTGCGCGGCATCTCCAAGTCGTTCGGCGGCGTCGCAGCGCTTCGCGACGTCGACTTCGTGCTGCGTGCCGGCGAGATCCACGGGCTGGTCGGCGAGAACGGCGCCGGCAAGTCGACCCTGATGAAGATCATCGCCGGCCTGCACAGCCAATACGACGGCCGCATGGCGATCGACGGCCGGCCGGTGCATTTCCGCTCGCCGCGCGAGGCGCTGGCAGCGGGCATCGGCATGGTCCACCAGGAGCTGAGCGTGGCGCCCGATCTCAGCGTGGCCGAGAACGTCTATCTCGGCCAGCAGCCGACGCGCGCCGGCATCGTCGACTGGCGCGCCATGGTGGAGGGCGCGCGCCGGCATCTCGCCGATCTCGGCATCGAGGTCGATCCGCGGGCCCGCATGGGCTCGCTGGCGATCGGCCTGCAGCAGCTGATCGAGCTTGCCCGCGTGCTGTTCTCCGGCGCGCGCATCGTCATCCTCGACGAGCCGACCTCGGCGCTGTCGCCGCCCGAGGTGCAGCGCCTGTTCGAGGTGCTGCGCGGCGTGCGCGCCAGCGGCCGCAGCATCGTTTTCATCTCGCACTTCCTCGACGATGTCCTGGACATCTCCGATACCGTCACGATCTTCCGCAACGGCCGGCTGATCGCCACCGAAGCGGCGGCCGGCATCGACAAGGGCTGGCTGATCCAGCGCATGATCGGCCGCGGCCATGAGGGGCTCGAAGGCAGCTACACCGGCGCGATCGCCCTGCACAGCCGCCCCGATGCGCCGGTCGTCCTTGGCATGCGCGGCCTCGGCGCCGGTCGCGCGTTCGCCGATGTGTCGCTCGACCTCAGGGGCGGCGAGGTGCTGGGCATCTACGGCTTCATGGGCTGCGGCCTGATCGAGCTCGCCCGCACGCTGTTCGGCAAGCTGCACGCCGACTCAGGGACGATGTCGATCGGCGGCAAGCTGTTGCGGCCGCGCAGCACGGCGCAAGCGCGTCGCGCCGGTATCGCCTTCGTGCCGGAAAGCCGCCGCGCGATGCTGTTTCATGGCGAGCCGGTCTACAAGAACGTGTCGATCAGCGTGCTGGGCCGCATCGGTCGCCTGCTGCTGCGGCCCGCGGTCGAGAAGGACATCGCCCGCCGCCATGTCGAGGCGCTGTCCATTCGTCCGCCGACGGTCGAGACGCTGCTGGGCCGCCTGTCGGGCGGCAACCAGCAGAAGGTGGCGCTCGCCAAGTGGCTGACCTGGCCGCCCAAGGTGCTGGTGCTGAGCGAACCGACGCGCGGCATGGATGTCGGCGCCAAGGAAGACGTCGTGCGCATCGTCAAGGGCCTGCGCGACCGGGGCATGGCCGTGGTCGTGCTGTCGACCGAGCCCGAGACCGTGCTGTCGCTGGCCGACCGCATCGTCGTGATGAAGAAGGGCCGCATCGTGCGCGAGTTCGCCGACCGGACCGTGAGCAAGGACCAGTTGCTGGAGGCGGCGTGACATGACGGCGATGGGTGCCTTCCTGCGCAACCAGATGCGCATCATCGCGCCGTTCGTCACCCTGATCGTGCTGGTGGTGTTCTTCAGCCTGGCCAGCCGATCCTTCGCCTCGCTGGACAACGCCGCCAACATCCTGACCCAGATCTCGGTGACGGGGATCATCGCGGTCGGCCTCACCTTCGTCATCCTGTGCGCCGAGATCGATCTCTCGGTCGCCGCCATCGCCAACGTGACCGGCATCGCCGTCGCCTATTTCACGCTGCAGGAAGGCTATGTGAACATCGCCAATCTGCCGCTGCCGGGCGCCGCGGCGATCGTGCTGGCGCTGCTGGGCTGCGCCGTGCTCGGGCTGGTCAATGCCGCGGGCATCACGCTGATCGGCATTCCGTCCTTCATCATGACCCTGGCCATGATGCAGATCGGCGCCGGCATCTCCGCCCTGCTGGTGCGCGGCCAGATCGCCTACGCCGTCCCCGACCTCGTGTCCTTCCTGGGAGCGGGCAGGGTGGCCGGCGTGCCCTGCATCGTGCTGGTGCTGGCCGTGTTCCTGGCGGCCGGCCACCTGGTGCTCACCTACACGCGCTTCGGCCGCTACGTGTACATGGTTGGCGGCAATCGCGAGGCGGCCGAGTATGCCGGCGTCAACGTCAAGCTGGTCCTGGGCGCCGTCATCGTCGTCTCCGCCCTGTGCGCGGGCGTCGCCGGCATGCTGGGCGTCGCCCATTTCGGCAGCGCCCAGCAGAACGAATTCGACGGCTACCTGCTGGACGCCATCGCCGCGGTGGTCGTCGGCGGCACCAGCCTGTTCGGCGGCCGCGGCGGCATCGGCAACACCATCATCGGGCTCCTGATCCTGGGCGTGCTGAACAATGGCCTGGACCATGTCGAGATCGACAGCTTCCTGAAGATCCTGATCCGCGGCCTGATCCTGCTCGCCGCCCTGATCATCAACGTCTACGTCCAGCGGGTGCGCGACGCCGAGCGCGTTGGGAGTTGAGGGGCACAGGTAGCCGCCCCTCGCTCCGCCAAGGACTACGAATGGTGGCGCTGGTTCAGTTTGACCGAATCTATAAAATCAGTTATATTCAAATACTTATTTTATTTTTATAAAGTAATTTATGAGCTACGCTCGGCTGTCATTGATTACGCTGCCGCTGGTCCTGGGCGCCGCCCTGATGGCCGGTGCGTGCGCCGCGCCGGTGGTGGCGGGGGCTGGCTACGCGGCCGATGGCGGCGTGCTGGCGGCCAGCGACAAGACCTCGGCCGATCACCTGATCTCGATGATGTCCAAGCAGGACTGCGCGATGTGGCGGGTCATCAAGAGCCGCCCCATCTGCAAGCCGCGCGAGGGCGACAAGGATCCCTACAAGGTCGACTACGACGGGCCGCAGCGCATGGTGGGCGAGGGCGGTGTGAGCTATGCGCCGCCGTTGCATGCCGCCGACGACGCCCCGGCCGCGAGCTGGGACGCCGCCGCCTACAAGCCGCCGCCTCCGCCCTCGGCGCCGGCGCAGCCGGTGACCGCTGTCGCCGAGACGGCGGCGGACCAACCGGCCCCGATACCGCCTGCGGCCGCCGCCAAGCCCAAGAAGCCCAAGGTCCACTCGGTCAAGAAGCCTTCACGGAATCCGGCGGCGCCTGCTTCCTGAGCAGGAAGGCCTCGAGGTTGTCGAGCGCCTTGAAGCCCATGGCGTTGCGCGTCTCGACGGTCGCCGAGCCCATGTGCGGCAGCAGGAAGGCGTTGGCGAGCCCGTAATAGCCCTGGTGGATCCTGGGCTCGCCGTCGAATACGTCGATGCCCGCCGCCGCCAGGTGCCCGCTCTTCAGCGCCGCGATCAGCGCCTCGTCGTCGACGACGCCGCCGCGCGCGGTGTTCACCACGATCGCGCCCTTGGGCAGCTTGGCGATGCGCTCGGCATTCACCCACTTGCGCGTCTCGGGCGTCATCGGCGCGTTGATCGACAGGAAGTCGCAATGGGCCAGCATGTCGTCGGCCTTGGCGTGGAAGACGGCGCCCTTCTCGAGGTCGGCCGGCAGGCGCGAGCGGTTGGAGTAGTGGATCTGCATGCGGAAGGCGCGCGCCCGGTCGGCGACCGCCTGGCCGATGCGCCCCATGCCCAGGATACCCAGTCGCTTGCCGGTGACATGCACACCCATGAGCTGCGTCGGCGTCCAGCCGACCCAGCTGTGAGTGCGGAGCATGGTCGTGCCTTCGTGGGCGCGTCGCGCCGCGCCCAGCAGGCAGAGCAGGGTGATGTCGGCGGTGGCGTCGGTCAGCACGTCCGGCGTGTTGGACACCAGGATGCCGCGCTTGGCTGCCGCCGCCACGTCGACATGCTCGTAGCCCACCGAGAAGGTGGCGATGATGCGCACCGAGGCAGGCAGACCCGCGATGGTCTCTGCGTTCAGGGGATCACCCGCCGCGCACATGATGCCATCGCAACCTTGGGACGCCTTGATCAGGCCGGGTCCGTCGTAGAGCCGGTCCTCGGTGTTCAGCACGGCGTCGAAATTCGCCGCCAGTCGCGCCTCCACGTCGGGCGGGAAATGACGGGTGGCGAGAACCCGAGGTTTGGCTGTGGTCATTGACCGCTGTCCTTCCTGAAACGATCCCCTGTGCGGCCCCAGCACGCAGCCATGGCGCAGCGATGATTCTGGCAATCCGCGGGCATGGATATTACGCTCAGGTGCCCGGCTACAAGGCCTAGCCTCCTGCCCATTGTCCGTTGACCACGTTTAGTTTTCGCTGTTCTCGCGTCCAGATCGCGGTCCTTTCCGCCGCCGTCTGCGCCCTCCTGTTGCTGGGCCTGTGGATAAGGGTCGCCGCCGCCCAGCAGCAGCTGGCGCAGCAGCAGACGGATGCCGTGCTCGTCCCCCATCGGGCGACTTACGACATGAAGCTCAATGTCGCCCGGCCCAATAGCGGCATCATCGAGGTGAACGGCCGCATGGTCCTGGAGATGGTCGATTCCTGCGACGCCTGGGAGGTGAAGCAGCGCATCAAGCTGAAGTTCCTGCGCAACGACGGCGAGGAGTTCGACACCGATTCGAGCTTTACCAGCTACGAGACCAAGGACGGTCTCGGCCTCCGTTTCAGCGTGCGCAACATCCAGGACCAGGAGGTCGAGGAGGAGTTGCGCGGCCATGCCGACCTCGAGGGCCAGGGCGGCAAGGGCCGGGCGTCCTTCACCCTGCCTGAGGTCCGTAGCTTCGAGCTGCCGGCCGGCACGCTCTTTCCCACCACCCATCTCGCCCTGATCATCCAGCATGCCCGGGCTGGCGATAAGTCGGTCTCCTACAGCGTGTTCGACGGGGCGCGCCTGGATGGCGCGTTCACTGTGAACGCCGTCATCGGCAAGTCGCCGCGCAGTGCCGGCACGCCCATACGCGGTGATGTCGGCCTGCTACGCGGCCAGCCCTCCTGGGGGGTGCGGCTCGCCTTCTTCGCCGCCGGCGACCAGGCTACCGCCAACCCCGAATACGAGCTGGCGCTCGACCTCCTGGGCAACGGGATTGCCCGCTCGATGCTGCTCGACTACGGCGACTTCGCAGTGGATGCTCGCCTTGTTCAACTTCAAGCCCTGCCGAGGCCGCGATGCTGAATTCCCGTCTTTTTACGCCCCTGTTGCTGCTGGCCGGCGCCGCGCCGCTCGCGCCGGCCATGGCGCAGGACTTCGCGCCGCATCGCGCCGTCTATTCGGTGTCCGCGCTGGAGAACGGCAAGCCCGGCACGGGCTCGACCGGCACCTATGCCTACGAGATCAAGCTCACCTGTGACGGCTATGTCGTGAACCAGCGGCTGCGTCTCGAGGTGGCGGGCGCCCGCGGCGCCGTCGCGACCGAGCAGCAGTCGCAGATGACCGAAAGCCGCGACGGCAAGAAGCTGCGTTTCGAGCACCGCACCACGACCGGCGGGCGGCAGACCAGCCTGGTGAAGGGCGAGGCCATGATCGGCGACGACGGCAAGGGCGAGGCGCGGTTCACCGATCCCGAAGGCCAGACGGTGGCGCTGCCGTCCACCACGCTGTTTCCGGTCGCCATCGCGCGCGAGACGATCCGCCAGGCCAAGGCGGGCGAGCAGGGCTTCGACGCGCAGTTCTTCTTCGGCGAGAAGGTGAAGCCGCCGCAGTCGGTCAACGTCCTGATCGGCAAGCTGCCCAAGCGGCTGGCCGACGTGAAGATCCCCGAAGGCGGCGAGCAGCTGGCCGATGGCCGCCAGCGCATCTACTACCGCGCCGGCTTCTTCGACTCGCCCGACAAGGGGCAGGTCCAGGGCGAGCCCGCCTACGAGATGTCGAGCGTCACGCTCGACAACGGCATCGAGCTCTACGGCACCCACGAGGAGAGCGACGGCGGCATCGAGTACCGCATCACCCGGCTGGAGCCGCTGCCCAAGCCGGAGTGCAAGTGAGCGTCACGCCGCTCATCGTCTTTGCTGGGAGCGCGCCACTCTGTGGCGCTTCTTTGTCGGCCCCACAAGATACGAGCGCCACGGAGTGGCGCGCTCCCGGCAATGAGCGGGCCCGAGGCCCGCGCTCCCAGTGACCCTGACGCCCGAGCAGGCGGTCGACCGCCTCGAGGAGCTGCATGCCGCTGCGAGCGGCGCCCTGCGCGACGCCCTGGCGCGCTTCACGCAATCGGGCGCGGTGCCCACCGCCCAGGAGCGCAGCCGCTTCCGCTATCCCGAGCTTTGCGTCGACTGGCAGCCGGCCGGCGCCATCCGCTTCACCCGCCGCGCCTGGGCCAAGTTCCAGGCGCCGGGCCGCTACACCACGACCGTCACGCAGCCGCGGTTCTTCCGCCAGTATCTGCTGGAGCAGCTGCGTCCGCTCACCGAGGAGTTCGGCGCCACCATCGAGGTCGGCATCAGCGACCAGGAGATCCCCTATCCCTTCGTCACCGAGGCGGGTGACGAGTTCATCCATGGCGACTTGTCGGTCGCCGAGCTGGCGCGGTATTTCCCGACGCCCGTGCTGGTCAATGTCGGCGACGAGATCGCCGACGGCACCTTCATGATCGAGGGACGCAAGTCGCGGCCACTTGCCCTGTTCGATGCGATGCGCGTCGACTATTCGCTGCGCCGGCTGATCCACTACACCGGCACCGACTGGCACACCATCCAGCCCTGGATCCTGGCCACCAACTACCAGCGCTACGTCGACCATTTCGTGACCTGGGCGCTGGAGCAGCTGGCCAGGTCCGATGGCCCCTATACCCAGCTCGTGTTGCCGGGCGGCGCCGTCGTGCACCGCGGCGACGACACGACCGCGGCCGAGGCCGCCGTCATGGCGGCACCGTGGCATCGTTTCCAGATGCCGGCCTACAACCTGTTGCGCGGCGACGGCCGGGGCGGAGTCACGGTGATCAACATCGGCGTCGGTCCTTCCAACGCCAAGACCGCGACCGATCACCTGGCCGTGCTGCGCCCGCATTGCTGGCTGATGATCGGCCATTGCGGCGGGCTGCGGCAGTCGCAGACCATCGGCGACTACGTGCTGGCGCACGGCTACCTGCGGCGCGACCGCATCCTCGACGAGCTGGTGCCGCCGGAGGTGCCGGTGCCGGCGCTGGCCGAGGTGCAGGTGGCGCTGCAGCAGGCGGCCGAGCGGGTCACCGGAGAGAAGGGCGACTCGCTGAAGCGCCGGCTGCGCACCGGCACGGTCGTGAGCTACGACGATCGCAACTGGGAACTGCGCTGGAGCCAGGAGCGCCGGCGCATCAACTTGAGCCGCGCCATCGCCGTCGACATGGAAAGCGCCACGCTGGCGACCCAGGGGTACCGGCTGCGCGTGCCCTACGGCACGCTGCTCTGCATCTCCGACAAGCCCTTGCACGGCGAGATCAAGCTGCCGGGTGCGGCGACGCGCTTTTACCAGCGCGCCGTCGGCGAGCATCTCCATATCGGCCTCGAGGCGCTCGACCTCCTGCGCAGCGAACTCGCCTCGCTGCACTCGCGCAAGCTCCGCAGCTTCGACGAACCGCCGTTTCGTTGAAGGGAGCGCGAGCCCAGCATCATGTCATCCTGAGCGCAGCGAAGGATCTCATGACGGTTGCGAGCAGCGATGAGGTCCTTCGCTACGCTCCGGACGACAGATCTGAGCGGGCCGGAGGCCCGCGCTCCCAGAACTACTCAGGCCATAGCCATGCCGCGCCGCGCACGCCGCTGGAATCGCTGTGCTTGGGCGGCAGCAGCCTTGTCGCAATGTGCTCGGGCTCGGAGAAGACGTAGCGCTTCCAAAGCTCGGGCACGCGGGCGTAGAGCTGCGTCATCTTCGAGAGCCCGCCGCCCAGCACGATCGCGTGCGGGTCGAGGATGTTGATGATGCCCGCCAGCGCCCGCGCCAGCCGGTCGCAGTAGAGCTCCATGTGCGCCGCGGCCTCCTGGTCGCCGGCGAGGGCCGCCTCGGCGATTTCGGTGGCGCGCAAGCTGCGGCCGGTGTGCTCCGCGAACTGCCGCTGGAACCGCGGCCCGCTCAGCCACGTCTCGATGCAGCCGCGGCGGCCGCAATAGCAGTCCGGGCCCGGCCGTTCGCTGTCGGCCGGCATGGGCAGGGGATTGTGGCCCCACTCGCCCGCGACCGCCTGCGCGCCGGTGAGCGGCCGGCCCTCGATCACCACGCCGCCGCCGACGCCGGTGCCCAGGATCACGCCGAACACGATGGCGGCGCCCGCCGCCGCGCCGTCGCTTGCCTCGGAAACGGCAAAGCAATTGGCGTCGTTCTGCAGGCGGATCTCGCGGCCGAGTCGCTGCTCGAGATCCACCTTCAAGGGCCGTCCGTTCAGGCGCGTGGAATTGGCGTTCTTGATCAGGCCGGTCGCCGGCGAGGTCGCGCCGGGATGGGCGATGCCGACACTGCAACGCTCGCCCGTCTTGGCTTCCAGCTCACCGATCAGGTCCACGATCGCCTCGACGTCCTCTTCGTAGGAGGTGGCGGGCGTGGGGATGCGCCGGCGCGCCCGCTCCACGCCGCCCTTGTCCAGCACGATGCCCTCTATCTTCGTGCCGCCGAGATCGATGCCGATTCGCATGATCCTCACTTCATAGAAATCGCGCGCGGATGTCGACGGTGCTTTCCACGCCGACCTTGTCGAACGTCGTGGCGAGCCAGGCCCTTGCCGCCGTCTGGCCGAGATCGAACAGGTACTTCAGGAACTCGGGCTCGACATTGAACTTGCTGACCGCGCCGAGTGGCGCCAGGGCGGGCGGATCGGCGATCGAATGGATGAACAGCCGCTTCAGTCGCTGGCTGAATTCGCCGGTGAGCGCGCCCTGGTCGATGAGGTCCTGCACGAAGGCGATGGCGCGCATCTCCGCCATCAGCGCCCCGCCGAAGGTGATCTCGTTCAAGCGGTCGGCGACCTCGGCGTTGGAGCGCGGCACGTCCTGGCGGAACGGCGGATCGACCTCGACCAGCACGACGTCGCGGCTGTCGCTGCCGTAGATGAACGGCCAGATCGGCGGGTTGCCGCGAAAGCCGCCGTCCCAGTAGGGCACGCCATCGATCACCACCGCCTCGTGCACGTTGGGCAGGCAGGCCGAGGCGAGCAGGGCGTCGATCGACAGCTCCTCGCGCGTGAAGATGCGCACCTTGCCGGTCTGCACGTTGGTGGCGGCGATGAAGGCCTTGACCTGATGGCAGGCCCGCACCGCCGCTTCGTCAAAGTGGCGCCGCAGGAGCTCGCGCAGCGGATCGAACTTCAGCGGATTGCGCTGCCAGGGCGTCAGGGTGCGCTGGATCAGGTCGGCCCACAGCGCCGACGGCGAATCGTCGAGGTTCCAGTTGCCCTGCAGGCGATCAAGCGGCGTGCGCTGGATCGGACTCGCGACCGACATCGTGCCGAGCTCGCCCCAGAAGGCGGCGAGCGCCGCGCGTGCGCCGGCGCGCCCGTTGTCGGCCCAGCCCTGCAGCATGATCGCGGCGTTCATGGCGCCCGCGCTGGTGCCGCTCACCGCCTCGATCTCCAGGCGCTCGTCCCCGAGCAGCGTGTCGAGCACACCCCAGGTGAAGGCCCCATGCGAGCCGCCGCCTTGCAGCGCGAGATTGACCCGCTTCGTCCCGGTCATGCAGCCTGTTCTCCCCGTCATCGTCCTGTAACATGCTCTCCGTCGGAGCGCGGACCTCTGTCGTCCTGAGCGAAGCGAAGGACCTCATCGCCGTTTTGCAATCGGCTTGAGATCCTTCGCTCCGCTCAGGATGACAAGCGGAGGTCCGCGCTCCTGAAGAGAGGCTGGCGTCATTATGGCCAAGGACGGGGCGGGCAGAGCGTGGCGAAAGCGCCCGCCGACCATCCTGTGGATGCTGTCGCTGGGCCAGCTGATCTCCTGGGGCCTGGTCTATTACACCTTCCCGCTGTTCGTCGTGCCGATGACGCAGGAGCTGGGCTGGTCGCGCAGCGGCATGTTCGGCGCGCTGTCGTCGGGCCTGATGGTGGCGGGCCTGTGCTCCATCCCGGTCGGCGCCTGGATCGACCGTGGGCACGGCCGCACGCTCATGACCGGCGGCTCATTGCTGGCGGCGGTGCTGCTGGTCGTGTGGTCGCGCATCGGTTCGCTGCCGCTGTTTTACGCTCTGTGGATCGGGCTCGGCGCCTGCCAGGCCGTGCTGCTCTATGAGCCAGCATTCGCGGTGATCACGCGGGTCTACGGTCCGCGCTACCGGCAAGCGATCCTGTTCATGACCTTTGTCGGCGGGCTCGCCAGCACCTTCGGCATCCCGTTCACCCAGTTCCTGATCGAGCGCATCGGCTGGCGGCCCAGCCTCGACGTGCTGGCGGCGATCAATGTCGCGGTCGCCGCGATCCACTGGCTGTTCGTTCCCGGTCCGCAGGACAAGCCGGTGCCGATCGCCGAGGTCAAGCCGCCGGCGGACGGCGCGGTGAAGAAAGGGCCGCTCGCCGCGGCGGTGCGCGTGCCGGCCTTCTGGGGCCTGGTCGTGGCCTTCGCGGGCTACGGCCTCGCCTTCTCGGCCATGAGCTTCCACCTGATCCCCTTGCTCGACGATCGGGGCGTGCCGACGGGCGTGGTGATGGCCATCATCGCACTCATCGGGCCGATGCAGGTGGTGGGCCGCGTGCTGCTGATGGTGGGCCAGCGCCACATCACCACCATTCAGCTCGGCGCCGGCATCTACTTCGCCTTTCCCATCTCCATGGCGATGCTGGCCGCGGGCATCAGCGACGTCTACGGCCTGATCCTGTTCGCCATCATCTACGGCGTCGCCAACGGCCTGGTCACCATCCTGCGCGGCATGGCGGTGCCTGAGTTCATCGGCCCGGAAGGCTATGGCGTCGTCTCTGGCGCCCTCACCATGCCCACCAACCTCATGCGCGCGGCGGGGCCGGTGCTGGCCTCGCTCGCCTGGGCGGCCTTCGGGGGCTACACGCCGGTGCTGTGGGGGCTGGCGGGGATCATGCTGGTTGCGGCGGCAGGCTTCGCGGCGGCTGCATGGATGTCGACACGCTCAACCACCTCACCCTGAGGAGCACCGCGTAGCGGTGCGTCTCGAAGGGTGGCAACACTACGTGCGTGTGCCCACCCTTCGAGACGCGGTCCGTTGGGCCGCTCCTCAGGGTGAGGTAACGGTGCTTCCTTACTCCGCCGCGAGCCTGGCCTTCTTCCCCGGCTTGAGGTGCTGCACCTTGGGCATCACCTCCTTGGAGATGAGCTCGAGCGAGTGCCGCCAGGCCTTCGGATTGTCGGCGTAGTCGAAGCCGAACACCAGCAACTGGCCGAAGCCGCCGACCTCGTCGTAGATCTTCTCGATCTTCTCGATCACGGTCCGGGGAGAGCCGACGATCCAGTTGTGCCTGGCGCAGTATTCTGGCGTCACGTCGGAATCGGCCACATTGGCATCGACCTTGAGGTACTCGAGGAAGCCGAACTGGCCGAGCAGGGGCAGGAAGTACTCGCGCATCATGCGGCCCATGTAGGACCCAACCGAAAGCTTCATCGCCTCCTCGTCGGTATCGGCGACGAACACTTCGCGCACCATGCGCCACTCGCCGCGGTCAGCCGTGCGGCCGGCCTTCGCGGCGCCGGCCTCGACGGCTTCCCAGTGGCTGCCGACATAGGCCGGGTTGAGGTTGAGGCTCATCGGCAGGAAGCCCTTCTCCCCGGCGAGCTTCAGCGTGTCGGAATTCTTGCTCAAGCCGGCAACACCGATCGGCGGATGCGGCGTCTGCAGCGGCTTGATGTGCGGCTTCAGGAACCCGAACATCGTGTCGGGGGCGGTGACGTGCCAGAACTTGCCCTTGTAGTCGAACGGCTCGGGCGAACTCCACAGCTTCAGGATGATCTCCAGCGCCTCGCGCGTCATGTCGCGATTGACGCCCGAAATGCCGTCGACGTTGAACATCGCCCAGTCGCTGGGCAGCCCCGAGGCGGCGACGCCGAAATTGAGCCGGCCGCCCGAGATGTGGTCGAGCATGGCGACGCGGTTGGCGAGCTCGGCGGGATGGTGATAGGGCAGCAGGAAGCCGCCCGGGCCCAGCCGGATGTTCTTGGTCTGCATCAGGCCCTGAGCCACCAGGAGGTCGGGCGAGGGATGCGGCTCCCAGGGGGCGGTGTGGTGCTCGCCGATCCAGCATTCGGCGAAACCGAGTTCGTCGAGCCAGCGGATGACCTGCAGGTCCCACTCATGGCCGTCCTTCAGCGGCCGCTCCGGTGGATGCGACGGCATCGTGAAATATCCGAATTGCATCGTTTCCTCCTGAGTTATTGAAGGAAGTCGACTACCATCGACCGGCCGGCGCAAGGGCCCATGCATGCATGGCTGCCGTTTCGGCGGGTGTGATCGATCGCGTGAAGGAATTTTTGCGATGGCGAAGTCTCGACGGGCGGTTTTCGTGTGCTGCGACGGGCTCGGGCGCGACTGGGTGCGACCCGAGACGACGCCGGTGCTGGACGCCTTGCGGCGCGACAGCCTGTGGTGCGCCGATCACCGCGGCGTATTCCCGTCGGTCACCCGCGTCTCGGCCGCGTCGATCGCAACCGGATGCCAACCGGCGCGGCACGGCCTGCACGGCAACCGCATGGGGCTGTTCGAGGACGGCCGCATCGTCGTGCGCGACGTGGGCGCCCCCGACTTCCGCGACCATATGCGCCGCGCCACCGGCCGCACCTTGCACGTGCCCGCGCTGGCCGAGCGCCTCGCGGCCGACGGCGGCTTCGTCGCCTTCTCGAACGTCTCGCCGGGCGCGGCCTACTTTCTCGACCCCGACAATTTCGGCCACGTCCATCATCGCTCGGGCTCGTGGGCGCCGGGCGGCAAGGCGATGGAGGCGATGCCGGTCACCCATGATGCCGCGGGCGACTGGGAGATGACCCGGCGCTTCTGTGCTGACGTGTTGTCGGGAGCCGCGCCTGCGGCGGCGTTCCTGTGGCTCTGCGATCCCGATCACACCACGCACGACGTGCCGCTCGGCTCGCCGGCGCACATGGAGGCGCTGGCCGGCGCCGAACGGTGCGTCGCCGAGGTGCGGCGCACCGTCGAACAGCTGCGTCGCGACGGCGAGGAGATCCTGCTGCTGGTCGGTTCCGATCACGGGCATGAGACGATCGGTGACTCCGTCAGCATCGAGGACTGGCTGTCGGCGCATGGGCTGGCTGAGGCGGTCGCCGCCGGCGATGTGGCGGTGGCCGGGCAGGGCACCTCGGCACTGCTCTATGCGACCGATCGCGGGCGCAGCGGTCTCCTCGATGTGCTGGCCGACATGCGGCGCGAAGCCTGGGCTGACGATGTGGTGACGGGCGAGGACCTCGCCGCGCGAGGCTTCGCCGCGGTCGGTGGCGTGGTGGCCGCGGTCAACATGGCCCGCGACGGCGAGGCCAATCCCTATGGTGTGCCGGGGCGGCGCTGGGTCGCGAGCGAGGGCAAGCGCGTGCCGATCGGCAGTGGCCAGCATGGCGGTTGGGGGCCCGACGAGACACGGCCGTTCCTGGCGGTGAATGACGGGCGGACCACGGGCATAAGCCGCGAGGCGAGCAGCCTCGCCGACATCGCACCGACCATCGCGCACTTCCTCGGCCTGCCGTTGGCGGGGTTCGACGGCGCGCCGCTCAGACGCTGAGCCGGCCCATGACCGACGACGTCCTGATCCTGGTCGATCAGCAGAAGGCGATGGACCATCCCAAGTGGGGGCCGCGCAACAATCCCGATGCCGAGAGGAACATCGCCCGGCTGCTCACCGCGTGGCGCTCGCGCCAGATGCCGATCGTCCATGTGAAGCATGATTCGACACGGCCCGATTCGCCGTTCCGGCCGGGGCAGGAGGGCAACGATTTTCTGCCGCTCACCGCGCCGTTGCCCGGTGAGACAGTGGTCGCGAAGAAAGTGCACAGCGCCTTCATCGGCACCGACCTGCCGGCGCGCCTGGAGGCGATGGGGCGTCCGCCTCTCGTGATCTGCGGCGTGCTGCTCGCAAACTCCGTTGAGGCCACGGTGCGCAACGCCGCCAATCTCGGTTTCAGCGTGCGCCTGCCGGCCGATGCCTGTTGGTCGTGCGACAAGCGCGACCTCAGGGGCCGGCTGTGGCCCGCCGAGGACGTGCACCAGCTGACGCTGGCGCTGCTCGAGGGCGAATACGCGAAGGTCACGACTGTCGGGGAGATCCTCGGGCCGTCTTGAAGCCCGGTGAAACGTTTTCGTGGCACCAACCGCGTGATACGACTGGGCACCGACACATGGGACTGCCCGAATGGCTGCTATCGACGGCTCGAGACGGGTAAGACGCAAGCCCCGGGCGATGGACTGGGACGGCGTCCGCGTCTTCCTCGCCGTGGCGCGGCACGGCTCGTTGCGCGGTGCGGGACGGGCGCTCGGTCTCAGCCAACCGACCATCGCCCGTCGGTTGGCCGAGTTCGAGGCGACGTTCGGCGGGCCGACACTGTTCGATCGCCTGCCCGAAGGCGCCCACCTCAACGCTGCGGGCGAACGGCTGGTCCCGGTGGCGGAAAGGGTCGAGCAGGCCATGCTGACCCTGGAGCGGCGGCGCGTGGCGGCGTCGCCCGCGTTGAGCGGCACCGTGCGGCTCACGACCGGCGACTGTGCGGCGGGCTTCCTGGCGCGTTGCCTGTCGGGCGCGACGACGTCGCCGTTGCCCGTCGGCATCACCCTGGAGCTGGTCCAGTCCGCCGAGCCCCTGAACCTCGCGCGGCGCGAGGCCGATCTGGCCTTGCGTCATGAGCCGCCTGAGCGCGGCCACTACTATGCCGCCAAGCTCGGCACCTTCGCCGTCGCTGTCTACCGGCGCCGCGGCGGCAGCGCCGATGCCTGGGTGGCCTACAACGAGGGCCAGACGCACGATCCGGCGCGCTGGGTCCAGCGCCGGATCGACGAGACCAACAGCATCGTGGCGTTGCGCGCGGCGTCGCTGCTGATGCATGCCGAGGCGATCCGCGCAGGCACCGGGTGCGGCGTGCTGCCGTGCTACGTAGGCGATGCCCATCCGGTCCTCGAGCGGCTCAGCCCGCCGATCCCCGAGCTTGCCGCGACCTACTGGGTCGTCGTCCATCGCGACTTGCGCCGCGCGCCATGCGTGCGTGCGGCGATCGACTGGATGCGACAGGTCTTCGTCGAGCAGCGCGACCTGATTGCCGGCAACGGCTAGCCGTGCCACGCTTGCTTGAGCCAAGCGACGGAGTTGGCCGTGGAAATCAGGCCTTTGAGTTCGCACACGGGCGCCGAGGTGCTGGGCGTCGACCTCACGCGGCCGGTTTCCGAGGCCGATCGTGCCGCGATGAACCGCGCTTTCGTCGAGCGCAGTGTGCTGGTGATTCGCGGCCAGACGCTCAAGCCCTCGCAGGTCGTCGAGGCGGTCGGCCTGTTCGGCGCCATCTTCCCGCAGCAGAACTCGAAGTTCGCGATCCCGGACTGCCCGCAGATCCACTACGTCTCCAACCAGGATCGTTTCCCTGACGGCCGCCGCTACATTCCCGGCGAGGGCTGGCACACCGATCATTCCAACGCCGTGCGTCCGCCCAAGGCGACGGTGCTGCACGCCGTGCAGCTGCCCGACAAGGGCGGTGACACGCAGTACGCCAACATGGCCGCCGCCTATGACGCGCTGCCGTCCGCCACCAAGCAGCGCATCGCCTCGCTGATGGGCATCCACGTCTATCAGAGCAGCCACAGCGCGCGGCAGCTGATGAGCCTGAACGAGACTGACAAGGAGCGCGTGCCCAACGCCGTGCTGCATCCCCTGGTGCGCACCCATCCCGAAAGCGGTGTGAAGTCGATCTACCTCAATCCCATCCGCGTCGAAGGCATTCTCGGTCTCGACCACAAGGAAGCCCTGCCGCTGCTCGACGAGCTGCTGGCGCATGGCACCGAGGAGCGCTTCCAGTACCGCCACGCCTGGCAGCCGGGCGATCTCGTGATGTGGGACAATCGTTGCCTGCTGCACAAGGCCAACGGCGACTACGACATGGGCCAGGTGCGCTATCTCTACCGCGTCATGCTGCAGGGCGACGTGCCGCGATAGCGCGGAGCAGCGGGCGCAGCGGGCGCAGCGGGGATCACAGTAGGGGAACACATGAAGACCAGGCTCATTGTCCTGCTTTCCGTGATTGCTGGCGCAGCAGCGGGTGCCGCCGCCGTTCAGGCGCTTCATGCGCAGGCCAAGCCGCCGGCTTTCGTTGTCGGCGAGATCGACGTGAAGAATGCCGAGCTGTTCGACAAGGAGTACGTCCCCATCGCCTCCAAGGCGGTGCGGGATGGTGGCGGCAAGTATCTCGTGGGCGGCGGCAAGTCCGTATCGTTCTACGGCGAGCCGCCCAAGCGTATCGCGATCATGGCGTTCGATAACCTGGAGAAGGCCGAAGCCGCGTTCAACTCCGCCGCCTACAAGCAGGCCAAGGCGGTGGGCGACAAGTACGCGACTTTCAGGATCTATGCCGTCGAAGGCGTGGCGCCTTAGCGTCAACCATCGCGATGACGAGCGCAATAATTCGCGGCCTGCGCTGATGATCCTGTGGTCGCGGCGGAAGCGCACCTACAATCCCTTGTGCAGATGTGCGTAATTTGCGCCGTACGGTACGCAATAATTGACTTGCGTTATTGACTGACTTAAGTTATGGTCGAGTTATGATCGGTGAGTGGTCCTACACATGCGGGAAACCACCCCGATCAGACTCTTCCGGACCGCGCGCTTCCAGCGCGCTCGGACTCGTGAGCGCGCTCGAAGAGCGTGGTCCGGAAGACGAAGGCTCAGCCCAGCTGGATCCAGGTCGTCTTCACCTGGGTGAACTTGTCGAAGGCATGCAGCGACTTGTCGCGACCGATGCCCGACTGCTTGTAGCCGCCGAACGGCGTGGTGATGTCGCCGCCGTCGTAGGTGTTGACCCACACCGAGCCGGCGCGCAGGCCCTTGGCGAACTTGAAGGCCTTGTTGATGTCGGCCGTGAAGATCGCCGAGGCGAGGCCATAGATGGTGTCGTTGGCCACGGTCAGCGCCTGCTCGGCATCCTTGACCGGGATGACCGACAGCACCGGGCCGAAGATCTCCTCCTGGGCGATCTTCATCTTGTTGTCGACCTGGTCGAACACGGTCGGTTCGATGAACGAGCCGGCATTGTCGACGTGCACCTGCTTGCCGCCCATCTTGAGCTTGGCGCCTTCCTTCTGGCCGGCCTCGATGTAGCCCATGACGCGCTTGGTCTGGACCTCGTCGACCATGGCGCCCATCTGGGTCTTGGGGTCGAGCGGGTCGCCCGGCATCATCTTCTGGCCGATCGCCATGACCTTCTCGAGGAACTGGTCCTTGATCTTGTCCTCGACGATGAGGCGGCTGCCCGCGGTGCAGACCTCGCCCTGGTTGAACCAGATGCCGAAGGCGGTGCGCTGGGCCGCGACATCGAGGTTGGGCGCGTCACCCAGCACGATGTTGGGGGACTTGCCGCCGCACTCCAGCCAGATCTGCTTCATGTTGCTTTCGCCGGAGTACTTCAGGAAGTACTTGCCGACCTCGGTCGAGCCGGTGAAGGCCAGCACATCGACGTCCATGTGGCGGCCGAGCGCCTGGCCCGCGGTCTCGCCGAAGCCCGGCAGCACGTTGAACACGCCCTCGGGGATTCCGGCCTCGGCCGCGAGCTCGGCGAGGCGGATGGCCGTGAGCGGCGACTGCTCGGCCGGCTTCAGGATCACCGAGTTGCCGGCGGCCAGCGCCGGCGAGATCTTCCAGCAGGCCATCAGCAGCGGGAAGTTCCACGGCACGACGCAGGCCACGACGCCCGCAGCCTCGCGCGTGATCATGGCGACGACGTTGCCCGGCGTCGGTGCCACCTCGTCGTAGATCTTGTCGATCGCCTCGGCGAACCACTGCACGGTGTTGGCCGAACCCGGGATGTCGACGCGCGTCGAGTAGGCGATGGGCTTGCCCATGTCGAGCGTCTCGAGCAGCGCCAGCTCATCGCGGTTCTTCATCATGAGCTCGGCGAGCTTCAGCATGATGCGCTTGCGGTTGGCCGGCGGCATGTTGGCCCAGGTGCCCTTCTCGAAGGCGGCGCGCGCCGCCTTCACGGCGGCGTCGACGTCGGCCTGCTCGCAGGCCGCGACCTTGGTCAGCACCTGGCCGGTCGCCGGATTGATGCAATCGAAGGTCTTGCCGGTGAGGGAGGGGGCGAACTTGCCGCCGATGAAGGCCTGGTTGCGGTAGCTCAAGCCGCCGACGCGGCCCTTCCAGTCGTCGCGCGAAAGCTGGGCGGACATTTTCTTCTCCTTGTCGTTAGAGGGCCGGAGACTAGCCCACGAAAAAGCCGCCCGAAAGGGCGGCTGGTTCGATCGGATCCCTCGCGTTCCGCTCGGGATGACGTCCCTTGCGGGACGTCACTTCATCTTCGATTCCTTGAAGACCACGTGCTTGCGCGCGACCGGGTCGTACTTCTTGAGCTCGAGCTTCTCGGTCTTGGTGCGCGGGTTCTTCTTGGTCACGTAATAGAAGCCGGTGTCGGCGCTGGACACCATCTTGATCAGGATCGAGGTCGGCTTGGCCATGGCTATGTCCTTATGCCCGGCCCGGCGGCGCGGGACGGGGCGAATTCGCGGAAGGGCGGCAAATTAGTCGCCCGCCGCCCCATGTCAACACCCGTGTCGACGCCCCTATTGGCGGGCCGCCGCCTGCTGGGTGGCCGCTTGCACGGCGTGGGCATAAAGCGCGTGGTCGCGCAGCAGGCGGATGGCGACCTCGACGTCGCGCTCGGGGCTGGCATCGCCCGGCGGGCAGATCTTGCGCAGGTCGGTAACTTCCTGCTGGGTCGGATTGCGCATCGCGTGCCAGCGCATCAGCGTGCTCTGGCTGGAATCGACGGTGGTATTGCTCACCTGGCCGACGTCCGCCACCTTGGAGGTGCAGATGTTGGGCAGCACGCCGACCTCGTTCCAGGTGTAGCCCGAGGGCGCCTGCAGGCGCGACCAGGTCAGGATCAGCTCGCCTTCGTTGGCCAGCCGCACCACCGTCTGGACCGTGCCCTTGCCGTAGCTGGTGGTGCCGACGATCACCGCGCGGCCGCGGTCCTGCAGCGCGGCGGCGACGATCTCGGCGGCCGAGGCCGAGCCGCCGTTCATCAGCACGACGATCGGCATGTCGGCGGTCTTGCCGCTGGCCACGCTCTTGTAGGTGCGCTTGCTGTCGGGATGGCGGCCGTTGGTCGAGAAGATCGTGCCGTTGTTGATGAAGAGCTCGGACACGGTCTGCGCCTGGTCGAGCAGGCCGCCGCGGTTGGAGCGCATGTCGATGATGACGCCCGCCATGTCCTTGCCGAGCTCGGCGCGCGCCTTGTCGATGGCGGCCTTGAGGTTGTCGGTGGTGGCGCTGTTGAAGCCGGTCAGGTGGATCAGGGCGACATCGCCGCGCCGCTCGTAGGTGACCGTCGTCGGGATGATGCGCGCGCGCTTCATGCTGAGCGCGTATTCCGCGCCCTGGCCGCGCAGCACGGTGATGGTCACCGGGGCGCCGACCGAGCCTCGCAGCTTGGCGACGACGTCGCCGAGCGGGCGGTCGATCATCGATTCGCCGTCGATCGACAGGACCTGGTCGCCGACCTGGATGCCGGCCCTGGCCGCGGGCGAGCCGTCCTGGGTGGCGCGGATCATGATCCGCTTGTCGTCGGTCCGCTCGACCGTGATGCCAACGCCGCCGCCGCCGTCGCGCTGGAAGCGGTTGTCGCGCGCCTCGTCGGGATCGGCGTAGCGGCTGTTGCGGTCGAGCTGCTTGGTGGTGGCTGTCATCGCCTCGCGGATCAGCGTCTGGCGGTCGGCGTGCTGCAGGGCGGGCGAGGCATCGAGCGAACCCGCCATCAGCTCGGCCAGCATGCCACCCCAGGCGCGCCCGTCGCTGGGGTCGGCCGGGGTCGAACGGCTCAGCACTTCGCGGCCCTCGCGCTTGACGGTGAAGGCGTTGTCGGAGGTCTCCAGCACCATGGCCGGATCGCCGCTGGCGAAGCCGCGATAGGTCTCGGTCGTGAGCGTGCGGAAGTTGGGCTCGTACAGATGTCGGTCGCCGATCGCCCGATAGGCCTGCAGGACGACCCGCTCGAGATTGACGTCGGCGGCGACCTGGGGATTGCGCCCGGCCGCTATGGCGGCCTGGGGCGATTCGGTGGAGGTCGCACAGGAGACGACAAGGGACGAGGCGAAAAGGGCGGCTACCGCGCGCGGCAGCGCCTTACGGAGAAAAGGGATCAGCAGCACTTCCATACCCAGCTAACGGCAACAATAGCACAGGCCGTCGGCGGGCGGCCACGTTTTCAGGCTGAGGGGTCGTAGCTCCCGGTCGTGGAGGGCTTGGGAGCGGCTATCCGATGCGCCCAAAGGAGCGCAATGACGGCGCCTTTTATTCGAGGCAGCAGGAAGAGTGCAAGGACAACCGAAAGCGGAAGCCACAATGCCGCATGAACCCATAGTGGCGGCTGGCCGCCGTACTTCTCGAGTGCCAGGACCATGGGCACGACGATGTGGCCGACGATGAAGATCGTGAAGTACGCCGGCGCATCGTCGGCACGAAAGGGTTCGAGCGCCAGCTCGCAGGCCGGGCAGTGGCTGCGCATCTTGAGGAAGCTCGAGAACAGGCTGCCCTCGCCGCAACGCGGGCAGCGCCCGCGCCAGCCGCGCATCAGGCAAGTCCAGAAGTCCGGAGCGTTTTCCCCTTGGTCCATGGCGCCAAGATGGGGCCTCGCGTTATCCGCGTCGTCGCGACCGTTTGTCCTTTCGGCCTCCGCGCTGCGCGACCGGACGCCGCGGATCGCGCCCATCGCGCTGGTCGCCGCGCGTGCCGCCGCGCCGTTGGCTGCGCGGCAAGGCCTGGCGCTCGACGCGCTCGATCACATCGACGATCTCGAACAGAAGTCCGCCCGTCGCGATGTCGGCCTCGACCAGCTTCAGCCGCAATCGGTCGCCCAGCCCGAAGGTCTCGCCGGTCCGCTCGCCTATGAGCATCTGGCGGCCTTCGTCGTGGCGGAAGAACTCCTGGCCGAGCGAGCGGATGGGGATCAGGCCGTCGGCGCCGGTGGCGTCGAGCTCGGCGAACAGGCCGAAGCGGGTGACGCTGGTGACGCGGCCGGGGAAGGTGGCGCCGACATGGGCGGCCATGAACGCCGCCACATAGCGGTCCATGGCGCCGCGTTCGGCCGCCACGGCGCGGCGCTCGCACATCGACAGGTGCTCGCCGAACTCGGCGAAGCGGCCTTTGTCGGCGTCGGGCAGCCCGCCTTCGCCCAGGCCGTAGGCCGAGATCAGCGCGCGATGCACGATCAGGTCGGGGAAGCGGCGGATCGGCGAGGTGAAGTGGGCGTAGCGTGCCAGCGCCAGCCCGAAATGGCCGAGATTGTCGGGGCTGTACACCGCCTGGCTTTGGCTGCGCAGCATCGTCTCATTGACCAGGCGCGCCACCGGCTTTCCCGCGACCTGATGCAGGACGCGGTTGAGATCGGCGGGGCGCAGGCGCTGGCCCAAGGGCAGGGCGACACCCAGCGTGGCCAGGAATTCACGCAGGCCCTCGAGCTTGGCGGCGTCGGGCTGGTCATGCACGCGGTAGAGGCAGGGCATGTGGCGCTGCTCCAGCGCCTGGGCCGCCGCGACGTTGGCCAGCACCATGAACTCCTCGATCAGCTTGTGGCTGTCGAGGCGCTCGCGCACGCCGATCTCGGCAATGCGGCCGTCCTCGCCCAGGGTCACCTTGCGCTCGGGCAGGTCGAGGTCGAGCGCGCCGCGCTTCTCGCGCGCCTCGAGCAGAACCCGGAAGGCGCCGTAGAGCGGCCGGATGACGTCGTTCATGAGCGGCGCGATCTCGGCGTCCGGGCTGCCATCCTGGGCGCGCTGGACACGGGTGTAGGTGAGACGTGCGGCCGAGCGCATCATGGCCCGGTGGAAGCGGTGGCGCTTCAGGTGGCCGGCCGCGTCGATCCACATCTCGGCGACCAGGACCGGCCGGTCCTGCTGCGGGACCAGCGAGCACCAGTGGTTGCTGAGCGCCTCGGGCAGCATGGGCACGACGCGATCGGGAAAATAGACCGAGGTGCCGCGGCGGTAGGCGGCGCGGTCGAGCGGATGGTCGTGGCGCACGTACCAGGCGACGTCGGCGATGGCGACCAGGATGCGCCAGCCGCCATGATGGTCGGGGTCGGGCTCGGCGAACACCGCGTCGTCGAAGTCGCGGGCGTCCTCGCCGTCGATCGTGACCAGGGGGACCTGGCGCAGGTCGAGCCGATGGCCCAGCGGCGCGGCGCGGGCGCGCTCGGCCTCGTCCAGCGCCGCCTGGGGGAACTCGACCGGGATGTCGTTGGCGGCGATCGAGATCAGGCTGACGGTGCGCGGGTCGCTCATGGCGCCGACGCGCTCCAGCACGCGGCCGCGGCGCGAGATCGCCCCGCCGGCGCCCTCGACCCAGACGATGTCGCCGGGCAGGGCGCCGTTCTTGTCGGCCGGCCGGATGTCGAAGCTCTGCTTCAGCTTGCGGTCGGTCGGGGTGACCAGGCCCATGCCGTCGCGGCCGGGCGGCTCCTCATAGAGGCCGAGGATCCTGCGCGGTCCGCTGCCCAGGCGGCGGATGATGCGTGCCTCGTAGGTGTTCTTGCCGCGCCGCTTCAGCGACGCGAGCACGCGGTCGCCGACGGCGGGGGCAGGGCCGGCGCGGCTGGTGTGGGGGTCGATTTCGATGCGGGGCGGGGCCCCGTCTTTTTCCTCGTCGTGGCGACGCGGCACGGCCAGCAGATGGCCGTCGTCGTCGACCTTCACGATCTCGAGGACAGTGATGTCAGTCAGTGCTTTGGGATCCTTGAATGTCTTGGCGCGGTCGGCGGCGATGTCGCCTGAATCGCGCAAATCGCGCAGCAGCTCCTTGAGCTCGATGCGCTGGTCACCTTTCAGGCCGAAGGCACGCGCGATCTCGCGCTTGCCCACCGGCGTGGTGCTCTCCTTGATGAAAGCGAGAAGTTCGTCGCGGGTCGGGACTTTGCCCTTAGCCATCGGTGCCGGTGCGCGGGGGAGGCTCGCCCTTGCCTTTTGCCGCGGCCTTGGCCGCCTTCTTCTTCGGCGTTGCTTTCTTCTTCGCTGCCCCCTTGGCGCTTGGGGGCTTCTCGCCGGTGTCGTTGGCGGCGACGGGTGCGGCCTTCTTGGGCCTGGCAGCCTTCGGCTTCTTGCCGCCACCCTTCGCGGCGCGCTCGGCCAGCAGGGCCACCGCCTGGTCGAGCGTCAGCTCGTCGGGCTTGAGGTCGCGCGGCACGGTGGCGTTGATGCCGGCGTGCTTCACGTAGGGACCATAGCGGCCCTCGTAGAGCTCGACCGGCGCCTGGTCGGCAGGATGGTTGCCGACGGTGCGGATGGGCTTGGCGGCGGCGCGGCCGCGGCCGGTCGCCTTGGCCTCGGCCAGCAGCGCCACGGCGCGGTTCATGCCGATCTCGAGCACGCTCTCGTCGGCCGGGATGGTCTTGTACTTGGTGGCGTGGCGCACGTAGGGGCCGAAGCGGCCGACGCCCGCCAGCACCGGCTGGCCGTCCTCGGGATGCGGGCCCAGCTCGCGCGGCAGCGACAGCAGCAGCAGCGCCTTTTCCAGCGTCACCTCGTCGGGCGTCATGCCCTTGAGCAGCGACTGCCGCTTGGGCTTCTCCTTGCCCTCGGGCTCGCCCAGCTGGACATAGAGCCCGTACGGGCCGTTGCGCAGGGTGACGATCTTGCCGGTCGCCGGATCGGTGCCCAGCACCTTCGGCCCGTCAAGGTTGGCGCCCGAGGCGGCATCGGCCTCGGGATCGACGATGCCGAGCTTCCGCGTGAAGCGGCACTCCGGATAGTTCGAGCAGCCGATGAAGGCGCCGAACTTGCCGAGCTTCAGGCCGAGCCGACCATTAGCGCAGGACGGGCAGTCGCGCGGGCTCTTGCCGCCATTGTCGTTGGCCGGGAAGAAATGCGGGCCGAGCTCCTCGTCGAGCTTGTCGAGCACTTCCTTGACGCGCAGCTCCTTGGTCTCGCCCACCGCGGCCGAGAAGGCCTTCCAGAACTCGCGCAGCACCTGGCGCCAATCGATCTTGCCGTCCGAGATCTCGTCCAGCTCGTCCTCGAGATGGGCGGTGAAGTTGTATTCGACGTAGCGCGGGAAGTAGGTCTGCAGGAAGGCCGTGACGATGCGGCCGCGGTCTTCGGGCACGAAGCGCTTGCGGTCGAGCTTCACGTAGTTCCGGCGCTGCAGCACCTCGATGATGCTGGCGTAGGTCGAGGGTCGGCCGATGCCGAGCTCCTCGAGCTTCTTCACCAGGCTCGCCTCGGAATAGCGCGGCGGCGGCTCGGTGAAATGCTGCTCGGGGATGACATCGCGCCGCTCCAGCCCCTCGTCCTGGGCGACGTCGGGCAGGATGGCGTTGCCTTCCTCGTCGGCGTCGGAGCCGTTCTCGTCCTTGCCCTCATCGTAAAGGGTGAGGAAGCCGTTGAACTTCACGACCGAGCCGGTGGCGCGCAGCTGCACGGTCTTGTCGGCGCTGGCGATGTCGACCGTGACCTGGTCGAGCACGGCGCTTTCCATCTGGCTGGCGACGGTGCGCTTCCAGATCAGCTCGTAGAGGCCGAGCTGGTCCTTATCCAGATACTGCGCCACGTCCTGCGGCGTGCGGAAGAGGTCGGTCGGCCGGATGGCCTCGTGTGCCTCCTGGGCGTTCTTGGCCTTGGAGGTGTAGACGCGCGGCTTCTCGGGCAGGTAGCTCTGGCCGTACTTGGTCTCGATCAGGCGGCGGGTCTGGCCGACCGCCTCGGGCGCCAGGGTGACGCCGTCGGTACGCATATAAGTAATGAGTCCGACCGTCTCGCCGCCCATGTCGACGCCTTCGTAGAGCCGCTGGGCGATACGCATGGCGGTGGCGGCACCCAGGCCGAGCTTGCGCGAGGCTTCCTGCTGCAGCGTCGAGGTGATGAAGGGCGGCGGCGGGTTGCGGCGGACCTGGCGGCGATCGATCGAGGCCACCGAGAAGGCGCGGCGCTCGATCTCGCGCTTGGCCTGCTCGGCGCGCTCCTGGGTGTCGAGGTCGAACTTGTCGAGCTTGCGGCCGTCGAGATGGGTCAACCGGGCCTTCAGCGTCTGCTTCTTGGCCGTGCCGAACAGGACATCGACCGTCCAGTATTCGCGGCTCTTGAAGACTTCTATTTCGGCTTCGCGCTCACAGATCAGGCGCAGGGCGACCGATTGGACGCGGCCGGCCGAACGGCTGCCCGGCAGCTTGCGCCACAGCACGGGCGAAAGGGTGAAGCCCACCAGGTAGTCCAGGGCCCGGCGCGCCATGTAGGCGTCGATGAGGTCCTGGTCGAGGTCGCGCGGATGGGCGACGGCGTCCAGCACCGACTGCTTGGTGATGGCGTTGAAGGTGACGCGCTTTACGTCGACCCCTTCCAGCGCCTTCTTGCGCTTGAGAATATCGCGGACATGCCAGGAGATCGCCTCGCCCTCGCGGTCGGGGTCGGTGGCGAGATAGAGCTTGCCGCCCTTGGTGATGGCCTTGGCGATGGCGTCCAGCCGCTTCTGCGACTGGGCATCGACCTCCCAGGACATCGCGAAATCTTCATCCGGGCGCACCGAGCCGTCCTTGGGCGGCAGGTCGCGGACATGACCATAGGAGGCCAGCACGGTGTAGCCGGGGCCCAGATACTTCCCAATGGTCTTTGCCTTGGCCGGGGACTCGACGACCAATACGTCCATCGCCGGATCTGCTCCAGTAAAACCTTAAGAACCGGAGCTAAATCACTGATATCAAATCAGAGATACGCGGTTACCCCGGTGCCTCTCCAAGCGGCCTTCCAGCTCCAGGGCCAGAAGGACCTCCGCTACAGCGGCGGCGGACACTTGGCATCGACGTACCAGTTCGTCAACCAGGGTGGGGACAGACCCCAGGGCGGAGAGCACCCTGGCGGCCTCCGGACTCCTGGAATTTTCCCTTGGTTTGACAGGGACTTGGGCCTCGGACCGTGGCGCGTCGATCACACTCAGAATATCGTTAATGTCGCGGGTCAAAATGGCCCCATCCCGGATCAGGGTATTGGATCCGGCATAGCGCGGGTCGGCCGGCGAGCCCGGGACGACGAAGACATCGCGACCCTGCTCGGCCGCCCGATGGGCGGTGATCAGGGAGCCCGACCGGGCTGCCGCCTCGATGACCACGACCCCCTTGGACAGGCCGCTGACGATGCGGTTACGGCGCGGGAAGGCGCGGGCGACCGACGGTGTGCCCCAGGGGGATTCACTCAGCAACAGCCCGCCGGCGGCGATCTCGGCGTGGAGGCCGGCATTCTGCGGGGGGTAGATCTGGTCGATGCCGCCGGCCAGCACGGCGACGGTGCCGGTGGTGAGCGCCGCCTGGTGGGCGGCGGCATCGATGCCACGGGCGAGGCCCGAGGCGATGACGAAGCCCGCCGCCCCCAGGGCCGCCGCCAGCTCGCCGGCGAGGCGGCAGGCTGCGAGGGACGCCTCGCGTGCGCCGACGACGGCAAGCGTAGGCCGGTCGAGCAGGCCGAGATCGCCGATCGCCGACAGGACCGCCGGCGCATCGGGCAGGGCCGCCAGCGCCGGCGGGTAGGCCGGATCACCGAACACCAGGAAGCGGCCGCCGGCCTTTGCCAGCGCCTCTTCCTCGTGGGCAATCGCGCCGTCGCCGATCGTGGCCAGCCGCGCGCAGGCCGCACGCGCCGAACCGAAATGGGCCAGCGCTTCGTGGAAGGTCACCGGCCCGATCCGGTTGCTGCGCGCCAGCCGCAGCCGGGCGCGTCGTTCAGCGGGATCGAGCTCGCCAGCGCTGATGTTGAGGGGGCCGTCGAACATGGCGGGACACTACGCGCGTGTCGCCATCCTGTAAATCAACCGTCAGTAGAATCAGCGCAGCTTGGGATTGAGCGCATCGCGCAGCCAGTCGCCCAGGATATTCACCGAGAGCGACAGGATCACCAGCGCGAAGACCGGAAAGAGCACGATCCACCATTCGCCGGAGAACAGGAAGGCGTTGCCGATGCGGATCAGCGTGCCGAGCGACGGCTGGGTGGCCGGCATGCCGACGCCGAGATAGGAGAGAGAGGCCTCGGCGATGATGGCGAGCGCCAATTCGATGGTGGCGATCACCAGCACCGGTCCCCAGGCATTGGGCAGCACATGGCCGAGCGCGATGCGCGCACCGGGCACGCCGATGATGCGCGCCGCATTGACGTAGTCCTTGTGCTTTTCGGCAAGCGTGGTGGCGCGGGTTACGCGCGCGAACTGCGGCCAATAGGCGACGCCGATCGAGATCACCAGCACCCAGATCGCGATCTCGTCGTGCACGTTCTTCGGCAGGGCGGCCCGCGCCACGCCGTCGAGCGTGAGCGCGATCAGGATGGCGGGCACGGTGAGCTGGATGTCGGCCAGCCGCATGATGATCGCCTCGACCCAGCCGCCACGGAAGCCGGCGAGGAGGCCCAGCAGCACGCCGGTGGTGACCGACAGCACGATGGCGGCGAGCCCGATCATCAGCGACACGCGGGTGCCGTAGAGGATGGCCGAGAGCACGTCACGGCCCTGGTTGTCGGTGCCGAGCAGATGGGCGGCGCTGCCGCCCGAGGCCCAGGCCGGCGGCGTGAAGGCATCCATGAGATTGAGCGACTTCACGTCGAACGGATTGTAAGGCGCGACCCAGGGCGCGAAGATCGCACCGCTAAAGAAGAGCAGGGTGACGACGGCGGCGGCGACGGTCGTGGGCGAGCGGCGAAAGCTCCACCACATGTCGGAGTCGCGGAAGCGGGCAAGCGCGCTCGTCGTGTCGGCCATTCACTTCACCTTGCGGCCCCCGGTACTGCCGGCGGCGCGGCGTCCGGCAAGGGCGCCCGCCGCGCTCAGCACCGCCAGCGCGGCGGCCAGCGGGCCGAAGCCCTCGAAGCCTACCCAACCGATCATGGCCGCGCCAAGGGCCGCCGCGCCGACCCAGCCGATACTGGCCGAGGAGCTGTTCAGCCCCAGCACCGTGCCGCGCACGTCGTCGGGAACGGAGGCGAGGGAAGCCATGTAGGCCGGGCGGCCGAGCGCATTCAGCAGGACATAGAGGAAGCCCAGGCCCACCGAGATCTCGGCACTGGGGTGCCACATGAAAAGCACGAGCGCCGCCACCGCCGACAAGGCCATGGCGACGGCGAAGATCAGCAGGCGGTCGCGGAGGCGGTCGGCGATCTGGCCGCCCAGCACGGTGCCGGCGACGCTGCCGACGGCGAAGATCGCGAGCGGGATGGCGAGCTCGGCCAGCGACAGGCCATAGGTCGCCTGCAGGAAGGCGGCGAAATAGGTGACGGCGAGCCCATAGCAGATGCGCTCGAAGATGCCGGTGGTCAGCAGGCCGATCACGCGCTTGGACAGGGCGTCCCGGATCGAGGGACGGACGACGCTGCGCATGTGGCCGGCAGTGCCGCGGCCCACGGTGATCAACATGCTGACGCTCGCGATCAGCGCAAGGACGCCGACGCACAGCAGCCAGCCGCGCCAACCGATCAGCGAGCCCACCGCGGCGGCCATCGGTACCCCGACCAGCAGGGTCAACGACTGACCGCTCATCACCCAGCCCAGCGCCCGGCCGCGCTGGCGGTCGGGCACGCGCAGCGAGAGCTCGGCATAGGCGGAGGCGACAAAGGCGCCGCAAAGGCTGCCGCCGACCGTGGCCCAGACGGCGACCCAGAAGAAGGATCCCGCCAGTGCCTGGCCGACCATCGCCAGCGCCACCCCGATCAGCGAGAGCACCAGCACCGCTCGCCGTCCCACGACATCGGACAGCCAGCCGGCGATGGCGGACGAGATGCCCCACGCCGTCGCCGTCAGCGAGACGAGATTGGCGACCAGCGGCATGCTGACCGAGAGATCGCGCGCCATTTCGATCAGGAAGGGCGCGCGGGTCGTGCCGCTCGAGGTGCAGGCGAACATGCCGAGCGAGGCAGCGCCGATGAGGGCCCAGGGCAGGGCCTCCTCAACATTGGGCTTCATGCGTCAGCCGCCTGCCGTGCCGACGCGCGCGCGATCGAGCCGCAGCCGGGGATCGATCGCGGCATAGAGCAGGTCGACGAAGAAGTTGATGGTGACGAAGATCAGCGAGACCATGACGAGATACGCCGCCATCACCGGGATGTCGGCGAACTGCACCGACTGGATGAAGAGCTGGCCCATGCCCGGCCACTGGAACACCGTCTCGGTGATGATCGAGAAGGCGATCAGCCCGCCGACCTGGATGCCGATCACGGTGATGACGGGCAGCAGGGTGTTCTTGAGCGCATGGCGGAAGTGCACGGCGCGATTGGTGAGGCCGCGGGCGCGCGCGAACTTGATGTAGTCGGTGCGCAGCACCTCCAGCATCTGCGAGCGCACCAGGCGCAGCACCAAGGTCATCTGGAAGAGCGAGAGCGTGAAGGCGGGGAGCACGATGGCCTTGAGGCCGCTGGCCGTCAGCAGACCGGTCTTCCAGCCGCCGACATCCACCGTCTCGCCGCGGCCGAAGGAGGGGAAGCACCACTCGCCGGGCAGGCCGACCGCGGGCGCCCAGGTCTTGCACTCCACCGAGAACACGTAGATCAGCAGGATGCCGATCACGAAGGTCGGCATGGCGACGCCCGCCAGCGAGAAGGTCATGACGGCCTGGCTGTCGACCGTGTTGCGTCGCAGCGCGGTCAGCACGCCGAGCGGAATGCCCATGGCGAGCGCCAGCAGGGCCGCCACCGCGACCAGCTCCAGCGTCGCCGGCATGCGCTCGACGATCAGGTCGGAAACCGGCCGCGCCAGGCGATAGCTCTTGCCGAAATTGCCGTGTGCGGCGTTGACCAGGAAGCGCAGGAACTGCACGCCGACGGAGTCCTCGAGACCGAGCTCGACGCGCATCTCCGCGCGTTCCTCCGCCGTCGCCTCCTGGCCGACCATGTTGCTCACCGGGTCGCCCACGAAGTTGAACAGCACGAAGCACAGGAACGCCACCGCCAGCATGACGGCCGCGGACTGCAGGAGACGGGAAACGACAAAAGCCAGCACGATTGCCGGCTTTTAGCGCGCTTCAGCCCGTTTGGCTCACTTGATCTTCGAATATTTGAAGTTCGGCGAGTCGTTGGCGAAGATCGGGATCGTCACCTTGTCGCTCATCGACCAGACGATCAGCTGATGATGCAGCGGCAGGTAGGGCATGTCCTCGATGGCGAGCTTCCAGGCGTCGGCGATCATCTGGTCGCGCTTGGCCTGATCGACCTCCTTCAGGATGCCATCGGTGAGCTCGTCCATCTTGGCATTGGAGTAGTTGGTGAGGTTGTAGCCGCCCACCTTCTTGGCCGCATCGTTGGTCTGATAGAGATATGTGAAGACATAGTGCGAATCGAGCGTCGGCACGCCCCAGCCCAGCAGGAAGAAGCTCGAATCCTTCTTCTGGATCTTGGGGAAGTGCAGCGTCTTGGAGCGCGCCTGCAGGTCGACCTTGATGCCGATCTGCGCCAGCATGCCGGTGACGGCCTGGCAGATCTGCTCGTCGTTGTTGTAGCGGTCGTTGGGGCAGTCGAGCACAACCGAGAAGCCGTTGGGGTAGCCCGCCTCGGCCATCAGCTTCTTGGCGTTGGCGACATCGTACTTCAGCCGCTTGTCGTTCTCCTTGGTGTAGCCGTGCACGCCGGGCGACGTGACGAGACCGGCCGGCGCCGCGAAGTTGCGCATCACCTTGGCCTTGATCGCGTCGATGTCGATCGCCTGGTACATCGCCTGGCGCACGCGTTTGTCGGCGAACGGGTTCTTGCCCTTGACGTCGGAGTACTTGAGCTCGGCCGCGCCCATGTCGAGGCCAAGGAAGATCGAGCGGACCTGCGCGGTCTCCTCGGTCTTGAGACCCGGCGTCTGCTTGATGCGGGCGATGTCCTGCAGCGGCGCGTCGAGCACGAAGTCGACCTGGCCCGAGATCAGCGCGGCCACGCGCGTCGCCGGCTCCTTGATCGGCGTGTAGACCAGCTCGTCCGGGTAGTCGGGGAAGGTCTTGGCGCCCCAGTAGGTCGGGTTCTTGGCCATCACCGTCTTCACGTCGGGATCGCGCTGCTTCACCGTGAAGGCGCCGGTGCCCATGGCGTTGCGCACAGCGTAGGTCTCTTCCTTGTCCTTGAAGCTCTGCGGCTTGGTGACGTTGTGCTTCTCGGCCCACGCCTTGGACATGATCAGGATCGAGGACGCGTAGTCGGGCAGGATGGGGTTGGGCCCGTTGGTGACGATGTGCACGGTGAGCGGATCGATCGCCTTCACCTCCTTGATCGAGGAGATGTAGGCGCGGAAATCCGAGGTCGGGGAGAGCGCGCGATTGTAGCTGAACACCACGTCCTCGGCGGTGAAGGGCGTGCCGTCGCTGAACTTCACGTCGGGCCGGAGCTTGAACTCCCAGACATCGGGCGCGATCGCCTTCCACGACAGGGCCAGCGCCGGCACCTTGGTGAGCGACGGATCGCGGCTGATCAGCGCCTCGTAAACATGGGCGTTCATGGCCGAGGTCGGGCCTTCGTTCTGCGCATGCGGATCGAGCGTCAGCGCATCGCCCTGGCTCGCCCAGCGCAGCGTCTTGGCCTCGGCGAGCGACGCCGTGCAAAGCGCCGCGGCCGCCAGCGCCGCAATTCGGGCAACGAACATGAAACTGCCTCCAGCAGTTGTTGTGAAGCGGACCCTAACGACCATGCTAGGGTGCAAGCAAGGGAGAAGAGGATGAGACACTGGATGCTGGGCGCCGTGATGGCTGTGTTGGCAGCCGCGGCCGCCGCCCAGGACCGCACTCGTCTCGAGGTCTATTCGACTTTGGAGATCGAGAACCTCAACGACTTCAAGAAGGCGTTCGAGGCGGAGAACCCCAACATCGAGATCGTGTGGAACCGGGATTCGACCGGCGTGATAACGGCCCGCATCCTTGCCGAGCAGAACGCGCAACGCGCCGATGCCATCTGGGGCCTGGCGGTCACCTCGATGCTGCTGCTCGACAAGCGCGGCCTGCTCGAGCCTTACGCGCCCAAGAACCTTGCCAGCATAAAGCCGGCATTCCGCGACGCTGCCGATCCGCCGGCGTGGGTCGGCATGGAGGCCTGGGTCGCCGCCGTCTGCTTCAACACTGTCGAGGCCCCCAAGCTCAATCTGCCCAAGCCCACCTCATGGTTCGACCTTCTCGACCCGCGCTTCAAAGGCAAACTCACAATGCCCCATCCGGCATCGTCGGGGACCGGCTATTTCCATGTCTCGGCCTGGATTCAGATGTTCGGCGAGTCCAATGCCTGGGAGTTCATGGACAAGCTGCATGACAATATCGCGGTCTACGAGCATTCGGGCACGCGGCCCTGCCGTCAGGCGGCGAGCGGCGAGTTCCCGCTCGGCATCTCCTACGAGCTCGCCGCCGCCAGCGCCCGCCAGAAGGGGGCGCCGATCGAGGGACTGGTGATGAAGGAGGGCGGCGGCTGGGACATGGACGCGGCCGCTATCCTGCGCGGCACCAAGAAGCCCGAGGCGGCGCGGCGCCTCATGGACTTTGCTTCGAGCCGCAAGGCCAACGAGCTCTATGCCTCTTTCGTGAGCCAGGTCGCAATGCCCGGGATCGCGAGCGCCATCCCCGACTATCCCGTGGGCGTGGCCGAATCGATGATCAAGAACGACTTCGCCTGGGCCTCGGCCAACCGAACACGCATCCTTGAGGAGTGGGCGCGCCGCTACGATGGCAAGGCGGCGAAGAAGAACTAAGCCGGTTGTCATTGGCGCCGCGCCGCTTGTCCCACAAGCCGTGCCGGTCGTCACAATTCACGGCATCATCGGCGGCTCGGCCGCTATCAGAGAGGCGCCCAACGGAGGATTGGCCATGCACCGACGCCATCTCATGAAGCTCGCCGCAGGTCTGCCGCTGATGTCGACCGCTGCCTCAACCGCCCATGCCCAGTCACTGCGTCGCGTCCGGCCGGGAGAGCCGGGCTGGCCATCCGCCGACCAATGGCAGGCGCTCGGCGAGCGGGTCGGCGGCCAGCTGATCCAGGTCCGCTCGCCGCTCGAGGCGTGCCGCGTCAATCCCGCCGGCGCGGAGTGCTCGGCGGTCTTCGCCGGGCTCAAGAACCCCTGGTACATCGGCGACAACGTGGCCCTCACCCAGACCAGCGGCTGGGTCGATGCCTGGACGTCGGCGCCCAGCACCTATGCGGTGGCGGCGCGCAATGCCGCCGACGTGTCCGCCGCCGTGAACTTCGCGCGCGAGCATCGCCTGCGCCTGGTGGTGAAGGGCGGCGGCCACAGCTATCAGGGCACCTCGAATGCCGCCGATTCCCTGCTGGTGTGGACCCGGCCGATGAACGGCATCGAGCTGCACGACGGCTTCGTCCCGCGCGGCTGTGATCATGCCGCGCAGCCGGCGATCTCGCTGGGCGCGGGCAATGTCTGGCTGCATGCCTATGCCGCCGCGGCCAAGGCCGGTCGCTACGTGCAGGGCGGCGGCTGCATGACGGTGGGCGTCGCGGGCCTGATCCAGAGCGGCGGCTTCGGCAGCTTCTCCAAGCGCTTCGGGCTCGCCGCCGCCGGCTTGCTCGAGGCCGAGATCGTCACCGCCGACGGCCAGGTGCGGCTGGCCAACGCCTGCACCAACCCCGACCTGTTCTGGGCGCTGAAGGGCGGAGGCGGTGGTAGCTTCGGCGTGTTGACGCGGCTCACCCTGCGCACGCATGCGCTGCCTTCTCTGTTGGGCGGCATCTTCACCGCGGTGCAGGCGAAGTCGGACGAGGCCTATCGCCGCCTGATCGAACGCTTCGTCGCCTTCTATCGCGAGCGGCTGTTCAACCCGACCTGGGGCGAGCAGGCGATTTTCCGTCGCGACAATGTGCTCGCCATCAACATGGTGTTCCAGGGCATCGACGGTGCGGCGGCCAACGCCATCTGGCGACCGTTCTTCGACTGGATCGCGGGCCAGGCCGCCGACTTCGTCCTCGCCCAGCCGCCATTGGTGGCGGCCTTGCCGGCGCGCAATTTCTGGGACGCCGCCTGGATGAAGGCTAATGCGCCCGATTTCCTGATGAGCGACGATCGGCCGGGCGCACCCGACGGCAACGTGTTCTGGCGTGCCAATCTCGGCGAGGCCGGTTGGACCCTGCAAGGCTACGAGTCAGCATGGCTGCCGGCGTCGCTGATCGAGCCCGCCAACCAGGCGAAGCTGGTCGACGCGCTGTTCGCGGGCTCGCGCCGCTGGCGCATCGCCCTGCACTTCAACAAAGGTTTGGCCGGCGGGCCGACGGAGAACATCACCGACGCGCGCAACGCCGCGACCAACCCGGCGGCGGCCGACGCCTTCGCGCTTGCCATCAGCGCCTCGGAAGCAGCGCCGGCCTTCCCCGGCATCGCCGGCCATGAACCCGACGTCGCGGCGGCGCGCACCAATGCCAAGAACGTCGCCGCGGCGATGGACGAGCTGCGCAAGCTGGTGCCGAACCACGGCTCCTACGTCTCGGAGTCGAACTTCTTCGAGGCGGGCTGGCGCGGCGCCTTCTGGGGTGAGAACTAC